>Ga0078972_1002075_pt1 | contig 69236 bp, 99 predicted proteins | sample YelNatPaOPGAMG01_FD_67568 | JGI IMG/M metagenome (GOLD analysis project Ga0078972, IMG submission 67568) | Hot spring thermophilic microbial communities from Obsidian Pool, Yellowstone National Park, USA - OP-RAMG-01 (SPADES assembly) (version 2) | ecosystem: Environmental > Aquatic > Thermal... | reverse complement strand
TCTCTAGACAGATTTGCCTGCATCTGGGTTTTCCATCTCCAGAGAATTAATTTCACCGCACTTTTTACATCTCCATTGGAATCTCTCTGGAAATTTTTGTTTATATTCTCTAAACTTTGCTATCATGTTCATGACAATCTTTGCTGGATCCTCGGCTTCATTTGAATCAACTCTCTTTGTTCTATTTATTCCAAGATCAGACTGACATTTTCTGTACTCTTCAGTAAGTGCGGCAAGCGACTTTGCATCTGCATTTTTGTATCTCAGGGTAAGCATTTTTGAGATTCTATTGGTTTGGAGTTCAAGGTTGATTAGTTTTGTGAGTAGTCCGAGGTCTGCACTTTCAGTCCAATCGAAGTCTTTCTTGTATTGTATTAAACGTTGCTTTATAAAGTTCTCTTCCTCGCTATCTCTAACTTTAGCCGTACTGCCATCTGGCATGATTATATCTATAGTTTTGTTAAAGATCTTCTCTTTTGCCTTTTCAAGTCGTGCCTCTTTCATCTTTAGAATACTTATTTTCTTCTGGCAACTATGGCAAAAGTCAGGTATATATCCACTTGTACGTTCTTTGACTTTTTCCAGCCCGCATGACTTACATGGATACAATCTACCTGTATATTTTTCAGTAATGATATTTTGTCGCTCTTTTTCTTCTTCTTCCTTAAATTCAGAACGGCTTCTCTTTTCCTTCTTTATTTCACTTACTATGTCCTGAAGTGTTTCCATTTATTTTTTTAAAATCCAGTTGAACGATGTAATTATTGCTGTCCATATAAAGCCGAATATACTCATAAACCACTTTACATCTCTTTCTATTGATGCCTTGATATTTTTCAGCTCTGAGTCCACTTCCGTTTTTACTTTTGCAATTGCTGATTCCTGATCTCTCATTTTCATCAGTACGCCGTCTTTACCCATATTTTCCGGGTTTCCATACAGAACTTTGTCGTGTTTTACTGACAGTTCAGTAAGTTGTTTGACATTTGACGAAATTTCCTGTATAGAAGCAAGTAGTTCAGATTGTGTACGGCTGAATGTATCTAGCTTTCTATTTACCTCTTCGAACTTCCACACAGTCCCATTTTTCTTTGAGTCACTCATAGTGTCTTCCTGACAATGTCAACAATATCTATAAAGTCCTTTACGTTTTTCACTTTGAGCAGTTTTCTGTCCTTTAGTTTCTTCACAATGTCCAATGCTTTTCTAGTTGTATCAGCGTATTGTGTCTGTGTCCAAGTCGGGTAGTGGACAGGGTAGTAGACCATGTACCAAGTAGGATAAACAACCTTATACCAATCAAATACATCAGTTGCAGTTCCTTCTATAGTTCCAGAATCTGTTACTCTGAACTGATATGCGGTATCCAGGTTTATTTTACTTATATCGACAGCTCGCAATGCTGCAACAACTTCTTTTCTAATGGTAGAACCACTGTTGTTAGATGTTGTTTCCTGCACTTCTTGCATTCTTCTTTTTCCTTGTCAACTTCTATGTACTTAGTCTCTACACCCTCAATTGTAGAACTCCAATACTCATACATAACTTTGACGCTCTTTCCCATATATTATATGAGAATGTGTGACATATATTGCTAATTTTTTAAGTATTAAAAAATTAGAATATGCCTGAGTTGCCTGAATTGCGACAAACACTGCACAAGTTGCGCAGGTTTTTCTTTTTTCTAAACTCTGAACTTCGCACCGCTGCACAGATTCAAAGAAATCCAGCCAGATTTGCGACTAGAGCCACTTTCTTTCAAGTTTAAACCTTCTTTACCCAGGAAATGTAGAAAACTCAAATTAGACCCGATTCCTTGCGAAATTTACCATATGCCCTTCTTTTAACCTACTTTTTCTCATACTTCTATTTCCTTGAAACAAATTAACTAACTGTTTAATACTTAATATAATAAATAAATAAACTATAGTTACAAAGTAATAGTTACAAAGTAATAGTCGTTTTTAAATAAAAAATAATCCTTTAATGAAAAAGAAAGAAAAAAATGAGTTCAAGAGGTACTTCCTTTGTAAACTTGAGATACTTCCTTTGTATATACCTGTAACTATAAATAGCTACTGTTACTTTTTTTTCTTTCTTTTTCGTGAGTGAGACTGAAAGAAAAAGAGAGTATAGAGAGGGAGTAAGTACTTATTAACTATATATAGAGGGAGAGAAAAGAGAGAGAAAGAAAGATTTTTCACCCGTAAGCAAAAAGCCCACTAAAAGTAAACTATATAACGCACTCCAACTCTATAACACACACCCCGCTCACTCTTACACTAACTTCATAAATGCAACTAACCATTACTAGTATAATATACTTACTACAACCTGTCTATCAAAAGTTTTAAACTATTACAATGGCTGTGAGAGATACCCTATTATTTTTTTATTTTTTAAAAAAATTTTTATATCCAGGGGGATATTTTTTTAATAATTTTTTTGTGTAAAATAATTTATCGTCGGAAAAATTGTTTTTTTTAATTTTTTTTATATGTAAACAAAATATAAACAAAATACAACAGATAAAAAAATACAATGTCTATATATTGACCATTGTATAGACAGACACTTTGCATAATAACACTTATGTAAACAAAAAATATCATGGGTATTGACTTATTTATATATTTCTGCTATAATATATACAAGAAAAATAAAAATTTGCTCTTTGACATAATGTGATACGGGTTTCTGAAGGTGATTGAAAATGAATTTTATATCAGAAAAGGAAAAACAAGAGTTGCTACGGCACAATCGCAGAAAGTCGGCTATCAGATACCAAGATTTGGCCTGCTTCATCTTAAAAGCATGTCAGGATCTTGGCACACAAGATATCCAGGTGGATCTTAGTGAGATACTGCCATATTACAACGGCAAGATCCCATCAAACTTTAAAGAAAATCCAGCTTCCTTTGTTAATAACTTTTCGTATCATGTAAGGAAATTTATTAACGTTGACGGAGTTATCGTCGACAACGACAGCTGTAAGCTCTTTTTCTTTGGAGTTAGACCAAAAGAAGTGGTTGTAGAAGAAAAAGAAAAAGTCATATAAAAAGTTTAAAAAGTTAAAAAATTTAAAAAGAAAGGGACAGAAACCCGTATCATTTTTTTTAATCCGTTTATGTAAACAAATAGTAAATGGATAATAAAATAAATAAAAAAATGAAAGAAATAATTAAAAAAAATGAAAGAAAATAATTAAAAAAAAAATAAAAAAGAATAAAAAATTAAAAAAATATGAAAAAAATAAAAAAAAGTTGTTACATTTAGGATACATTATAACAGTGACTGTTAGTAACTTTGTGGATAACTCAAATCATAAAATCGTAAATCTGGGAATTAAGTAGATTCCCCAGGAAAGGAGGAAAAAAATGAGAATTATAAGTGAAGGAGAAAAAAATAGTTTGCTTCTAGGAGCGCATCCAGGCGCTTTAACGGAAAGGCAAATTAGGAGAATTTGTAGGAGAGGTATTAGTAGATATTCTTATAAAAAGAGAGTACCTACTAGGTCAGAAATAGACGGACGTCTAATGATGTCTTTAAGTAAGCTTTACAATAATCCAGCAGATAGGATTACTGTAAGGAATTTTTGCAACAAGTTAGATGATGAGTTAGTAAGAAATATTGCCAACTCTCTGTAAGTAAAAAAAGGAGGTGATTTAAAAATGGAAAAACTATTAGTTAGAGTTGGAGGAAAACAATACATCCTTGATTTAGAACTTAAGCAATTAAGGAATGTGAGTGACAGTAAAGAGTCAAAAACATTTAAGTCCCACCTTGAATTGCTTGAGTTCTTAAACGACAATGGGATTATTAGGGGATTAGTTAGGAATTTAATGCAAGAGTATATTATATTGTAGGAGGTAAAAGTATGAAAAAGATTGAAAAATTATTAGATAAGTTTGAGAATGTATTTTTTGTATTAGTGATAGTATCGCTCATATTTCTTGTAGTAAGAGTTCTTGTAAGTATTAAAGGAGGATAAAATGGATAAAAAAGAGTTAGAGATATGGCAACTGATAGGTGAGTGTTGGGGCATAGTTGTATCCCAGAAAAACAAAGTAGTAAGTGAAGTTGATGCTTATCATCTGATAAGTAAGAAGTTGGAAAAAATAATTAAAAATATAGGAGGTATAAAATGAAAAAAGTAATGTTTGAGTTAAAGTTCTTTTTAATATTCTTTAAGATTAATTTGTTTTATTTCTTGTTAAGAACGAAGTATGTTATTAAGGGAGTTTTATGAAAAAAGATTGTATTCAGTTAAACAGTAAAGTAGTTAAAGTTCCAGGGGAGGTTGAGTATTTTGAGAGGATGGTAGATGACATAGTTAAAATCTGCCAAGTAAAAAAGTATCCCCAGGAAGGAGATTTTGATGGGTGCAGTGAAAAAATTACTTCAGGAATTTGTAGAGGCAATGTATCCAGTAAAATCCCATGACAGAATAGTAGAAAGATTGCTCAATGGAGATAAAAAGTTAGAAAAAAAATTCTGGAAGTGGGCAAAGAAAGGAGGTAAATTATGTGAGTATTGTGGTAAACAAGCAGTAACTATCCAGGATGATAGTAAACCCATATGTGATGATTGCATAAGTAAACATATGGATTAAAATTAAAAAAGGGAGGTGAGTGATAAAATGGTAGATATGATTAAAATCAGGTTACCTGACGGGCAGGAGATTGACGCGCCACAGGGAAGTGAGGCTGAGTATAGGGACGCTCTAAAGGATGCATATCCAGAGATTGACAACGCACAGTTCATACAGCACGAAAACGGAACGATGGTAGAGTTTCGGCGAGTAGCTGCCCATAAAGGATAGTCCTTCTTTGTCCAAGCAAGTCAGTTAGGCTTGCTTGGGATAAGGAGGATTAAGTATGGAAATTAAGTATGATGATTTTATTAATGAAAACATTCAAATTTCTGAGTCAAGGAATGCTATGGCATATGTAATTAGGGTTTGTAGGAGTCCTAAAAAGTATGCAAGTAAGTTAACAAAAGAAAAGTACCGTTACTTAATTGAAAAGTTAAAATGTTTTCCTGAAGAGGGAATATATGACTTTAATGCAGAAAGAGTTGAAATAAATGAAATTTTGTAAAGAGGAAAATATATGAAATTAAGTAAAGAGTTTGGACTTAATTTGATTACAACATTACAGATAAAGTTATTCTTAAAAAATAACAACAAATTAAAGTCATTTAAAAAATTAAACATAAAGAAGATTATGAGTAGAACATTTAGATATAGTAAAGGATATGGTTATGTAAAATACTATCTAAGAGCAAAAAGAAATAAGTTATTTTCGGAGGAAATTAGTGATTATTTTTATTTTCCAAAAATAGAAAGAACAAATCTTATAGTTGGAATTTATTTAGGAACAGATAATATTGATCGTATTAATTTTTTTAAGGAAAAAGGATTTAAAGTTAATGAATATGGCTATTGCATTGTTAATATATTTGAGGATTACATATTAAATGAAAATTTCATAAGTGATTTATATAAATTAAACGATATAAGAAGAGAGTATGAAGAAGAACAACATGAGGTAAATGAGGTAAAAGAGGAAAGTATACAGGAAAAATTTAATAGAAAATGGAGGGAGCAACATGGCTTATAGAGTTTCTATTTTAAACAGTGGAGTAAAAATTTATGATACGACTAATAAAAAAATAGTTTGGTTAACAGCAAAAAGTTTTGCAAAAATATTATTAGAAGGTATTGACTTTGAATATTGTCAAGTTCCTTATGGGACATATGCAATTAAGTCAGGTAGTAGTAACAAAATATGCTTTGCAATATATAGGGCAGAGAGAAAATTAGCTACATTTTATCGAGATAGTGACAAAAACATTAAAAAATTAGAAATAGTTGCACCGAATGTGATGTTTTTTGTCACAATATACAATAGAGTAATCAACAAAGTTTCAGTATTTGCATGTGATAGTTTGCCAGCATTGCCCACAGGCATAAATTTTTCTCTTTATGAGTTCCCATTTCCAAATTCAAGTGCAGGTGGAGATTATATATGTCTTGGTGAAAACCATGATATAACAGTACACAATATAGCCGATAAGTTCTGGAGTATGCCATTTACAAAAGAGTTAATTTCAAATAAAGTAAAAGGATATGCAAACACATGGGACTTTTTAATGAACCTTGGAAGTAGAAAGTTATTTCCAAATGATCTTTTAGTTAAGTATAAATCATTTAAGGAATATTGGGACTTAATAGATTTAAAATAAAAAAGGAGGTAGTTTATGGAAAGTAAAGTTGAGCTCTTTAAGGACAAGTCTCAGCTGGAAAGTAAGTTGGTGTTTTTGGTAACAAAGTCAGGAGTAATGAGAGTCCAAAATAACGAAGTTTTTAGGGCTAATCTGCATTGTTCAAAAGTTCCCCAGTTGCTTGAGTTAAAAGAAGGTTTAGTGTGGAAAAATAGTAAGATACCAGCAGAACTATTTTACCAGATAGTGGGTTTTTTTAGGAAGCATGATTCTGAAGTATACGCCCAAATATTCTGGAGTAGAGAGGAGAAAAAGTATTATGTTTTTATTCCAGAACAGTGTGTTTCACAAGCAAGTATAGAAGTTAAAAATGATTATGTTAAAGAACAAACAGATTTGTTGGTTCTTGAAGTTCATAGTCACAATAGAATGGGAGCATTCTTTAGTTCTATTGATAATAGTGACGAAAAAAGGTTATGTATCTATGGCGTAATTTCATTTAAGAGTGATAATATTATATCAATGTGGAGATTAAAGTGTGGTGATGATTTGATTGAATTACAATTTGATGAAATATTTGAGTTTAGTTATCCAAAATTTTGGGATAAAAACATAAAATCAATAAGTTGTGAACACAATAAATTATTTGAAAAGTTAATTGATGAACACTGGTGGAGGAAAGAATGAATACAGAAAAGTATAAGTATAAGTATCCAGGTTTTAGCAAGTGTATGATTTATCAAATAGGTGCAGGAGGAATAGGAGCATACTTAGCCCCGATGATATGCAGAGTTATGCTAAATGATAACAGCAGGATTGCAAAATATATGATAGTTGATAATGATAGTGTAGAACCCAAGAACATGTTTAGGCAAAACTTTGCAGTGCAGGACTTAGGAAAAAATAAAGCATATGTGCTTGCAAGTAGATATTCAGGAATATTTGGAGTTCCAATCTACTTCAACACAGAAAGATTAAGTAGTGAGAATTTTAATAGTATTTTTAATATAAGTTCATATATGTATAGTGAGGCTAGGCCAGTAATTGTATCTTGCGTTGACAATCATGAGACAAGGTGGATAGTTGAGAGAGAATTATTTACAGGGACAAGATGGGACTCTGAAGTAGCTTGGGTGGATATTGCTAATGATATTACGAATGGTCAGGTATTTATTTCCAGGGGGAGTGTAAAGATGTCTGATGTCCATCCAGAAATAAGTGAACCCCAAAGTGGCTCTTGCGCTGAGGACACAAGGCAGTTGTTTAATACTAATGCTATGTCGGCAATAATAGGATTTAATGTTATATGGGATTTAATGACGAATGGACATAATTATTATGAGGTAGTTTTTAGTATAAATAATGCAATAAAGAAGTATTATTACAATGAAAAAGGAGGTGTAAACAATGGAAGTCAAGGACAGAAGTAAGTCTCCGCAAGAAGCAAAGCAAAGTTCGTTAAACTATGATGGAAGTCTTGAGTTAAGTTATGATGTCATCCAAATGATTTACAAAGCGTGGGAGAGTATTTGGAATAAAAAAATTCCACAAACTAAAGGAGATTGTATCACAAGAAATATTAATAAGAAAGGATGTATAGAAAAAGATAGTAAGTGTCCTTTGTTAAAAGAGTGCATAGGGGCAAAAAAGATACTATCTGTATGTATCCAAAATGCAGTTACAATCATAGAAAATAAAAGAATTGAGGAATTCACAAAGAAATTAGTTGAAATTCTTAGTGATAAAATATAAAAGTAAGGGGACTGGTTTTTAACCTTTCTTTTTCCAGTCCCTAGGAGGATAATATGAGTTTAAAATATATTGGCAAACAAAAGTACATAGTAAATGTAAAAATTGAGGCAAATGTAATAGTAGAGTCGTATGACCAGGAAACAGTAAAGGATGAAATTGAAAAATCTGCAAACAGTATTTTAACCTCCGACATTGAGGTAACAAAAATTGAGGTTACAAATATTGAGTTGCTGAAAGCAGTGCAAAATGTATTCAAGAAAGGAGGTATTTAGTGTATGGATAGAGACTTAATAACAGAGTATGTAGGGATTATAATAGGATATGTTTTTGCAATAGCAATTTTGTATCTTATTATAAGTGTATTAGAGTTTGTATTTGGATTTTAGGAGGAAATACCATGAATAAAACTAAATTAGATGTAATGGATATTTTAGCAGGTGCAGAGCAAAAGAGTTCAAAGTCAAAAGTTATTGAGTATCCCAACAGAGTACCCAATGTAAGTGAACTTGTTGAAGCAGAAAAACAACTATCTGAAATTGATGCAAAAATTAAGATTATACAAGATGAAATAAAAAATCTAGTTGAAGAATATTACTACGAACAGGCAGGAAAAAGATATGACCCTAGCTTGAGAGTTTTTGGGCTTGGTGACGATAGCTTAACGATAACGTGGCAGTCTAGGTGGACAAAAATAGGGATGGAGTTTAAGGATCAACTAGTAGAAATTGTAAAAGATATGTATGATAGTTTATTTAAAACAAAAATTAAGATAGAAGTAAAAGATACAGAAAATGAGAGTTTGTTAAAAAGTCTTATTGAAAAAATAGGCCAAGAAGATTTTGCAAAATACTTTACAGTAAAACGTGAGATAGTTCCAACAGAAAAATACTTGAAGGAAAGGTATAAGCTTTTAAACAAGGACCAGATTACAAAATTAAGTCAAATTGTAAGACAGGTTGTTTCATTTAGGACATCAGAAGGAGGATAAATGGAAACAGATAGTGAAAAAATGTATCAGTTGTGCTTAAAGTTGAGGAAGTTAATAGAAGATAATTTTGAAATTGTAAGTGTATCTGACTGTTTAACAAGTACCCCCAGATTAGGTCCACATAAAAGGGCTAGTGTTGTCACTAAGGAGGGGCTGATAATAGAATGGGTAGGAAATTATTTTACTACAGAGGAGAGTAAAGAAATAAAAAAAGATCACATTGAAGGAGACATACGTGAATACGGGAATGATGATGAAGACAGTGACAAAGAGAAAAAAGGAGGTGATAGTGATGAAGTATTATCCACCAAAACCAATGTATATTCCTGATGATGGAGATTTATTTAAAAAGTTAGATAATGATAGAACATGGATAGTTGAGCCTAAAATAAATGGAATCAGGGCAATTGCATTTGGGATGGAGTTGTTTTCCAGGCATGGAAGAAAGATATTAAAACCATTAGTAGAAAGAGCTTGGTTTAGTCCAGGTAGTGAGTTTGATTGTGAATATGTATGTAAAAATGGAGTTCATAGATTATATATATTTGATATAATGCGATATGATGGGAAGGATATATCCGAGTTACCATTGATAGAGAGAAAAAAAATTCTATTGAAGTTAAAAATTCCAGTAGTCTTGCCTTGGTTAACAGACGATAAAATAAAGTACTATCGTGAGTGTATAGAAAATGGATATGAAGGTGTTGTATTAAAAAAACTTGATAGTAGATATGAAAAATTTCCGACTGAGTCAAAGGAAATATCAACATGGCTTAAAGTAAAGCCTAAAAGAGTGTCATTTAAAGGGAGATATGTTTTATGATTAAGTTTATAAAGGAGGTGGGACACAAGTAAATGAGCAAAATTAAGAGTTTCATTAAATCTAAAAGGATGGAAAATTGCTCGGAGAATACAATAAGTAGTTACTTAACTACATTAAGGCAATTTCTGTCTATAAATAGAAAGATTATGCTAAGTGCTGTTAAAAAGTATATAAACTATCTATTCAATAGTGGCATAAACCCATCTTCTATAAGACAAAAGTTGGCTTGCTTGAGAGAGTTTTACAAATTTTCCAATAGGCAATTTCCATCAATTAAAATTAAAGTTGATTGCAAGAACTACGAAGTGCAAGAAAAAGAGATTGAAGTGCCCAAAACAATAAAAGTGTTAGTAGAAAGCGCCTGTTGAACAAGTCTGGTACTTTTATTTTTACTGATAAAAGGGAGGCCAAATGCAGAATCATTGTATTTTAAGAGAATCAAGGATTATCTACAAGAGATACAAAAAGGTTCAAAGCCTGGAATTCAAAACGCCTTCAGTCGTCTATGAATGGTTTAACAAAATGAAAGATGAAGTTCATGAAAAACTCATAGCTATCTATCTCAACTCGGCGAATGTAGTTATATCGTTTCAATATGAGTCCGAAGGCGATATAGACCAGGTGGCCGTATATCCTAGGAAAGTAGCCAAAAATGCTTTACTGATGAATGCCACGCGATTGATACTGGCACATAATCATTCTTCCGGGGTCGAGAAGCCGAGCGAACATGACATAGAAATCACAAAAAGAATAAAGTCGGCGCTCGAAACAATAGACATAGAATTGCTTGACCATATTGTAATCGCTGATAACGGGTATTACTCTTTCAGAGAGCACGGATTGATATAAATAAAATGTCGGTTGAAACGAAAACCATAAAGGAAGGTGATGAAATATGCGCAGCCTAGAACCGAAAGAAAAAGTTGAACCCCCGGAACAAGACAAACTTGTAAAAGTTATTACAAAAAGGGAGGGTTTGATTTCGTCAAGAAGAAGATGCTCGGTACTGGCTGAAGAAAGGTTACGTCGTCTGCCTGGCAGAAGAAAAATATTAATGCAGTAACAAAATAGTAACATTTAAAAAGGAAACCATGAAATTAACACTTAATTCAAAAGACTTAGTCAAAATAGTAAAACTTACCAAGAAAGTTATTGATAGAAAATCCCCCCTTCCCATTCTTTCTTGTATAAAGGTTGATGTATTGCCAAACACTAAGGGTGCGAAAGTTCTACAGTAGAGAAAATCATGGTAAATTATTTGAATTGTCAAGGATGGCTATAAATCTAATTCTTAGGAAATATGCATTAAAATCCATAGGAAAGTCTATTTCACCACACATGTTAAGGCATTCATTTGCAACAAAGTTAGTTAACAATGGGGCAGATATACTAATGGTAAAGGATCTATTAGGACATGAGTCATTGAACACAACACAAATTTATACACATTTAAGTATAAATAGGGAAAAGTTTTTTGATATATGGAGGAAATCCCAATGCAAAATTCACTGAGTAAAATAATAGATTCTCTAACGATAGGCGAAGCATTCAGTAAGCATACTAGTAAATTAAAAAAGATTGTCAAGCCTGAGTTGATGCCTGCTAATTTTGATGAGTTTAAGGGACAAACGAGAACAAAAACTATATTACAGGACACAGTCAGGGCAGCAATTAAACAAAATAGGCAAATAGACCATATACTGCTTGCAGGACTTCCAGGGCAAGGAAAAACAACGCTCGCATGGCTAGTAGCTAGTGAGGCAAAGAGGGCTATAGTTACAATTACAGCTGGATCAATAGAAAAACCTATAGATATCTATAATATCTTTAAGGAAGTTGAAAAAGAGCAGTTTCCAATAGTGTTTATAGATGAAATACATGCATTAAAGAAAAGTCTTGCAGAGTTGCTATATGTTCCTATGGAGTCACCAGGTACAGTATTACATTTTCCAAGTACTTACGGAACATTAAATTTTGATATAACAGTAAAACCATTTACATTAATAGGTACATCTGCAGGAGAAATTGGGAAAATAGCAAAACCTATGCTTGATAGGATTCATTTAAGGCTAAATCTTGATCCGTATTCAATTGAAAATATTATTAGTATAGTGATGCAAACAAGTAAAAAAATTGAACTTAATTTACCAGATGAATTAGCGAATGAAATAGCGCAGAGATCTTCACTGATCCCAAGGAAGGCAAATAATCTAATTAGAGTATTGAAAAATTTTATTGTATCTAGGAACATAACAAAAGTTACACATCAAGTTTTAATGCAAGTATTTGACCTTCTTGACATAGATGAGTTGGGAATAGATAAAGTTGGAAGAAAAATTATAGAGGTGATAGTAGAAAGTCAGAATGGGTGCATAGGATTAAAACCATTAGCATCTATGGTAGGAATAGACGAGCAAACATTGACAAAAATATATGAACCAGAGTTAGTGTCGCTTGGTATCATAAAATATTTGTCAAGAGGTAGGGCAATAACAGAATTTGGGTTGAAATATTTTAAAAAAATGAAAAAATAGGAGGTGTCTATGTTAGTAAATATTAAATTGTATGATGAGACGTTAGTAGCAAAAGTAATTAAGACAGGTGAAAAGAGGTCAAAAGTTGTATTGATGACAAGTGGTATAAATGTAAACTTAGGAGATATTTTGAATGTAGATAACAAAAAAATTATACCGATACCAATTAAAAAGGAGGAAAAATGTTGCAGTCAGTCAGAAAAATAATGAACGAAAGTAATGACAAGTTGCTAAAAAAAATTTGTAAAGCAATAAAAAAAAGAAGGAAAAAATGTATATTGTTAAAAAAAGTATAAAGAAAAAAGTCAAGGACTGTGGTTTTAGATGTAGTAAAAATTTTATTTCAAGTATGGATATGGCAGTTGATTCTATATTAGAGTCATTATTTGAGTGGGTAAAACCTAAAAAAACATTAGATAGGACAATTTTAGTAAGTTATCTTGCTCATCATAAAATTAAAGGAAAGTAATTACACCAACCTTTACGTGTGACTCTAAGTTAGCAATACTAAGCGTTAAATCGCCAACTAATCGCCAAAATCGCCAACTAACACTTATCTAGTTCCTTTACTAGAACTTCTTTCGCTTTTCCCACTGCGTATATTTTTTTTAAATTATATTATATCTGCGACCGCAGTGTTTTTCCCCAGGAAAACTAAATAATTTAATAACATTAGTAAGTTACAAAAATAGTAAAACTTCTATTTCCTAAGGGTTTAGATAACAGTCATAGTCTTTTTATATAATATCATATCTATTTACGTCTTATGTATTCTTAACGTAAGGACTTTATGATATTATATGTCACTTTCAGGAATAGTTCCCAGTGTTTTTGTTCTTCGGGAAACACAAAAACCTTCTGGCTTTCAAAGCCAATACAGAGTAGTATTTCATACTCCGACCCTTAACTTATCTTGTGTTAGCACTGGGAAGTTTAATCCCAGCCAGTTGCACAATACTACGATAAGCATATCAACTGATTAAGTCTACCCCTGTTCCACATATCGCAAATCACAGTCGTAATTCATTGTATAGGAAATAGAATATAAAAAAGAAAGATCTATTTTAGAATAATTATACACTATTTTTTTTTGTTTGTCAAGAGGTAGAAAAAAATATTTTTCAATGTCCATTATTTAACATCTGCAACCACAATGTATTCCTCAGGAAATTTTTTACTACCCCTTGACAAAATAAAATAAATATGTTATAATAATAAATATGTGGAACGAAGAATTAAGACACGAGAAAGACAAAGACGGACGATTGGTTATTATCGTCGGACGTAACACTAATTACAAATGTAAACAGTGTCAAAACTTTATAAAAGGTGTTTATAGCAGATGTATACTATATCCACGAAAAAACTGGAAAGCAAATATAGATGGATGTATTAAATTTTCTTTAAAGGAGGAAAAATGAAAATAGAAAATTTATCAATTCCAATACAGTTTCTTGTTAAAAGTTTTTTAGAAAGAAGAAAAGATGAAATTTTTACCGTAAAAGAAATTGTTAATGTATTAGAGTTTTCTGGGGAGGCTAAACAACGACAAGTGAGACGCCTGCTGGAAAAAGAAAAACAGAGAAACAATTTAGAAAAACTGGAAATGCCATATGGTAGAACTTACTATGGAACACATGAGGCAGTAGAAAAACTTAAAAAGAAATGGGGATTGAAATAATGGTAACAATTCCTAAACTTCATAACATTGGATTTTTTGACATTGAAACAAGCAATCTAAAGGCAACATATGGTTTTGTTTTTTCCTATGCCATCAAAGTTGCAGACGAAGAAAAACTTAATGGCGGACAAAGAATTTATAGTGGATTAATTACACCAGAAGATATGAAAAATGGAAATTTTGACAGGAGATTGATAAAACAGTGCTGTTACGACCTAAGAAAGTTCAATATGATAGTAACGTACTATGGCAAAAAATTTGACATCCCATTCTTGCGAACACGTGCTATTCTATATGGACTGGACTTTCCTCTATATAAAGAAGTCCTGCATACAGATTGTTGGCAAATTGTCAAGAATAGATTAAAATTACATTCTAATAAATTAGAAGTTGCTTGTGATTTCTTCAGTATTCCCGCTAAAGCGCATAAACTCTCTCCCAAAATATGGTTTCAGGCAAGTTTGGGACACGAAAAAGCATTAAAACATATAATGAAACATAATATTGAAGATGTTATATCTACTGAAAAGATATATAAACTTGTTTGTCCTTACTATCAAAAAACAAGGACTTCAATATGAGATGGGCGAAAGGAGGATTTATGATAGATAGTAACAAATTCAAGGAAGCAAGAAAGTTCATGGCAACAACTCTATCAAAAGACGAAGGACTATATTTAGGTTATAAGACAAATATAGCGATGTTTTTATATGACAATCGCAAGAAATATAACCTTGATAATGTTGCTGATTGTAATGACATAGCAGCTCGGTTAATAGGACTTATATTTGATTGAGGGGACGTGACCAAAAAACCCCAACTCAGCGTGTGATTAACCCTAAGAAATCCATTGACGGTAAAATTAGTTATATATAACTATAGCAGATGCTCAAACTTTGGAAAGAGCAAAATATTATATTAACCGTTGAAAAAATGAAAAAAGAACTAACAGAAGTTAAGAACAGTATAAATGATTTGAACCTTAATCGCTGGAAAGAATATGATGATATTCTTACAGAAAGCCTATGGATTTTGGATAAAAGAGACAAGTCTGGAGCGCATAATGCTGGTTATTGGGGCAATTTTATTCCGCAAATCCCGAATCAGTTTTTAAGAAGATATACAAAAAAAGGCGAGTGGGTTTTAGATACTTTTGTAGGAAGTGGGACAACATTAATTGAATGTAAACGGGTAGGAAGAAATGGATTAGGTGTTGAATTATCTCCTGAAGCAGTGGAATTGGCGAATAAAAATATTGCCAATGAAAAAAACAGTTTTGATGTTAAAACAGAAGTGATAAATGCGGACAGCACAGAGTTAGACTTTAAAAAAGAACTGGAAACAAGAGGAATAAACTCTATCCAGTTTTTAATAATGCACCCCCCTTATTGGAATATTATAAAATTTAGTAATCTTAATAAAGATTTGTCTAATGCAAAAACCATAGAAGACTTTTTGGATTCATTTGGTAAGGTTGTTGATAACACTTATGATATTTTGGACAAAGGTAGATATTTTGCCGTAGTTATTGGAGATAAATATTCAAAAGGCGAATGGATACCTTTGGGTTTTTATACTATGAACGAGGTTTTAAAAAGAGGATACATGTTAAAATCTATCATAGTTAAAAATTTTGAAAAAACAAAAGGTAAAATGAATCAAAAAGAACTATGGAGATACAGGGCTTTAGTTGGTGGATTTTATATTTTCAAGCACGAATATATTCTTTTATTTAGAAAATGAAAATACGAGATAAGAAAATTTTCATATGGTATTGACAAAATAATTTTAATATGCTATAATTAATATATAACGTAAATTACGAGTAGAGATATGCAATTGCAATTACAAAAATCCTTTCCTGTTTGGAGACGAATTAGATTAGGCGCATTTCTAACAGATGTAGCAATCTATTCAAGATATAGTAGGCGAATAGCATATACGGTTCTTCGCACATTTATTAAGATATTCCCCATATACCTCAAAACAAAAAGAGAATTTTATCTACCGTCTATAGGAAAATTTTATTTGAGAAAGACTACACGATACGAATCAAAGAAAAATATGTCTTATACATTTGATAAGATTATGTTTAAACCAAGCAGACTTTTCAAGGAATATATAAATAATAGATGAAGACAATGATAAATCATATAAAACAATTGAGATTTCAAGCTAGTTTTGGAAAGATAGTTACATGTCAAGAAGGAGGAATTAAACTAACGCTAAATATACCAGAGACAGACAAAAAAATTGCATCAGAAACAATGTATTACGATAGATGTATATTTGATATAATTCTTACAATTAAGAAACCAGAAACAATTGGAAGCGGTGAAGACGAAATTTAACGAGATGAATAATTATATAAACTAAGTATGAAATTAATAATATGGAAAGACAATAAAAAATATGCTTGAAATTAATAATATTTATTTAATGGATTATTCTGATTTTTTAGAAAAGATTGATGACAACACTGTGCATCTGGCAGTGAAATTAAATAAGTAGGGAAGGGAGGCAAAGATGTGTGAATTTGCAAGTTTTTTTTATAACCCGAAAACAGGGGAAATCAAAGTATGGGACTTGACATCGCACGGGAATACGGAAAAAGCACTGGGACTTGACTTGAGCGTGTGGGGGGAGGGACACTATAGACCAGATGGTGATATTGTGTGAAGAAGATGAAAAAAAATCATATACAGAGAAATACTGTAAAGAAATGTTGAAACAGAAATTCCCCAATTTCAATGCTTTTTTACGGCACGTAATGCCCCAGTTACCAAAAAAATATGACGGTTCGCTTGACGTCAGAGGTTGTGATTTGAAAGGCGTGGATATACTAAAGTTTGAGGACAAATTACTATATTAAAGCAATTATATGATTGTAGGAATTGATTGTCAATATAGAGGAAAAGTAAGTTTTTATAAATGTTATAAATGTAGCAAGTATCTTATCAATCCATGCCCATTTTCTGAAACACTGGTAAGGGAAATTCTTAAAAGCTATCTTGAAGAGAGGGAAGGGATAAGTATTACGTCTTTACTGACATGTCCACGTAAAGTTTATTTAGAAAAAAACTATGATTTCTATGGCAACATTGAACATATGTATTGGTCATTTAGAGGCAAGATTGCCCATGCTATTGTAGAAAAGGGTAATTTCGATGGCATTTGTGAAAAACGGTTTTGGAAAGAGATTGATGGAGAAAAAATAAGTGGTCAGCCAGATCTACTGAAGCCGAAATTTATGTTGATAAGAGATTATAAAACTTGCGAAAAACCACCTATATTTGACTCGCCTTTTCCACATCATATCCAACAGTTAAATGGATATAGATGGCTAGTTTATCCAGAATATGATATAAAAGTTCTTGAAGTGCAGTATTTATCTATGAAAGAGTGTAGAAAAATCAAAGCTCCTGTATGGGAAATAAATGCTATAGAAGACTTTCTACGACCAAGAGTACAGGTATTAAAAAAAGCATTAGCAGAACACGTTATACCACCAAAACCACTAGCATCAGAGCAGTGGATATGCAGGTACTGTGATGTTATAGATATATGTGGACAAATATATGAACAAGAACTTATTGAAAAGGCAAAAAGCCTATTACTTGAAAATAAAGATGTAAAAATACCAGAAATTAAAAAGGATAGGGCTAATTTTTTTTGATACTGGAGGAAAAAATGCATATAGTATGCGAAAAAGAAAATCTTCTTAAAGGTATAAGGATTATAGAAACAGCAGTTTCATCAAAAGCAACACTACCCATACTGGGTAATTTTCTTATTGAAACGGAAACAAAAGCCGGCTCAAGATCTGCTGGTAAAATTAAAATGGTGTCTACGGACCTTGAGATAGGCTTAAAATGCTATATTGATGCAAAAATAATAGAAGGTGGTGGATGTACAATACCAGCAAAACGTTTTGGTAGTTTGATAGGAGAATTAAGTAAAGATGACAAAATAGAGATAAAAGTTGATAAAGAATCACACGTTGATATAAAGTCAGGAAAATCACATTTTGTACTTATGGGAACATCTGTTGAAGATTATCCTGCACTGCCAGAATTTTCTGAGAAAGGTGCATTTACAATAGATATGGAACTGATGAGCGAAATGATAAAGAAAACTATATTTGCAGTTTCAACTGAAGAAACAAGATACAGTCTAAATGGCGTTTACTTTATTATAGAAGAAAAACAATTAAAGATGGTTGCAACTGATGGTAGAAGACTTGCATATATTTTTAACAATGCTATTTCAGAAACAAAAGAAACCAATATAATTTCCAAAGGAATTGTTCCTACAAAGACAATAAATGAGGTTATAAAAATAATCTCACTTATTGAGCCTGTTAAAGGTAAGACAATTAAATTCAGCATAAATGAAAATCAAATAGCTTTTCAATTAAATGATATAACAATTGTCTCAAGACTTATAGATGGCACATTCCCGAACTATGAGCAGGTTATACCTAAAAAAAACCAGATACATATTGAAGTGAATAGACAGAGTTTACTTTCTGCCACAAAACAGATGTCTCTTTTCGCAGCAGACAAGTCTGGTGCAATAAAATATTCATTCGGTAAGACAGGCCTTAAACTTTCTGCTGTAAGTCAAGGGATAGGAAGTGGAGATGTTGAAATAGAAATAAAATCCGAAGGTCAGAATATAGAGACTGCATTCAATTTCAAATACATAATAGATATATTAAAAAATATAGATGAAGAAAATATAATATTCGAACTAAACGGGTCGATTGATGCCGTAATAGTAAGGCCAGTTGGAAGGAAAAACTACATCTGCGTAGTTATGCCGATGAGATTTTTGGCAAGAAAATGAAAAAAGTGCTTATTAACGATAGATATCATATTATATCGAGAGATTATAGTGAGTTACATAGATATTGCATAAATCATTCTATTCCTGTGGGATTTATTCACGGAAAATGTAGAGATATTAATAGCAAATTATATGGGCATTTCTACTTGCGATTATGGAATGAATTGGAAAATATGACTATAAAAGAAAAAGTAGAATATATCAAGGAAGCAACAAAATTAAAAATAGGAGGTGTATTATGAGCATCAAAGGACTTACGGATAAACCGTCGTTCCCTAGAATTGGGAAAATTCATTTGGGAATTCAGACTGGAAAAGGTTACCCAGAGCCTGTAGATTATTTTTATGTGAAGGAAGATAGTAGCACAAGTAAGGAGTCAAACGAAGCTTTTCATAAAGTTTATGGAGATAAACCAAAGTCTCTCGATATTATACTGCCATTCAATACTATCGATGATATTTTTCCGCAGTGGTGGAAACGATATGCTAAAAGAGGACAGAGCGGTATACTTATTTGTAGAGGCAATGGTGAAGATGCATTGGCGTTAGATGAGAAAATAGGTCAATGGGCAGAGAAAAAAGGAGCGTGTGTAAACTGTGAGTATATGAAAAATGGCAAATGCAAAAAAGTTGGAAACTTAAAATTTATGCTACCATATGTATCTGGAGGTGGAATTTGGCAAATTGATACTGGGTCGTATAATTCCATTAGAAACTTAAATGGAGCAATATATATGGTTATGGCATACTCACAACTTTCACAAAGAATGATTTCAGAAATATACTGCAAATTAATTGTTCAACTTCAAGATATTCCATATAAGTATATAGAAAACAATGAAACTAAAACTGGGACTCGTAAACTTCCAATTATGTCAATGGTAATCAGCGAAAGTCTTATTGACATAATTAAAAAAAGAAATGAATCTAAACGACTAATCCCAGTTCCTACAGAAGAGGAAAAAGAAGTACCAGAGGACATTATTCCACTAGAAAAAATAGAATCAGAAAATGTAGAGTCACCAGTTAAAACAGATGAAAAACCAAAAAATACAGATGATTTTTTTGAACAAGCGATACAAAAGCAAAGACAAATTGAGTCAAGTACAAATGAAGATATATTAACAAAATGGGAAAATGAAATAGAAAAGTGCAAAACACTGAACGAGCTTCGAGATATAGCAAAAAGATTAGCTGACAGCAAAATGTCAAAAGAAGATATTGGTAAACTGTCTCCTATTTACAATAATAAACAAAAACAACTTACACGAATATAATTGGAGACCATATGGAAATAGACAAAATTAGATTTTTATTAGCCTGTTATTGTTGCTTTAGCCCAGTTAGAGGCAAACTAATAAAAACCAATTCTGAACCTATTTCTGATACGGAAATTGCTACACTATTGAGAATTGACATAGCAGAGTGGCTTAATAAAAAAGATCAAGTACTTTTAAGTTATTTTTGCAAGGATGACAATGGCACAATAGGTCTTAACCCTGTATTTGAGTCAAACTTAAGAAAGATTATGGAAAATAGAATTACAGATCCAGAAATAATCAAAATTGTTGATGAAATTTGCGATAAATTTGTAAATAAACTCCTACCACATCAAATATTAATAGAACATTACAAAAAGATGAAAGGATTTGACAAACAACCTGATTGGGATAGAGCGTATTTTAGTCAATATACAAGAATTGCAAGCAACATTATCAAAAAGATAGGATTAGAAACAGCAATAAGAGTGTGTTTCTGGATGGAACAAAAGTATGGGAAAAGATGGAATCTAAAAAATTTGCTTAATTCGTATCAATACTACTGGCAAGATATAAATCAGTCCAATGAAATTAATTCAAATGTTTCAAATGAGTATATTAGGGAGTAATTATTTCAATTTGAATGAAAAGTTTGCCTTCACCAAAGGATCGGTTTTTAGAACAGCCACCATTTTCGTTAGAAGCGGAAGTGGGTATAATTGGATGTATCCTTGTAGATCAAAGTTTGTTTGTCAAAGCAAAAAGATTTATAAATGAGTTTTATTTTTACAGTGATAAAAATAGGATTATTTTCAAATCCTTTGACAAATTAGCAGAAGAAAAAAAGGATATAGATCAGTTAACTGTAGCTAATAAATTAAAAGAGATGGGCAGATACGATTACATAGGACCATCATATTTATTTGATGTTGTAAATTCAATACAGTCAGTGGCGATTTTTGAGTCATACTTGCAAATTTTAATGGAAAAATGGAAAGCAAGAATGATTCAAAAACTATCATATCAGTTGTATAATAGTTGCAAAGAAGAACATTTTTCTGATATAATAATAGAAGAATTTAAATCACAAATTGATAAAGTGTGTAATTCAGTAAAATCTGAAAATATCTATAGGTTCGGAGAAGGATTGCAGGATTTCATAAAGGATATCGAAGATAGAAGAGCATTATATTTAAATGGTGTTCCATATACAACTACAATAAGAGACTTAGATAGAGCAACTGGTGGTATTGAAAAAAAGTCAATCACTGTCATAGGGTCAAAGTCATCTATTGGGAAAACTAGTCTCGCAACACAGATAGCATATGCTCTTGCATCTAGATCGCTTAAAATCCTATACTTTACAACAGAAATGCCAGAAAAAGAAATAAGAAATAGAATAATTTGCTCAGAATTGAACCTTAATTATTTTAATGTAGTTAGAAAAGGTATTATATCAGATGAAGAAAAACAGAGTGTATTAGAAATGACAGATAAAGTTCGTGGGATTCCGTTGCACATATATTTCAAGCCTGGTCTTACATATGATATAATAAGAAATGAAACAGAAAAGGAAAAAGCTGACTTTGTATTTGTAGACTACTTACAACAAATGAAGATAAAAGGAAAAGATAGACCTGATAGGGAAATTGCCGAAATATGTAATAATTTGAAAGAAATGGCTGGTGACTGCAACTGTGGGGTTGTAATTTTGTCGCAGTTTTCGAGACAATTTGACAAAAGCGATAGAGAAAAACCTAAGTTGTCTGATTTGAAAGAATCTGGTGGAATTGAAATAGCTGCTGATCTTGTTCTTCTTTTGCATAGACATAAAATAAACTACGAGCCAGATATCTACAGTCCTGAAATGAAACGCATTGTTTCATATTCTACATCAATCATTATTGGAAAACAAAGAAATGGACCTTCTGATATAGAAATAGAGACTGAATTTTTAGTAAAGCCGATGCGGTTTGTAATGCATACGGATGATGAACCATCTGAATAATGAACATAGAAAAAATTAAAACAATTATTAAAATTAAGCCATATTATGAAACAAATAATGGTGTCCTATATAATGCAGATTGCAAAGAGATTTTGCCTATGTTTGAAGAAAATACATTTGACTTGACATTAACAGATCCACCTTACGGCATAAATCTTGAATATGATAATTATGATGATAATGAAAAAAATCTAGATTCATTAATAAACTGGATTATGCCATTATTATTAAAAATATCTAAACGCATAGCACTGACTCCTGGGATAAATAATATTAAAAAATACCCTAAATCAGACTGGATGCTAATTTGGGTGTATAAAGGTGGAGCAAATTATTCAAAATGGGGGTTTAATTGTTTCCAGCCAATACTTGTATATGGTCCTGATCCATATTTAGAGAAGCGTATGGGATGTGTATCTGATGTCATAGCATATGAGGAAACACCTCCTAAATGTATCCTGCATCCTTGTCCAAAACCAATAAATTTTTGGACAAAGTTGCTAAAAAGATGCTCTGTAGACGAGTCTGATGTAATTCTCGACTGCTTTATAGGATCAGGAACAACAGCCCTGTCCTGCGAAAGATTGAAAAGAAAATGGGTTGGAATAGAAATATCTGAAAAATATTGCAAAGAGATAAAAGAAAGACTTGAATGTGAAATTAGACAAGGACATTTTTTTTGATGAATAAAAAAAATAAATCTATTATGAATAATATTGAAAAACACACAGATAAGTTTCTTAAGGATAATGGAATTGAGATTAAAAAACGTATATCATATAACGAAGTTCCTTCGGATCCGTATTATATGGATATGCGTTTTGATGATACGGGAAATATCTGGAAATATTCTGAAAAATCTGAGAAGTTGCTTAAGTCAGTTGTAAAAGCATCTAAATACTTGTCAGAAAAACAAATTCAATGTCTTCGCATGCATTTTTTTGAAGGGTTATCACTTAAGAAAATAGGAGACGAACTTGGAATAAGTCAGAGTAGTGTAAGAATGCACATAAAACGTTCGATTAGAAGGTTAAAAAAGATGTTATTATATAAAGGAGGAAAGAATGAAAGTTAAAATTGTATCAATTGTATTAATTGTAATTTTGGTTTGTATGGTAGTTTATGAGGAAAAACAGTATCATATATTAAAAGGAAAATATGATTTGCTAAACAGTGAGTATATTGATATTAAGAATTCAATGCCAGTTATTGCTGGATCTACATCAACTACTGTTAAATATATCCATTTGACAGATCAAGAAAAAAAAGAAATATCAGATAAATATGGTATAGAAATTGAGCGATTAAATAAAATTATAGATGGAATGAAAGAGATCTCTGTTGTTAGCACAACAAATGCAATTGTAAATCGAGTTACAGAAAAAGAAAGGAAAAATCTGGTTTCTGGTGGATATTTTTGGAAAAACGTATATGCTATAGAATACCAGAGAAGTATATTTAAGAACGTATTTGTAGGAGTAGGTATTTTGTGGGGAAATACAGAAACAAAATTTGGTATAAAGGCAGGGGTAAGATTTTAATGAAAATAGTAGGGATTGACAATGGTGTTACAGGAGCAATTGCAATTTTAGATGAACAAACCGTAGAGTTCTATCCAATTCCAGTAAAAAAGGAATTAAATTACACAAAAATGAAACAATGGATTCATAGAGTGGATACAACAAAGTTAAAAAATATATTAAGCAAAAATTTAAATTCAAAAGTCTTTATCGAACGACCTATGGTTAATCCAGCAAGATTTAAAGCTACAGTATCGGCTATACGTTGTCTTGAGGCAACACTTATTGTAGTAGAACAATTAGGTTATTCTTATGAGTATTTAGATAGCAAAGAGTGGCAGAAATATATGCTCCCCCATGGGTTATCTGGACCTGAGTTAAAGTCTGCTGGAAAGGAGGTAGCAAAAAGACTATATCCACACATAAATATTGGATCTTGTGATGGGGATGCACTCCTTATAGCAAGATATGGATGGTTAAAGGAAACAGGACAACTTGGCAAATAGGAGGTAGTTATGCAAACTTTAAGTAAAAACAGATTTAAGGAAATTTTTAAGAAACAATGTAGTATTATTAATATCCCATTCTCTTTCTTTGATCCTCTTTTTAAAAACAATGATAAAATGCCTAAACACTGGCAATTAAAGCATTCATGGACAAAGCAACAAAAAAGAGACTTCGAAGATTGGCTTGTAAATCATTTGATTAAATTTGAAAAAATGTCAAAAAGAGATGCTATGCATTTAGCTAGTAGATGGATAATTTGGTTTGGATGGAGAATTAACGAAAGAGTTAGGAGGAATATTTTAAATGAAGTGTCCGCATTGTAATATTAAATTTAAAGAAAAGTTTGCAATAAGAATTGAAAACAGAGATGATTTTCTGTATAAAGATGGTTTTTTATATTATGCTACTATATGCCCTAATTGCAATAAGAAAATAAAAGAAAAATTATATAAGAAAGGGGGAATCAATGGAGCAGGTACTATTTAATGAAATTGTTAAAAATAGTTTTTCTAAACGTTTTGCTATTTTTGATCGTAAGTCTTATGATTATGCTACTACCGAAGACTGTTTATCAAACTTCAAGAGAGTGTCATTTATTTGTGATAAAATACATATTGATGTAAGTAAACCAGAAGGTATTGCATTACTTTACATTATAATGAAAATAGATCGTTTAACCAATTTACTTAATAAAGGATCACATCCTAAAAATGAGTCAATTGATGATACTATTAATGATCTTCAAAATTATATAGACATTTTAAGATGTTTACTTTATGAAAAGAGGCAACATGAATAATAAAAATAAAACAAATGGTTGTTTGTGGCTTAAAACATCTGCAAAAGGAGTAAAATATCTCACTGGAAAATTAATAATAGAAAATACACCATACAGAATTACTATATTTACAAATAATAGAAAACAAAATGAAAGACAACCCGATTATAATATTGTAATCGAAAATATGAAAGGAGGGATTAATGCCTAAATATAAAACCGCTGTATTTGATTTTGATGGAGTAATAGTAACGTTCAGTGGGTGGAAAGGGCATGAAAAATTTGGAAAACCTATTATTCCAGTTATAAAGATTATGCGTAGACTAAAAAATGAGGGGTGGAAAATTTTAATATGGACTACAAGAGTAGAAACACCTAAATTAAGGGATTTTCTACGCAAAAATAGAATTCCTTGCGATGGAATAAATACAAACAAATTTAATCCGCCATGCACAAGCCAAAAACCACTATATCATGTATTTTTGGATGATAGAACGCTAAATCCTGTATTAATTAAGAAACAAATTAGTTCAAAAAAAATGAATCAGAATATGATAGAGAAAAAGTATGAGGAAGAATTATATAACCAAATACAAATGCTATGCAAAGGAGGATTTTTATGGAAATAAAATTAACACTTCCAGCACTAGTTGTAGTTGTATTAACAATTATTATACTAACTTTTCTCAATATGAAAAGCAAACCAATTGAAGTAAATGATTTTTCTGGTAGTATAATAAACCCATTAACTAGTGATCAAGAAATTAAAGATATAACAAAAAAACTGCCAATCAATAAAATAAAGAAATGATATGCACATGAAAAACAAAATTTTTATCCAGGACTGGGGAATATTGACAAATGAAACAATTGTATGCTTGGGAGTTGGCTACCTCGAGATTATAAATTGGTGCAAAGAGAAAGGTATTGCATACGATTTTATACAGTCAAGAAAAGATACCATTATTGATGAGACAACAAAATGTAATAGAGGCTTTTGTATTCTCTTTGAAGGGCAACAGTCACTGTTGTGGTTAGAAGCAACAACAAAAAAGTGGGATTTAGTTGAAACTGTTGCCCATGAAACGCATCATCTTGTAAAATATATTGCAGACTGCAAGTGTTTTAATGAAGAAAAAGAATTTCAGGCGTATTTGTTTGTGTATCTTTTCAGAAACATTTTAAAAAAACTTGGACAGTTGAATTAGAATAAATAAAAGGAGGATGTTATGGTAAGTTTATATTTAAAATACGTGGTTATAGGAGCTGGTATAATAACAGGTATCTTATTACCAATTCTTATATTTTTTGTAATAATTATTCAAATAATGAAAATTTATACAGCGTATATGAAAAGGAAAGCTGAAACAATGCTAAAAATTGCAAGTTCACTTAGTTCTACAATAGGATTAATGAATGATAGTTTAAGAACACATAAAAGTAAGCCAGAAACACATCATTAAGGAGAGCAAATATGAAAACTATTATAACAACTATATGTTGGAATGCGCTTCCATACACAATATGGATGTTAGATTCACTATACAAAAATACAGACTACAATTTTGAGATCATAATTGTCAACAATGGAAGCACCGATGGAACAGAACAATATTTAAACTGGTTTGTCAATAATTTTCCAAGAGCAACTGTCATTCATTTGCCAAGGAATGTTGGTTTTTCAAGCGGGCATAATGAAGCCTTTAAATACATAAAGGAACACAACATAAAATACGATTATATATGTATTTTGAATAATGATACACTAGTAGGACAGGGATGGCTCGATTCAATGATAAAATGTTCATTAAAAGATGAAAGGATAGGAATCGTAGGACCAGTATCAAATTGTGCTGGGGGCGAACAAGGATATAGAATTGGTATTCCATTTATGGAACTCCAGGAATTCAATAAATTTTCTGATGAGTGGAGAAGAAAAATGGTAGGAAGCATGACAAGAGAAGGGGTTCTTGTTGGACTTTGTATGTTGTTTAAAAAACAGTGTTTTGAAGAGTGTCTCCCATTTCCAGATGGATTTACAATGTATGAGGATAATATTGTGTGCCTAAAGGCACTCTATAAAGGCTGGAAAATGGTTGTTGATAGATCAACATTCATATGGCACTATGGACAAAAGACATTTCAGTCAAATCAAGTAGACCTAGGTAAAAAATACCAGGAAATGGCAGAGAAATTTAGAAAGTGGTGGAAAGAATATGAGCAAAAAGAATGTTTTTGTAACAAGGAGGATTGGGTAAAAGAATATCCCAAAGGAAATACTTGATACAAAAGAAGGAGACATATGAAGATCCATGAATTAAAAGAGTTGATTAAGTCTCACACTAGGTTGGATAAACCTGCACCAATTATCATTGAAGGTGAAATGGGAATCGGAAAAAGTCAAGTGGTACAACAGGTCGCTGAGGAATTAAGGTACACGTACGTCGATTTGAGGTTAGCGCAACAAGAACCAGGCGACTTAATAGGAATGCCAAGAGTTGTTGATGGAGTAACTATTTGGAGCAGACCTTCATGGATGCCTGAAGAAAACGCTAAATTAGTTTTAGCGTTAGAGGAACTGAACCGAGCTCCAATAGACGTACAACAAGCAATATTCCAAGCGCTGACAGAAAATAAAATCCATACACACAAATTACCTGCAAAAACAATAATTGTTTTATGTATCAATCCAAGTGATTCGATGTATCATGTTTCGGATCTTGACCCCGCAATGATAAGTAGATGTATCAAAGTTAAACTTGATTATGATGTAGACGAATGGCTTAAGTTTGCATATGAAAAGAAATTAGATGATAGGATAATTCAGTTTATAAGCGTACACAGAGATCTTTTATGTCAACCAAAAGAAAATGAACCAAGTCCACTTCCTCGTACATGGCACTTGTTGTCAAATGAATTAAAAGTTGTACCAGATGAACTATTGTTCGAAGTTAGTGCAGGATTAGTTGGAAAAGAAGCAGCAGTAACATTTCAAAAGTTCTGTGACAAAGAATACAAGAAGCCAGTAACAGGAAAAGAGATATTAGAACATTATGACAAAGTAAAGGAAAAACTTAGTAAACAAAGGAACGACGAGAACTGGGTCACAGCAAGAGATTTGGTTAACTATATTAGTAAAAGTAAATTAAGGAAAAGTGAGATAGAGAATCTGAATGATTACTTGTTAAATACAAAAGCTGAATGGAAAGTTGAGATCATTAGTAACTTACCAGAAACGATACTAATTGAATTGAGTAAAACAAAACTCGTAGAAGAGATGGCTTCAATAATCAACCAAGTACAGAAAGCTGCCAAGGAAGATAGTTTAAAATAAGGAGATGGTCGAATGGGAGCAATAAGTAAAGTTGAAGCTGCAATAGTGGACATGTTAAGGGAACAAAGCAAGGTCTTCTATACGAGTCTGTTACTACAGATGATAAGGATAGAAGACGAAAACTGTATGTCTGTAGGTGTAACAGTAGATAAAGGGAAGATTTTGCTTATAATAAATCCAAAGATTGTTGAATTGATTACTTTGAAAGAACTAATAGCAATAATGGAACACGAATGCCTCCACTTAGTTTTTGAACATCCGTTAAGATGTAAAGATAAATCACAAACGGTATGGAATATCAGCTGTGATATGGCGATTAATCAGATGATACAAGGATTACCTAAGTGGGCGGTATTTCCTGAACAGTTTAATTTTCCAGAAGACAAACACGCTGAATTTTATTACGAACTCTTGAAAAGGAATATTAAACAGTACAAAATAACAATAAAACCTATATGTTGTCCACAAGAGGCACTAAGTGATAATGGACAAGGAAAAGGGCAGGGAGATTTTGAAATTGAAATTGGAACACCTAATGGGAAGAAGAAAGTTGTTGATTCTCATAAAGGGTGGGAGGAAATGAGTAATGGTGTTAGTAATGAATTAAAGAAGGAAATAATTAAACAAGCTATAAAGCAAGCTTATGAAGAAACTCAAAAGAATAGAGGATATGTTCCAGGTAATGTTGAGGAAGCAATAAAAGAATGGCTCAAACCACCTACGATAAGTTGGAAACAGTTATTGAGAATGTTTGTAGGGAACAGTGTTAAAGCAGCAAGTAAACATTCTTGGAAAAGAATAAGTAGAAGGTTTGGAGAAAATCAAAAAGGCCATTTGCCAGTAAGGATACTGAAATGTGTTTTAGCAATAGATACTTCAGGTTCAATAAGAAGTAGAGATTTTATAGAGTTTATATCTGAAATAAAAAGTATCATGGCTTGTTACAAGAACGAGACTACAGTAATAGAGTGCGATGCAGAAATACAGAAGATATATAAATTGAAACCATATTCAAAGATAGGCGCAAAGTTCAAAGGTAGAGGAGGTACAGCTTATGAACCTGTCCTTGAATATATAGAAAAGCATAATTTGAAACATGATTTATTAATCTACTTTACGGATTTATATTGTACTTATCCTAAAGAACGTCCACCTTATGAAGTATTGTGGGTATGCAGTTCACAAGGAAACTTAAGTAACAAACCACCATGGGGGATACTAATACAAATAAAAAATCTAAAGACGTAGTAGTATTTAAGTGTTGGTTTTAAGGAGCAATAGTAGTAGAAACTATTTTAAAGGAGGTAGTAGAGATGGATCTAAGAATTTGTATTTTGGACAGAGGATGGGTGATGGTAGGAAATTTTAAGAAGGATGGTAGTACAGGAGATTGTACTTTAGAGAATGCTTATGTAATAAGGAAGTGGGGTACAACAAAAGGATTAGGGGAACTAGCCCAAGATGGTCCTACAAAAGAAACTATACTGGAACCTTGCAATGGTGTAGTCCAGTTTGCTTGGACTAATGTTATTGCAACTATTGCGTGTTCCAAGAAAGGATGGAAGGAATATGTTAGTTAAAGGGGAGTACTATAAGTTATTGGGTACGGACAAGGTTATAAAAGTTAACAAAGTAGACACAGAACATAAGCTAGTGACTGCTGAAAGTAAAGATAAAGAAATACTCTTTGCTTTAGGTGAACTTGAATCCTGTATTATTCATATACCTAAGTTAAAAGGATTATTGAAAATAGGAAAATAGTTATGGAACACGTTAATACGGATAGATATAGGTATGGATATAGGTACGGAAATGGAAATGGGGAAGGTGTTACTATAGAAGTATGAGAAAGGATTATAATTGTTTAAAACAATGTATAGAAAATGGTTATGGAGATGGTTATGGAGATGGTAATGGGAAGGGGCATGGAGATGGGTATAATTATGGATATGGTGACGGACATAGCTATGGAGATGGTAAAGGAAATGGATATGGACATGGAGATGATTTTGGAAATGGTGCTAATATAGGAATAGAAGTATGAGAAAGGATTATATATACTTAAAATTTTCTATTTCTATTAGTTATGGAAATGGAGATGGATATAGTTATGGAGATGGAGATGGAGATGGAAATGGAGATGGAAGTGGATATAGATATGGAGATGGCTATGGAAATGGTTGCGGATATGGAAATGGAGATGGCTATGGAAATGGATTTGGAGATGGTTCAGATATAGGAACGAAAATATGAAAAAAAATTATACACACTTTAAATATTCTATTGAAAATAAATACGGTAGTGGGTATAGTTATGAAGGTGGAGATGGTTATAGATATGATTATGGGAACGGATATGGAAATGGAGACGGATAAGGATATAGGTGTGGAGATGGTTTTGGATATGTGAATGATAATGGAGACGGGTATGGAGATGGGTATAATTATGGTAATGGTAATGGATATGGGTATGGATATGGGTATGGATATGGAGATGGAGATGGATCTGGTAATGGTTCAGATATAGGAACAGAAATATGAGAAAGGATTATATATACTTAAAATTTTCTATTAGTTATGGAAATGGAGAGGGATATAGTTATGGAGATGGAGATGGAGATGGAGATGGAGATGGAAGTGGATATAGATATGGAGATGGATATGGAGATAGATATGGATATGGATATGGAGATAGATATGGATATGGATATGGAGCTGGTGGATATGGAGATGGATCTGGTGATGGTTCAGTTATAGGAATAGAATTATGTTTATATTTTAGAAATGCTGTTTTAAGTGGAAGTGGAGATGGAGATGGGTACGGGTACGGAGATGGTTATGGTTACAGATATGGAGATAGATTTGGAGATGGATATGGAGATGGATATGGATATGGCGCTGAATATGGAAATGGTTACGGGGATGGTTTTGGAGAATATGGCTATGGAAATGGAGATGGTGCTACTATAGGAATGGAAGTTTTTTATATAAAAGGGGGTTAAATGAATATAATAATATTTGGAGGCATAATTTTTATCGTGTTAAGAATATGCATTATATTTAATTGGAAAGAAAATTTGATAATAGAAGAGCGTGAATGGGTATGTAGTCATTTTGAACTTATTCTTTCACATATATGTCAAATAAATAATATGGAAATGCCTATCCTTATAAAAACGCTAGGTATAATTTATAAAAACGATAAAATAAGGGATAATTTTCATAAAAAATATTTTTGTAGAAGAGCATATATTTTAGGTTTATTTAATCTAAAAACTTTGATAAGATACTTCTTTACAGGATTACCCAAATATGAAGGAGTTAGAAAATACTATGGAATTTAAATATGGAGGCTAAAAATGATAAAGTATCGTTGTAAGTTGGTAGGCATGATAAGAGTAAAAAACGGTATGCCGTATATCCGTTATACATTAAGACAGTTCAGCAGAGTTAAACAGATGAGCAAAATTATTGTTTTTAATGACAATAGCACAGACGGGACAGTTAATGAATGCAAAAAATACTCAAAAGTAAAGATTATAAATTCCCCATATAAAGATCACAACGAAGTAAGAGATAGAAATTTTATACTTAGAGAGGCAAAAAAATTTGATCCAGAATGGATTTGCAGTCTTGATCATGACGAGATTTTTGAAGAGCCAAATATATATGAAATAATAGATAGTTTGCTCAATCCTCAGGATCCCCAGACTCTTTGTTATATATTCCCGCTTCTACACCATTGGGACTCAGAAAATCAATGGCGTGCTGATGGACTTTGGGGAAACTTTTTACAGGAGAGAATGTTTAAAAACCTTGAGGGGCAAGAGATTGAACCTATTTCAACAGATAATACTAATTTAAGTGGATGTGTGCCTTGGTTTTCATTATTTAATACGCATATGCCACTCTGTAGAATAAGGCATTTCGGAAATTTAGATCGTAATGTAAGAGAAAAGAAATATGACTTTTATGCAAATTTATATCGTGAAAAAGGAGTGTCTCCTCTTGCACTTGGGAGTTGGGAAGAATATTATAAAAAACTGTATAATAAAGAAAAACTTGATCCAGAGGACTATGCCCTACATATAAAAGACGAAAGAGGTATAATACTGCATAAATGGGCTGATCGTGTATCTATATCACTGAATATTGTTACAAAGAATAATGAATCCCAAATAGGTCCACTATTATCTCTATTTAGAAAAATAGTTGATGAAATAGTTGTTGTAGATACAGGTTCTACGGATAACACAATTGAAATATGTAAGTCTTATGGAGCCAATATTATTAAAACAGAATGGAAACATGATTTTTCATATGTAAGAAACCTATGCATTCAAAATAGTACAAAAGAATGGATTATTCGTCTTGATGCTGATGAATTGGTAGAACCTGACGACTTATTAAAATTATGGTATATGGCATGTGCTGGCGAAGTAGATGCATATATATTCCCTGTCAGAAATTTTCTTGAAGATCCTAGAACTACTAAGAATGCCAAGTGGTTTCACTCTCAATCTATAAGAATGTTTAGAAGGCATAGTGGAGTAAAATATACAGGGTTAGTCCATGAAGAAATTGACAAATCTTTAAGAGATTTAAATTTAGGAAGACAAATAAATGTTGCATTTTCATCTGTGCCGTTCTTGCATTTTGGTTACTTAAACCCTAAAGAATACTTAGAGAAGAAGTTTGACTACTACTACAAGCTTTGCTTAAAGCAGATAGAACTTGAGCCTAATAATTTTTATCCATATCACTCTGTTGCTGTTCATATGAAACATATTGGTAGATATGACGAGGCAAAAAAGTTTTTCCATGAAAGTCTTAAGCGTGAGCCAAAAGCATTTCTTTCGTATGCAGGACTTGCCGAAATAGCAGAAATAGAAAATGATTTTGACTCTGCAATAGAATTATATACAAAAGCATATACAATAGATAATCCTTTGAGAACTCAAGATCTCACTGATGGATTTAGAAAGAAAGCATACGAACTTAAGATAAAAAAAGAAATAGATAGAATGAAATCTGAATTTGAAAAGGAAATCCAGCAGGGAAAATGAAAACATTAGTTATTTTAGGTGGCCTTAGAGTAGGCGATTGTTGGCATATGATCCCAGTTTTTAACAAACTCAAAAATGAAGGATATGCAATTGATTGGGTAACCGGAACTTATGAAAAACACGTTGCGGAATGTCTTAAAATGATATATAAGATAGATAAACTTGATATATACGATGATGGATTTCCTACTGACATAAACTCACGAAAGGACTTCTTTGAAAAATATAGTAAAAAGTATGATTATAAGAATTATGATAAAGTAGTTGACAACTACAAATCAACATTTGAGTTTGAACCAGAGTGGAAAGTTAAAGAAGAAGAGACATATTTGCCATCAGAGTATAGACATCACAATGGCAAAAATATAATAGTAGTTCAACCAGATTCTATATCATCTATAAAAAGAGTTGATAGTTTATTCCATTGTTATTTTCCATATCCAGTGATAAGCATAGGTGGTAGAGAAGAACGCATAATACCTGGAAGCACACCAATGTTAGGTATGCCTTGGATTGAGGTGCTAAAAACAATTTGTAGTGCAAAATTATATGTAGGAATACATTCTGCTGTAACTTGTCTTGCTTTCTATACAGGAATACCAATGATAGTAGTTGATTATGGTGATAATTTCAAATTTGATAGATTCCATAAAAACATAATTCAGTTAATACAAAGACCATCTATAGAACAAATACAGGAAGCTATTGATGGCTTTCCCATCTAATTTTATCCTTCTTCTCTTTCCATTTATTTACAAAGTATTCATTATCTTTATTAAACGTTTGTTTGCCTAATTCATAATTTCTAATACAATTATGAAATGCTGCACATTCTGATTTTCTTAATCTCCAACCTTTTTCTTTCATTTGGAGTTGCAAATCTGATTCATCACGTAACGAAAAAAGATTCGGATCATATTGCCACTCACCCATACGATAAAGGCATATCCAGCTTGTTACAAAATCAACATATGAGCCAACTGGAACATCTTGTGTGCCAAAAAACCCCAATTCGCCATTCGGATCATACAAAGCACCCTGCGGACCTACCAATGATGTTTTATCATCAAGATATTTCATCATTGACTGAATATAATTTTCACATACAACTACATCGTCATCTACATTGACTATGATATTACCGATTGCCCTTTTTAATGCATGATTTCTTGCACTTGTGCCTTCATTTTTATCTAGTAATATCCATGTTATCCCTGGTAGTCTTGAATATACTGATATAACATTTCTTGTTCTCTGACTTGAACAGTTATCTACAATAAAATACTCAAATTCCTCTTTAGTATGCTTTAAAATAGATTCTATGCAGTTCTTTAAAACATCAGCTCTATCACCATAAGTCAATGTTATAATTGAAATCATCCTTGCCTCCTCTCCTTCTTTCTTCCTTTGCAGAAAATGTTTGTCCCGTCAACATTTACTAATTCTAAAACTTCAAGGTCATTATCTTCAAATAGTTTTTTAAGTGTTTGTTTCGTGTATCCCCATTTATGCATTCCAAAGTTTCCTGTATCAATACCTGCAAACAAAGGTTCACCAAATATAAGGTTTAGTAAAGTATCACCATTAAAATTTTTTATGATAACTTCAATATCTGGAACAGTAACTTCAATTATTCCTCCTTCACAAAGAAGGTTTACCCATCCACGAAAGACTATTTCAGCTTCATATTTATTAAAGTGTTCAAAAATATCTTTTGCCTTAATATATGTAACTGTTTCGCTACTATACGGAAGAGGATATCTCAAATCGTGATACAAATCAGCCTTAAAGCCCTTTATTGTATCAATATTAATAAAGCCTTTGATATAATCTTTTCCACAACCAAGGTTTAGTTTCATAATTAGTTCGTAATTATTCCATCATCATTTCTTTATGTATGTTTTTATTTTCCCAAGAAGCACATCAAGCTTTGCGTATCCATCAATGTAAACAGAATAGAACCTCCAGGAGTGGCATCTCCAGTTTGTATCGATATTAGGAGGTTCTCTGTCTAAATAAAGCTCAAGATGCTCACCTTTTGAATCAAGAATTTCAAGATCATACTTGCTACAATAATAATCTGTTAATGCGTCATGCTCATTAAAGGGTGGAATAAAGTATTTAACAGGTCTCTGGAATATATCCTCAAGTGTTCTCTTTGCAATCCCTATTCCATAGCCCATATCTTGTTCAATATTTAAATAATGGTAATGTTTATATCCATGCACTGCAATCTCATCATTTCTTGAAAATAAATATTCAATAACATCTTTATTGTCAGTAAATTTTTCTATGCATATTAAATCAATATTCTGGTTACTCCAAGAGCTATCCATTGGTATTAAAGGCCCAAAAATGGTAACCCCATGAATGATTTTAAATCCATATTTATCAAATATATCACAAAATCGTTCTAATTCTTCTAATTTTGTGTCTGAAGATATGTCATCATTTCTGAATAGCATCTATCAGTTCCTTAATAAATCGTGTATGAATTTTAAATACATAATTATCTTTGCTTATTTGCTTCCAGTATGTATGTCCCTCTGGGTGAAAATCAGAACAAAATAAATTAGGCTCTATTACGCTCTTGACATACGGAGATTTACCAATAGCAGAATATCCCCATCCACCATTAGGCATGGGGTTTATACCTATAATCCACCCAGGATCTTTTAATAACCTCCAGCATTCTCCTAATATAAGACATATTTCATCTTTTGTGCATTGCTGTAACACACTTACCATTGTTATAATATCAAAATATGAACTTTCAAGTGGAATATTTTGAGCATCTGAAAAAATAACGTTTAATCCTTTATTTCTTGCAATTTTTATTACTTTTTTGCTATTATCTACCCCATAACATATACAACCTTTTTTTGTCATTTCTTCCATTAGCCAACCAGAGTTACAGCCGATATCAAGACTGATTGTATGTGATGGGACTAATTTCAATGCCTCTGAAATACATAAGTGATTTTCCTCGTTAGCAGTTTGTCTATCTATAATAATATCGTAGTCTTTCACACTATTTCACCATCAAAATTTCACTCCTGTGTCTTTTTCAAGTAAATCCTGTGAAATCTGTTTTTTTGCGTATGATAGTTTATAAAGAGAACTAAACAACTTACATACATTTTTCCAAGTAAAATTTTCAACTTGGTTATGCGCAAATAGAGCTGCAAGTCCTTTCTTTATACCTTCAACGGATCTATCAATTTTAAAAACATTTAGCATTTTGGGAACACCAACATTGACAGTTAAAACAGGAATGTTCATTGCCATTGCCTCCATTGCACCAGTGCTAAAACCTTCATTTTCTGATGCGCACACGTAACAATCAAGTGATGAATAATAACTTACCATGTCTGATATATTTCCATATGCAGGTCTAAACTCAAAACCAAGTTCATTGCAAGCTTGTTCTACAAGTGCATTACCCTTATATTCGCAAGGTCTCCCTTCAAATCCTATAACTGGTGTATATCTATGTGAGATAAATTTATCATCTATTCCATCTGGAATATAAACAACATTGCTAACACCAAGATCCTTGATTTCTGAAACCAGTTGCTTATTAACCACTGAAATGGATGAACACACTTTAACAAACTGCCTAATATTTTCAACATTGTATCTATGTGACCTTATGGTTAAAATTATGCATTTATCTTGCAAACTTGAAACTGCTTTTTGAAATAAGTATATCTTCTCCCAAGAGTTAAAATGAATAATGTCTGATTTACTAGCAATTTTAACAAACTCGTCTATTTCAATATTCTGGTCATATCTCTTTACAAAACAGTATTCTACCATATTTGCTATCATATTGTCAACACATTTATTCACAATCCAGTGAGGACTATCAGCTAGTATAAATACATTCACTCTTTCCTCCACGTAGAGTTATTTTCCCCAATATGTTCAGCGAGACCGCATATTACAAGACAGTTTTTACCTTGTGCTTTATTTGAATTTATAGCATCTGTAAGATAATACCAGTCACGTTTGCTTCCAGTTCCTGCGCTTGGAAACCCTCTTTCCTTGCCATCTTTATCAAGATTTGGAACCAATCCAATTGAAGCCCAGTGTTTTTTTCTTGCATACATCATTGAAGAACGAATTATATCTTTTATTTTTATTGTATCTCCGACATAAGAAATTTCTTTTGTTGTTGAGTGTTCTGGAGCATCAAACCCAGATATAAATCCAATTTTGAATTCATTTTCCCATTTATTCAAGTATTCCCAGCATTTTTCCTGCCAACCAGATTTTAACACCATGTCATCTTCTATAAATAACAATGGATCATCAACACTTTCTTTATAAAACCATTGCCACATATGTGCAAGATGTATTCCAGTATTCATGGATGGTGTACTCCCCATATTCTTTCCGTTTAGAATAATTTGGTGTGCCTTGCTTAAATTACGTTTAATGTCAAACAAATTAGAGGATCCATCGTCTATTATAGTTAGACGATATTTTCTTGATGTGGCTTCTATAGCAGATATGCACTTTTCCAAATAAAAAGGTCTATCTTTACCTATTACAACTATATCAAGCATATTTCCTTATTACAACCCAGTAATTACGTTCAGCCTGGCAAATCCACTTACTAGGTTCTGTCCTTAATATTCCTGATTTTACTAAACTTCCTTTTATCTCATCAATAGAGATTCCACAGCCAACCTCGCAATTGAAATCTGTAGCTCTATATTTTGGATCTTGCACCATTATCTTTGCTATCCCATTTTTCTTTAAAACCCTGTCAACTTCACTAAAATATTTTAGCTGTACTTCTTTTGAAGGAATATGCTGAAAACATATAATGGAAAATACAAATGAAATACTGTTACTGTCAAATGGGATATTTCCCAATCCATCTGTAACAATAAACTTTATATTGTCACTTTTATTATACTCTTTTTTAAGACTATTTGCAAGTTCAATCATCCCATCTGAAACATCTATTCCATATAAATTCTTATAGAAGTTTTGTATTGGGAATAACACTCGTCCAATTCCACAACCTATATCAAGCACACTTTCATTGTCTGGGATTTCGTCAAGTTTTAAAAAATTGTTGTAGTCATCAAGACCACTCTTAAAAAATTCATCTAAAGTCCAATTTTCCTTATCAGTTCTTATACAGTACATAGCACTACCTAAAGTTTTTGACCAATTAGCCCAATAACCCTTCATTGAAGCTCCTCTATGAAACCAATAATTTTATCAATATTTTTATCAGTTTCAATCCTAAGGTTAGGTAAACCATAGTCTTTGCTATCTGGTTTTGGCACATGAAGACGTATCCAGTGTGTATTTGTATAGTATAAACACACTGTTTTTATACCCTTGTAACTAGATACTTCCCAAGGCCAACTATTGCAACCAATACAAAAATCACAGTTTTTTAATATTCCAATACTTTCACGTATAGTAGTAATACCAGATAGGTTCAAATCTATCGTTTCTTGGGGTAAATAGCCACCTTCTGCTGCTCCCCCTATCTGAACAATCTTATACCCCAAATCGTGGATTTTATCGCAAATTTTAACCCATTTTGATGGTTCTAAATATCTTTGACAGTTGTAACCTTCAAATGAACCTTCTGTAGTAATAGGATGAATAACACAAACTTTCCAGTCAGATGGTAGAGAAATCTTATCAGTATCATATATAGGAATGTCAAAAGGCATAGTCATAGGGTAAATGAGTGGAGCATCATCTGCTATCCAATCAAAGTGTTTATCGGCTTTTTCACTGTGGTAGGTTATCTTATTTATAAGTTTGCAGGGTTCGTATACTTCTTTGATAAGACGTGGTATTTGTTGCCACCCTCCAGCAATCCATATAGATAATTCACTAACTTGCTCACGTTTTATAAACTCTGAAATTCTTGTGATGTATGTTATTGCATCACCAATGCCACAACTTATTTTAATTTCAGCAGAAGCCATTTAGACTACCTTTTCCCAAACTGCATAAATTCCACCACTATTATATAGAGTTAATGCACTATTAATATCTTTTATGCCGCCATGATACTGCACATGTGGGATATCTGGTGGTTTCCAGCGTCCACCCCATGTTAATCCATTAGACTCTGCTATTTCACCAAAATGATTCCAGTCATTTCTACCATCTCTATTTGTGTCTATAGAACTATTCCATGTCCACTGATTTTTGCTACCTCTAATTACAAAATCGCAGGCCAAGCCATAGTTATGCCATGAATATCCACATTTAGAATTAGTAACTATTTCTGCTTTGTTTATTATTACCCAATTGCCATTTTCAAATCTTCTTCCTTTACTATAGAGTTTATTCTGCTCGTCGAAAGTTCTTAGCCCAGAGTAAATACCAAATTTCAAACCCGCTTGTTTGCATTGAATTAGCAATTTCCTCATCATAACCTTAACTATCGGATGTAACTTGGCAAGAATAACTGCATCGCTCTCTTCTACAAATTGTTTCTCGTATTGTTCCATTCGTTGCTGATCTTGAAACAACCTTCTTTCCTTTAGAAGTTTGAGTTCATTCTCAATATTTGATATTTCTTCGTCTGTGTATTTCCAACCCATTATCATAAACTACTGTTTCGGTTGCTCAGGTTGGGTTGTCATAGCCGTAGTTATAATATTTACGATCTTCTGTATTCCAATGAATCCAGCATTGTAGCCAGCCGTTGCTGTGAAACCACTCACTAGACCTACAATTATCGAAAGATGAAGCTGTGGTATTACCGAAATCAAACCACCTACTGCTATCGAAATCACAGGAAGTAACTTAGGTTCTAAGTTGTCAGGAATGTATATCTTTGCTAACTCTACGATTAAAACTACGGCTATTACAACCTCCCAATTCACGAACTGGGCAAATATACCCAAAGACTGTGTTGCTGCTGTTGTTGTGATAGGATCCATATTCTCCTCCTTTTCTTAGGTCTTTCCTCTCATTAAACAATTTTTACTCCGCTATAGGTTTACTTTTATAATTACTGTTTCTACACCATAACATCTATAATCAATATAAAACATACTATTTCTCTAATCTAAAAATAGGGAATGTCACTCCAGCAACATAATTTCTGCCGAGTTCTTGGTTCCTTTCTTCTTCTTTTAACATATACTTATAATTCATCAATATCTGTCCTGTTTCCTTGTCTATATTAACTCCACATAAACTTCTATAATAATCTCTATCCAATAACAATAAATCAATTGCAATTATTTTCCCTTTATCCATTAAAACAGGTTCAATATAATTTTTAATCAATATTTGTGCTGTTGTTGGTGAAGCTAATATTTGCGCTGTTGTAGGTGGAACTAATTCTATTTTAACAGTCCCTGTAGATTCTTCTTGTGCAAAACATATTGAAGAAATGAGTAAAAAAAGTAATATCATTTTATCATCACCTTTGGATTGTTATAATATAAAAAATTTATTTCTGCGTCTGATAACACTCTATTATATATTGCTACCTCATCTATTTTACCATAAAAATGTTCTCCTCCTTCATAATAAACTGCACCAAAAACAACATTTCTTGTGCCAGGATTGCCGCTTGAAAAAGATTGTTTTTTATCTAATACTCCGTCTAAATATAAACAAAATTCCCCGGTTGTCCTCGTAAAAGCAGCCTGATGCCATGTGTTTAAAGTCACTGGTGTATTTCCGTAAACTTCCGCGCCACCACCGTTAATATGGTATTGTAATTTAGAATAAGATATTCTAAAGTACCACCCTTGCCAAGGATTTGAATCGGCACACCCCATAATTCCTCTGTTAGTCGATATATCAGTTGGATATATCCAAGCAATTACTGTTATATTATAGTTTAAAGTAGCGCCTGTAAAATCTGTTTGTATATACGATGGGTATGAAGGAAATACATATGCGCCACCAAATTTACCGGTTGTATATGATGCTGAACCTATAACTGTCCCAGTATGATTATTACCTGTTGCGTCTGGTTGTGAAGTGCTATTTGTATTCAAATGCCACAGCGCTATCAATCCACTTCTATTGCTATTAGATTGGCAGATAGAAACAGGTGCCGTCGTATCAGCAATCCTATATATTGCAAACAACAAAAATAATATTAATCCTTTTTGCCATATATTGTAACGCATATTGGTGACCCTCCTGCTGTTGCTGAACCTATATCTCCTATATCAAGCCGTAATACATCATCTGAGTTTAAATGTGTCCTTGAAAAACCTGATGCATTTACTATAACGTGAGATGAATTTGCTACAATCGATAATGTCCAAGACGATGCCATTATACTTGCCCAATTTGATACATCACTTGCAATTGGAAAACTGGAATATTTAATATCAAAATTCAATCTACTCCCTGCACCTGTCGGACATTTGCCATTTGGTGTAACTGTTGCTATGGCACTTGTTATTGTTAATCCATAGCCTATTGGAGGACAATACGCTATACCATTAGTTGTAAAAGCATCTCCTGGAATATAAAACCCTATTGAACCCCATTGATCTTTCGTGCCACCATTACCTGCTATCAATTTTCCGTATGATGGTGAACTTGCAAACACTTGCCAAACATCACCTACGTTTCCTGTTGTATTAATTCTTGTTAATGTTCCTGTTGATTTTCTACATTCTATATCTGTTGAAGTTCCAGTTGATAAATTAGTTAATTTACTTCCATCACCTATAAAACTTCCTCTTATTCCTAAGTCTCCATTTGTAAAAAATGTTGCATTTCCTATCAAATTATTCATTATTGAAATATGCCCTATCCCAACTATTGTACTTGTATACAATTGATAAAATTTTGCATTACCATTACGGTCATCAATAAAACCTTTTTCTACTCCACCAACACCAGTACTTATAATCATATATGAACACATATATGCAGTTGCTTCTTTACTAAGAGGATCGATACGAATCTGCCAGTAGGGATAACCAGCATAAACAATAGTAGAAGTGAGCATTAAACCAAGTGAAAATAATAATTTTTTTAACATTTTATCTCTCCTTTTTCTTTATGACGACCAGTTTCCTGTAACATCAAGATATTCAAATGTCTCAAGATCGAGGTTATATCCTCTACTTCCAATTACAACACTTGATGGTCTAGTCGCCACTGTCCAATATCCACCTATTACAAGCCATCCAACCCTTCCAGTGACAGTTTGATATACTTCTGTTCCATTGAAATCTGTATTGTACCCAAGCATACCTTGAGTTGGTGAATTTGGTCTCGTTGCAGTTGTCCAAACATGATATTTGTCATCTACATATTTCTTGTCAACCAACTGAGTGTCAGAATTAAATGTCGGATGCGTTTCATACTTTTGCGTTTGTGTCCACCCAATTGGATATCCTGAAGGATCAATATTATTGAATTTTATAGCAGAGCCAGTAATCGTATTATTTGTAGCTGCATCATAAAACACATTGTTAAATACAAATACATAAGGAGATGTCCCAGTTGCAACAATAGGCCAATTTGCTGAATTCCTCAAGTAGTTGTCATGTATCAATATATTTGAACACGAATTTCCAATCTCTATACAACCAGAGCTAAAATATGCTATTGCAATATTTCCTTCAACAATAACGTTCTCTGAACCGTCTCTAATCCATACAAATCCTCCACCACTGAGACTAAAACCATCAAAGTAATTGTTTGCGAAAATAGATCTATAGAAATAACCATTTAATCTAGGACCAGTAATACTGTTATGGCATACTTTTAAGTCAGTAAAATTTCCATTGTAATTCAATATGCCCAACTGTCCACTTATAATGATACAATTGGTAATGCCCATAGTGGAAATAGTGCTACCACTAGTATAAAGAATTATTGCATTACCACTTCCCGTAGGATTATATAAATAGCAACGATCTATAAAAATATTATTATTAGTTCCAGAAATGTTAATGCAACTTGTGTAATACCCTGCATTTGAAACGCAAATGTCTGAATTTAAGATATTTACATAATCTTTTGACTCTATTTTAATCAGACAATATCCAGATGTTGTACCATTTGTTTCGTTTTTAAGTGTAAGATTTTTTATCTCATTGTAAAAATCTAACTCTACAAAATTAGCATTACCAGCATAGCTACCACCAAAATCTCTTGTATCCTTTATAATCGTTTCATATCTTGACTCTCCTTCAAAAACTATAAATTGACAAGAAGTTATAGTATTCAGGCAGTTATATGTCCCTTTTCTGAACCTAATTGTTCCACCACCAGATATACCAACTTCTGTTATAGCCAATTGAATTTGTATATCATCAGAAGCTCCATCGCAGATATAATCACAATCATCAGTAAAACCTATAACTTTTGTGACTGTTTTGATTATATCAACATCTGAAAATTCTAAACCGTCTTCCGTTTGATTTACACAAGTATACTTGCCAGATTGACCAAGATATGAACTAGGTGTATCATCTAGTTCAATGAAATTATTTTTATATCCTGGGTTTGAGATAAACTCTAACCCAGATTCGTCTTCTTTTACAGCTACCAATTTATGAGACGCTCCAGTATATGAATTTGGCACGTCCTTTATATTAATAAAATTAAATCCAGATGAACATTCCTCTTTTAAATATGAAACTTTTATTTTATGATTTGATATAAAGAATGCCTGCAAATTCTCAACTGATGATGTGCTTTTAATAAATAAATCACCCTCGTAGTAAGAATCGCCAGAATTCTTTAGTGTAACATAAATGTATCCATTGTAAAAACACCATGCCCATTCATCGTTCACTATTTGTGCTTGGCTTAGCCTTAAAAGTGATGGAACAGAGTTTCCAGGTAGTATGTGATATGCTGTAGGTATTTGAGTGGGATTTGATGTTGTACTAAGCATAATCCAGTATCCAGTAGTACCATCAATTTCACTAGATATCCAATCAGACGGCAAATCGTATTCGATTCGCCCATTGTATAATAAATTCGAAGTATTATCTATGAAATTTGATATTACACAAGAACCATCCCATTGCGACCATTCAGAACCATTCCAGTATCTTAACTCAAGATTAATTCCTCCACCTACCGTTTCAATATCAAAGTCTATAGCGTTAAATTTCTCATCACCACATAAATATAACCATGTTGACATTCCATCAGCAGACTGCAGGAATGAAAATGCAGTTCCACCTTCTGTTCCAGCCTCTTCAGTTACATCAAAAACTGTGCCTTCAAATACATTTAATACTTTAGCAAATTTAGAAATATCTAGAGAATCAGCTTCACCTTTATATGTAAATTTGACATTATCCATAAAGAGAAGATTGCTGGATGCGTCTAAAAAGTCAGATACAGGATAAGACCAAATTGAGTAACCAGATTCGGCTTTATAATGAGTCCAATTGGAGTAATCAGTTATACTATGCCCTAACTCTCTTTTTCTTACATAATGACGAGCAATCCCTAGATCGGCATATATTTGATTTAACTCATTGTCAGCAAACTCCTGTTCTGAAATTCTACCTTCTAAAATCAAATCGTTATCATTGTGTTGATTTATTTGCTGCGATCTTGACCAATCCTTAGAAGCTTTTTTAAATTCAGCCATATAATTACCTCATGAATTTACATTTATATTATGAGCTATTTCATTATTTGAACCTAAATTAGTAATGCCTGTTGGACATAAATGTATAACGTTTCCAATAACAGTAAAGTTACATGAACCACTTAACAAAGTTATACCAGCGCCACTCTTTTCAATAGAATTGTTCCCTATTATACCATATCTTGATGATACTTGGATTCCAGTTTCAAACTGGTAAACATGATTGTTAGTTATTATAACTCTATCCCCACTGTCTGAATTTATACCATAATCTACATTATTATTCTCGCATATCAACGTATTTCCATGAACTAGTATTGAATCTCCTCGTGCTGATATTCCACAGTTCCATCCATATACATCTGGAACATAAATGTAGTTATTTATTATTTTTGAATTAGAATATTCAATTGCTATTGCACCACTTACTATGTTATTTTTATCAATGTATAACTTAGTTCCTATGTCGTTATAAACATTTGCGCTTATAACACCAGCAGAGTCAACATAACACTCAAAAGAAGTTACATTTGTGCATCCATCAATATTAAAAATATAATAAAGTGAACCAATATCTACATTGGGACATCGTAAAAATAATCTTGAAGCAATACAATTTTCTGACATATTAAATCTAATACATCTAGGATACGTACTAGTATTTCTAATTGTTAAGTCTCTTATAGTAAAATTTTCAGTATTTAAAGCTTCTATAATTTCATCGTCGTAAATATTCCCTTCAATTATACTACTAGGTCCATTTCCGAATATATGAACATTAGGTTTTGAAATAATAACAGTTGATGTTACAGAATGTGTCCCCTGTGGAACAAATATATAACCACCAGAATCAGGAAGATCGTCAACAGCCTCTTCAAATGATGAAAAATCAAGTAAATTTCTAACATAATCATTGTGTCTCACTGTAAGTCTACCAGTGCTTAAATCATAATACATGCACTGATCTGAATCTGTGTTTCCAACTGCTATTTTTCTATTGGGATTTGTATCATTAGACTTTATATTTAATTTACCATTTGCAAGATCAAAATAAGATTCTCCTGAAAAATCCCTTAATTTCCCAACTGTTATCTGGCTTGCTGTAAGATTTTGAACATATTGCCCATCAGTAAGACCTTCAGGCTTGACTAATGCTCCCGCCATTTCACTAAACTCAAAAGTTTTGGTTTCATAATAAACACCAGTTTCGGAGTTTAACTTATATTCAGCAATAACTGTATCAGGAAACGTAGGATCTGTTGCATATTCAAATTTTTTAATTACTACTCCACTTACATTGCCCCATATATAGCATGCTCCATCTATCAGATACTCAGAAGTGGAAGTTCCATTGTATAGTTTTAAATAGTCAATAAAATCGCAAGTTCCAGGTAAATGTGTCAATGTAAAATTCTTGTTATATGAAAACAATCCAGAAGGACGAATCCGTAGTTCGTTCCCAGTTGAATCTCTTTCCTGTATTAGACCACTGGAATTTAATTTAAATCCAGTTGTAGGCCAGTTTGCACTTTCTATACTATCTGAATCTATAGTGTTCCCACCTATATATCCTGATATCGCCGTAATTGTTCCTCTAAATGTGCCATTGTAGAACTCAGCATCACCATTTGCCTTTATTTGAAATCCTGAATTTCCCGATGAGAAATTTGTTGATTCTATGCCATTTGGTGTAACTCTTAATGCCCCTACTTTAGCATCATTTATTGTAAAGTAAGCAATAAGTCTTCCTTGCGAATCGTAAAATCTTATACCTTCTTTATCAAGTTTCATTCCTGTGTTTCCATTTTGGTATTTTAGAAGCATTGATGTTGAATCTAAACTAAGAGAGCCATCTGTATTTGTAATAGTTAAACCACTAGAAAGCCTTATTTCACCAATAAGATTATCAGCAAGCAATTTATCCATAATGGTTCTTAATTCCATTACAGATTCATCATCTATCTTAAAATCATCTTTAAAAAACTGGTTTTTCTTAACAATTATGTATGCATCATTTTCATTTTCACTATCATCTCTTATAATTGATGTTGTTTCTTTAGGAATTATAATCTTTGCAAGCATTACACTAGTAGAAATATCTGAATTACTAACATATGCATTCCCGCTTCTGTCTAATAAAATATATGCAGTTCCAGGCTTTGTAATAGAAGTGTTTCCTATCACGTTTAGTTTCGCTGGAAGTGTGAGCGAATATACTAAACCAGTGCTGACGCAAATTGCTCTAGTTGGTTCTACATTTACCCAGCCATCAGCTGGGCTATTAGCATAAACATTTCCACCTTCAATTATATGGATACCAGTTTTACCTATAGATTCAAGTATAGCATTGACTGTGATACTTATGTTGTCAATAGAAGAAAGCAGTGCATTAACATCGCCACTACTACTAGTAGATACTGTTATACCCATAGTGGCAGATCCAGTTGGAACCTTAGATTTAACCAATTTCTGAATCTCATTTCTTAACTGCGTAAAGAAATCACGACCTGTTCTCATATTTCTACCTCTTGATCAATAGACCAATATTTAGCCAGTCTAAGATTCAAACTACCATTCCTAGAAGATATACTCTCAACAAAATAGTTTTGATTTCCAGATGTATTTATAGGGTCGTATACTCTCACAGTGTCACCAAGATAAACATCTGGTCTGCATACAACAGGAGCAGAAACACTTGTAACATTTTTCGTTAACTCTTTGAGCATAAGTCGTGCCATTGAATTCAACTTAGTTTGTGTATTTAAATATTTATTTACATCTGTGTCTTTATATAATCTATCACCGTATCTATCTAAAAGTAAATCTGGATCGTAAATATTATAGTAGTTAGTTAAATCCAAGGAACTTGATGCTGGCGAAATAGAAACATACGAGTTTGCTGGTCTCGCCAATACATTGGAACACCCATTAAACGATGAAGATGTTTTACTTGTATAAGTAAACTTGTTAATATCATATCCATCAGCAGAAATATACGCAGTTCCTGAACTAGGAAAACCATCCGTGCTTTCAACATAAACTGTGGTTGCACCATTTGTTGTAGCCTGTGAAAGTTTTGTTGTTCTTATAAGTTTTGATTCTGCTGTTAGAGTAATATTTTGCCATGCACTGAACTCAATTAAAGAAACTACGTATTTAGTTGCACCAAACCCTTCAATTTTGCCAACTTGGTTCAAAACGATTGATAGTTTCTGAGGTCTAAATTCATTTCCAAGATCATCTCGTTCAAAACTACGAGTTTCACCGCTCCCAAGACTAAATTGCGATGCATCTTTTGCTACTGGATACCAGTCAGAACCATCCCAATACTCGATACTATATTTGTTACTAATATCATATTTACGCGTTGGATCATTTTGGTTAGGCATATACCATCCACCAACTATATCTATTGCTTCAATTTTAGGATAAACCAGTTGTCCATTTTCATAAACTTGTTTTATATCAAATGTTATAAGTCTATGCCCATCAGTAGGCTCAAATAGATAAATTGACTGAAATTGCGTAGACCATAAGCCATCGTGTAGTTTTCTTATATTGTCTGGACTTGGAATGGAAAATGCTTTTCTATACCAGAAGTCAGCAGTTACATTGAATGTCTCTTTACAGCAATTGACATATACTTCTGGCAAATAATATCTGACAGATGGACTTCGACCTAGTTTACCATCAGATGAGTTACTTATCCTTAATTGTAACTTGTCAGTGTATGTCCACCTACAAGTCCATCTATACTTTTTATATGTGTAACCATCAAATACAGGCCCATTTCCTTCGCCAGGATCAGAAACAACTTGTGCTGTAACACCAACTTTGGCATCAGTCATTAATAATCGCCATGCATTTTGCGACTCGCTCCACCAATACCAATAAAAGTCACTTATGCTTCCTATTGTACAATCAGGAATATATCCATACCACATCTCAATATTTCGCACAAGGGAAAATCCTTCTAAATCAATTGTTAAGTATACATATTGGGAATTTACATCTTTTATAGAACCAAAATTTTTACCAGTTATACAAGTATAGAAATAGTCCTTACCATCACAAAGTGCATATGGAGTTGAACTAGTAGACGATTTAAATTCAACAGTTCCTGGACCTACAAGACCATAATTTGATGAATTAACTAAACATCCCTTTTTTGACCTATCAACTAAACCTTGACTTTCTTCTGTTAAAATCAGATACTGAGGATTTATCAAGAATCTATTTGGAAGCGAATCTGTTGGTGCATATTTCCATGCATTGTTATATGCCAGGTTAAATGTTATAGACGATATCTGGCTTATTATATCACTAGACCAGTAATTTTTATTAGTTATATGAGCATCAGACATAGGGTTCCATTTGTAGACAAAATTCTCGCTATCCCACTCTAAACTCAACATGTTAACGGTTACTTTATCGTTAATTCCATCATACAAAGTCCCATCCACTTCAAATCCATATGGTTCCCCATTTCTATAAAATATAATAGGGGAATTAAAATCTATAGCAAGGTTGAAAACAAAGCCCTTGTATGTACTTTCATCCTGATAATATCCCCACGATTCAAATGGAACATTATCTATGGCTGTAGTTGAGTTTCTTAATCCATTTATCCAAACAACAGGTGGTTTGGGCTTACTCAAAATCAGCCCCATTTCTGATTCATCTACAAGACTATCAGGAACAGTGAATTCAAGCCATCCTTCATACATACTTTCTCTCTCACCAGTCCATACAAGTGGCACATTAGATGCAAATGTAGTATATGTTCCATCACTGGTATAATCAGCGTCAATTAATACATTTTTAGGAGTCGCATTTTCACCAAATAGTTTGACTCTTGTATATATTTCTGTATCTGACTCGTAAGATAAACTCTGAATTAATTTAATGTCTAAATCGTGAGATACTTTTTGCCTTAAGTGTAGCCCCCAAATCTTACCATCACCAGATGATCTAATAATATAGTTAGGTGCAAGTTGTTTCTTTAGATCATTAAAAGCTTCCATTCTATTTTTAACTTTATCTTGTCTAAAGTCTATAAATGGAATTTTTACACCAGTTGCCTGAATTGTCTTAAAACTATAATTAGTATTGCACGTTACATCTCCATCAGTAGGATTTGACACAGGTGATTCCAATATAACTCGTCCATACCTTAAATTTATAGACGATATAGAATTTCCAGTTGGAATTGTATAATCATCAGAAACTAATGATGTTATTATGTTAGAATACTTATGATACCATACTTGTCCAATTGAATATGTTGTGTCATTGATTATAACTGGTGATCTGTTATAAGTTAAAGCATCAGTTGAAGTCCCATCTTCAGTATCAAGATCCGTAGTATAATCTGAACTCGTAAATACTGTATTGCCATACCCATCTGGTTCTGTTAATAGAGTTTCTATTATATCTTCAGCATATTGAATTGTTTCTACTGGGTAGTAGTTAAAATTAGCCCATAATTCCCAATTATTAACCTCTAATGGTGTTCCTAGAACTACTTGTCCAGTGGCATAATTTACTTCATATCCATTCCATAGTGGATCTTTTATCTCTGTAATTGTATCTTTGTATTTAACTATAATTCTAGGTACATCAACAGGACTTATGTTTTGAACTGGATGAAAATATATTGTTGTAGGTGAACCAGATGCAAACCATGCCATAGGAAAATCAGATTGCTCATAATCCCAGTACCCAAAATCATAATAAAAAGCATACCCTTTCTTACTTGCTGTATCACTACACCTTTGTCTTACATACGTCCCAGCAGACACACCAGAAACTTCCTGGATTCCTGGCTCAATTGTTATTGTTTTTAAAGCACTATTTATAGACACTAGTTCATATTTATGCGATTCGGTAACTGAACCAATATATATCCAACTTAATGAATTTTCATTAACATCAGCTTCAAATCCATCAACAGACTCAAGATATAATGTAGTTGCACCATATGCCGCTCCTTCAGAAAGCTTAGACGAAACAAATGATTCCATAAGTAATACACCACCCTCGGTGTAATCTGGCATATATCTAATAGCAACATCAGAAGAAGTTATCAGTTTATCTATTTCTAAATCATCCAGTTTACAAATTTTATCTAATGCTGTAATCTTTAAATAGCTTCCATTAGCATCAGATTGTGGTGACAAATGCCTAACTATGCCATAAAATTTATCAAATGATTCTATAATTCCATCAGTATTCACTAGTCCTTCTTTTAAAGTTATAACATCTCCTAATTTTATCTCATTTGTTCCATTAACTCCGTATTTGCCATCTTGGTTATTCAGTGTTATCTCCAGACTAGATGCTCCAAAATGTTTGTCAAAATTGTATGAATATTCAACTACATCGCCAAGATTACTACCATTCAACTTTAATTGACAACATGTTGTCACATTTTTACTATTTAATGCAGCTTCGCCAGAAGCTGAAAGTCTTTTTGGCATTTCAATCCTCAGGTGTAAAACTTATTGTAATAGTATATTTCTGATCCTTTCCACTCAATGTATACGATTTCTTTACGGAAGTAAAATATCCAGTAAATTTTTCGCCAGTATGTGTAGTCATTACTATCCTACGCTGATTGCTAACATAATCTTTAAGTTTTAAATATAATGCCTGTGTAGACGACGCCTCTGTTATTTCAAAGTCAAATACATCATTTGAACTTTTAGTTTGAGGACTTACAAATACTCTTGAGCCATCCCATAATTGTATAACTTTTTGATTTGATGTAGCTCCTACAGTAACACCTCTATTTCCAGGATTAGGGATTTTATACGTTTCAATAAAACTGGATCCATCATACACTTGAAGAGTCCAACTATATATAGCCAAATTACCCTCCTTGATACAAAGAAATACTCTTTAAAGCAAATGTATCTTCTATTGCATTTATAATATCTTGTGGATTTCCAGATGGAACGTTTATTACTATACTCCCCACTGTAACATTGTTTCCACCGATAGGATTTGCATATTGTTTACCACTGCCCCAATTCATTCCAGCACTCTTGTAAAATGGTCCTTCGCCAAATTCATATGGCCTAAAGTAATACTGTTCTCTTAATGGATATGGTGGAGGGAGCTCTCTTAATGCTGCAAGATTGCGATTTACAACTTCCAGCTGCCTTTGTGATATTTCAGATGCAGCATTTATAGCCTTGGTAACTGATTTTGTATCTTCATCTATCTGATCTAACTGAATTATTTGTTTTTGAGTTCTTCCATATGCCTCTCCCAAAAATGCACCTAAGATAGTTCCAACGGGACCTAATGTTGAACCTAGCATTGTGCCTATATAGGAAAATGTTTTTGCTTGTGTTATGTTAACTTCTTTTTCACCTTTTGCTCTTGCATCTTCTATTTTTTGCATTTCCTCACTAGAAAGCTGTTGTTGTCTTTGCATTAGTCCTAAAGAAATAACCATTTGCCAAAATGGTTTTGCTAGTTCCTTATTAACACCAGTCCATATTTTACCAACTCTGTCAACAACTTTTCCTATAAACCCAGTGAATGCACCTTCTTCAGGCCATATAGCGTGAACTCCAGCTCCTACTGCACCGCCTAATAGCATTCCGATACCCGCTTTACCTTGCAATGAACCAAGTGCTGCGCCTATTGCCGCCCCAATTGCTGATGGTTTTGCATATTCTCCAATATCTTCAAGTTTATATCCAATATCTTCCCAAATATCACTAAGTAATTCTACTGCCTTATCTCCAAATTCTTCTACCGCAACGTTTAATACTACACCTGATAACGCCCCAAAAATCCCGCCTTCAGTTGATTTCCATATAGCAGCCCCAATTACCAATCCAAGCGCTCCCCATGTCGTAACACTTGTCAATTTCTCAATGACTCTTTCCTGTCTTCTGTTCATTGCATCAATTCTATCAGTAATAGTGTCTATACCCGTCCATCCTTCACCTTCTTCTTCAACTGATAGCCCAAGAATTTTCTTGTTTACAGCGTCAGCCACTGCCCTGGCATATGCATCAAGAAACTGGGAACCAGCTTGTTCAACAGACTTTGTTATTCCCTCTTTTGTAGCTGTTAATGAAGATGACGTTACTGAAGTCGAAGTTGGTGTTATACCCACGTTTGCTATTCTAAATCCATCAATTATTCCATTTTCCACTTCAGTTGCGCCAGTTTGAAATGCTGTAATCCATAACTTTTCAATAGTAGTGCCAGCTTGAACCATCGCTGTGTAGTAACTAGCTGGATCTTTCATCGCTTCTAACCCAATACCTAATAATGAAAATACTCCAGTTAATTTATTTATAGAAACAAGTAAACTATTTATAAGAGCTTCCTCTGCCATTTCTATAATCTCACGAGTAAGGATCTTTATAGCATCTTCGGTTTTTCTGGTACCTTTTTCTGTCAATTCATATACCTGAAGCATACTCTTAAATGCATCCATAAATGGACCTTTTACAGATTCAGCCCAATCGTTATATTGTTCTCTTATCTTTTTTATAGCATCTATTTGTTTCTGTGAATCCTCCAATATAGATTTTGTAAGATCCTGTTGTTTCTTTTTATTTTCGCCAATTTTATCAAGATTTTCAGTTATTTTTTCTGTAGCAAACTCTTGACTATCCCCAAATGTACTTGTTGCTTTTGCAAGCAAGAGCCTTATTCCTATAATATCTTTTTCGACATTGCCAGTCAATTTATATTTCTCTATAAGAGCATCGATCTCACCTTTATGCTTTATGTATCCTTCCCTTAATTTATCAACTCCAGTTTTTTCATCATAAATATGTGTAATCTGATAAATTAACTGATTCCTTAATTCAGGGAGAGCCTCTGTTATACTTTTGTACTCTTCTAGGATACCTTCAAGTGCAGTTTTGTGCGCAGACTCATAAGAATATGCTTTCTGTATCTCTAGTGAATATCCTGCAAGAGCCGCAATTCCACCTTTTAAAAGAGATATATGGGTTTCTTGCTCCGAATTTAATTTATCAATGCTAAATATTTCATCTGATAATGTATCCTCTATTGCTTTAATATTAATCTCTGCAGTCTTTATTGCCAAGGACATCTTCTGCCAGACATCATATGCTTCCTGCATTTCTCGTATCTGCAATATATTAATCGCTGCTGCTTTTAAGTCAGCCTCTGTTTTTTTCTCAATTGCTTTAGCACCTTCGATAATAGCTTTTCCTAATTTCTCTATATTCTTCATTTGCTCTTCTGTAAGATTTTGAACCAATCCTTGCGCTTGAAGACTTTTATAAATAGATAGGAGCTTTTTTTCACTGCCAGGTATCTTCTCAACATTCTCAAGGAAACCAACTATTTCTGCAACGTTTTTAAATTGCTTCGCATAATCTTCACTGCCAAATGCCAATATAAGCACTTTTTTGTAATATTTGTCAGCAGCATTTCCAGTATTTTCAAATTTTGATGATAATGCATCTAAAATATTTCCTACTGTTTTAATGCCTTGTGTAACTATTGGCATTACAATGTTTCCGAGAGCAACTCTAAGTCTTTCTAACTTCGGGCCTACTTCTGCAATTTGTTTACTATATGACTGCATAATAATCGTATTTCTCAGTAATGCTTCTCCTCTTGCAGTTAAACTTTCTTTCAATGACTTCTCAACAAGATTCCAATGTGCCATCAATGCCAAAAGATGAGAAGACTGCCTTACTCCTGCAAGACTATATGATATTTGTGCCTTCTGCGCCTCTGTAAGATCGTTCCATCTATCAGCAAGTTCTTTTAGTATCTGGTATAGTGGCTTCATTCCACCAAGAGCTATAGCAGAAACTCTTCCGATGTTATATAAATCGTCTATTGTCTCTGGACGATACAATCTTGTAAATATGGTTCTTAATGATCTGCCAATTTCGCTTCCAGATCTTTGAGTTATAGATGTTGCTGCTGTCACAAGAGCATTTAACTCATCAATAGTAACCCCAAATTCATATGCAGCAGACCCAGTTACCTGATATGCCTCTGCCAAATTTTGAACAGTTGTTGCGTTCAACATATCAAGTTTAACCCATTTGTCTGTGATATTAACAAGTTGTTTTGTCGTTAATCCATACTCATAATACACAGCAGTAAGGTATTTTGCAGCAGTTGAAACATCAACCATAGCAACATTTGCCAATAGGAGCGTTGCTGTCAACGCTTCCTGCGACTGCTGTATATCTAACCCTTGTCTTGCCCAATCTTTTGTTCCTTCAAGAACTTTTTCGATTGATATACCAAACGTACTTGCTAGCTTAGCATATGACGGAAGCAAACTGTCTATTTCTTCTCTGTTTTTATCAGCAATAGCGGCAAGTTCAGTCATAGATTTATTAAGTTCAATTGTAGTCGAAAACACTCCATTAAATTGATCTATAACAAGTCTCAAAGCTCTATACAAGATAAACCACATAAATGCCCATTTAGCAGCTGTCAAAATATTTGTTTCAGTATTAGAATTCATCTTTTCAGCTTCTTTGTTCCATTGTGCCATTTCTTCACGCATTTTAGCTGTAACACGACCACCTGATGCTACATGTCGATTTAATAAGTTTATCTTATCGGTAGGCATAGCTTTTCCAGTGAGTTCTTCTTGTTTTTCTATTAGCTTAAGCTGTCGCCTGTATTCCTGACCAGTCATTGTTTTACCACGTAATATACTATCGCTTTGCCTATATGCGGCAAGCAAGACTGAGTTCTGTGTATTTATAGCTGCTATATCACGTTTTTTCTGATCTATGCTTTTTTCCTGGTCCTCAGATATACTTTTTATAAGCTCTGCATTTTTTGTATAAGCAATCCTAGCAGCCTCCATTTTTGACGAATGTTCCCCTATCTCTTTTGAACTCAATTTTGTTGTTCTTACAGCACTTGCAACTGCAGATTCAACCTTCCTTATATCACCCACGACAGCTGCTGTATTTGATGTCCCAAATACCAACTGGAATAGTATTCTATCAGTCGATTCAGCCATACATTTTCTCCGATAGTTTACATTGACTCATCCAATGCTTTTTTGGAAAACTGAATAAACCTAGACTTTTTGTTAACTTCATGTTTGTCTTGCCTATTAGAAATATCCTTATACTGATTTTCTATTAACTCATTTTTAAATTTTTCAGCTTCCTCATCAATTATGAGTTGCTCTTCTGTAACTCCGTAGATGGAGTTATATTTCCCAAGTTCTCCCCAGACTTCAGTACCCCAAGGGTTGAGACCCCATCGCTCTGCATAACGCCTCCTTCTGAAGTAAGAGGAGGCGTAGGCGAGTTTTTTAGTTTTTCGGTATCAGGCTGAAGTGATTCAAATGGAGTATTGCTCGTATAAAGAGATATTATCTCATTTATTTCTGTCATTGTAAGTAATCCAATGTCATCTATTTTATCAAATATTCGTTTATTGTGGTTATCAATTTCTCTTGCACATAAATATATAAGCACTGTAATAAAGCAGTCATTATATAGTGTTGTAAAAACTGACTGATCATAGTAGTCATATTCAACAGTAATTTTCGTCCCTTCACTTGGAGGTTTATTAAACAGAAGCACTCTTAAGTCATCAGAATAGGAATAATCCTGCCCTTCTTTCTTAAGAGTGCTTCCTATATAAACCTTTAATGTACTCTCGTCTATTGAACTTGGAGACAATGTGAATGTAGCATTCTTGCCATCCACATCTCCAATTGGGCTACCTTTAAAATGACTATCTATTCCTATTAGCCCAGATTCTATAGCTTCTTTTAGTTTTTTCCTAAAGTAAGCTTTAAAATATACTCTGCTATTAAAGCCTATTCTAGTCCAAAATACTCTTTTTCTTTTTCCATTACCTATCGGAATTTCAAATTCTGCTTCAGGGCTAACAACCTTTTGCAGATTTTCTTCATCTTCCGATGTTGATATTCTAATCTTATTCTCAAGATCCTTATCCATTCCTTTTCCTCCAATTTAATTAACTTTGAGCCTTATACACTATTTTCACTTTTGTCCCATCATCTGGTGCAGTGGAGAACTGAATCGATGGAACACCACCAATTCCACTTGCTACAAAAGTGTAACCATCCCACATAGAAAGAGCCTGACCAGCGGGATTTTCAACCATATAAACGTCTGAATCTGTAACGCCAGACTCTATCGCAAATAGCGTGCAAGATCCGTCAGCCTGATGTTCTCGGACTGTTGCCTTTCCATCAAACGTTGCAATCAGATCTGCGCTACCATCGAGCGTGATTGTTGCATTTGCTTCAACTGCTAATGCTTTACTTGCAGTCCTAGCTTTGAAGCCACTGACATACACAGTCGCATAAATGTCGTCTCCATCAGGATTTCTTATCCAGTTCAAAGCATTGATTTTCTGGAATTCATCTACGATAATTCTTGTAGCTGTACTTGGATTTAAACCAGATAATCTAGCTATCTGAATCAAGTCCCTGATCATTAGAGATGTGCTTACAGAGAATGTTGAAGTACCATAGATAACTTTGGTTGCTTCAAAACCAAGCTCTGACACTCTAGACTCAGCCTTTTCTTCAGTAGGATTGAAACTTTGAGCGCCTCTAATCTGATATGCAGTAACATCATCTTGATTAGGCGCTGTTGCATTAGATAATTTTACCCATAACTCAACTTCTTTTCCTTGATAACCAGCAATGTCATGTGCAGTAAACATTTTATCTCACCTCCCTTCCATTTAATATGAATCATTATATTCTGCAATAAAAGTCACCTGAAATCGGTACACGGATTCCAATCCAGGAGACTCTATTCGCCTTGCGTTAGCGTTAACGTCTTTTATATAAATTACTCCAGTTACGCATGCTCCATCAGCATCAAGATTAAAATCACTATAGTCAATGAGTTTTCCAGAATTTTTTCCTTTTCCATCAAACGCATCTGTTATAATGGATGCTATATATTCATCTTCATAATTGTTTCTTCCAAATAGGTCAATTACAAAATCATATGAATATGTAGCACTACAACCTAAATCATACTGTCTCCTTGGTGCAATTCGTGCAAAATCTATAGATAATGATGGTTGTTTAAATGTCGTAGGCTCAACTGGAAATGAGTCATAAAAGCTTAACTCAGATGCACCATCTCCAACAATATATGTTCCTTCAGAATTTATTGTATTCTTTATGAAATTATATATACTTTTTTTTACATTATGAACTCTTTGATATCCCATAGATTAAGACTTTTTTATTTTAAAAAGCATTTCTGGAAAACCAGGTCCACCAATACCAGTAGACTGTATAACATCTTCTTTAATCTTACCTCCAAATCGTTGACTGATAACATAGTCAAGGTACCTGTTAACCAGGTTAGCCATAAGTGGCTGTAGAATATCATGCCAGTACCACATTGTTCTTTGAAAAAATCTCTTAGGTTCAATGCCCTTATGAACACCTCCAGGACCACCAGTCTTTTTAAATGTTTCTGCAAGATTTTTATTGTATAAACCTTGTTCATTTAATATTACAAAAAATGCTTTTAACTGTTCCGTTGATAGCACAAATGGTGGTATCCCATTCTCTAGTAGCTCATAGTATTTATATCTACTTCTATGTGATGTCATTTTTGCTGCTTCTTTTAAATCAAATATCCCAGCTTTTATTCCAACGCCACTAATACCTCTTGTTGTCATAGCCTCAACTCTATCAGCAGGAGTTAATCTTACACTCTTATAAAACTGACCGCTTCTTCCTTCTAAAACTTTCCCCCCCTCAACCCGTAAAGTTGATGCATTTCCACCATAGACTTCTTTTTGCAATATTGAACGTAAATACCCAGTAGCAATCGCTCCAGTTTGATTTACATCGTTCATAGCAAATGATAATATTGTAGGGAATTCCTTACCATACGAAGAAACACCTAATGTTAATGCTCTCCACTTTTTTGGAAAAACAACTCTTACCTTTGTCTCAACTGCTGGAATCATTTTTTTTATTTACTTCATCAAGCAATTTTTTATCTATATTTATAATTGACTTCAATGGGGTAACTTCAACTTCACTTAGTATCAACTCCATTAATTCTATAATACTGTTACCATGATCAAATAACGTCTTTCTTATAGCATAAAATCCCGATGGTTTTTTAAAAAAATCAGTGTTTACATTAAACTGCTTTGTCTCTTTTTCAACCTGTGTCAGAACTTCCTTGAACATATAATTCATTTTATTCTTAAATAAATTATATATCCGTTTATTTCTTTCTACTAGTTCCATTTTTTTACCTCCATCCATTTAACTCAACTCCGTTCTTGATCCATAGACATTAACCACTGTTTTAAGAATTGAAGACGTAACAGTTTTGGATATAACTTTAACATCATCAATAGTTAGAATAGTTTTATTGTTTATAGCATTCTTAAACCAGTCAAGGGTTTCGTATCTAGCTGTAATTCTACAGTCGCCTACCCTTACACCTCCAACTTCAACGTCCTTTAAACCTTCTTCTGTAACCCACGTAACAAATACTTTTTCTATATGATCGTTATATGACGCAATTCTTCCTTTTCCACCACACGTTAGACACCCTGGATTCTTTGACGCCTTATATACATTGTCATACACACAATCAGGGCAATCAGTCCACCCAGTAAATTCTTTAATATTAATTTCTGTGCCATATTCGCTAATATAGCCATATTCTCTATGCTGAATATGAGTACATGTCTTTAAGAATCCCATTTATAGTACCTTCGCTGAAACTGTTATTCCAAGAGCAGCATATGCTTTTTCAATATCCTCATCAAGTTTTTTTATAGTTTCGTAATATGGACCTCTACCATAACTAAGCGAGTAATTCCCCAATTTTTCTTCAACAAACCCTTTTGAATCACGGTTTCCAAGTTCTAACAAAACTTGTTTTGAAACTGATTTAAAAGCAATTGATTTAGCTAAATTAAATCTTACTGTATCAGATGTATCTGGAGCACCATACGTATATTTTACACGCACATTGTGAATATTACTAGTAAAATATCCATCTTTTAGATATAGCATACCTTTATCGTAATATATAAAGTAACAACAAGAATCAACTAAAACTCCATCTATTTCTATTTCAGAAACACTTCGTAGTGGGAAATGATCTAGTATGAGAACATTTTCTCCATCACCATCATGCCATTCATCTATTTCTGTATCATAAAATTTTAATCCAGTTTTCTCCATTACAAGGGCTTCTTCAGTGTCTATATAAAAATTTAACTGTTCATCACTTAGAAGCTGTATTGTCGTAGCTCCAGTAAAGCTTCTTATTCTACTCATCCCATCTAAATCTATAAGATAACCCATTTTTTACTCCTCTTGCATTGTCCTACTTGATAAGACAGTGAAAGAAGAGTGGGCTAACTTTCATTAGCCCAACTCTCTCATTATATTCTACTAGGGTTTAGCTATGTTAGTTATCTTCACATGTTTATATGCTCCACCTTTCACAGCTAATGCTCTCCATGTCTTTACTCTAAATGCGGTTGTATCAGCTGATACTTTGGCAGTCATATCTTCGTAAGAAATACCCTTTACTACAGGAACAACAATATTATTCAAATCAAGCACAAATCCAAATGACTGATCTCCAGTCAAACCAAGATTTGTAGGAATAAACTGTGAACCTACTATAGGTATCCCACGATAACTTGCGAGATAATTCTCTCTATTTTCAACTTCTTTCCAGAAGTATGCAAGAGCAGAGTCTCTAACAACACTCCACAACTCATGAATATCACGAGTTGCAAGAAGAATCAGATTTGGCTTTCCATTATTCTCAATGATTGTATTAATAGCACCATCAAGAATATCCAGACTAATTTTACTAGAAGCGGCATTGTAAGTCTGCGTAACCAAATTTGATAAACCATCAAACTCTTTAGAAGTAAGACCAGCATTGCCAATGATATAGTATTTCTCTAATTGGTGAGAAAGTTCCTGTGTAGCAGACTCTATTTCTGCTTTTAGGGCATCAATATAGTCCCTGGAAGTCTCTTTCAAAAGATTCGATACTTCACCATCAGCTTTTACCATCTTAATTGTAACAGATTTCTGGCTATAAGTAGATGTAGCTGAACTGAATGTATCACTTTCATTGTATGCACCAGACGCTACAAGTGCTGTTCTTTCATTCCATGCGTAAACGTTGGTTGACCATGGTTTCTCTTTGAAAAGTCTCAAGAGAGGAGTTTCCTTATAAGCAAGTTCCGTGAGCAATGGATCAAGTTTTTCTGGAATTAAAGCAGCACCGCTACCGTCAGCCGTAGTTAATGCTTTCTCGATGTCAAGTCCTTCCATTGTATTAATTCACCTCCTATCATTTTTGGAATTATTAAGGTTGTTAGCCCTTATTTTCAATAGTAGCCCTTACGGCATCGCTAAGTCTCTCATCAAAAGTCCGAGTATCTTTCTTCTTTTCTTCGTCTTTATGAGAAACAGCTACGCTCTTCCTTATTTCATCAGGGAGTGTCGCAAGAACTTCTTTAACAGCATTTTTGATGCTATCAGACTGAAATGTTTTAAGGACTTCAATTTCCTTACGAATATCCTCAAGAGCTTTGTCCACTTTGGGATATTTTTCATTTTCTTCTTTCTTGCGATTTTTGTCATATTCCTCCTTATAGTAATATTCGTAATACTTGCCCTCTAAAAGTGAAATAACTTTGTTGATAGCTTCCTTCACTTTCTCAATATTCTTTGCCTTTAGAGCAGCTTTCAGACCACGTATAATCTCAGCTTTGTCAATTTTATCCTTCATTGCTTCTTCGATCACGAAATCAGCAGGAACTTTTGTTTCGTCACCTATATCTTTTACAATATCAATTTCATCTTTTTCAGTTTCAGCAGATTTTTTCTCATCATTTTTAATATTAACTTCATCAGTTTTTTCAATAGTAGATTTTTCTATTTCTTTAATGTCGCTTTTTTCATTTGCAAGCTCTTTACTGATTTTTTCCTCTTCTTTAATTTCTTCTTCAACTTCAGCAAATTCTTTATCGCCCATTAGTAATTCACCTCCTTCCATATTTAAAGATAATGCTTTACTTATATACGAGTTCCATATCCGTGTATGGATGTTAGCGGGAAGCGCTACAACTGATACTTCATTAAGTTCAATTCTGATGACTTTGCAAACAGTGTCAGATATAGTTTTACCAGCTTCTTCAATGAACTTTTTTACGCTACCTCCTATGGAAAAACCCGTTAAAACTCCTTCTTGTATCATCGTCCAAACTTTATCTGCAGTTTTACTTATTAGAGCTTTTATCCAGATACCTTTGCCTGGAATAAATTTTGCATCAACAATCTTTCCTATTGGCTGATGTTTATCGTGTTCAAGAAATAGCACTTGGTTTACTTTTAAGTCATTAACAGCCTCACGTAAACACTCTTCAGTAAGTTCGTATAAAGGTACATTTCTATCTTCTCCAGGTGCCGCTGCCAGCCCTTCAATAAATCTTTTTTCTTCACCTTCGGTTTTTTCTACATAATTTTTCTCGAAAATCACAGGCAATCTTAATCCTCTGTTTGTTTCAATTATTTTCTGTTCCATAACAACCTCCTACTGTCATCTACTTAAATCAAGGAGTTTTGGTTCGGATTCTAATGATTCTCTCCACCACAACCATTTATGCCCTCTGGATTTAAGTTCTTTTATTACTGTTTCAAGATTATGAGTTTCGGCATATGGCTTCTGATCTTCTGGCTTTGATACAAGCCAAAATCTCTGATCTCCAACTTGTGCTTTTGCAAATATATATCTTCCCTTTATTGTAGGCCCATTGAAAAATACTTCCTGAAAACTTCTATGCCACACACCATTTTTGAAAGATCCTTTCTCAATAACAAAGAATTTAGCATATGACTTCGTTGTTGCACCTGGTTCTGTAGGTGCAAAAACTGTTCCGTCTTTAAGATTAAGCCATCCTCTTGGAACAAGCAATTTGTGTGTCCCACGAATATGGCTATTGTCTATATTTGCAAGAGAGTTTCCATTCATCTTTTTCAAATCCTTCGCTGTTCCAGTAAACAATGAGAAACCCCATAAATTTCCACCAGGCTCTATTTCGGAGCGAAGGTCCTGGTGGACAGAATTATTTGTATTTAAAAGTTCCTCATATGTCATTTTAGACTCTTCTTCACTTAATCCTCTCCAATGCGATTGAAGAACAAACTTTCCTGTTTCTTTATTGTACATTTTCCACCAGTTTTCTTCCCAGAATGATATTGACGCTTTGGCATGCGGACCTTTACCCACTTCCTCACCAATTTGTTCCTGTGAAACTTGTTTAGGTGATATAGTTTTTTGTATTTCATCAACAATATTTAATGCTTTTTGCAAAACATGCGCTCGTTCAGCCATATCAACAACTTGTTTAGCAAAATATGGCTCTGTTCTGGATTTATCCACGTCTATAACTCTCGGAATAACCCACTGAAGTTTATCATCTTCAGTTTCTATTATCTCACCAACATGGACAGTGATAATATCACCTTTTGTAGCAGGAACATTTGACGACATTGTTTTCTTTAAATCAACGTATTTAGTTCCATTATATTCAATTATATTCTTGTAGTTAGAATCACCAGGTAGTAAACCACAATAAAACGATTTTGTCCCATTTTTATTAGTCTGAACATTATATACTAAAGCTTTAACTTCAACAATGGATTTAAGCTTTGCCCAATCGTCACTTCCACCTCTTACATATTTTGAATCAATAGTCTTTGCAACTATACCTTCGGAACCTGGAAGACTAGCAAGATGCTTTGCCTTAGTAGCCATTTCGTTTTTACTATTAACAACATTATACGATGTAATTCCAAAGTTTTTATTACCTTTCAGATATTTATTAAAGAAATTTTCTAGTGCCTCACGTCTTTCACTCAAAGATTTTTCTGTCAAGTTAATTTTCCAGTAAGGTAAGTCGAATACAGTACATAAAACTTCATCACCTTCTTTTAATTCTGGATTATTTGCTAAAAGGGTCATCAATTTTATTCTCGGTAGTGGTTTCCCATTACGATTAATTCCAATGTTACAATCTAAAACAAAATCATCGTTTATTTTTTTCAACTCATCAACAAGCATTGGCAATTGTTTATTTCTATCCTGTTTTGAATCCTCAAACCATATTTTGATTGCATCTCCTTTTTTACTTATTATACAACGAAATCCATTGAGTTTTTCTTCTATGTCTATACCTTTTGAAATTCTTTGTTCCGCCCATTTATCCCATAGTTCATCTATAGAGAAAAATTCAGTGTATCCTGCCATTGCTGGCTTTATCGGTGAAAATGTTTCACCTGGTTTTAACCATCCTTTATTTGTTTCAATAGAATTCATTGTAATTATAGCATTAAATCTTTCTTGTCTCCCGATATGATAAATATGAATTGATGCATCATATTCATTAGCTATTTTCTCAATATCAGCAATATTATAAGTTCTTTTATGTGTTGTATCGGCACAATCTCCTATAGGAATTATCAAAACTACATTTTTTGATATTCTTGATGCTTCGTTTATAACTTTATCTGGATCCTCTGCGTGTTCTATTACATGCATTAACACTGCAGTATCAAACTCATCGTCTTTAAAAGGAAGATTTCCACATTCTATATCATATTCAATTACATTAACCCCATTTCGCTTACAGAAATCTATAGCAGTTTTATCTTTATCTATACCTGTAGTTTCGTAGCCGCTATTACTAAGCATTTTAAGTAATCGTCCAGTTCCACAACCTATATCAATAATTTTATTTCCTTTTATACTTTTGATAGTATGATATGCATCAATTATAAAATCAGTCTTCCACTCGTCAAGTCCCTTATAATAAGAGTATGCTGATTTTTCTATATCTATATCTGAAAGGGATTCTTTTATATTTTTATATCTGTCCTCTTTAACTTCTACAAATGGTAAATCCTTATCAATTCTAACAACGTAATCAGCAATTTTATGATATGACGAATGAGGTCCTGCTGCATGCCATACCCAGTGAATCTTATGTTTTAACCCACCCTCTTTTAGAACTTTCCCAATTTTCAACTCAAGTGAAGGATCTCTGAAATCACTTCTGACAAGAACATCAATGTCGTGAGGGTTCTCACGAGATACAGATGAGCCAACAAGACATACATAATCATTTATAATAACAATATCGTTTATATTCTTAAGAGCATCTTTAATATCATCCTTAAAACTTTTATCAACTTCTTCAATATCTTTCTTTACTTCACTAGGTTGAGATGGTTGTTCTTTACTTAGATCATCTAACTTGTTTTTCCAAAAGTGTTTGATACCTCTATTTATCATTTCTTGTTTTACAAACGAGTGCCAGTTAGCAAGATTTTCATTTGAAGGACTATTTTTCTTTTGTCTATCTGCATTGTCATATATTCTATGCAATAACAAATGTATAAAAATAAGTTGCGCTCTTGATATTTTTTTCAGTTCACTCGGAGTAATCATTTCAAGTTTCATTATTGACTTTTGTATATTATTGTCAGTTATAAGCCCAACAACTTCGTCAACATTGAGCATTTTTTTCTCTTCTTGATCTTTAATCACACGTATATTTTCAATTTCTGTAAAATTTTGTAATCCTTTTGGTTTTATAATTTTTTTTGGCTTTGGGTATAAATAATCAACATGAACTCTATATGCATATAGTTTATCCTTTTTATCAAATCCCCATGTTTTTGCTTCCTCGTCGGTAATCTTATGTTCTTGTTTTAAAGTCTGAAACATCTTTTGATCTATCTCTTGTGGGGAATCAAGTCTTATTATCCCAAATGCAAATGTGCCTGATACAAGAAGTAAAGGCTCATTTATATGTTTTTTCAGTTCAACTGACTTAACTATGAGTGTCTTTTGCCCTTTCCATATCATATATCCATGCGGAGCTGTGACATAAATAGCCCATTTCACGCTATTCTTATCTATCTTTTGTGGAATCAATACACTACCACTGTCTGTAGTTAATGCAGATATTAATTCCTCTTTCTTCCCTTGTAGTACATCCTCAATAGTTATTGTTTTTTGTACTGATTTGTCTTTTAGTTCCATAGGAAGAGTTCTATCAAGCTCATCTACCATATTGTGTTTATAACCAAGCTTAAAAATGTGTTGAACAATCCATTTATGAAATTTTTCCAACCACTCCTTTGTTATAATTTTTCCTGCTAACGCCCCTTTTCTATGATAAAGAGTCTTTCCATTAATAAGACTTTGGTAAGCTGCATGAACAAGTCTATGATCATCAAGAAGCCTTTTTTTGCGTTCTGCTGTCCATTCTTTTGGTTCTACCATTGGTTCATCAGCCCACTTATTGATATCCATTCTCATCTCCTCCTTCCTCGCCTTCCTCGTTTGTCCTTCTTTCATTTGCACCTGGTATTTTTTGTCCTGGCATGGGGACAGGTTGATCTCCCCATGATACTTTGCCCATTCCTCTTGCAGCCCTTACTTCGTTGACAGTTTTTATATTTCCAGATAAATCAGATTTATCAACCTGACTCTGCATAGCCTGATCGAGTCTATCTATCGGATTAAACACAAACTTTACTCTCACTCCAGGGAACAATGTGTTTATAATCTTCTTATTTATTCTAGATGCAACGATTCGTCTTATAGGATCAACAGCCAAAAATTTAAATAGTGCTATTTGGGCGTCAGCAGTAATACCTTTTGTAAGTTCTGTCATACCAAGTATAATAGGTGGAACCCTAAATGTAGCAAGAACTTTCTGTGTAAGGTGCTTTTGGTATTCAGAAAACTGCATATCGTTATTAGTGAGACCAATAGGATGGATAGTAACACCACCTCTTGTCACAATGTTCTTATGTGGTTTACCTTTCAAATTTTGCTCGACTTCTCCGCAGAATGCATCTAACTCTGCTTTGCTAACTTTGCCAAGGTCTATGTGGAGTCTAGGAGTTGCATTGTTTTCAAAAAATTTTGCATTGTAGTTATTTGAGTATATATCAGCAGCAATAATATTTTTTAATGTTGTAGCTGGTGCAAACCCACTTATTTCGTCTATTGGAGAAGACATTCTAAAATGAACAATCTGATGGGGTTCCCATTCAGTTATAACTTTACCAGCAATATCTCTCTGTTCATATTTATCAACAATACGTTTTTTATCATTCCAGTGGGCATGCATATACATTGCACTTACTTTATATAACGAGTAGGGTATTTCGACTTCCCATGGATCCCCCTTGGGATTTTTCAAGTACTCAAGAAAATCCATTAATTGCTTGTATTTAACAACTTTTTCCCAATAAGCATCTCCAAACGTCAATAGATCAAAAAATGTGTCAAGACCAAGATCGCTGAAGTCATCATCTTCATTTACATTATCAAAGAATCTATTTAATAAAGTAAGTATGTTTTTATCTATTTCCTCATTTGGATTACATGGCTCAAAGTGATACCCAGATTGCACTGATGCATAAGCTATTGCATCAATACATGCTCTCACAATCTCACAAAGTCTGTAGTACTGCTCAAGCAATTCTACTCTAGTAAATTGCTTTCCTACTTCTCCAGAAAAATCAACACCAACAACTCCTACATTTTTTGTAGAATACGTTTTTTTCAGTTCCACATCGTCACTACTTTGCCCAAGTTTTGTTGTAATGTCTATTTTCCCTTCTGTAAAAGAAATCTTTTTTCGTTTAGGAATTTTGTTACTTTCCATATGTATTTTTAGAAATCAACATACCTCACAACTCCAAAGTCTGATTGTTTAACTTCCTTTTGGAGTAACTTTGTTAAAACATAGCAACGAATCATATCTATATGGTGATCAACTCCAACATACGAAAATGTCCCTCTTGATGTACTATATTGTGTATTTGAATCAATTTCATCATACAGTAACAGATCGTTTGCTGGTAGAAACATTTTTTTCTTTTCAAATGCATCACGTATAAGTTGTGTTGCGTAACATTTAGCATTATCTTTTATTATGTTTCCATTGTTATCAAGTCCAATTGGGACATTCGATCTAAAATCCACACCAATAACATTATATTTTTTATCTGGATATAAATCGTTGCTATTCATATCAAGATAAACTGTCTGACCAGGACCTCCAATTTCAAGGGCTACGTTTTTAACACCCATAATTGAAGCTATCTTATCAAAGAATTTTGCTTGTCTGGTATAAGAGATAAAGTAGAGTATAAATTTACATAGTAAAAATGACATATCGTTCTGAGTAGTATACCATATACCACAAACTGTAGGATCTGGATGATACCCAAGGTCCGCACTTATATTAAGTTCTATAGCCTCTGGTGGCACAATTGGAAACGCAATCTTAGTTTCGTCTATTTCCTTCTCATTAATTTTTTTGCCATCAAATTCAAAAACTTCATACGAAGGGACCTCAACGAATATTTTATTATAATACATCGGATTAAAAGTTTTCTGAGTAGCGATACCATCTTCTGCAAGCACCTGATTTAAGTAGGCCTGGGAACTTTTTCCACCATATGTTCTTATGAGCCTTTGGTGCTCCTCCTCTGTAAAAGTAGGATCTTGAAATTTTGTTATTTTGTGCTTCGATTTTTCTGGTATTACATGGTCGTTCCATGCAATACTCAGGTATCCTTTCCTCATTCCATTAGGCACACCGTAGATTCTAATTCTGCAGTTAGCTTTTATACATCCTTGTAGTTGATCTAATCCAGTCCCCATATAGAGTTGTCCTTCGTCAACCCATAAAAAATCCACATGCAACGAAAGTACACTTGCACCTTTTGAGCTTCCAGATATTCTTCCATGCAATATAAAACCATTTTTAGCTTCTATTGTATATGTATCACTTTTTACAATTCTAGTTATAAAACTATTCCAGAATGGATGGCTTCTAACAAACGTTGTAATTCTATTCCACAGCGGATCTATATGAGCCTTATTAGGTGTAGTGAGAAGCCCTTCTTTTTTAGGATTAGTAAGCATAGTTTGGAGAATATCAGATTCAACTGTAGTTGTCTTACCAACGCCTCTGGCAGCCTTTGTAACGGAAACCCTGCTGTTGTCTAGTAGCATCTCAATTTGGTAGTTTCTAGCCATATCGACTTCTTTATGGATTTCAGGAATAAAACAGTCAAAGAACACTACTGGATGAAACAAACTTCCTATAAATTCAACTTCCTCTCTAGACAGATTTGCCTGCATCTGGGTTTTCCATCTCCAGAGAATTAATTTCACCGCACTTTTTACATCTCCATTGGAATCTCTCTGGAAATTTTTGTTTATATTCTCTAAACTTTGCT
>Ga0078972_1002074_pt1 | contig 69252 bp, 64 predicted proteins | sample YelNatPaOPGAMG01_FD_67568 | JGI IMG/M metagenome (GOLD analysis project Ga0078972, IMG submission 67568) | Hot spring thermophilic microbial communities from Obsidian Pool, Yellowstone National Park, USA - OP-RAMG-01 (SPADES assembly) (version 2) | ecosystem: Environmental > Aquatic > Thermal... | reverse complement strand
AATCATCTTGATTCCGGTACCGCGTATCGAATTCCAGCAGCAAAGTGTTGAAGGAGCCGCTGTGAAACGATGACCGCGAATCCTAATCCACGTCAGCATCCATGGGCCCTGATTGCTGCATGTCCAATGCAGAGGCTGTACACCTTCAAATATTTCGGAAAATAATCGCGAGGCGCGGACAGAGCCAGCTGTTCAGCATTCGATTCTACGCTGACACCGGTTGTTGTGCAGGATCCTCGCATCGAACCGGGGATTCCCAACTGCGTGATTGTTTCCGCCATCTGGGGGAAGCAGCCACCATCCGCACCACATTCTCTACATTCCAAGAATCACCTCCTAAGCACCCCTTCAGAGTTCGTGCCTCGTTAAAAAACACCCTCGGAAAGGCGAGTGCCTCTCGCGATCGCCCACAACTGCACCTTGAACGGCTTCGTCACAGCGCTTGTGGGCATCGCCCCAGGGCGCACGCTCCACATGTCGCCAGCCGCCTCAGGCACGGTACGCGTGATACCTCGAAGGCACAGTGGCAACGGGATCGCTTGTGGCCTTGGCATAACGCGAGTTCGCGTTCTGGAAACGCACCCATCTACCCGATCGCTCCTTCATGCGGTCATGGATTCGCATGCCACGCTCACTAGAACCAAGGCGCGTTCAGGCGCACGGTTCGCACTGCCCAGTCCGAAGCCTCAGATCGTTCCATCGTGATCACGAGGAGTGACGGAGGGAAAGTTTCGGTGTCGGCGTCAAGACGAGGAAGGCGCTCAGGGAGAGTTTTCGGCACCAGCTGGCAGCGTCTTCTGTTCAGTATGCGCTCCAGCAGCCGGTTCCGTGCGCCGTTGCAAGTTCAAGTTACCGATGCGGTGACTCGGGAAAAGCAGTTTGAGCACGCGCTCGAAGCGCTGTCGCATCCGCCGGTTTCTCCGACATTTTCGAATCGCTCGTTCCAGATAGAGGATCTGGAGGTTCTGATTCCCTTGCTCGAGCTCACGTGCCTTGCCCTGCGCTTTCAGGACGCGGTTCCAGTCACTGTAGGACCAGCTCCGTATCGAGCGATTGCGGGCTTTTGCATTCCGCAGCTGCCACTGCAACAGGCGCATTTCGCTTTGAAGCTCGTCGGCGTCGGTGTCGTCAATGAGACCAATGCTTTGTAGTTCATTGGTGACACGAATTTCTAGAATACGGTGGTATTCATCCAAGAGCTGGGAATCTGCGGGTCCGCTCCAAAAGAGATCTTCGGGACCCGAGCCCTTGTTTCGCATCGCAGAGGCAGGTGCATCCCCAGTGCTCGGCAACTCAACAAAGGCAGCAGCCACTCGCTGGAAAAACGGATAAGAGTTCAAGCGTGCCCGGAGGAGTCTCTCCACAGTCCATTTCTCCGAGTGGTCCACGGCAGAGCCCCCGGAACTGGTCGCTTCCGGGCGTCGGCGTCGTCGTTCCGGTTGGCGCGTCTCCGGAGCACTTTCCCCAGGCTCGCCGTTGGGGACAACGTTTTCCGCGTCTGCCGTTGGAACGAGCAAGTCCGTGTCCGGTCCGTCATTCATGGTATCACTTTCCCGCATGTAACTGAGGGACTCCACCGTTATCGGGCTGAAAAACGGTTCAATTTCTCGCCAGAACGGATCGGCATCCTCGTGTCGTAACGGGTCCCAGACGTTCTCCGGAAGGGCTGCGGCAATCGCCTGTGGCTGTAAACCAAGAGCCCGTTGCTGACTCATGCTCTCTAGTGCGGCACGCCTCCGTTGGTGCTCACTGTCTAGCCACAGACGACCGGTGATAGAGCGTTTTCCGAAACAAACGCACGCGAAATACCGCACAAGTGCGTCATAGGCATAGCGCCACCCCAGGGCACGGAGGCGCATCGGAACATTCAGGTGCCTTTATGATTAGGCTTCTGCTGCTTCTGCTGCAGCTGCGGGGAACTGTTGCTCATCGATTGGAGTACCCACGTAATCCAAATAGTGACGCGTTGCGGTGAACGTGCTTCACACACTTGAAACTGGACTGTAACCTGCAAAGCAGGCAGGGAAGTGGGCTGCCTTGGAGAAGGTGTCGCGGATGCGAGCACTGGAGAGCACACCGCTCACAGGCGATGTAGACTGGAAATCGCCGCTGGGGAGTCGGAGCACCTGGGCTCGTCTCCGCGAGCAAACCCGACATTGTACGTTCTACAGAACTTACTGCTTCAAGGCGAGTCTAAAGCAGCTTGAAGAGGTTACAGAGGAACACGTTACATACGTCGGGGACTGTGCCGCACTGCCGCCCTCACCGTTTCTTTGCGTTCTACTGGCCTATGATTGTTGCAGCCCTTCGCGTGAAGAGGTTGCTGCGCACCTTGATTGTTCCAAGAATGTATATTGGCGGGCAATTGTGGCGACTTGGATTCGTTGGAAAGAATCGCGAGCCGAGCAGGTTTACCAGCTCCTTGACCCGCTTTACAGGGACTACCGGCCTATCAAGGTTCGCCAAAAAGACAACTCGTATCACAACTCGTATTTGGATGTATTCATTGATCAGTTGTTACGATATCGATGTGCCCTGGTTTCTCTAGAAGAACCATTCGTTCTGGACGTTATCCCCTTTCCGCACCTGCCACCGCGATACGAGCTGGAGACCCGCGGTGTCCTGCCTCAGCGGGAATACGCCGCCCCGGAGGACGGCGATGACGACGATGACGACGACGACGCAGTGTCCAGACCAAGACTACAGCAGTAGATGCGTCCAAGTGCTTAGAGGACGACGCAAAATCCCTAATGCGTTGCAAAGGATTCGCTCGAGAATCGGGCTTCGTTACTCCGATGCTTCGTGGACCACAGATGATGCTCGTGCATTCACCAATGTGAGCCGCGTTTTCAATTCAACGACAGTGGTGCTTTCTGTTGGATTCTGGGAGCGACGCTATCTACGGGCGTTCAGCTGATACTGAGCGCGCTTCACATGAACCGAAGCTCCAGATCGCAGCATGCGTCGACCGTCATTCCATTTTCGCAGACGCTTGGATACACATCTCCTACGAAAGGCTTTCGCTTTCGACCAGATCCTGATAGAGTGCACCCCTGTCCTCAAGTCGTTACCCGCAAGCAGATCATTGATCAAATGCGACCTTGATAAACAGATGTGGTCGCATTCGCGCGCTCTATCCTGCGATTGAGCCGAAGAACGCGTGTTTGCGAACACTGGTCGAGATGACACCGTGCAGGCCCGCGCACTGAACGCACCCACAAGTCCAGCAGTTCGTTTTCATCGCCGGGGCGCCTGCAAGGCACAGACCCAGAGGTTTGTCCGCAGTGAATGAACAGCGCAATAGGCTCAAGCGCCATCATCGGTTGCGTCGCAGGATGTCTCAGGCTCGGCTGCGATCAAGAGGAGCACAGCCAGATCTTTGTATTCCCGTGGCAACGAAGCCCTTTCTCTCTAGTCCTGAGCAAGGCATGCAACTACTGACTGACTGACTGACTGTCTGTCTGACTGACTAGCTGGCTGGCGGCTTCGGGAATATGCGTTTTTCGACTCCAGCAATCCCGTAGAGGCCATCAGCCGTTCCCGGCGACGGCTCGGCAGGTACTGCCCTGCTGAGCCACGCAAGTAGGCCAGCTGCTCGTGCCCGTTCATTTCGCCAGCTGCGTCGTGCACGCGGATCGTCGTTTTCAAGTTGATATGGGTTAATAACCTAAATTTCTCGCACGAGGACCGGAAGGCTACGCTCGCTCTGCGCCAGAGCGCTCCCCGTGACGCCGCCACAGCGAATGATGTTTTCCGAGAGCGCTGTACTTTTCGCAGCGGATCCGTTATCGATTGCACACATGCTCTAGAGCACTCGTCTATGATTTTGGATCCGTTTCCCACACACCGGGGCAAGAAAGATCGAGCAAAAAACATGGCCCCAATTTCAACAGAGAATGCGATCCTCCGTGCACACAAGTGCAGCATCACGCAACAACGCTAAGGCTTGTTTTCCCCCGGGGACGAGTCAATCGGAGGAGTGCTCCCGCCCGTGTCCTGGGGCGTGTCTGGTGCATCTTCGGACTGCGTTTGTTCCAATGACGCTTCATCAGTTTCATCGGACTCCGTTTCCTGATTCCGTGGATCATTGGGATCATTCAGGTCCCAGAACTCGGATTTGGGCGCAGAGCACTGCGGGCACTTGAACGTTCGCGGAAAGAATTTGAGTTCACGCCCTCTTGCTGGGTAGAGCGTGTACCCGCACTTGCCACATCGGTATACGTGCAATTCAGCGTCGTTCGACGCGCGGTACCTCACCGATCCAGCGGGGATGTGAGCAACCTCCTTGCTTCCCAGTAGTCGACGGAGAATACCCAGAGACAAAACCACGACGCCCCCGAGAAACCAAAAGGATGAAATCGGCGTTCCAGGCAGCTTGAATCCATTCAAGTTCAGCATAGGACTTGTACTTTGTTCAGGTTTTTGCTCTAGCTTCCTGTCCCTCTCTGCCGTCTTTCGTTTGCTACCACGAGCAACGAGCGTCAGCTCTGTGGTGTTCAGCGGGGGTCTCGGAAGTCGCACGGACACCGTGCTCGTTTCTCTGGAGCAGACCAGTCTCACTTTTCTAGCGTCTGGTCGACGAACAAGCTTGGAGTGCTGCTCTCTTGTGTGCAACACGGAGTGTCGCTCTCGAGACGGCCCCAGCGTCGGGATCATCGGTAGAAAGCCGCAGCGGAGTCGAACACGGTACCCGCTCGCCCACGACGTGTTCTCCACGCTGCCCGCCTCAACTTGGATGTTTTCATTGCAATTTCGGGTATCCCAGTAAACCATCGCGCAGCTCGCCTGTGCAATGGATACCTGCTTCGCAGGTGTTCAGGATAAAGGCTCAGCTTCAGCCGCAGCTGCTGGGATGCCGCAGCGCTGGGGGGATACCGCCGCCGCCGTCGTCGACGCCGCGACGCGGGATACCAAAGAGCGGCAGCGCTCCGTATCGTTACCAGGATGCAGTGCAAGTCTGTCGGACTGTGGTGCACGTCCCAGAGAAGTTGCAGCAAATCTTCGAGTGTCTTGATCTAGATCTTCCTTAACTGCGGTTTATTGTCTAGAACAACGGGTACAAGCGAGTGAGCTTCTTGGCGACGACGCCAGCTTACATCACAAACCTCGTTGTCGATCGTGCGCGTCACAGAGCAGCTGCGTCAATTCTTCGAGTGACTTGCTCTAGATCTGCCGGAACCCTTACTCATCAGTTAACGTGAGGAGTGCAAGGGCATTGCCAGGTAAAGCGACTGGGCTTCCAGACTCGTGTGTTGCGAAACCGTGACAGTGAACTACGCTTGGTGGCGCATAGTCTTGCAACAACCGTTCGTGCTGCGAACGGCTCGTCGGACCCTTAGGCCAAGCGCGTCGATTCTGCTCGAGCGCTGCATTAGGCTCTGCAATTGTCAAAGTCCGTGAAAAGGTTCTCGCTTCGTAGCGCATACACAGGGACTCGTTCTGGCTTGCGAGTTGCAAGGCCGAGGCCGGTGTCGTCTGCACTCGAAAATAACCGCCTCCACTCCTGCGGCTTGGTCGCTGCACGCTTAAAAGACAGCGCAAGACAAATTGCGTGCAGCAGCGAGCGTCCAACGGTACGATGCCTCGGTCACGACAGAGACGACGAAGCTGCCGTACGTACATCCTGCTCCACGAGTCACTGTCGGAGCGCAATGGCGAGACCTCCGAAGTCACGAGCAGCGACGTTCACCGCCGGGTGCTCGTACTCCAAGCACCTCGATTGGATCCCCATACAGAAGAGGCAGTTCTTCCAAATCATCGGATGCAGCAGCTTGAGACGCATAGCATTTACGCCCGGCCGGTGAGTGAAGCAGAAGAGGCGTTTTTCGCTGAAGCAGAACGCGCCTATCAACAGGAAAAATCGCTTTTCATCCCGGAAGACACCTTTCCAGATGATGGATACGACTATGAACAGCATTTTCGAGAGCGTGGCGATGGAGTATTTATCCCAGCGCCAATACTCGCCACTGACCTGAACACGCGAGCATGCGACGCCTGCGGCTCCGCTGGCGCTCGAGACCCCGCTGACCCCGAACTTGCGTCGGACCTGAATCGGGTGCTGGATCTACTGGCGTCTGACGAGGAAGCCTCCGAGGCGGGATCTGAGTCCGAAGAAACAGCATGCTCTGCTGCAGATGTCGCCTCAGCTGACGAGCTTACCGACGACTTTGTGCTTCAGGCAAACGCACCAGTCGGTACGTGTTCCCTTTCGAAGAACGTGGTTGATGTCCGCTTTCGAGACGTTGACGCAACCCAGAAGCAACGCCCAGTGCAGAGGCGTCCTAGAGACTTCTTGGATGAGCAATTCGATTCCTTTCTACAGACTGTGTATGCAGACCATGGTGATCCAGGCGAACCGGATGCATGCACCGCGTCGCCGACCGCTCGGCACCCGCATTCCCCAGACGTTTTCGACCGGATGCTGGCCGACTTTGAGGAGGATCTGCGACGATTACGTGTGGATCCTACAAAGGATTTTCAGCGTGTGCAACTTCGCTCCAGAGACGCCGCCCACTGCGAACCTTCAAATGGCATGACGGAAGGCATCCAGTCTGGTTCGGCGAAAGGATGTCGTGAACTGCATGGTCCAGCTGAAATCGCGGCGGGCCTTGACGCTCGCCAGGTCGTACCGCGCATCGCGCATCCTGATCAAGTTGCGCCCCGCTGCACCGCGATAGCGCCTAGATCGCCACCGCATGAGCGCCTATCCGATGATAACAACGCCTGCTACAGCACGGAATCTGATGCCTCGGACTGGAGCGATCATTGGAGCTCCAGTGATGATGTATGCAGTGCAGATCGGATCACCGCAGAGTCCGGATCCGTCGCCAGAGCTGCTGCGGGCCGGTATGCACCGCAGCTCATCCGGTGTGTGCGCGGCAGCAGCGCGGGTCGTCAGACAGCGCGCGAGCTCGACTTGCCTGAGTCTGACAAGGCAGTACCGCATCTAGGCTCGAACGCAGCGCACGGTGCAATCATTGAACAGCGGCAACCGGCAGATGCTTTCCCCGCACTGCCGTCTGGTGTAAGGATATCCGCTGAGAGTCCCAATCAGGAACAGATGGTGGCAGGGAATTCACGGATGCTGAGGCATGGCGGTGCCAACGATTCGCGCGAAGAGAAGCGGCTTCTCAAAGCGCAACGACGGGAGCGCAGAGCGGTCAAAAAGGCCTTGAAAGAAGCGTATTCGCGAGAGCGACATCGCCAAAATATCCACAGACATCTTCTCGGTGCGGCGAAGGTGAGCGTGGAGTATCGTACTGCGCTGTAGCGTCCGTCGCTCGTCGCATTCAGTTAGTCGTGTGCGTTGCGAACGGCGATGATAGAGCAATACTTCGGTGCGAGAATATGCATCAGGCATCTCGTGGGGCACCCAGCGTGATCATTCACGATCGCTCTTCATGACAGCGCTGCTCATGCGCTCCGGAATCAGAAAATCCTGCGCATCATAAACGGAGATTTTGGAGCAATGCTTCTGTACGAGACGTGAACTTGAGGCATTGCCGCTGACGCGGTGTCGATCCGCTTCGACCACAACAGGGATTCCCATCGGGCACACATAAAATCGCAGAACGTGAACACAAATGTTCGTCAGGAGCGCTGCCAGTGCTTCTGCTACCGTTCCAGCTCGTACATCTTACAGCTGTGGCCACCGCACTCGAGGCCAATGAGAAGTGAATGGTACGGAAGCCGAGCTTCATCTGTTGCGGGCATCCAGGATCATGCAAGTACGGCCGATCGTATATTGAAAAGTAGGACAGGCACGCTCTACGCTGTTTTACTCCATGGAATCGGTGGTGCAGCTCAAGGCCGCGCGCAAAAAGAAACGCCGATGGATTGCGAGCATGACATCAATGATTGTGCCGTGGATCCGAGGCGCTTTGTCAGAGAATCTCGGTACAGCAACTGAAATGAACGCAATCAGCTGAGAATACGACTCGTTCGAGGAAAAGGCATCAGTACCAATGCCTGTATGGAAGACGAATCCGTGCGAATCGTCGGTCCAAGTCCGAAACAGCGTCATGCTAGAGCAAGTCGCCGACACCACGACACCACTGTAAGCTTCGCAGGGGAAGTTATCTTTCGAGTTGCCACCAGCAGACTCCATCCAGTTACCTGCCGGCTGGCAAGTGGGTGCATCCAGTGGATCCAAGAATATCGTGCATGTCGCAGGCCCGCTATGCTACGTTGACTTAAATGCTCGCCGATGTCGACGCGAAACAACGAGCTGGAAGCCGTCCTCATCTACGAGAGGTAGCTCAGTAGTGTCATTCTCTTCATTGGCATTAGAGGGATTATCCGCTGTTGGTCGTGGCAGTATTTCCATCCCATTGTCAGCAACGCTGTCTTCTGCGCGCTGCTCCGCACTGAGGCTTCCCTCGGAAGTTGACGACTCTTCAGTAGAAGCGAGCAGCGACCGGCCTTGCGCTCGCTCTGATCGCACCCGATCCGCGAGTTTGGCGAGCTCAGGACACACCTCGCGCCACATTGCGACAGGACACGGCGCTGCACGCAAGATCTCCGTCCGCAAGCCATCGATCACAACAGCGACTTGCCCGATGCTGCCGTCTTCAACGTCGGCAGAACAGTCCTCGACGAAAAAGTCCTCTAGCCAAGAACTCAGTATCCTCTGCGAGTACGGCAAGATATTTCCATCCGCTCGCTGCCTCTGACCCAGACAAAGCTCGATCACGTCGTCGATGAGGTCGTCAACGCGCTCCGTGGTGTCCGAACCAGCCCAGCATCCAGCTATTGCGAGCCGCAAAGCAGTCCAGCGTTCGAAAACGGCCTTTACAGCAAACGTTAAAAGGTCCTCAGCAGACAGCTTATCGTCACGCTCAAGCGAGTCGGTATGCCCAGGTCGGTGATCGTGCATTCCGCCCCCATACGCACCAGGGTACGTCAACTATGCGGTAACAAGCCTTGGAGTCGCTGTTCGCGAAACAGTGAACGAATGCCACTAGACTTGTGCACCTGCTGCGCCGACGCACCCGACACGTTCATCGCAGCGCATGACGTAACCACTGCATCTTCGTGTTGTTGTCCTCAAAGCGCTACGCCACTAGCCAAGCGTCTGTTGAACGATTTACACATCGCTCTGACTGGTTGAATATGTTCGTTTCATCACTGGCGAGCTCCAGTCCTGGGGCAGCGCAAACACGACGTACGCTGGTCCGTCGCGTGGCCGGTATAGACTCTGGTGCTGGACGGGGCGTCCGTTCACGCGGTGCCCGGGCTGGCGAGGGCTTTCTCCACAAGCTCGTATACCTTCGTGGACAAGGCGTGTACCGCGCTGGGAACACGTGCTCGGGACGTCGGCGGCGCCAGCGTAACGCCTGCCAGCTCGTACAGATGAGTCGGACAATGCCGCGGGTGCCGTACCGCGGTCCCGGCATGCAGGAGTACGTTTTCATTGACCTCATGCAACGCTTAAATAAAGACCGAATAATTTTCCTCGGTGAGGAAATAGACGAGGAAGTCGCAAATCAGACCGTCGCGTTGTTATTGCAGATGAAGGAGGAAGACTCGGTGTCACCTGTGCGGCTCTATTGTCAGATACCGGGCGGTATTTACACTGCGGGGATGATGATTTACGATTGCGTGAAAAACTTGCCGTTCGATGTCATAACGTTGAACATGGGTATGGCGGCGGGTATGGGTGCGTTCCTTGTCGCTGGCGGGACAAAAGGGAAACGATTTGCGCTACCAAACGCTAGGTTTCTGTTCCAGCAGCCGAGTCTACTGGATGATGTCGAGGGCAGTGCAGAGGATATTAAGACTGAAGTTCTGAACGTGCTGCGCCAACGCGACCAATGGCTTCATCATCTGTCAGAATTTACGGGACACCCGGTGGAAAAGATCAAGGAGGATTTTCGGCGAGATCGCTATTTCACGGCTGCAGAAGCGCGGGAGTATGGACTTATCGATCGTGTCCTAGAGCCTACCATGAAAGGTATAACCAAGGATATGGAGGCACAGCTCTAGATGCGCTCTCGTATCTGCACCGTATCATCGATGCGTGCTGTTTACCTTCGATCACGTGATATGTCGTCGTGTCTACGGAGACCGAGCAAATGACCGGGAAACCTTGGCGCTCCGCCCCTCAAAACCGAATGGTAGACGCCCACAGGTGCCATGTGCTATACGCGAGTGATAGACACGATCGCTGCATTCTTGATGCTGGTCTGCAACAGAGGTGTACCGAGTGCCAGCGGCTCCAATTTCGATCTGTGTTGTGCGAGGTACAGCGCTCGTCGCCGACAAGGCGTTACGCTTACTAGCGACCGATCTCGGAGATGGAGCGAGATGCTGGCTCAGCAATTTGTACTGGGAACTTGGAGCGATAGTCTGTGTTTATAGAATATCAGCGTTGCGCATGCTAAACTCAGCCAAACATCATTTGTACATTTCGCAGACGACTTGTCTGCGAAGAGATGCATGCATCAGACAGGAGTTTCCACGGCTGCTGGACAGCGCGACATGCTCCTCGCAACATGACTGCATGTAACGAACTGAATGCGTATTACGTACTGGTATGGGATGCACGATCGCTGCTCGTTGGCAGGTCTCCAGGCGCCAAAACACGCGCCACGGCCACGAGGACAGCGCTACGAGGCACTAGATCGCCTGCTTCATGAATGTCTTTCAGTGTGTGTTTGGTATATTCAGTAGAATGGAGTAGTGGAGAAGTTTTATCGTTCACCAATGACGCAGGGAGACCATTCCCAATGTATATATGGCGATTCATGCTTGCCTGCTTGCTGGACCCCATTATAGAAGCGCGCTGCTCCAGGCAAGCGTCCAATGCCAGCCCGGATGACGGCTGATTTTTCTCCCTGCAAGTCTTCGACGTGCCAACACAATGCATATACTGTATACAAAACGATGCGCTCACAAGTGTCGCTCCACAGAATACCGCTGAATCCTCCGAAACCACGAGATGCTTCCGGATCTTGATTGAGGCGTTCAGCTTTCGGTGCATCTCGTGGTTGCGCGCATCATCTCTTCGCGGAATCACATCGTAGGATGCGTCTCCTTTTCCAGGTACTGCGCCATTTGACGCTTGTTCAGTTCACAATACAGCATCCATTGTATTCGGCTCTGTTCCATGCTCTGGGTCTCAGGCAGATCTAGCGTGCACCCGTGCTCATGGTGTGCGTACGTCGAAGCCCGGAATTCGTTGATGGGAATCGTGCGGCATCAATGTCTGCACTGGTTGCACGCGCTCGTCGAGCGAAAACGAGCGCTGTCTTCAGGCGTCACAGAACGCGCATTGCCGTAGGCTACCACCAGTGCATACGGCTTTTCGGTGATTTGCTTTTTCCAACTCATGGACCGGGTTGGCGAAAGTCCGTTGCCGGTCTCCATAAAGCCGAAAACGTCGGCGACTCGGACGCGGTTCCGTGTCGGCCTGCCGAAGGACGTCCACATGAGCCATTTGGACGTACATGAAGTGTCAGCGTGAAGCGATCAAAGCGTGATTAGCTGCTCGATGCGGTATTCAGAGCGTCGAGATTGGTCGCGATGCCGCTGTTTCAGTCGTTCGCATGCGCGCTGGCGATCAAGCTGCCCGACTCGCGCTCGTACGGAGCCCTGAAGAACGTATGCAGCTTCATCTGCTTTTCGTTCAGGTCGTTGGATCTGTCCTGTGGATTGAAACGTACTGCGACGGCTACCGTGTGTTTCATCGGGGGATCCACACGCTCAGCGCGGCGTCTTCGTCTTCGTCTGTCTTGAAACTTTGAAAAGGAGTCTCGGTCCACGACCCGGGTTTATGTTGCACATAGTGCATGCAGATTGATATGCCGTCAGTCTCCATCATCCGATCAGCTTCTTCTCATTTCATCCCTGTGGCTGAGAAACGATGAACGAGTCCCGTCAACGCTTTTCGCAAGTGACTTTGGATGCTTCGTACTTGCTCAAAGAGACCAGACGTAGCTCACGAACGATGCGACACACTGCAGTACACATGTGTTAACTGGAAAATAATTAGACTTGAAGAATGCGGGTCATACTTAAAGGACGTCGAAAGCGACCACTGCTCTCGGATCTATGGAGGAATTGTGCTGTGCTCTCAAGATTTCTGTCAAGAGAAACGCAGAAGCACGTCATCCAAAACAGGCCGGTATCACGTTGCAGCGCTCCTTGGAGTGTTAGCCACGTGTGTCCGAGAACGAGACCACAACACCATGCGCTTGGTCGATCTTAAGCGTCTCTCGCGCTCGTTACGACTTCTCCTTCGATCTCGATACCATCTCGTATGGTTCCGCGTCAGCTCGTCATTTGCCTTCGTCCATATCTCAAGAATTCTTTATATCAGTATTTACTTTTCCGTACCATTCGGGTGAGGTTATAAAGGTCGTAGAGTTTGCTTCATGATGCGCTGGATATGGACCATCGTACCGTGTTGGTTCCTGATGTAGGTTTCATCCGTTCTGGTACCGGCGTTGTGGATGTTCGGGGTACCGAGGTGGCATGCCGATACGCCCAGGTATTCTGGCATAAATGTTTTGCGAGTCTCTGATCCTGCAATTAGGCCGTATTGCGTCGTATGTCCCGAGTATCAGTTGTGTTGGTGCACGAAGGTTTCGGTCGAAAAATTCCGGAGGAATAAAGCCTTCCCGTGACCACTCTCCACAATCCAGGAGACATTCCATTTGTTGAATCCCTGCAGATAACACAAGGGAAGACAAAATGGCATGCTAGTGCAGACGTTCTAGGCTTCATCGCGCCGAGTACAGCGAGCCACCTTGGCTAATACTTGCCGGTTGCAGAGGCCATTGAAATCAACGCATCGGAGATCAGTCACGGGCCTTGGATGTGCAAGACATCATAGATCAAGTGCCAACGAATGGGCTCATTTGGAATAAAGCTGTCGGCCTCCAGGTCCTAAACCTCATGGTGTATGTCGTGATCGTGCCAGTGGAAGGATAAAGATTGGCCGCTGATCAGCAGCAACTGCCCCCGATGATTGGCAGGACGACGCTCCGGGGCACTGGTGTTCACCCCTACACGATAGCAGATCAAAACGGAACGTTGAACTCGTAGTTCTGTTCCCAGGTTTCGAACCTTTACAGAATTTGTGTTTCAAACCGAAAGTATGGATATTCAAAGAGCAGCAATGGAGGCTTCGGGATTCATACGCAGTTGTAGGACAGCTGCAGGTTGTTCCCGATTTGCTCCATCCGCGCTTTCCCGCTGAAATTCGTCATTTCGTGGGAATCAAGGTGGTTCGCAGCAACTTCGAACAAGGGCTCGTAAAATAACGAATATCATCATAGAATCCACACGTGTGTGACTCCATGTATCGCCGTTCTTTGCACGCGGCATCTTCGACGCTAGCTTTCTTCAAGTATTGATCTTTCTCTTTGAAGCAAAGTCGTCGTGCATCAATTTGCGCCGCTGGATTGAAGAGAAAAGGCGCTCGATGTCAGCGTTTGAGGACTTGTTCATGAGCACATGCCGAAGGTTCAATGCAATTCTCAAGCCAAACTCATCGATTCGATACGAAATTCAGATCCTCCTGCCCTGGCGACAATCGACGAGACGTGACTTGACTGCACCATGATAACGCTCGAGGAATCTATTTCCGTAAGCTCCAGCCTCGTTTGTCCCCATGCGAAAGCGTACTGGACTCGGACCTCCTTCTTCGCAACGATCGCTTCTTGTATTATCTGCGTCGCTGCCTTGCACGAAATGAGCGTAGATGAATTGAAATTTCTCGACTTGATCACCATCGTGGTTTTTCCTTCCAGTATTTGTACCATGATGGGTACAATCGCGCTCCACGATTCCCCTATCGAATGGAGCATCGTGCGCTCGCAAATCCAGCAGACAGAGGACTCGCTGCGCGATTCGCCAGGGCGAATCTCGTGATCGCAGGGCACCGCACCCGACACGGGAACGGAGGCGTACGTCGAACGAAACCTTCTGTGCCGGTCAAGGGCATGTGCCGAACGACCAAGCGAGCCGTCAAGCACCACAGGACAGCGCCCTGAGGAGGATGCAGAGGAGGCGTCGTGGACTTGTACATGCACACCGCTTCACGCATTCAACTGTCACCGCCACGAAAGACGCATCAATGCTGTGTCCAAGGAAGATGGAATTGGCATGCGAAAATATATGTCACAACCTCCGTCTGGCATGAAAAGCATGAACTGCAGCTGGAGGCGGCAAAATCCGGATTCGAACGCGGCCATCGACATCCCTTGATGCCTGCCTACGGAGCTGGAGCGACATGGAAGTACGGGCTAATATAAAGCGAGAACTAGGAGAGAAGAAAAGAAAGCAGTCGCAGCAGACTTGCCGAAAAGCCCTGTGCTGATGGCACTGGGTAGAGTCCCAAACATCAAGATGGACGTCCGCGTTCGGGCTCGCGTTCCACTGCGTCTTGGCGGGGGTGTAGAGCTGCCCTCAAGAAATCAGTGCTCGCTGTCAAACCGACGTTTTCATCACTGTGCTTGCACGTTCCATGAGCAAAACAGTTCCCGAATACTACCAGCTTCATGTACACCAGCAAAAGCTATCCTACTCGAAGCCTCTTTCCTTGAGAGTCAGAGTCCAGTCTGTACCTTGCCACCGACGAGTGCGCTGCCCAGAGGTACAGCCCGTGCTCGGCTGGGGGATCGCGATCCGCACGCCGCCACGCGGCGCTGATGCTGCTGGCGCCTGCCTGCCGGCGCGCGCTTCGGCGTAGAGTAGGAGAAACCCCCATGGACGTCCGGCGTGCGGGTCGCCATGCGGGCTTCCGTTACGCGGCGCACGCGCTGCGGCCTGAGGTCTCGGTCGACGAAACGCCACCAGTACGAGTATACGCTGCCTCGGAAACCGCAACAGAGCGCGAAGGCTCCGCGTGCTTCGCTTTACGACACTCATGGGAGAGGGTGCACCAGAATCTTTGGTTCAAGAACAGGAACATCACGCCAAAATCGAACAACAGACTAAGGGAGAAAACGAAGCCCTGCCGGTGACGGAAGGAGCGTTAGCCGTGCCGGCCCAAGACCAGGACACCAGCGGCTGCATCGACCTCGTGACGATCAGCAAGCTCCGAGAACTGCCTCGACCGTCCTGGTGGACCGGATCTCTAACGCTGGAAGAGCGCCATGCACTCTGTCGATCTGTTGCCGAAGAGTGCCTTCAAGAAGAGGAACTGTGGCGTCTCTTGGCACAGAAGCAATCAGCGCCGGTTTGTTACGACGGCTTCGAGCCTTCTGGTCGTATGCATATCGCGCAGGGCGTACAGAAAGCACTCAATGTGAATAAACTGACTGCAGCGGGCTGCGTATTCAAGTTCTGGATTGCCGACTATTTCGCACAGCTGAACAACAAGCTGGGCGGCGATCTGGAAAAGATTCGCACTGTAGGTCGCTATTTTATCGAAGTCTGGAGAGCTTGCGGCATGGATATGGAGCGCGTCGAGTTCCTCTGGGCGTCCGAGGAAATCGCCAAACGCTCGACGGAGTACTGGACGCTGGTGATGGATATTGCGCGCCGCAATTCACTGGCGCGAATCATTCGATGCTGCCAGATTATGGGACGCAATGAGTCTGATGAACTTTCCGCTGCGCAAATTCTCTATCCCTGCATGCAATGCGCGGATATATTCTTTCTCCGCGCTGATATCTGCCAGCTCGGTATGGACCAGCGCAAAGTCAACGTGCTTGCTCGAGAGTACTGCGACATGCGCAAGCTCCCTCACAAGCCAGTTATTCTCTCCCATCGGATGATGCCTGGCCTGAAGCAGGGCCAGGAGAAGATGTCCAAGTCAGATCCGGACTCGGCTATATTCATGGAAGACACTGAAATCGAAGTCAATACCAAAATCAAAAAGGCATTTTGCCCTCCGGGCGTGGTAGAGGGTAATCCGTGCATCGAATATTTGCAGTACATGGTTATGCCGAAGCTCGGGGGATTTTCGGTAGACCGACGCCCCGAACACGGTGGCTCCGTCCATTACGCTGCTTTTGACGACCTGGCCCGTGACTATGCTTCTGGTGCTTTGCATCCGTCGGACTTGAAACCAGCGCTTGCACGAGCCTTGAATCTTATTCTGCAACCTGTACGCGACCACTTTGAACGCAACCCCGAGGCGAGACAGCTCCTCGAGAAGGTGCGACGCTACCGCAGTAAAGCGTGAGCGTGCACACCCGTTTTCCCCGGTTTTATCGTTGCGGCACTGCATTGTAAGCGAGCGCGGAGTGGATGTTGTCCCAATATTTGTTGCTGGATAGGGATAGCGGTTTCGTGGTGATCAGCGTCCGTATGCATGCAGACAGACAGACAGACAGTGTGCGCTTGCCCCTCGCATCACGACACCGTACTGCGGAATCAATCTGCGCGCTAGACGGCCGTTGCAAGCAATTTCGCGTTACCGCAGGCACATACGTGTCCCCGACAGCCGCTGCGTGCTCAGATCGGATGGCAGCGACTGAGGTGCAGGCTGGGCATCACGAGAGCGTGTCGCAGCACGCATACACATGCACACGCACGGACATGGATGCATGCATCAAATCCTGTAAAAGAGCGAGGACGCACAGCATCGGTACATTATCCACGCTGTTGCTCGTTGCTTCACAGGATACCGCAGGAACGCAACGGTTTGATATCCCCGTCTGCTCTACATGGTTCGTTACGAAACAACTCGATTCCCGTCGCGTGGCAGCTCGATCGGAAGCGCACAGGAGACCAGCGTAGCGTCTGCAATGGGCGCGCGTACGCTTATGCAATGGCACAGACTGGGACCCTGAACGTGGCCGAAAAGTAATCGGCCGGAATACTCGGGTTTATCACGAGTGCATGGAACGATGCCGCACGACGCCTGATCGGCTAGCGATGTTCGAGTCCTTCTTACTCGGGCACCGGGTATGCGCTTTGCTCGAACGGGTTCCGGCGGTTTCCCAGCAGATGGCCATGTTGGCACTTGGTTCGCCGAGCATCGAACATGCGATCTCGACATGCAGCAAACACTGCGGCTGGGTTCAGCATAGCCCAGAACGAGTCCACGTATGACCAGGATGAGTGCATAAGCTGTCCATAGCGGTCTGGCGTGCCCGTCTCTGGAAAATCGCACCAGTCAACCTGTTCTCGATTGGCCCTCGTGTTCACAGCTCGAAAGTCTGGTTTACGACACCGCCAGCCAGACGACGATGGCTGTATACGAGAGGACCACAAGATCCTGCAGAATGTTCGATTGAACGGACCATGTAAAGTTGTCTGACGAACCAGTGTAGAGGCCAAACATGCCACCCTGAGGCGCACAGAGCCCATAGAGGTTCAGACCAAAAATGAACGCTGTAAAGAGCCAACCGGCCGCGTGCGGGAACCAGTGCAATTTACTCCGCTCATGGGAGCAGCGTAGTAAAGGCACCAGCACTATCGGCAGGGCAATGCTCAAAGTGGCGTTCACGACGCCGATGATGGCGTTCACCGTTGCAGGTCCCGAGGTCGCGGCAATAATCAGCGCTGGCGTAAGTGCAAGACCTCGTGCCAAGGCGGCTCGGACGAGCATGGGAATACGGAGATGGAGAAAACCGCTCATGACGTAGCTACCAGTCAGCGTGGTTGTTACCGTAGAAGCTGTTCCAGATAAAATCAGAATGATGCCCCAGAGGATACACGCACCATCAAAGGGTAGAAACTTGCAAAAGTTGTACAGGCCTAGGCTGTCGCTCGTACTGGATCCTTGCGAAAACACGTGCTCCGCTGCTATGGCGATCGCCGACGCATTCACGAAAAATGCGAAGCATGTTGGCAGCACGAGTTCGAGAACCACCGCGCCTACAGCTGGCAGTGGCGCCGGTGCGCATAACCCGTCTTGATATTGACTGGAAACGTCCAAACCTTGTCGTTCAGTTGTATTCTCTTGCTCCAATGTTTTGCCGCTTAAGCGCCTCACACTTGTCTCAAAATCGCCTTTGGCAAGCACATGCACGGGCGTTCGCTCGACAGTGATGTCGCTGGACCCATCAGCGCCGAGCGGCCCTATGCATCGCGCTTCTTCCACTTGTTGTTGCTGAGTCTGCGGTACCACGGCGCTGTGGATCTCGTCCAGCTCGGTATTAGATGCGTCACAAAGCGGTTCATTCAGGCCTCTTTCGCGTGCACGCTCACCAGTGCAAGCATTTATTCCCGAAGAAGCGTTCGTGTCCTCGTGGTCAGAGCGGCTGCACGTGATTCCCGCATCAGGTCCGGGCTCTGCGTACTGGGTTTGCGCATCGTCCACAGACCAGTGCGCATGAGCATTGTGCGCCGCATGCACAACAACAGATACGGAATCCTCAGCGATGTCTTGTACCGAACCAGCGCCTCGGGACTTGTCCGCCATATCCGATTCCCACAACGTTGCCGACGTCGCAGCCGCAGCCTCGACATCCTGTTCGGAGGAGTCCGCGTCGCCGTCGCCGTTGTCGTCGGTATCTTTCGTGAACGAGGGGTCGACGAGCTGGGCATCTAATTCCCCGCCCGTTTCGTTCACATGTACCTTGTCTATGATATCGAGCGCCACGAACGCCGCAGTGTGATGCGCGATCAGCGACCCGGTTTGCAGATAGAGATTGTGCGGCATCACAACGCTTCCGATGATGCTTAACGCATCGTACACCGACTGACCTCCTTGGAATCGAGGTAACAACCAGCCAAGCATGAAAGCTTTGCCATCTAGTCCAGATTTCGCTAGGGACACGAGGAGCACGAGACCCAATGCGAATACGCACAACGCTACCACCATCTCCACCAAACGAAAGTCACCAAGCTCCAGCAGAAGAACCAACGAGGTCGCAAGGAACGACAGCAACACGCCCGCCCAGACAGGTAGTCCCGTCAAAATATGGATTCCAAACGCGAAACCAATCACTTCCGGAATATCGGCAATAATAACCACAAGCTCGGCAAAGAGCCAGAGAAAATAGCGTGCTGCTGGGGGTTTCCGGTAGCGCTTGCGCTCGGCCGACGCAAAGTCCTCCAGCGGGCTGCTGCGTAGCACGAGGCGCGCGCAGAGCCAACCCACGAAGAGTGCAAACCACTGCGACCACCAGACTACCCACAGCTGTGAGTAAGCGTACTGAGAACCAGATAATATATCAGAAAACAAGTTGCCCGGGTCCAGGTATGCCACGCATACGAGCCAGCCGGGTCCCGCGTAGCGCCAGAGACGACGAAAAAGCACAGCCAACCGCCGCCGCCGCTGCTGCTGCTGCTGCTGCTGCTGCCTACGGCTTGGAGCACCAGCGCCCTCCACGTCAGGCAGAGCACCGCACGTACCGGTGCTGGTTGTATCCATAGTGACCTATCGTATGCGTCCGAGTCGTATGTCGGCTTCGGGGTTACCAGCTCCAGCGGCAGCAGAGGAAGAGGAGCACGACGTCGCACCAGCAGCAGCAACAGCAGCAGCAGCAGCAGCAGCAGCGATATTATCGATTCGCCTTGCTTATTCCCATGAGTGATCGCGGTGCATCTCGGGATGCGACCTCGCGTTCGCCACGCGCTGCTCAGTGTCAATGCGCGACGCTCATGGCGTCGACGGTACATGCAGTTGCAAACAAGTCTAGATCCGGGATCGATGCATCGAACTTGTGTTACCCACTAGATCCGCGTTAGCTGAGCATAGTACATGGAGTTACGTGCTGTATTCGTTCTTATTGATCCCTTTTCTGGACTTTGCTCGATCTAAAGCCTCGACAGTCAAAGTACAGCAAGAAAGATTATGGAATCGAAGGCAGTTACAGGATTTTCAGACGTGTTCTCGGAGTCGCTGCTTCGACGCGCTGCACCTGGCATTCTTTACGTCATGGGAATTACGAGGATTCACGACGACCTCGAACACGCGCGCGTAAATGATGCGATAGGATCATCCAGTCATACGTCCGAGCCTCCACGTTTGTCCTGTCGTTGCGAGTGACACGCTAACATCATGCATTCTTCGAGTTGTCGATCTTTCTGTTCCGAGGTAATTCGAGGGCACAGGAATTCGCGCGGCTGGATCGACCATGAGAAAACTCGGTGACGCTTCTTGACGACCTGGTCGTACGCTCATGCTGAGCGTTCACCGAATTCGTCACGTCGAGTCATCACTTCCGTCCGACAGACAAATCCACCTCTGTGACAGTCGATGAATCTGCATCCGACAGCGGCATGGTGCCTAGCACGTAACAAGCTGTAAGAGGCCCTCGCCTTTTTTGTTTGCATCGAAAGCGTCTTGGAATCGAGCGCTCATCAGCACAGTGATCGCTTTCCGTAGAGCGTGCGTCCGCGCTTTGAGCGATGGAATCCTAGACGTGTTCAAACGTCTCGACTCGTGTTCTCCAGTCTGGATTTTCCTTCCGATAATTCTTTCATCAAGGACCATATCGCATTCCACAAATCCCCTTCGAATGGTAGAGCGAGCGCTTGCGGGTGCATCGGACAGGGTATAGGCGCCGAGCGGATCCTCGATAGGCGCCATCGAAGGAGCGCCTCGCGGGAAGCCCTCTGCACCCGTTAGAGGCATATTCGGAAACATCATGGAAGCCTTCAAACACGACTAGACGATATCCGGATGAGGAGGAGCAGGAGGTTCGGTGGACGAATGGGAGCACCTGCTTATAGGTCAGTGTCACCGTTGCGAATGGCGCACCAGAGCTGTAGATAAAGAAGATGAGATGGCGAGCACTGCGTGGATCGCAGCTTGCATTTGTGCATGATAAGCGTTGACAACACCTAGAAGCGGCGGAATCGGGACTTGTAGGTTCCCATCTGCAGCATCTTCCTAGTGCGAACTACGTGGCTCGACAGGTACCAGACACCGGTTTTTGTAAAGCCAGATAGGAAGGAGAAACAAGAATCTCCCAAAGGCTGGTGTGTTCCTGACACTGGCACGAGACCCCAACTGTAGCAGGTGCGTCCGCAATTACCTCAAAAGGACTGCTTTCAACACCTTTCCACATAGGTGTCGTGTGCCCGCTCCTTGAGCGCGTCGACGCCAACACCCGCACACACCAGCTGTCGCGGGCAATGGACACACGAGGACGCGTCGCTGCCGCTCACGAGCCGTTGATCCCGTCGCGCTACGCTGCGTTTCTTGTGCTGCTGTGCTGACTGAAGCTCGCAAATGACTACGAATCTTTCGGACTGCTTGCTTCCGACAACGAGGTCGTTTCTCGATGAGGACGATTTGTCGTGCGGGACGGATCGAGAGGTAGAAGATCTCATCGAGAAGTACTCTGGTGGCAGGAGCGAAGCTACTGGCGAGCCGGACGAGGAGTCTGTTCCGACGCCTGAAACCCAGGCGCTGCTCGCGAAAGAGGTTGCACTTCTGCAACTGCGCAAGCACTGGGATCCCAAACGCTTTTACAAGTCAATGGGGCACGAGGAGAAACTTGATCCCCGTAGGTTCCAGCTTGGAACGGTGATCGAAGCTCCACACGAGTACTACACAGGCGAGCGTTTACCACGGCGGGCGCGCAAGTCGCGCATCATTGAAGAGGTCTTGGCGGACCCGCGAGCACGGGGGTACGTCAAACGGCGCTTTCGAGCTGTGCAGCAGCGAGCGCAACGTATTGCTGAGGCATCTAAGTTGCGTCGACGACGATCCAGTAAAACTGTGCAACGCCGCAGAAGAAGATCCTAGGATACGGGCGCTCGGGATGCGTGCACGGTACCGACTGGAGCAAAGGGTATCTGGCGACCACTGCATTGACTTTGGCAGCAGCTAGACGTGTCTGGTGGTCGACGACAGGACGCCGTGGCGCTCACACCGCTACGAGAACGGATACAGCGCGACTCGCCACGATATCCGAGACGCATCACGAACACCTACACATACACACACGTGTACACGCGTGCGAGGCAAGCAGGCACAAAGCACGGGCCTCGACTACACCCTTGCCTCTGCTGAGCAGCTGCTGTTCTGGTCTCTGAATAGGGTTACAGCGCAGGAGAACTCCGGTTTACACAGTCGCTAGAGCAGGTTCAATCCCGCGGGTCCATGGATGCGCCTGTGTCGGGGTCTAGGCACGTGCCCCACTGTAGAGGCACGCAGCATGATGGAACCCGATCCGAGTACGTGTCAAGGTCACACTGATGCTACGGACCCGCAATGGATTTGATGCGTTCACCAGCGTCATGGAACGGGCAGGATGATCCCGGAGCAAGACTTGTGGCGCCCAGTGTGTGGGACTCGACCCGCCCCCGGAGAGGCGCCATGATTTGCGCACAGCGGCCGCGCTTCGCAACAAGAATACCGCCCGTGTATTTTCCGTAGAGTCGTAAGATCCTTGACTTTAAGATTTTATGGCGTTGCCGAGGCTGCCCGCGTGTCCGAGACAAGCGATATCGACCAGCAGCGCATCGAATGGTGCCACCGCTGCTCCTTCTCGGATGCTTTGCGTGGCGGTGACGGGAACAGCCCCCGAGTCGGGCAGTGCTCGCCCCGAGAATGCTTGCGAATCAGGCCGTTACGCCAACAGGCGACTCGGTCGATCACTCGCTGCAAGCTGCTGTCGTTCCACATCAGACTCAACATCCGTCACCGCACTCCAACGAGTGACCCGTCATTGACCAGCAATACGAGCCTGGGGTCGCGATCCAGTCTCGCAGACTTGGTACATACGCGCTATAGTGCGAGTTCAAAGGGATCCGCAAAGTCTGGTTGCCAGTGCTTTCTGCTGCCGTACTCGTAGAGCCGCTCAACGGTCGTTTTGAGGAGCTGTCGCTGTTCGAGTTCCAGATATAAACGATAGAGGTCGAGCGCCGCACGCGCGTCCTCAACGGAATCGTGACCTTGGGAGCCGTTCTGGACCCGTCGTTTCAACAGACAACCAGCGAGAAAGCGCAATGAAAGCAGTCGAGACCGCCCACGCGTACGTTCGTTTGCGGGCAAGCGAAACAACAGCGCCGTGTCACGGTATTGCTCGGACCGAAGCAGGAAATTCAACTGGCGAAAATCACTTCTTAGACCATGACCCACGAACACACATCCGGTGCGCTGCAATGCATGCAACTTGGCGTACACATACTTGCTCAGCGTCAAATAATGTCGGGTGCGGTTTGGCTGCAAATCCGGTGCAGTTATCCCACTGTAGCGGGTCAGGTAGTCCACAATCGTGCATCCGGGCGGGGGCATGACGTAGTCATCCAGCAGCACCTGTCCATTTTCCCGAATCACGGTGACTCGGGCCACATGTTTGCGAGAGGGTTCCAGAATCACCCGTCGCAAGAGCGGCTCCTCCTCTTCTGGTGCCTGGCCCAATGACGGGCTGCTCCAGCGGCACCAGCGCGGCGTATGTCCCGTCGATCGACGGCTGCAGCATATTTCTGCCTTCTCCCGGGATACGAGCACAAACTCAGTGTCGATCGCGACGAGCGTACCGCGTGTCAGACGCTCGCCCGGCTGCAGCGGCACGAAAGACAACCGAGCTCGCAGCGCATTCCTGTCGCCCGCTTGAAGCAGCCGCTTATGAGTCGTACTCATAGGGCGCAGCGCAAATACGCGCGCCCACTCTGTTTCCGAGTCGGGCCAGAGTCGTGCTTCGAACGACACGGGCGGCTTGTCGTCGAGCGCAACTGCGGCAACACCGGTCTCTCTACGATACAGCAGCAAGAGCGGCTGCATGAAACACGAATCGAAGCGCTCGACTTGTGCAGCATCGCGCACCGCAGTGATTGTAAAATCATTAAAACAGTACCACGACCCTTCCTGGGCACTCAGTGATGCCTGGTGCGGTTCCAGTCCCTGGATTCTGAGAAATGCCACTGTTGAGGTCGCAGCCGGCGCTTTTTGTTGATTTGTGGATGCTGGAACGTTTGCTGGACGTACGCCTACGACTTCGCCGATGAGACGGTACCGGTAGCAAGCAGCGTCCAGCGGCAGCTCGAGCTCCAGTTCAGGTTGAAGCGACCGAACTGTGATGCCCGCACTGCTGCACAGCAGATAGGGGGCCAGGGAGAGGACCTCGCGACGCTGCTCAACAAGTTCCACTTTCTGGCTCGCCGGGTGCAGCGCCCGTATCGGTGGCTGCGTCTGCCGCAGCGCAGCGTTCACCAACGATGGAAAGTGTGCCGCCTCCACAGGTTCTGCATCGTCGCTCGAGAGCGACAGCACGTACTGCACATCTTCTCGCGTCGTTTCTAATCCGCTCGCAACTGAACGAATACAGGTCCTCGTTCGAAAGGCGAAGAGTCTCTCGATGACCCGCTGATCTGGCGGAGCGCCATACGCATCGTGCATTTCCTCGCGCGACAAGTTCTCCAGCAGAAAGCGGCAAAACTTATCAACAAGGCGCTCCAGCGGGATCCCAGACTGCATCAGCGTTGGACCACCACTCAAACGATCGACGAGACCCAGAGCTACCGCCTGATGACTCTGTTGAAACGCGTACATAAGACGCACCGTATCACATGCAAGGCTGCCGCCGCGCTCCATCATGTCATAGAGGTACCCGAGCTCCGCGGCTATACTCGTGGGCAACTCCTCGCCAGTGCACGCAAAGCGATGACACAGTCCGAACATCGCCTCACGAAACGGACGAATGAAGAAGAACATCTGCAAGATTGGATTCATGTACATCGTCGGGAGGCTGTTTTCAAGCCCACAAAAACGCGTTCGATTGTACAGGGCATAATCGAAGCCTTCGAGACTCTCCGCCTTCACCAGATCGATGCGTCTGAAACGCACACGTTCCTCGAGTGTGTCCAGTTTTGGTTGCATGCTCGGAGTGGAGATACTCGTCTGTTGCCAGCCTTCATCTGGTTGCAGGTAGAGCTGGTCGGATGCTGAACCAGTTACGGGCAGGTAGCCAACTGGACCCACAAAGCGGGCGCTCCGTATTGCTATCGGACTGGCCAGCAGCGGGAAACGGAATTTCAACCGTTTTGTCGCATTGCCCCGTTGCTGCTGGACTAAAGGCCAGGGCGTATCCGCAAGCCAGCAGCGCTGTTCTGTATGTGTCGAGTCGGTGAGGTCTCGACGCGGCCTCGCGTTGCGTGCCGCCCTCGAACAGAGAGCCTCTATGAGAGCAGGCTCGGAGAGCGCTGGATCTGGACACTGGGCATTCGCCAATGCTTCCAGCTTCTCACTTTCCTCGAGATGCAGATACTGGACACAACCGCCGAGGTCGCCAGTCACCAACGTACCGCCTTCAGCGGTGATATCGAAGCAGGAGTAGAGACCGTTGCCGACCGGCAAACACAACCCAGCCTCATAACAGAGGACACTTGCCGCCCCGTCGACGCTGAAACGTTCACAATGACCACCAACACCCAGCGTCCACAGGCGCTGCTTCCCTGGTAACCATTTCAGGGCAATGACCGAGTCCGAACTCGGCACAGCCAGCTCCTGGACGATAGCGGGTGATATTTTGCCGACGCGACCGCCGTTCCCTAGACCCTTTCGAATGTCATAGAGTCGAATGAGCGGGACAACCCCATAGACTGCCGCCACTAAACCATGCTCGCTTAACGCGACCAGGTCGACGACAGGAAAGCGCGCAGCGTTGCCTGCCGGGTGCCGCGGCTCCTCGTGGAGCACGCGCAATGAGGATGGATCCTTCAGCGCAATAGATCCGTCATCATATCCCAGAACAATCGCTTGGTTGTAGAGCCAGTCTGCAGCGAGCGCTCGACGAATATGCGGTGGATCCACGAACGAGCGCAGCGCAGTGCCTCTCTCGGCCTGCAACAGGTGCATGCGTCCGAGGTCAGTGGTTACCAGGAGCAACGCATGGCCCTGTAGAGGCATTGGTCGACAGAGTCGCGACTGCGTCCAGTCCGAGCTCGTCAACGTGTGCAGTGGTAGACCCAGCGTGGTTCGTATCAGGGTTCCATTTGCGGATACGGAGACAAGGAGGCTCTCCGTTGAAGCGCCTTGGATCGCGGCAACGTCTCGAACGCCATCGGAGAGCGCCCCAGCCACAGATCCGACCCAGCTGGTAAAGAGGCAACCCGAAGGATACACGCTCGTGCGTACTTGTCCGTGTTGGGTTCCGACGAGAACCAAGCGAGTGCCGTGCGTCCCAGGTGTTGGAGCTGGTCGCGATCCGCCGTTCAGCGCGTCGGTATCCGGGTCAGTGAGCGGCACGGAAACCCAGCGCGTGCGTCGAATCGGGTCTCCAAGTCCAGGAAACACAGGCGCTTCCACAGGAGTATGAAGTGGTTGCATGGAAAGCCGAACACACCCTGGCTCACTTCATAACTTCTATTCGCCAAGCCGAAGGAAGAACCCCACCCCCGGCGACGTCGGTACGCTAGTGCTTGGTCACTTGCTTCGCGTTTGACGTTGAGCGCCCAGAAAACTGCAAGCGGAAGAGCACGCAAAGAGGTTTCGGAGGCCAAGCGCTCTCCCAGCGCTCGGAATGTGCACCCAATGAAACGCTTTCAGCGACTTGTGTCGAGTCAGTCAGACGACAGAGCCAGCTCCATCGTTGCCCTAGCGCTCGCCTCTGTCAGATGAAAATCGAATCCTGAACTGGTTGCTCTGTTCTTGCCTCGCCATGTTTTTTTCCGAATTCTTTCGATGAACAGTCTCGAAATCCAAACGACAGGAACAGGGACTTGGGGATTTACACGGAATCTTGGGACTCTCGATGACCTTCTCAAAGTGATACATTCGACTCCTTGAAACTGGAACGCGTAAGGTCACCGGAATCAAGGGATCATTCTCGGGGACCTCGAAATAGGGTTCTTAGAGTAACTGGTCTCATGATCCGTTTCATACGTACGAGCGTCCACGCTTCGCCTTTCATTACGTATAGCGAGCGCACATGACGTATTCCTCAGGATGCGGATCGCTCGTTTCCAAGGAGACTCGTGGACACCGCAATACGCGTCGCTGCATTGACAAGGAAACATACTTGGGGACGCCCGGTGCCGACTGCTGTACAAGCTCATGCCGTGAGTTCACCGAGCGTGTCGCGTGAAATAATCGGTTCGGTACGGATTGCAAAGCGTCCTCTTATAGATGTGAGCCACGAAACCGCTTTCGACAGCGGCGTGATACCTCTCAAGCGATACGTCCGCAGGGGGCTCAAGTCTCTTGTGTTTTTCTGGGATGCGTCTTCGATTCGAAATTCAGTCATCGCTACGATCGCCTCCAGTGCAGTGTATGTCATCGCTTTGCATGACGGGGGCGTAAACGGATCGAAAGATCTTGACGTGCTCTCGCGCGTATGCGTTACGCTCAGTGCACGGGTGACAGAAGACAACATCTTTTTCCAACAATCCTCTATCGAATCGGATAGCGCGTACTGGCGAGTCTAGGAAACACAGTACTCGCCACAGGGATCGCCCAGAAGACGTCGGTGCCCGCTCGGTACAATACTGGGTGTGGAAACGGGACAGGGCATCGAGACGCGACGTTTTCTGTTTTTGTCTCCGTCAGGAGCATGCAACGAGCGATGAAGCAAGTGCTCACGCTCCACATGAGTGCTCGTAGAGACGCTGTTGCTGTATACGTTTGGGGATAAGTTACTACGACCAACTGGCCCCGCTGCGAAGCGCGTCCCGAGGCTGTATACAAGGAATATGGAAGTGGCAAGCGCAGCATGAATAGCGACCTCTGGCTGTACATGGAATGCGTTGCAAAGCGCCAGAAGCTGCGAAACTGGGACCTGAATGCTGCCATCAACACCCTGTGACTGTTGTCAACCGGTCTGGGGTGACCGGAGAGATCGGCATGTCTACCGCCGGAGATGAGAGAGACGAAAATGAAGCGGTTGGAGGAAATGCCCGTCTAGGCTCGTATTGATACCAGTAGGGCGAGGCGAAAACTCTGGTATGTGCACCCCAGGGATACAAGTTGACCCTTTCCCTTTGATTCTACCATGGGCCTAGTTTAGGGGTTTGTGGCAGGAACCATTGCATCAGAGGCGCGTTACCCTTCACTGACATGCTGGCGACGCTCTTAGCGAGCACGCAACGATCCGGTACGCATGCTGGAGTACGACATGCACGTTCTGGAAACGTTCACATCGTTCCATACTCCCTGTACACGATAGAGCGCCTTGCGTTTGCAGAGAAGAAGCAAGCTGATATTCATACAGGCCGGCAAGCGCCTTGGTACTGAGGTCCGCTGCGCCCCCGCGAGCGACCAGCACCCCTGCCGCCAGAACCTGCCGAAACTCGACTCGGGGTACGCTCCCAGTGCAGGCCTGCTCGCCTCGACTGTCAGTGCACGGGAGCACCCCATGCTCCATGGAAACCAACGAATCAGGCAGAGCGAAGACCGAAGCACGATTTGTAACTGGATGTTGGTTTCGGTGTCTCTTCAAGAAGGGACTCAAACGCAAACGTTGCACGCCCAGGGATGTGGCTCAGGTGTAGCGCGAAACTGCGCGCGGAAACGAAACGATACAAGGAGGGTACGTGCAGAGCGCTGGAGCCTCACTGGAACAATGCGCTTATAGCGAGAGACTAGGTCGTGGCTGCTGGTAACCATTGTATTCAAACTGCGGCATACGAAAATGCGCTACCCGCAAAGGGAATACGTACAACAGGCGTATCTCCGCAGCACCGTGATGCGCTGTAATGTTCCTTGAACGGCTTGCGCGTTCACGACACATACTGGGCCCGTCTACAAGCGAACTCGACAAGAGACCAAAACTCGCGGACGACGCCCTCGTCCGTATAACGCCGGTGGCGCCGAATCGGGATGCATTTCACGGCCCACTGCCGCACCGTTGGCGGAATCTCTTCATCCTCGTAGTAAAAGTAGACGCCCTGGACTCTGGCAAACAACTGCGCCGGATCACCCGGCAGGGGCCATCCCTTGAACTGCCACAGTGCTCCCTGACAGACAACCATGACCACGCGCTTCCATTCATTGGGCTGCAGCTGCCCAGGCTGATCGGTGAACAGATAACACTGACCCCGGTGATAGATCTCCACAGGGCTGGCTGGCTTCTGAACGATCCCCTGTTTCCGCAATTCCTCCTGGGATCTAAATGTGCCCTTTTCCACGAAATCCCTGATGTTCAACATCGTAACCAATGGTTGCTGACCTGAAGGCAGAATGATGATCGGCGCTGATCCTCGATCTGGACCGCGTCCGGGTGTTGCTGGCGCTCGGAGGCCCCCAGTTCCGGTCTGAGGCTTTTCCGAACCTGCCGCTCTAGCGTCTTTTCGAGCATAGTTTTGCCCTTGACCCGCTGGGATACCGGGCATGTGCACTTCGCTTGCAGACGTTAGCGTCGTCGCAGCCGATGCTGCCTGCTGCGGCGCCACGGTCGCTTTGGACCGAGCTGCGGTACTCGTGCCAACATCGCCAAGACTGGCTGCCACGGAAGCCAAACTGACAGCGGGATCGATTTCTAAACGCTCAATTTCAGTGAGACCGGCTTCTCGATACGCTCGCAGCGGATCAGTGCGGTATCGATCACCACGTGCGATATCCACGCCGCTCGACCCGTTGGCTTGGAGGCTCTGTGCGGTCGCAGCGGACTCTCGTGGTTGCTCATCTGTTGGTGCTGGTGCGATCAAAGATTTGCGAAGTGCTTCAATCACCGGGAAAGACAAAAAATTAATCTGTTTCCGCTTGTCAAGTTCGAAGAACGCATCGCACGTGCGTTGGATGCGCTCCATTTCGCGGCATTGCGCTAAGAAAGTGGAATCCGCAGCGGAGGCCAACGGGGCCTCGCCATTGAAATCGCTTCGTTCGTGTTTCACCTTATCTCCATCGATTGCCGGAGGCGCAGAAGACTCTCTGGGTACTGGGCTTTCCCGAGCGGGGGCACTTCCCCGGGGTAGCTGATCAGCGTCTTCGCCTGTAGCTGGCGCGGTGGTTGGCGGCAGCGCGGAGGCCGCGTGTCGCAACGTGCTCCCTGCCGAGTCGACACTCGCACCAAGGAGCGAGGACTCCTCGACGCTGATCTCTCCCAGCATAAACTTCACAAGCTCTTTGCGCTCTGCCTCCATCAACCGACTGACGCCGTTTTGTTGACAGTATGCCACATATTCACGAAGCGAAGCGTCCGTATAAAGGAGCGCGACATAAATATCACGAAGCGTGTAGGGTTCCCCTTTGCGCGCACCTGCAGTGCGACGCGCAGGCGTCAGCTGGTCAAGCGGGTAGGCAGTCGTCCCCACAAACAGCAGCTGCTTATCCTCGTCCATACGGGACCCCGTCATGGCGGAGCCAAACTCTCCTAGCTTCTGTAGCGCGTAAAGCGGCTCCATGGGTTTACAAGCAGCGTAGGTAGACACCAGTGGTCCAAAAATGCGGATCACTGGTTCGTCGAAAGGAGACACGACACGAAAGCGCCCTTTTCGAGGCAGCCAGCCCGTGCGCTCGAACGGTGCTTGCTGCCAGTGGTGCAGAAGGAGCGCTCGCTCTGGTCGGCTGCGTTCAGTTTCAACAGGCGGCCAGAGCCGTCGTTCCGAACAAGAGCAGTCGCTGGAGTACCAAGAACGATCTCAAAAGTATACCCGAAGACTCTCCGCACATATACACACACGGACCAGGGAACCGTCCGTAACGAACGGGTACACCTCAACCGCGCACTAGTGGAATGCGGAATGCGATTGCGTCATGCGTCAGAGCATCGAATCCCAGGAGTCTATTTCATGCAGGATTGTACAGAATATTGAGGAGCGCATCGAATCCCAGGAGTCTATTTCATGCAGGATTGTACAGAATATTGAGGAGCGCATCGAATCCCAGGAGTCTATTTTATGCAGGATTGTACAGAATATTGAGGAGCGCATCGGATCCCAGGAGTCTATTTCATCCATGTTTGTACAGGATAAGGAACTGCTGCAGGAATGCCGCCTCCGACGCCGTCGATGTCCAGCCGCAGTGCGGCAGGCGCATCTACCGGATCACTGCATCCCGTGGGAAGAGCGTCGTTCGCGATTGCCCTGCAAGGCGGCACTGTGCTCTGCTGTGCTGTGCCGCGGGTGTGGCTTTACTCATGAAATCAGTTACGAATTCCAGTCATCAATAGGCATCATGGGTTTCTGGTGTACGCCGTGCAGCATCCTGTACGGTGCCCACTTGTCGCAACTGGTGGCATTTGTGGCACCTGTCGGTAGGTTGGCGCCGGAGCGCGCCCCACAGAGGCACGGTGCGTTTGCTTCACTCCGGAGGTGCGGTTTGTGCGTCCACGCTAAACGACCGACGCTCTTTCGCGGCTGCATAGAGGATGTGCCCTCACAGATCCGACGGAAAAAGCCACTAGAATCCGAGAAGCGCTATCGTTTGGATTTGGGTCCAGACGCTCACGAGGCGAAACCTGTACCTGTCCAAAGTATGAGCTTTTGGAACTTGCCCAATGCACTGACGCTTGCCCGCCTTATTTTGTTACCGCCCATAGTCGTGTTCTTCTACATCTCTCAGCGCTGGGCTGCGCTTGTGTGCACGACGCTTTTCGGCATGGTTTCCCTCACAGACTGGCTCGATGGGTACATCGCTCGTCGCCTTAACGTATCGAGCGTATGGGGCGCGTTCCTGGATCCTGTTGCCGATAAACTCAGCGTCGCAACGATGCTTATCTTACTTGTCGAGCGTTACGCGCGGTTTTGGGTCACACTGCCGGCCGTCGTTATTCTTGTGCGAGAGATAGCGATCACAGCGTTACGCGAGTGGATGGCCTCTCGAGGTCTACGGGATGTTGTCGCCGTGAATCAGCACGGGAAACTGAAAACGGTGTTCCAGATGGGCAGTATTATGTTGCTGCTGCTGGCGCAACCCAGCATCGGACTTCCGCCACCCGTACTGTATCTCGGTGTGAGCTTTCTGCATGCTGCTGCGGTTCTGTCGCTCGTATCCGGGTATAGATATTTTCGGGCGGCATTGGAGGCACACGCTACCTATTACTGAATAGTGTTTGGCTGTGCGCTTTTCATGGAAACCAGGTGTTGGGCGATCCAAGTAATGCCTCGCCACGTGCGCGATGCGAAACGCGTAAGCGCTTCTTTTTCGAAAAGTGACCGCTGCGATTGCTGGTCGCCAAGTGGATATCATATCATACCTGGTCGTTGTTATTGTTGCGGGGCCCTGAATATTCAGACCATGAGCGTCGTATCGTGCACACGACAAAGAGCCTGTGCTTAGTTGAAAGAGTCGCGGGTAGGGCACGCTTTGAATGTGTGGTCTTCAAGGGCCGCTTGGCGCCTCACGTAGCGACCGCAAGCACGGAAATACGAAACCTTTGGAGTGCGCTCCCGTGATTCAACTCTTCAGAGCGGCTCGTGGAGCGGCGACATGCATTTGCAGGCGACCTCACAGCTCTGCACAGTACGCTGCAACATCGAGTCTGTGAAGCGCCACGCGAACGGACGCCCAGCGGATGCAGGCACAAAGACGGAGCTTCAGCGCGAGTACTGCATCGGTCAGCATCGATTCCCGAACAGTCGCCCGCAGTCGCATCGCTTCTGGGTAGCCGCGGGAACTTGAACCTGCCCGCCCATAGAAGCGTGCGTGGACGGTACCGTGACAACCGGCAGAAGGCGCTGGCTTGGTGCTGTTCTATGGCGTGCGATGCTGTTCGAGCACACTGTGCCCAATGAGGTACAACTAGTACATGGATGAGGTCCGATAGCCGGGGGCCGCGAATTTCGAATTCAGTGAACCCGAACGTGCATCGAGCTATGCTACAGCACGTACTGGAAAGGGATCCTACTTGCCTCACGCACTGGGTGCTTCACGGCTTTCCGAATGGTCAAGCGCAGCGAGCACCGCGCGCTCGCACCACCACGAAGGCTGAACGCATACGGAAGCCTGCAACCCAGCAGACGCTCCGCGGAGTTTCTAGAGTAGCTGAAACCGCCCGCTATCGCTGAACGAAACGACTTGATCCGGCGCTGTTTTGTCCCTACCAGTTCTTCGAAGCGACTTTGCCCATCGGACTAGAGGCGATCGAGTCTTTCCACGACTAGGTTTCCGCTAAAGACGCTTGAGAGTAACGAACTCGCTTTGGGCACAACGCACACCACAACCCGTCATCGCATGGCTCGCTAGCGTCCAGTTCGGGCGCACCGGCATTCGTCTTCCAGCATGTGTCAATACGGTGGCTCCGAGGCTACCCACTGGATGTCCATGAACAGCGATCATTGTCACCGTTTACGCGGATCAACAGTACACCATCCGAGCAGATCGAGCTCGGACGCCAGAGGAGCAACCCTGCCGGAGGAAAGTTCACGGGATCCGGGCGCTGCACTACGCCTGGCTCCAGGCGACTCGACCTGGGCGCAGAACCGATCATCCATCGTGACCAGCACTGTTCCCGTCCGTGGGTGATGCTCGCTTTCAAGTGTCGAGTGGGAGCGAATGTACTTGTTTAGCGAGAAACGATGTGAAATACCTGCTTTCGAGCAGCGCCTACGACCAGCCGCCCCTGTCCGTGGGTGATGCTCGCTTTCAAGTGTCGAGTGGGAGCGAATGTACTTTTGTAGCGAGAAACGATGTGAAATACCTGCTTTCGAGCAGCGCCTACGACCAGCCGCCCCTGTCCGTGGGTGATGCTCGCTTTCAAGTGTCGTGTGGGAGCGAATGGACTTGTTTAGCGAGAAACGATGTGAAATACCTGCTTTGGAGCAGCGCCTACGACCAGCCGCCGAACAGATGTCCCGTCTCTTGCAGTTTCGGATCGATGAACGCAGCCACGTTTGCCTTCGATGCGCTAACGCTACCGGAGAACGATGACCAGATGTGATCGCCCCTAGCTACGCCTCTGTGCACCTCAAACCTCATAGCAGTGCTTCGATGGCTCACGAGACACGCCCTGGATCGATCCAGGTACTTTTCAGTTGCCGAACCTATCGCTAGCGTTTGAAGCAACGCTAGATGCGCTGCTGCTGCTGCTGCTGCTGCTGCTGCCGCCGCCGCCGCCGCTGCCCGGCAGAGACAGAACAACTTGGAGCTGTCTGGACGGGCGTCAGCTCGGTGACCATTGTGTTCATGCAACGCACCCGGTCGACAAGAATACGGACGGACGTGATCACCGCATCTTTAACGAACGAGAACGTCCAACACACGGCCAGCGCTTTCATGCTCGTAGCCGAGGAACAAACACGTCGCCTCAGCGATCGCTTCGCTCATTGCGCCTCTGACGCGCTCTGCTCGCCTACCTGTGCGCATCTCATTTGTTTTTCACGGTATCTGCGTCTTTCAACGCCATTTCAGCGAGAAGATTTGAAAACGGATCGTCCGAGGGGCCTGCCTCGAGGCCACTGGAATTCGGTCGCAGAGCGCCTCGCGCTGTCGGTTGGACACGCGGCCCCGTCGAAGCCGCCACCCCCGCACGCTGCATTGCGTTTGGTGTTCGACTCGATGCCGAGTTTGCCGTTGCTGGTGTTGCTGGCGTTGCTCCTGAGAGCAAATCACTCAGCAAGTTATTTCCAGGCGATTCCGAGAGCTTCTTTGAACTGTGCGCATTCGTGCAGAGCGATGGCGGGTACATGCCTTGCGCTTCGACGCGGTTTTCGGTATGGAGTACGCTAACCGACGGCGCTTCGGTACTGTGCAGTGCGTCTGAGGCCTTTGATCGCGACACGACGACAGAAGATTGGATCATTTGGAAAAAGTCATCACCATCGCTGGGGTATGCGGCGCTTGGAACCGTGCCGCTCGCAGAAGGCATCGCAGCGGTGCTTGGCTTGGATGCAAGACCGCTGGCGCCGGTGCCCGACGAGGCCGCCACAAAGTCACTCCAATCGTTCGTTGCGTTCATACCTCCAAGCGCATCATCCTTGCTTTCGAGTTCCGCTTTTGATGCTTTGCTGGTGGCCGCTTCAGATGCATCGCCGTCGTCGAAGCCCAGCAAATCATCGACTCGGGTAGCGCTAGGCCCTGTGTCGGCTCTGACTGGTGCACTAGTGGTGGCACGGAAAGCAGCTGTTGTAGACGCGGAAGTTGAGGCTATCGTCGCTGCCCTATCAAAGTCGACCTCCTCGGAGCCGAAACCACGAAAGCCGGCGCTGGGCGCCGGTGCGTAGGCATCACCAGACCGCAGTGCACTGCGCGCTGCGCCTGTGTACATATCTGGACCGCGTGCCAGGCTTCCGCCAGATCTGCTTGCGTAAAAAGGCAAATCACCCGGGGCTGCACCAGTTGAACCGCTGTGCAGGGGCGTCGACCCCACTGAAGCGCCCAGTTTCTGCATCATGGTTAGACTCCGCTGCAGCTCCTCCTCATATCGCCGAGGGTCTCGTATGATCTCCACAACGACTTTGGCCTTCTGGCGAACACTCAGTCCACAGTCCCGCCGCTCCGTCTGGTCAAAATAACGAAACTCTTGCAGAACCTCGAGGTGCGGCAACGCTGCTCGCGCCTCCTCCAACACGCGTGGCGAGCCGTGCAGCAGCAGGTACCGCAACAAGTCCAGAGCCTTGTATACCCGCCGCCAGTATCGCCCCTTGTCGTTCAGCCGTGACCAGATGATACTCATCACAAGGGGATACTCTTCCGCGTTGTGGGTAGCGCTCGCGATTTCCGCCAGTTCCCGCTGTGTGGGCCCGTACGGCTCAACGCTCGTCGCCGCGCGCACACTGTTCTCGACGTCAGTCATTACCGCATCTTTCAACCAGGAAACGAGTTTCCCACGCTGACGAACTCCCTTCCGCTTTACATCAGACCAGTTTACCTTATCCAACATGGTGCGTTTCCCTGTCTCGCCCGTGCCTTGCGTGCTGCGCTGCGCTGCGTCCAACTGCGCTGCAACGCGCGACTCGCGATCCATCGAGGCCTGCGTGCGCGCCGTCTGTCCCGCGTGTGTGCAACGCGTTGTGCAGCTAGCCCGGGGTACGCTTTTGGTATATATTGGTAGATACGTCTAGCATGATGCATGACGCCTCGGGCAGTTGCCTGCAGCGATCGCCGATCGGATGCATCGACAGCGCATCCAGCACGGTATCGCTGCACGCATACACGATGAGCATAGCGTATGGAGCTGCTCGCTGGGTTCGCTACCACAAGAATTTTCGAGGTTCAATAGATGTATGGGATTGCTATTCAGGATGTCGTGATGAGGTTTTGCGGATCCATACGTCATGGTAGCTTTGTGGGACGTGTTTTCGGAGTGGCTCTTTCGGGGCTTTTCTTTTCGCTGGTGTTCGTTCTATCACCAGAATCAAGGTGATGCTTCGTGTTCCCGAACAGGGGTGGGTAAAATGACGGCCTTCATGATTCGGTTCATAAAAAGAAGCCTCTAGGTTTTTATTTCCTTATTTTTAGCATGCTCGCGTCACGCATTCTTCGAGACTTGGACGGTTCGGTTTCAAGGTGACTGGTGGGCGCAGCATTTCGCGCGGCAAACTTGACGAGGAAACGAAATATTCGACAATGTCATTTGATGACTTGTTCACGAGCTCAAGCCGCAGGTGCACGGGGAATGTCACGTCAACTGGGTTTTTTTCCTTCGAAACACAAATCCATGTTCTTCTTTTGGTCATCGACGAAACGCCATTCCACAGACGCGTGATGTCGCTTTCACGCAACATCCACGCGCAGGCCTGTGTCTCTGCTGTTTGCATAGAAAAGGGACCTGGACTCGGATTTCAGTTATCCTAGCGATCGTTTCCAGTGGGGATTGCGTCATCGCTTGGCACAAAGGGTTCGTAGACGGACAGGTATCGGTTAGCTCTTCTCCTGCGTGGATTTTCCTTTCGGCGCTTGTTTCATCATGGGCAGTGCTGCATTCCACAAATCTTGTATGAAATGCAGCAGCATGCGCTTGAGCGCGCAGCGAACACAGTGCTTGCCCGGGGGATCACGTCGAAGATGCCCCCGATCGTCATGCACAATATCGGGCGCGTACACGCACGACCGCTTTTGCCACGAGCCTTCTCTGCCCGTCGAGGGCGTGAACCGAGGGGTAAAGGCAGGGTCCACGCATCGCGGCATGGCGCGAGATGCAGAATTCATGGATATGTGGGAACACCTGTTCTTCCTTAATGGTCACAGCTGCGACGGGCACAGCAAGGCTATATACGACAAAGATGAAAATGGCATGCGAATCACAGTTCACGACTTTTGTATGTGCATGAAATACGTCGAAAACAGCCGGAAGTGTCGAATTCGGGATCCGAGCGCTGCCATCGACATCCTTCGACTTTCGGAAACGGCGCTGGTGGGTACGGAGAAACCTGCGTATTTAAAGCCGGACGTACGAGGGAAGGCAGCTGTCGCAAAAAAAGCGCACAAAGGCTGGTGCTGACGACAGTCCCAAGAAACCCAAACTTCAGCGCATACGCCCTTGTTCGTGGACCTGTTCGATATTCGTCTGACGCCGGGTGTACACTCGGCACCTGCAAGTTCATACAAACCAACCATGATCTCCGAAGCGAATTACACATGGTCACTGGTGGAACCTGAAGGTCTAGTACGGCACGATGAACAAGGTGCCGGATGCGTACAACCATTACGAAAGCAGCGATGCCTGCACGCTCACAGGAACGATCCTGTGCTCAGCGAAGAACATCGGGTACCATCGAGTCCAGATTCGCTACGGCATCGTGACATATGTCTGTATTCTCCCAGAATGTTCAGGAATGGAATGAGGCAGACGCCTGGGCCGCATCCACCTATGCAACATACATCCATAAATGTCCTGTTTCAGGCGAAAGCCATTGACGCTACCCTCTACGGGGCGACTGCTGCTACCGCGCAACTGCAGCCACCGGGGGCGTGTCGAGGTAGGCAGCCAGACCTACGGGGCAGATGCGCCCGCCTCTAAGGCGGTAGTGAGGCCTCAAAGCGCATAACGCTTCTGCCAACAGTCCGCTTATTAGCGAGCGTGACCAAGAAACAGTTCGTGTGTTATCGTGAGCGCCTGTGGCGATTGCGGCGGCTTGCGAACGCACCCGGGTCCGTCGCGGCGAAGCAGTTGTGCAGCCTGCATATCGAGCGACTTGCTCCACTGGAAAGCGTTCGAGTGAACGTAACGCGAACAGCGTACCCGTCTGGGATACGGAAACGGGTTTGCAGCGTTCCCAAGCTCGGAACAGCAGGCACGTGTACGAGATATCAGCGTTGCTTCCGTCGTGGTACAGTAGGTCACAGCCAGATCCGTGCGCGGTGTTCACGATGCTTCCTGCGATTCGGGCGCCATGGTCTAGAGTGCATCGAAGCAAGAACGTGGATGGGAAAGTGGCGGTGCAAGCAAAACTCAGCCCGCAGCGAGACTTGTCACAGGAAGCTACGACCCAGCCCATAGATGAGCACGAGGACGACCATTTGAACCAGAGCCGCGGCCTCGATGCAGCATCACTGGAAGCGCAACGTCCTGACTCCTTGCAACTGGACAGACTCAGGAGCGCCATTTCTTCAGTAGAGCAAGCTGGGCCGTCCCGACAATCCTCTGAACATCTCTCGCAGGCGATGATGGAATCTCTGGAGGATGCAGCACGACACGCCCGACGACAGCTTAGCCGTTCCGATCGGGAACGAGTCGACAAGTATCTGCAGAGATTGCGCCTTTTGCAGGAATTATCTCGAGATTTTGCCCGATACGATGCGTCGTGCCGAGTGCCCATGCGTGAAGCGCTTCATAGGCTCACTGCGATAGCGTTTTGCGGTGGCGGTGTTCTCGGCACTGCCTATGTCGGCGCGCTTTCGGTGCTCGAGCAGCACGGGCTCGATTACACCCGAATAAAACGATTCGCCGGGACCTCCGCTGGGGCCATCATGGCGTCGACGCTCGCTGTGGGCTATCGAGCTGCTGGCTGTATGCGACAGCTCCAGGCGCTCAACTTTGACGACCTCATGTCGCCGGATTTGAGTGCGCTGACTCGTGGTCGCGGCCTGAGTTCGGGGCGTGCTTTGGAGCGCTGGATGGGGCAGGTGCTCGCCGAGCAAACCGGAGATCCGAACATCACCATGGGCCAGGTTCTTGAGCGGTACGGCAAGGAGCTCGTCATTGTGACGACTGAACTGGACACCGGCCGCGAGCGCAAACTCACGCCGCATAGTGATCCAGACCTGCCGGTGAAGGCCGCCGTGCGCATGTCCGCTGGCATTCCCATTGTTTTCGACGTGTACGCGTACCAGGGACATCAGTACTGTGATGGAGGACTCGTCAATAACTGGCCAGTCGATGCATTGCCACAGGATGGCACCGGCCTTGGTATGGTGACCTTCTCCTTCAATGACTTTATTCACTATGAGCTGTACCATCTTTTGTGGGATCCGATCCCGCCGGAAACGCGTGGCTTTGACTATGAACGCATTGGGCAGGCTTTCGCCCAGGCACTCTACAGCCACTCGGAGAAGACGACATCAATCTTTGGGGTAGCGACACGAAGCATGCGCATTATCTACGATCGGCTAACCCGCGAGCAAATCTATCGCTACGCAGAGCGCTGGCCGGGCGGTTTAAGCATGCCGCGTGCCGTCTTCCTCTGCGTCGGCGAGTATGGCGCGCTGGACACGGATATCTCGACAACCGGTCAATTGGAGTTGTTTGAGATGGGTCGCCTTTCTATGTACGTAGAGATTCAGCGCTTCATGCACGAGCTGGAGTATGCGAGTACCCATAGCGGATCCTCGCTTCGTGAGGCGTTTTCCGCGAACCCCGACCTCTACGGAGAACGCGTCCACGCGGCCCAGGCTCTGTACCGAGATAGGCGTTTATCGTCGCAGCTCAGCGAGAGCGCAGATGCGGAAAACGGCGACGCATCATCGCAGCAGAACCCACAACATCTGCTGGAACGAACGGAGCAGCGTGGTCGCAGCTCCCGTTCTGTGCAAGCGGCCACTGATGCTGCTACGGAGTCGGTGCAAGGCAGTTCGGCAGTAGCAGCAGCAGCAGCAGCAACAGCAGCGTCTTTGGAGGCGCCCGTCGAGGAGCGAGCTCGACCCGACGACGCGCATGTTCGCTTCGCAGACGACGCCATCGGCACCGAATCCACGGCATCAATGGAGGTGCCAGAGAGCTCCTCAGATCACGATTCGATGGCGCATGGTCGTCGACCCTGGCAGGCTCCGGAAGAACTCTTTTGGCGGCATATCTTTCTCCTATCACTTCGAGAGGGTCGCAAATTGGGACCGAACGTGCACGCGCGCCTCTTCCCTAGTAGGTTGCGTCGCAAGTACCGCATGCGCGGCCTTCGCGCGGAAGCGGTGCTCATCCAACAGGATATTTCGCGCCAAGTTCGCAGTATATGGCAGAGCATTCGACTCTGTGGCATTGGCTGCTTAGCGCTGACGATTCAGTGCGTAACCTGTTGGCAGGTAGCGCGTTGTGTGCGCGACGATGACGGGGTCGACGACCTCGCTGACCTTGCTGACGCTGCGACCCCAGCGGAGCACGTGCCCACTGCTGAGGCGTAAAGCGTTCGACACTTTACCCGAATCCGGAGTTTCGTCAGCATTCCTTTTACTAGTTTTCAAATGTTGTTTGGACTGGAAACTGTCGTCCGGAGTATCTGGTTATATGCTTTCAACTCATTATTGTTTCAACTTCGATGCGGTGCATGGCAAGAGATCGAAATGACCATGCAATGTACCGAATAGATCGTAGACGAATTGCGTGTGGGATATATATACTTTACTGAACATTTCAAGGAGAACTGCATTACTCAATCAGGTAAGGCATAGAACAGGACTCAGATGGTCGGGGAACTCTGAAACAAACAGATAGATAGGCACCCCGCCAAAAACTGATATTCTAAAAGATTGCTTACGGTCAATGGTAAAAAATGATCTGTTGATCACTCCAGGGAAATCGAAAAGCGATGATAGTAAACATCACAGGCGTCTCTGTTTCGGTACGGTTTGTTCGCGTTGTCCTGAAAACACCGGGATACAGTCTCAAGAAAGAGTCCTAGTTCAAGAATGAATATTCTCCACAGAAATCGCAACGATAGCGTTCCTGGGACGTCGCGATAGGTATGAAGCATCGGGATGTCGGTTTGATTTTTTGTCGAGGAGATTTTTTCGGATGAAACGGTGGGAGTGTACACGGGTATTCGCGGAAAGAAAGCCCGTTGTATGTACGATCGAGCTCGAAGAAGACGAGAACATCATCATCATCATCATCTGCTCTAGATGCAGTGCATTCATTTGATCGCCTCTGGTTCGCTGGCGGAAAGGGCTCACAAAACTGGACCCGCCTCATCCCATCGTTGAAGAATTTCCCCCGACATTTGGTGTCGTTCTTCCGGTGGACAGTGTGGTATTTCACCATTCCCCTTGCGATCGGGCTTTTGCGAATTTTATCAGGGTAGAGCTGCTTTTCATTCTTCTGTAGAATCCGTTGTGCTACCCCATAAAAAAAGAGTGTTTTCTATCGTGAAACGTAATGATCGCTCTACTGGGCAAATCGCTAATGTGTTCAGCACACGGTGACTGCGGGACACGTGCCGTCTTTCTTGTGCACGTTCTTCTCTCCTCCTGGGATATCCTCACCTCAGGGCAGAGACACGTGCGTGCACTTGAACAAATAGAATACCCATGCGCAAGTTACGGACATAAAAGTCGAGGATCGTGGACAGCCGTCATCGTCGGGTGCCGGAAAATAACGAAACAATCCTCTTTTCGCCGAACATTGAGCGAAGAATAGCAAATGACGAAGTAGAAGAAGAAGGGGGATAGGCAAGGGTGCCGGAAAATAACGAAACAATCCTCTTCTCGCCGAACATTGAGCGAAGAATAGCAAATGACGAAGTAGAAGAAGAAGGGGGATAGGCAAGGGTGCCGGAAAATAACGAAACAGTCCTCTTCTCGCCGAACATTGAGCGAAGAATAGCAAATGACGAAGTAGAAGAAGAAGGGAGATAGGCAAGGGTGCCGGAAAATAACGAAACAGTCCTCTTCTCGCCGAACATTGAGCGAAGAATAGCAAATGACGAAGTAGAAGAAGAAGGGGCATAGGCAAGGGTGCCGGAAAATAACGAAACAGTCCTCTTCTCGACGAACATTGAGCGAAGAATAGCAAATGACGAAGTAGAAGAAGAAGGGGCATAGGCGAGAGAGCGTGTTCGCACGGCGGGGCGTTGATGAGGCTGTAGTGGTACGAAGGGCGCGAATTCTAGGAATCCTTGCATTGATGGGTTCGCGCAGAGGCAAGAAACGCATGGCGTTCGTGAACTTTAACGCCGCCATCAATACGAGGAGATGTGCAGTCCTGAAGATGAGACCCACGGAGCTAACGCGAGCGAACTCTGTGGGGGAACCTCTCGAGGTCGAGATGTACCAGGAGAAGCTGAAGCTGATACCAGTCGGCGAGTCGGGCAACCCAGCGAAGTGTCTGTGAGTCGGTATCCATACCCTACGTGGATCGTGCTGATGGCACGAGGTCTCTGATAGGCTAGAACTGGCGGCGATCCACGTTTTCCCGGCCAAAGTTCCGTTGCATACGTTGTGTACAACAGACAGCAAAGTGGAGGCGTCGGCCTCAACTCGAGAAAACGCGTCCACTGGTCCGTACTTGTCACTGGCAACGAGAGTGCCTATACGTACACATATGCGTAGGCATGCGCCTGTACGAGCACCCTAAGCTCTTGAACGTATCGCAGTGTGTAGAGGTCTATGAGATATATTTTGAATCTAGTGTGGCACCTTAAATACGTATAGAGGTATGGAAAGGCGGTTGGTTGTAGAAAACGGACGTGCTTGCATTTCGTATCGGTATTGGCATCTAAATCCGTTACAGGTTCAAATAGAAGACGGAACTGCTTGCGCTGTTCCTGCGTACCAATTTTTTTCGAACTTGTTTTCGATGTGCTGCCTCCACATTCGGAATGCGGCAAAAACGGCGGACGGATGCATACATAGATATAGGAGTCCCGATGACCAGTCCGGTGTTGCGCCTTCGATATTTTCCCGCTGGAATTCTTTACGATACAGGGATCAAGACGATTTGCGACGCAATCGAAAATGGCTCATAGAGTAAACGATACCAGGATCATATTCATACGTTTCAGCCTCTACTCTTCTTCTTTCATTACGCGTAGCATGCCAGAATCACGAATCCCTTAACGTATCAATCTCTCGGTTTCAAGGCTACTCACGAGCGCAGCGATTCATCCCATCGGATTGAAGAGGACGGAAAACTCGACGTCGTCCCGTAACGACTTGTTTGAAAGCACATACCGAAGGTTCACGGAACCTCTCACGCCAAATGAGGGATTCTGCTCAAAATTCAAATCCTCCTCTTTTCGTTCTCGTCGTCGAAACAAAGATCTACAACAGCATGATTCGCCTCACTAGTGATACTCACCGAGGCTGCTGTCTCGGGTGTTTGCATAGAGCAGGGTCGTGGCTCCCGGACTTGTATCATCGGAGCGATCGGTCCCAGTGGAGAATACGTCAACGTTTTGCACGAAGCGAGCGTACGCGGATCGAAAATTCTCGACACGATCTCCAGTTCGGGTTTTCCTCTCCGTTCTAGTTTCAGCATGAACGACATCGTGTTCTACAGATCATCTATCGAATGGAATCGCGTGCGCTTCCGCTTCCTAGAGCAGAGCACTGGGCGAAGAAATCGTTCACAAGTAGCCCGTTATCTTAGAGTATGGCCCCTGACACGGGAACCAGGGAGCAGGGTCCAATGAAGCCTCCTGTCCCCGTCCACCGCATATATCGAGCAGGAAAGGAAGCGTTCACGAGTCTCGAAGTGGCCCTCGAAGAAAGCGAAGGCGTTTTGGATCTCCGAGGGACACATGACCACAAATGAGTATCGCTGCTGTGAAGAACGTACAATGGATTAATTCGAAGAAGTCGAACATTGCGAGCGATGCGCCGATCGTGCACTTTTTCTGTGCATAAAGCGCGTGAACATCAGCCTCAAGCAGCAAAATCGGGACCAGAACGCTGAGGTGAACATCGTTTAACTGTTGACAACGGATCCGAAGCCGCAGGAAAGACGGGCGTACTTCTCTCCGGAGAGAAGACAGAGGGAAACAAAACAGTTGAAGCAGAGGCTGACGAACGCCGGTGATGAAGACTATGATTATGACACATACTCTATCGAGTACGCTCGAAGTAGCCAGATGGACTCGTTCTGTTTTATTCAAACGTGGATATAGTAGATGCACGCTGCTCTTGATAGGAGGCGCTGGTGTGCATAGTGCTTGCCCGAGTCACCAACTGGCTCGCCAACGCGCGTGTCAGTCCGTTGTCGCTGGCCCCGGCCGCATGCCGTACCAAGACACAAGCGGCTCACAGGGAATCACACCACCTTGGCTTCGTATAAGCAACTCCTGTGACTCACTCACACACACACACACAAAGTCGTTCCTACAGAGTCCGCTTTGGCTAGAGGATCACTGCAGGCTCCCTGAGGGAGCACATCTTCGAAACGTCACTATAGGCGATCGAGGACGATCATTCGCATTGATTGCAGTTCTGGCACCTGGTGTTCCTCTGTCTGAGCCACAACCCCGCGAGCGCCGACCAATCTCACATTCTAGCCTCTTGGCTGAAGGCTGCGCAATACGGATGGGCGTGCTGGCCCAGTGTTTCATCTACCTCCTCGCTGATGGGTACCGAGCCAAGACCCGCGCTCCTATACCGCAACGCAATCCGTATCCGATGGCGAATGTGAGACTCTATGGCCAGAATTCTTCCTAGCAGCTAGATTTCTCCAAAGCGCCGTGCCGCTTCAATAGGGTCCCATATGCAGCCTGCCAGAGCGTGCACTGACAACGAAACCGGATCCCGCGTCAGGTGGACCACGCCTCGAGCAGCCGCCCTCAGCGGAATGATAAAAAAGTGGTCTACCCGCGTCCGGTGTCCGCACTGGCTCTCTTCACGCTCTTGCGGATGCGTACGACAGGCTCGGAGCATCATGGATCGTATGGAACGACCAGTCTATTCGAAACAATGAATGGGTCTTGGAACTTGGACGTATCACGAAGTATGATGGATGCTTTCCCGAGTGCCCAGTTGCAACGCGCACTCTAGAATCCAGGTACATTGTCAGGGCCCTATCCAACAAAATCAGGGATTTCATCCGCCAGGCACGCATGCCTGTGGATCAACGCGCGGGACACGTGTCCGATCGGTTGGAAGCGCCTCCGCGATTCTCGAAGGCGCACACGCATACGCAAAGCCGTATCCGATTCGTGTTTTGCGTTCGCCTCGAAACAGACTGCATGGCAGTGGAACACACGACCTCAACAAACCTATCTAACTGGGACAACTTTCTTAACTTAGAATCTTGTTCTCAAGACGAACAAAATGGTGAATGGGAGGTACGTTCGGGTATCATACCTACTTCAGGGCGGTTCGAGACGGACTCGTCCACCGACTTTGGTGGGTGCACTGTCGCCGCGGAGTCGCTGCCACAGTCGCCTCGTGCTGCATCATTTTGTTTAGAGGACACAGCGTGGAGTTCTCGCGACATGGGCATTGGAGACTACCTGTTGTTATCTCGGGCACTCAGCGATCTCGCGGTCGAGAATCAACGGCTGAGGGAACGCGTTCGCGAACTGGAAGCGCTCGTGTGCGCGCAAAGCACTCGCACTGTGGAAGCGAGGAGCTCGCCAGACAACCCGAATGAGGCCGCGTCGCAAGCTAGCTGCGAGACAAACGGAAAACCTCCGACAAATGGTCAGCGAATGATTGTCGGTTTCGCTTGTGTCACCAAGTCGGTGCTGCGAGAACTCGCCTCGTTCTTGACTATCTCGAACGGTCAATTGGGCTGGACGGGAGCGTCACAAGTTGGTACACCGCCACCGAGTGAGAATGAGGACGCGAAAGGGTATCTGTTTTCGTCTCCATGTACGGAATCGGAGTCGATAGCGAAAGGCTCGACGAGCGAGCCGGGCTCAAGGTGGCGCTCTAAGAGAAGCACATCAGCGGATGACCGCCACGCACCCGATGTGCCGGGCGCGAAGCGCGCCCGGCACGAGGCGAAGAGCAGGGTGTCTTATTGTGCCGCAGCACGTTTTGCGGCGAGCGGTGCGATTTACAGCATCTTCTTCTTTTTCAGTCTGGCGTTGCTGCCTCCTCTTTTCGATATGTTGGGGTTTGCATTCGAGCCGTGGCTCGCAGCATCGCGCACCCTTGCGCTGCCCGCAACGTAGTCGCGGGCTTTCATATGCTCATGGTGTCGAACGGGAATCGGATAGAGACGGCGTCGTACAACCTTGGAATTCATGTTGGTACGCGCGGACGTCTAGTTTGCAAGAGCAAGCAATATGAAATGAACAGGAATTCTCGGGATACTTGCGTGATGTCCGTGATGAAGGAAGAGAGCGCAAGTCATCCGCATGCGCACCTATATTCTACGAATTTCAAACCACGAACATCGTCGGGAATGGATGTCCAATCCAGCGATGCTACGGCTTGCGAGCGCCGCAAAGGCGCAGCACTGGCGTCTGCAACCCCTGGCACCACCGGCAACCGCATACGTATGACGCCACGGTGATTGACAAGGTGCTTGCTGGGTCGTGGATACTGGGACAGCACGCTTCGCGTCGTGGGCATCGCCTCGGTCAGCGCTTTTGTGTATAAAATCCACCATATCGAGCTGACGGATTTTTAGACTGTATCAGACATTGCATAGATATTTACCGTGTTCATCACAAGTGATTTGGCGACCACAGACGATCTCGTGTTCGTGTCGGGAGGCTCGGGCCGAGGCAGCGATTCGCGACGCGTCTGCGTTTCCCTGCAAGCGACTCGTCCCTGACGCTAGAGCTGATGGATGCGCCCGTATTTCGCTAGTTCACGCGCGACTCCGGGTACTTGATGCTGCAAATCCTCTGTCAATACCGAATCGAGTCGGTGCCTATGGACAATCTGGTTTTGGAATCGCGCCGGACTGGATCGCCTGCGCGAGCTTCGATGACGAGTTCTGCAGTGCCAGGCGAGTCCTTTTCTTGGACGCAGCCACCTTCCTCAAACAACAGGCAACGTTCCGCAAAACTTTATTCGAGTCGAAGAGCGCCGGCAACACCCTTGATGTTGACGATTATTCTCGGAGAACGCACTCGCATGGCAGGTTTCAGCGCAGTCGCCTTGCAGTTGGATTCCCCGCGAAACCGCGAATGCACTGCGTCGTTGCGAAATGCAGCGCGACACTCGAACACGGTTTCGTGTCGATGGACTCCAGAATCATCGGCCTCGAGTTATCGAATCTGTAACAGCATCTATGCAAGGCCGTCAGAGGTCGACTTGAAACCAGCGCACACGTGACGACCTCCGCACGAGGTGCTCACGACTCGTGATGCACCGCCGCGTCAGTGTCCACGGGCGTCGATGGCGATACCTTCGGTGGTGTTCGGGCGCGCCCCGGCTCCCGCAAAGTTACAATTGGCTCCGGGTACTGGTCGCCCAGGGTCACTCGAAACGCCTCTTGCATTTTGCGATTCCATTTCCATGGCGTTTGGATCAGAGCGTTATCCACCCAGAAGAGCTCGGGGCACCAGCGCTTTGTGAACGTTGCCCGAGGATCGAACTCATACGCCTGCTTCAGCGGATGGAAATAGCGAGAACCGCTGCGCGGATCGTTTCCGACTCCCGCAATATAACACCAGTTCCCCCAGTTGCTACATGGGTCATAGTCGAGGAGCTGTGATTCGAACCATTCGGCGCCAAGTCGCCAGTCCAATCCCAGGTCGTTGATCAGGAATGACGCGACGACCTGACGCGCTCGATTGGACATAAAGCCCGTGAGCCGCAGTTCTCGCATAGCGGCATCAATGAAGGGAACCCCCGTACGCCCCTGGCACCAGGCCGTCAAGCGTGCATCTGGCGAGACGTCCTCGCGCTGTCGTACAACAGCGGAACGCGCTCCGCTTTGTGAAGTTTTAGAGGCACCGCGGACGCCTCGCAGACCCCGCCGCTTAAAAATTGCGTTTCCGTGATGCACTGCAGTAAAGCGGAAAAAGTCTCGCCAGAGCAGTTCGAACAGCAGCCAATACGTGGATTCATTGGATTCCACGCGGCGCTCAAAGTCCCGCACTGCATTGTAGATCAACCGCGGCGATATACAGCCATGGGCAAGGAAGCAACTGAACTTGGAGGAGTAGTCGGGTCCCTCCAAGCCGTTCCGCGTTTCCTTATAGCTGGCGAGCGATTGCGTCTCCCATATCCAATCCTCGAGGCGGGAAAGCGCAACCGTCTCGCCTCCGTGAAAATCGTAGCAGGCTCGCGGGTCTGGATAGGGTCGCATGAGCAGCAGCTTGGGCGGCTCAGCGCCGATACGCGTCGCCTCAGCGGGATACTCTATGGGCAGGGCGCCAGACCAGTCTATGGTATTGAAGTTGCTGGCATCGTCTGGTAACAGTGTAAGCACCTCTGGACACTGCCAGGTCTCGCGAACGGTCCAGCTTCGCTCTACGAGTCGACGGAACGTCGTGAATGTATCCGGGAAAACGCGATCCACTGCTGGTGTACCACGAGTTTTCGGAACTGGTGACTCGGCACGCAAGCTGATGTCTTTTGCTTTGCCGGGGAACGGGTACGGTAGGTCTTCAATATGCACGAGTGTTGCGTTCCATACTGCATGGCACTGGACGGGCGCGGAGATCTGGCCCTGGGCGGCAACTTGTGCAAGCGTCCTAACGAGGGCATTTTCAGTGGCGATCTCCTCCTCGGTGACCTCCTTGCTGAAAATGAGATGCTGCACCCCGAATTTTTGCACTAAGCGGGGGATGACATCCACCGGTGAGCCGATCTCAACGATTAGCTCTTGACCACGACTCCGGAGTGCCTGTCGCAGGTCTACGATGCACTCCCGCAGGAAGTATGCGCGATGCTCACCAATGCGGAGGAAGCCTCCAAATCGGGACTTTCCGAAGAAGTAGCGCTCATCAAACACGTAAACACAGAGCAGGCTCTCTGCGCGGTTCGCAAGACGTAGCGCTTCGTTATCGTGCAAACGGAGATCGTTTCGGAACCAGAGCAACGCGGTGCCCGGTAGAGAATCAGGCCAGCGTTTCGAGTCTGTCGGAAAAACGAGCGAATCAGCATACGTCGTTCCTGTATTCGGGAGCACTTTTTCCGGTTTAGGTGTGATGTCGGTGAGATCTGGCTCAAAACGCCCATCCAAATCCCAGCCGAACCATTCCCACTGAACCGCGACCAGTGGTGTCCGGTGTCGCCTTGAGGCTCGCTGGCGAGTCGCTCGAACGCCAACACCGTCACTTATTGGGTGCAGGGCAGGCCGCAGACCCCGCTGCAACTGTCTTGTCCCGGAGTGTGCAGGCAACACAACATACATGGCGTGTCTACGGTGCTCGAACGCCCGTTCACGGTACCTATCACCAACGCGTGCCAACCGATGACCTCTAGGTTGCGGCTGCTGCGATGATGGCGCGCCCTGGCTACAGTCGTTGCGTCTGCCGGTGCTGTTTCAAGGCTCGTATCAACGGAGGTTTCCTGTTGCTTCGGCGAGCATCGACTTGATCTGACCTCGTTATTGAGCAGCAATTGTCTTATTTCGGTCACGCTGCAAACAAGGGCGTGATCGACGTCTCTACTTGCTGAGCACCGCTCCAATGAAAGCGGAGGCTGGCACGTCCGAGTCGCGCGTCGGCACGCTGGAGGCTTTCCCGTCCCGCGTGGCGTACTTTTACGACCATGACGTCGGCAACTACTATTACGCTTTGGGACATCCAATGAAACCCCATAGAATGCGAATGGTTCACGAGCTTCTTATTGCTTACGGAGTTCACGAGAAACTGCAGGTACTGCAACCGCCTCGCGCAACGGAGCGAGATCTGACGCGCTTCCACTCCGACGAGTACATCGAGTTCTTGCGGCGCATCACCCCGGAAACCGCACAGAAGCAGCTGGACCAATTGCAGAGGTGTAAGTTTTCATTTTCGCACTGATGAAACGGTTCGCGCGCCGGCTCTTCACTGATGACAACCAGGCTTCCTCTACCGAGACCAAAGAGGCTGGATGCAACGAGGGCGTACTCCGGAATCCGCAACCGCTAGCTCGCTGAACGTGAGTAACGGTTGTGCTGCCCAGTCTGAGAGGAGCGCCAGCGAATCGCACGTTCGAGCGCGTATACCCCAGAACTTGAACTAACCATTTCCGTCAATTAGTTGGCTTGTTTGAGGATTCCCCCTGTTTTGATGACATCTATCGCTTTTGCCAGATAAGCGCCGGCGGCTCCCTAGCTGGTGCTGCCCGCCTGAACCGCGGTTTCTGCGACGTGGCTATCAACTGGTCAGGCGGACTGCATCACGCGAAGAAAAGTGAAGCTTCCGGTTTCTGTTACGTCAATGACTGCGTGCTGGCGATTTTAGAGTTGCTCAAGCATCACGCCCGCGTTCTATACTGTGACATCGACGTACATCATGGCGACGGCGTCGAGGAGGCGTTCTACACGACCAACCGGGTGATGACGTGCTCTTTCCACAAATTCGGGAACTTTTTTCCTGGTACCGGCGATGTGCGAGACATTGGATACGGCCCTGGAAGACACTACGCACTTAATTTCCCACTGCAGGACGGTATCGACGATGTCTGCTATCGCGAAATCTTTGCTCCGATCATGTCCAGAGTGATGGAATGGTATCAGCCGACCGCAGTCGTGCTCCAATGCGGGGCCGACTCCCTCAGTGGCGATCGTCTGGGTTGCTTCAACCTGTCGCTGGACGGACACGCGCAGTGCGTACGTTTCTTCCAACGGTACGGCGTCCAGTTGATGCTGCTGGGTGGCGGCGGCTATACCATTCGCAACGTGGCGCGATGTTGGGCGTATGAAACGGCGCTCGCAGCCGGTGTCGTTCTCGATGACATGATACCCTACAACCCATACTATGAGTACTATGGACCGGATTTTCGATTGCGAATTCGACCAAGCAATATGGAGAACCTGAACACGCCGAGTTACTTGCATCGAATGATGGTGCAGTTGCTCGAAAGTTTGCGATCGCTTCCGCACACACCAAGCGTTCCCTTCCATTCGGTCCCGGCCGACGTGATCAGCGATCCGTTGCTGCGAAAGTTCTCAGCTCCGGTACCTCTCAGCGATGACGAGCATTCCGTCTGCAGTTCAGACTGGGATGATTAGAGCTGGGCAAGTGAGCACGGCATTTTGGCGCCCTCTATGATCCGAGGCGGGCACACGCGTGCCAGGCGGATCGCGGGTGTGCAGTGCTCGCACGCATCGACCGCATCGCTGGACACGCACACGAGAGGGATCGCGCGGGAGGCGCTAGCGCGAGCACCATCGCTACGGCGAGCTCGAGAGATGATCCTGAGGCAGCCGCTGGTTCACGTTATGCATGAAATGCGGGCTGGCGGCACCTTCCGTAGGGAGCGCAAGCGCGGGACAGATCTATACAAACTTGCCAAACGCGCTTGTCACTGCGAGCGTACGTTTCGTTTTACGGCCTATGCGGGTACATGGAAGCGGGTTTTTGTTGTATGGTGTGCAAGTAGCAACACCCGTTGACGACATCGCATGCTCTGCTGCGGCCTTGGATGCACAGTTTCCGTAGCGCATTGGCGCTGTCACTGCGTGATGGCGCGGCAGGCAGTGCCAGCGTACCTTGCTGATGCTGCTGTCGCCGTTGTTACGTTCTGTTACGCTTTCCGTGCTAGTAAAGCCGGTGCTTTCTCCGAATGAGTCGTTCTGATCCGGTTGCTGGAATCCGCAATGGTGCGTGGCTGTTCCCAGGTCGCTCTCCAGCGCATATGCTTGCCCTGAGTCGTTCACTGAGGCACTGCCTCACAGCGAGTGCGAATATGAGAGCGACCTCTAGGCGCTTCCAGGCACCAGCTGAAATGCACGCTCTGCACTCGTTCGAGGGCTCTAGTCCGCTCCACAGATTTCCCGCAGCCAGCGTCCATAGAGCGTCATGATGCGTGCCCGTGCTGTATCATCTGCAGCGTTGCAGGCTGCTTGATATTGGCTCGCTACGACATACATTCGGATCATTGTCTTTTCCCATTCAGAAACGATGCGCGAGCAGCACCCAGCTGGAATGACAATATCCGATACGAGGCCGGCACAGAGATAAACTTGCGGCATATGTTCTTCCGAGCTGGGTGCAGCTCCAGCTGGCGCTGCGCTCGCTCCGGGCGTCGCTGACGACCCTGGGGCAGTGCCCCGTCCAGTGGTCGCCCCAGGTTCCGAGTAGGGAAGCCGCAGGATCAGTGGTCGTAGCCAAGCCATCTCCGCGCCCTTCTGGGGATGCAAAAATACCTGAATCTGTTCTGCATAGAGCGTTAGTTCTTGAGCAGGTACGGCAACATAGAGCGGACCCGGCGGAGGCGCCGTTCGCCGCGCGACGTACGCCTGCACTTGGTCTCGGAGGATCCTTTCTACTGGCTTTCGCTGGGGCGGCAGCAGGAACCCGTGACCCGAGCCTGAAGCAGGGTTCGGCTCTTCTCGACCGTTGTCGCTGTGGTTTCCGGCGTCACTGCAAGCAACGAGCGGGCGCGACACAAAGAGCACCCATCGTCGCGGCGCTTTCTGGGGCCTCTGAGCGCCAACCGGCACCCACATACCTCTCCCCCGGGGCTGAATTGCTTTTCGCGATCCCACAGCGTTTGCGAGAACGAAAGAAAGACTCGTATTGTGGCGACAGTCTTGCTCGTTCAAACTTGGTGAACGGTGATTCCGTCCAGCCTAGTGTAGCTCATTTTGCAACTCGGTCAACGGGAGCGCGTTGCGGTCCAGCTCGTGTACACTGCGCTCGCCAAGCGGAAACCGCACCAGAGCAATGACTGGAGAGCCGAAGTTGGAACGATCGGACGGCCCTGCGGATGCTTCATCCTCGTCAAGCGTTTTCCATCCACCCGAGTCCGATGGAAAAGAAAAACTGAACTGCTCGCTCTCTTCCTGCCTCGAGATATCTCCGAGTATTTTTTTGCGGGGGACGTACAGCGTCGATATTTGACGTTCAGCAATGCGGGCATACGGATGCATACGTAATTCTTGGGGTTTCGGTTGTGTTGTTTTTGGCGAGGTTCCTTCGGCGGTTTGGCAATAGAATTCGATACGTCATTGTCATCAAATGATTCGCGATGCCTACAAATAAAGCTTCGTAAAATAACCCGTGTCATCGTCCAATGCATACGTACAGGTCGCCATTCTTTTCTGTTCCCAGCGCATACCAAGGCCGGACAAAGCATGTTTCAAGTTTCCGATTTGTCTGGTCCATGGCACCTCGTATTCTTCATGACACCGGGAAGAGACACAACCTGAAGGGGGTACGCCCCAGATGGACCACCCGTTCCATTTCATTCTAAAGAGGATGAAACTTACACTTGAAGGCTACGTGGTTGCCATTAGTGACCAGCGAAGAGACCGCTCTTCCTGAACAGATGCTTTCGCGTTCCACCCACTGTGGCATAGGAATTTCCTCAAGAACAGGTGCTAGATTCCACTGGCAACGCCGCAGGAGTTGCGCTCGCCTGAGACTCTGGCTAACGTGCTGGAGACGCGACGTAAGGGCTGGCGTCCTGCAACACTATCGCTCCAACACTGCACATCCTTAAGGATTTCTGTTCCATGAATGTTTTGAACTGGTCTGGCAAAGGCCCTGGCAGTTGCACGACGCTGGCCAATACGCGTGAATCGAGCACTTTGTTGACGGCACAGGAAACGCGTGCCGAACCGAGCAACTCTCTGTGCTGGATATACTGCACTTGCAGACGCCCAGCTACGCAGCAAAAGGTTGCACGTTCAACTCGAACGCTGACGCTGGCGCCGCAAGACCAAAGTTCTTCAGTGCCTGCGGGTGGAGCCAGCCCATACTCCCGAGCGCGAACCGAGCCCCGTTGGGCCGCTCCACAAGAATCGTCGCTCGTCGACCTGGAAAAAAGAGGTCATCGTGACAAGCTTCTGGGTCCAGTCGGTAACCTGCATTGTATCCCAAGGACTTCAAATTCAAAGCGAGTATGATCCGATCGAGAAGATGCTTCACGATCTCGAAACCTGCGCGGACGTCACTATAAACTGCCGCAAGATGACGCTCATTTCGGGCTCCGGTCTCGCTTTTGGAATCAAGCAGGACGACATCACCGGCCTCGAAAAGGCGCAGAGGAAGCGGCGCTTCCCGATGCTCGCGAAGTGTCTTCAACAGCCCCACGAGAAGACTGGTCCGGCATTCCTCGAATTCTAGAGTTTTGGGATTATGTAGACGCACAGCTGGCGACTGTGCATCGCTGCGTTGCAGCATTTCGGTATTTTCAGCGTGCGACACGGTTACCCAGGTTAAAACCTCGATGTATCCCTGTTGCGCGAGCTCGCGACGAAGGTGATCTGTTAAGCGCTCCAAGGGTCGCCACTGCCCGACTGGCACACAGGGAGCAGTGCGCTCGGGAACATGATCGAAACCATAACTGACGCCTACGTCCTCCGCAACGTCACACGGATGGAGGATGTCGCTCCTGAAGACTGGTACCTGAACGTTGAGGACCTGATCGAATGCCTCGTTTTCCACGACAGACACTAGGTGCAACTGCATGCGCTGAAGGTGACGTTCCAGCTCCGATACCGAGAGCGAGACCCCCAGTAGCGATTGTACGTAACGCGCAGAAACCTGCATTTGCGCGTCCTCGACCCACGGTGTGCATAGCGTTTGCGAATCGAGCACGTTGGCTTTGATCGCTGCAAGCCTATCCTCCGGTAGCGGTTGATCGTAGTGAATCGTCACTGGCTCCACATAAAACGCCGGCAGACAATACCGGGAGAAGGAGGCCACGATGACGGTCAGCGCGGTGGTGAGCTTCACTAGGTCCGTTCCAGTGCATTCGATCAACATATTTCGCGTGCTAGGACGGATTTTGGTTCGATCACCATTGATGATAGGCGGGAGCGATAGCACCTGATCCTCGCTATCATGAAGGAGCGGGTACGCCTGTGCACCTTCCACGAGCGGCAGGTAGCGTTTCAGATGCTTGTCGAGTCGGTAGTGCTCTATGATTTCGAGACCGCTCAGCTCGCGCTCAGCGGCCAATGGTCGAAAGCGAATCTCTCTGGGGTCTTTCACCGTGTAGGTGCAGGGCCCCTTGACAGTATCGAGGTCGTGCGTACCGATCGCGACGAGCGCACGGCGACGACCTAGGTTTTGATGAAGGTGCTCCTGCAGATCCATCAGCGACTGATACCGCAGAGGATCCGATAGGTCTATACCGCGCAGCACTGCAGCCACAATGTATGGGCGCAGTGCATTCGTTCTCACAAGGATCCGCTCCCGCGGCTCCGTTCGCTGCAGCAGAAACGCAGCTGGTTTATCAAGGCCGCGGAAGACGCGAAGCGCCTGCACTAAGCCTTCGAAGCACAACAAGTCTGGACGGTTTGCCGGTACCTCGATTTTTAAACAAGCGACGTGCTGGTCTAGAGGGCCTGCGTATTTTTCGACGTCGTCGATGGAGTCTGACCAACCAGAGCGAGCGCGCTGGCCGCCGAGCAGGTCGCTCAGCGGCTCGTCCTCCACGGTTTCCACTTCTAGACCATACGAGAAGCAGAGTTGCTCTAGCGCCGCTTCATCGAGATCAGAATCCAGTGCCTTCAAGAATCGATCGCGTATAACTGTTACGGTTGGCATAGACGGCTGCGGTACGTCGTCGAGCAACAACTCCAGCGCAGAAGCCCGCGTGTACTGATCGCCATGCGCCTATGAGCGCGCTTTGCTAGAACGCTGCTCTGTCGATGCATCGTGGAGCGGGACAGCGGGTTCCTTTCATGGGATATGGGAAGCGGGCATGCTATACATCAATCATGCGGGGTACAAAAAGTTTGGTGCGAAGCGTTCCGGGGATCGTGTTTGCTATCATTTGATCAGGCTCTGGCACGCGCCGAGTCAACAGTTAACCAGAGCTTGGTCATGATGAGGTGCTTTCATGTACGAACCATCCATGGAAACGTGATCCGGCTTGTATGCGGCTCACCGGCCTCGATGGTTTCCTTTTCGAAGATCTGTGATACCTGCGGGTGCGTTGGTGGTGGTGATGGTGGCGGCGACAATGTCCTCCGCTCCGCTGCGTCCATGACAAAGGGCATAGCTCGTCGTCTGATGTTCCGAAGAGTATTTACTTTGGACTCGAACGTAGCCCTTGGGAAACTTTCGGGAATATCTCTACGTGGGTCCGCGCCTTGTATCCACGAAACCTAGGGCGCGCTTCTGTTTCCGGCATCTACCTCTGTGCATCACATTGGTCCTTTCGCGAGTACACCGGACGACGGCTGGAAAGACACCGCTAGCGAACGCCTTTTAAAAGTCGAAAGCAGTCGCCGGCAGTGCACAGTTGTGGCGAGAAACTTGCCCCAGACGAAACGTCTCCAACTGATGTGCAGACGCTTCCCCGTCTTTTTGGACCGGCCACCTTCTACTGGTCTCAAGTTTTTCTCATATAGTTCCACCTTGAGACGTTGCCCAACAAAGTTCTCTCGCGTCCACTCTGCAGGTCTTTTCTCCATCATCGCACGTCTTCTTATTTTGATAGCTGCATGAAAGTCTCTATTCACGAACTCCATACGTTTCTTGCCATCACTGGTTGTACTCACTGATGCAAGTAGTCCACGAACGTTCGCCCTCCTTTCCATTTGCTCTTCCGTCAGGGCTCCGTACTTTGCCATATCCTCGGAGCTCTGCTGGTGCTTTTCCATCCCAACTCTCTGAAGCGTACACCCCCAGTTCATGATGTGTATACGACGTTCGGAACTCATCTACAGGTATCGTGTCGAAACGCGGTGCACATTCCTTGTACGCTCTCGTCCTTGGAGCTGGCGTAGTTCCTTTATGGGTCTTCCTGCGCCCTGCTCCGTATGCCACTACGAGCCTCTGACTCTCGTCCTCCTTCAAGGCTCTCAACTGATTGAAAAAATTCGCGAATGCACGCTGTTTTCCACAGTACAGGTTCATACGCAGACGAGCCCACCGGGGCTTGGTATACTCCTCCCACAGCGCATCCCAATGGGCAACACGAATTTTCACGAACTCCCGAAAAGCTTTAAAGTCTGCTCCGCGGCTCGCCACCTCGCCCATAACTTCCAGGTGATCCTTGATTCCTGCATTCCACGTCTCGATTTTCTTCCTCGCATTCATGATTCCCGATTCTCGACGGTATCTCGCTCTCGAGAGCTTGAAAAGACGCATGTCTCTCTGACGTAAGTCACCGTCACTGCCATCTTCCGCACGCTTGGGTGCTGCAACGGCTATATTCATCGTGTTTCCGGGGTCCACGCCAACGACAAAGTCACTCTCATGCACCTCCTGCGTCGCAGGATCCGCCTCTTTCTTTTCTTCGTGCTTCGTCAGGGGCGAAGCCGAAGGCACGATAGGACGATCCGCCTCCAACCGCCGACAGTGTACACACATGGACACTCCATCGGTTTCGATTATGCCCGTGAATACCCTCTGCTTGCTCACTTTGCGAAGTTTAAAATCGAAGATATTCTTCCAGTACGTCTCCCGGGTTTCCCCGGTGAACTCCGTCTTCCTTCCATCGAACTCCGGACAGATCTCCTTCATGATGTCATGAAGGACTCCGGAGTCGATAATCACATAGTGCGACTTGATGCTGCACAGCGGAACGCCATTGAAGCGCTTACCCATCAGGACAGCCTTCCGTCTCTGCCACTCATCATTGTTTTCCTCACTCAGCGTCATCTCCGCCTTGCGTTCCAGTTCTCGGTCCAGGAACACGAAATAGCGCAGGACGAGGCGATAGCATCTTTCCTTATCTTTTTTCAAATCTAATACCTTTTCTGTTGGGTTCGCCAGCCCCAAGATTGCACGGTGCTCTTGTATAACCGCACGAATGACATAAGCCTGATTCGTTTACCAGAGTGATGTCTTCTCGTCAACGAATTCGATCTCCTGTCCATGCTGGCGATTGTTCATGATGCCATGGATAATCGCACGTATCCGCTTGCGAGAGATGCCCGGGTAGAGCGCAAATACGGAGCGTTTCATGAAACGTTCGCGGTTCATTTTCACGTGGTCCTTCAGATTCGTGAAGTACTTCATCGCCCTGTAGGTGTAAATATCTCCTTCATCCCTGTATCGAGCACCATTGGAGCTCTAAAGGGGAAATTTTTCGTGGAGGGCGTGCACTCCCTCGCATTTCGTCGACATTTCCCCTGTGCCAGGCATCAGGTGGCGAATAAAGGTCCCGATGAAAAATTCTTCCGGAACCTCGACTGTTGTGATATCCGTAATGTGATGGTACATCTCCTTCACCAAATGCATTAGCCCTGACGAGGCCTTTATAATACTCATGGAGTACGACTCGACACGGTTTCTGATGGCCTCTCGCAACGTTTGCCCACAGGGATGCTTGGTACGGCGTAGAAGAAGAGCTTGCACCACCATCTCATCGCACTGTCGTCTCTCGTGCAGCCTTTGACGTCTGGCCTCCTGTCTCAGCTTCTTTGTCTTCTCCTGGTCCTCTCTGCTCGGCAATTCTTTTCGTTTTTCCCTTCAGCCGGCGATATCGGTCCTCGAGAATCCTCCAATTCCACTTCCACTACTTTGTTATTTTTGAGAAAACCGCGCTGTGAACGCTTTCGTTATAAACTGCAAAAAATCACTTGAATACACTTACTTGAGGGTTGAAACACAACTGGAATGGAAGACTATACTTTGATGCGACTTTCATGTTAGTACAACTTGCCCGTTAGAGCAGTAGGTCAACGAGTGCCCAGGATCGTGTCTCCCCACAAAGGCGACATGCGCGACGTGTTCCGTTCCTGCCGAATATGGAGGTGGGCGTATCGAGTGCGCCATATCGTAATAAAGGACAGAGACCAACCACTACCTAGCAACTAGAAAATAATTTCTTTCCCCTCTACAAAAAAAACTTTAGAGCGGGAACAGGTTTCCATATTGTCGAAAGTTTACCGTACAGGAGGCAGGTCCCGCGAGCCGGACGAGTCTCCCAGGTTTGCGCTCGGTGTGCCTCTAAAGTGGCGGTTGCTCCGGCGAGACCTGCGCGACTCGTTCGCAACGCAGGTTATTCTGGGACTAGGGGCACTCAAGCTGCGACTGGGCGTTGCTCATATTGCAGTTATCTCCAAGCATATCGCTTCGCGTGGCCGTAGCCAGTACGTCCATCTGCCTATATTTCAGGTTCCCAGAATGATACCTAGCCCTAATTCCATGCCAGCTGTAGTATTACTCCATCCGATGCCCAAAGTGGTACGGCCAAGTCGCTCTGACTCAAGCATACATCTGCACCGGCACCATGAGCGCTGCTGCGGGGGTGCTCACGGCGGGCACGCAGCGGAGCCGGCGATCACGACTCGCTGCCCATCGATGGCCTTCCGTACAACGAACATTGCAGGCATTGTCCATCACTTTTCGTGTGCCGCACAGGTGAACTGGTAACAGATGTTCATCCAAGGCGCTGGTTTCAGTGGTACACGTTGGAAACCAAGTCTAAACAGAAATGGACAAGCGGTATCTCTAACAACTGCTCATACCCACGGTGTTTTCTGTCCAAGGTCACGCGTACAGAGCGCACCGGCAAGCGCCGCTGGGGTGCATCGCTCGACCGCACTGCCGCATCGAGGCGTTATTGGCCTCCAAGCCAAGAAAGGTAAACCTAATGCTCCACTGGCACCGCCTAGCGAACTAGAGGTTCCTGAAGACGGTACACCGGTGTTTGCAATTCTCGCGCGTAGTCCCGTCTCGGGGCTGTGGTACCCACTGGGCACCATGAGAGGCGACGGGCGCGCGAAGATGCTGGTTAACGCTATGCGCACGAGCTGGGGACGCAAATTCTATGGCGACACTTTGAACAAGGGAGTGGCACGCTCTGTTTTCAGTGAGCAGGGGCGTCGCATGATCCACGCCGCCCTGCGCAAGTACTCCGCGTTGCGAAAGTATACCGCTGATGACCTGGAGTACGGCTACCGCGTTATTGCGAAAGATTTTGACTATCCGACGCAGATGATTCGACCCGAACAAGCTATGAGCCTTATACAATGGTTAAAAATGAAACTGGGTCGCGGTAAACCGCCCTCTATTGCAATGAAGGATGAGTCCACAGAGTGGCGCAAGTGACACCGGCGTTCCGTTACAACGGGGACACGCGACGCAAGCCTGCTCTCAACAGCGTCTGTCGATCACATGGGACCCAGAATCATGCATAGATCGTGCAAGACGCTGACACTTTACGAAATCCGCATGATTGGACGTTTCGGTTGCATGGGTTTTCAGTGAGAGCCGTTGACGATTACAGGGGAAGGTGCCTTCATTCTGTGTTGCATCTGCTCTAGTTTGGAAGCAAAAGATAAACCGTCATCGGTCGACTAGACTCTTGAGCAGTCCCTGAAATAAGCGCAGATACGCGCTGTGCTGACGCTGTTCCGCAAGCGGCTTGATCGCCCAGCTGCTGCGGATCGTGCTTGCGTACCGACCGGGTCCATACAGCAGCACGCCCGTGATCGCAAACATCGGGGAGGCAGCACGCGCGACACTGGTGCACCGGAAACCCCATCTCCGGTAAACGCCCTTGCAGAATGCTACCGGGTTTGTACATGGATGCACTGGCGTTTTCCTTCCATCAACGCATTCGAGAGTTCGCCGCTCGCCTCGATGAACGCTCAGCGCGACGTCAAAGGTCTGGAGGTTGGGTTCGCCCATCTGTTTGTGGCATGCAGATGCAGAGACGTTCCAGAAACGGCCCCATGTTGCCAGTCGGGTGCGCTGGTGTCCCCGAGCGCTATCGACAACTGCGCGTGCGGAACGCAACCCTGGAGCTTCTCTTGGACATCGGACCCGGAGGCGAGCAACCTCGATCGACCGCATCGACCAGGTGCAGCAGGGACTGCATCGTCAACCGTCAAGAGATGAAGACGCGCGGAACATCGTGGAATCCGCAGTTTACGCCCTTCAAAACACGCACACAGCCACATGCAACAACGGAGGACGCGCGGAACATCATGGAATCCGAAGCTTACGCCCGCCCGCACACACACACACTTACACTCACACTCACACACGGAACCGCATCCAGTGCTGAACGTGTCGTGTTACTCGTCGTCGTCGGCGGCGTCGCCAGCATCGCCACTGGACTCTCGCCGCAAACGGCGACGCTTGACGCGACCTGGACGACCACCTCCGAACGGTGACGTTGGCGCAAAGTCGATATGTTTCTGGGAGTCAACGCGCACCATGAAACTAGGAACTGTCACTAGCTGCTTGCCAACGCGGATATGCCGCTGCAGAATCAAAACGCGTGCGTGGTGAATAGACTTTGCCAGCCCTAACTTGAACACCTGCGTCTGTAGTCGACGTTCTAAAAAGTCTTGAACTTTGAGCGATAAAACGTAGTTGAGATCCTGTTGCGTCTGGTCCAATAAACCGTACCGCGTCAAGCGACGGAGCAGGGCAGCGCCCTCGACGATGCGTCGCTCATCTTTTTCATCTTTTGTCAAAAGCTCCCGGGCGGCTGCCCGGATCTTCGAAAGCGCGTACTGAACCCGCCATACTTCGCGCTTATTGCGGAGGCCGTACTCACCACAGAGCTTGAGCTCCGCGTCAAGGCGTTCTTTCTCGAACGGCCGTCGCGGGATCTTATAGACTTTAGAAAAGTTCCGGTATGATTTGCCCATGGCGCTGCAAAATGCTGCAAAGCGCGCACACGCCGCACGCAGTCGCTGCTTCTAAGGTGCACTCGAGCGCCCCCCCAGCGATAGCTCCACGTCAACACCAAGCGTATCCGCCGAGCAGGAGTTGCGTACCAAGAACGCAGCTGCCAGAGTCGGCTATTTCACTAGGGTGGAGGATGATGTGCGTCGCCGTCCGTCGGATCGGGTGGCGACGCGCGGCAAAGAGCTGTATATTTTGGTTTTAAACTAGACACACCATGAAAATCGTGTACCATGCACATCGTGTCCAATAAAGTCCAGATTTACATAACCGCTGCGTGCTGCCCAACGACGACACGCAGGCGTATGCACCGCGCTCCAGTGGCGCGCAGGCAGCTACGCAACAAACGCCATGCGCATATCGACTGCACTGCACTGCACTGCGCAGTATCATGACTGCCGGGGCGCAAGTGCGTCCTTTCTGCTTACCATGAAGCACAAAGCATCGCGAGCGGTGCAATCACAAGTCGGGCACTCGTTGCCGGGGCGTCAGCTCATGATGGAGCGCTCGTCGTGTTCCCGGACGTCGAGAGGTAGCTCCCAGTGCCGTAGCGCATTCACCAAATGACCATGGAATACGTCGAGAAAGAGCGCATCCTCAGAGCGCAGATGCATCAGTATCCACGGTCGCATCCCGGGCTCTAAATCGCGCGGTGACCCTGTGCCTTGCAAGGCTGTGTCCAGCGGTGCCTCCAGGCGCATCAGAACGCTGTACCCGTGCACTCGAGAACGAGCGTACAAGACCGCGTATTGTGGCTCAGAGTCTGGAGCTTTCGCCATGGTTCTGAAACTGAAGGTGGTCTCCAGAAATCTGAGCAGGTAATGGACCCATAGATAGGAGCGCGACACTGCTGGCAGAGAGGTTTCGGCGGGCGCCATGGCCGCAGCCCGCCCAGCCGGACAGCGATCCCAGAGTCCGTAGCAAAACTCAAGGGACGACGCACCCGTACCCGTGTCCAATGGACAAAACAGGAGTAAGCGCGACGGCGTTACAGGTACTTCACCGAGCGCCATCGGCATCGCTGTCCTGCATTGCCAAACTGCCACAGCGGCAGCAGCTCGAGTTTGATAATCATCGACACCAACAACGGGCACTGCAGCGTCCGTTCCATTCGACGACTCGGTCACGAACATGTTCGCGAGGCTATCACACGGACGCCACCAGACTCGAACCCGAATCGGTTCGACGTAGTAGACACCACGGCGCAAGGGAAGCGGCACCTGCAACGTAGCACTTTGCCGCAGGAAGAATCGATACTGGTACTGTTCGGGGACCTGCAGCCAGCCAGCGTCGGCTGGCGATTTCACAGCGTCAGCGCTTGCCGAGGATGCTGTGTCGCTGGAATCGCTCGAATCACCGTCTCCGCAGAAACCGATGCGAATATCCGCAAAACCGCAAGCATCCTCTTGATACTCAACATCAAGGACCAAACGCACGAGACCTGCTCGATGATCCAGAGTATAGTGCGCCTGAATGCGCAGCGGCCCATGGTCACCGCAGAGTTGTACGGCCGGCGCAGGTGTCCCTGGTGCTGGACCAGTCGATACGCGCGGCCAAACGAATGCCAGGAAACGTTCTATAAACGCAGCGACGGACGGCTGGCGCGTGACCCAGCTCCGTTCCAGCCCATTCACTTCCGAGACGGTCGCCTTGCGTAGGGCATCAGGAACACATTGCATCAAGAGGTGCTCGTGGAGTAACAGCGCGCGCACTACGTCCACCACAGCATCCGTGATATGCGCTGCGACAAGCGGACGTGCCTGACCGCCATTCACAATTAGGAACGCTTGCAGTTGAGTGTCATCCTTGGTAGCGACTCGCCGCAGGAGCGCATCCCGGGATTCAGGGGTAGCGTATTCCCCAATGCGCAGGAAACGCAACTGGCTGTCAGCTGCTGCGGCCACATCAAGAAAAACGTCATCACGGTAGGCTCGACTGGGACTCTCTGCTAAGAGCTCAATCTGCAATACAGCTAGCTGCACATACGTTCGTAGCGCCCGCGAGTTCGCTCCCGGAAAGCGCTTCTGCATCTCGAAAATAGATCCGATGAGCTCGAGGTTCGTTCGCCGTACGAATTCCGCATATTCGGTGCCGGTTTGGGTGTCGTAGAGCATTGGGGCTGCTTCGGATATCAGCGTACGCAGCGGTACCTGCCTCTCGTCTGCAGGGTTCTTCTCCTCGAGATTCGTTTCCTCGTCCGAGTCAAGCAGTAAACTCGGAATCGAGTGCCGCGCGGCGTGCACTTTGCGCTCACCAGCGTTCGCATTCGGTGCCGTTGCGCCGCTTGTGGCTTTTCTGAGTAGCATCTGCGGGCTTTGACCAGCATCAAGGAGCATCTGCAGCAGCGGGTCTCCCGCGCCTGTCTTGTTTTCATCGGGAGACAGGGCGGAACCGCTTAATTCGACAGTTTCGGCGCTTTGCCATGCTCGGACGGGAGCACAAGTCTCAAAACGGAGCACGCCTGTCGACGATCTCCAGACTCGACGTTGCACCGGAAGCGCTGAGGCACGAGCCACTGCCTGCTCAAGGAAAATCACCAGCATATCATACAACTCGTTTTCTGCCTCGAATGGTGGCAGTAAGGGCAGAGCACAGCATATGCCTCGAGAGAAGATTTTCAGAGCAGTCGGCGAGGCCACGTGCCTTGCGCAGTCACGAAGCGTCTCCGTCATGAAGCCAATGGCGACTTGCTGGAGCGCCAACGGCACGCCGCGCTGGTAGAAGACGGCCTGCAGAGCCAAACATATCAGCGCTGCCATGAAATCACCGTACTGAGCACTCAGCCCGTGGTAACGAAAAACAATCTCGCGAAAATTGCTCAGGAAATGGAGAGTTGTGGTGAGCTCATGGCAGCGAGCCTCTGACAGCAGGTCAACCTGTTGACCTGAAGGGTTCGTATGTGCCCGATTGGTATCGAATGCCTGTTGCCCCGTGCCGCAGAGCGAAGTATGTAGTCTCGCGCAAACCACGGTCATTGCGCAGAACAGGGTGTCCCGGAGACGATTCCAGTCTGATTCACGAACAAGGTGACTGTCCAGGAGGTTCCTACGAAGTGGCGGGAACAGCGCTCGGCAGATACTGGGTATATCCGTGAAGGCGCTGGCCGAAGCGCCAAAAGGTGCTCCGTTTTCAACGCGCTCAGAGGGAAAGCGATAGGCGCAATCCATGGTTAGGGAGACCAGGAGCATCAAATTCGCTCGAGTTTGACACGAACGCGGTCGTCTTGGCCAGAGCTCCAACTCCTTCAACAGAAATCGGTACTGGCCCTCTGGGGTAGGCAAGAGCTCCATCGACGCCGAAAGCAGACTGCGAAAAAGGTACGCAGACAGACCTGAGGAGAGTTCCCGCTGAGACAGTGCTACCTGCAATGCTGGAAGTTCCGAGGCAAGCAAATCCTGGACGTCCCTGTTGCGAGTCAGGCACGCCAACTCCAGAAGAAATACAACTACAGCTCGCCAGACGGACTCGTTCCGTTCCGTAGCTTTCGTGTGGCGATGCGATTTGGGCTGGGATCCGCTGCCATGCGACGCGTTTGTCTCAGCAGCTGCCTCATCCTCAAGACGCACGAGGTTCCGCTCCAGCTTCAACATGGGCATGCAGAACTCTCTCACGAAAGATAGCGCCCAGAGATCGTCGGCCTCCGGCGCTGGGCCTGCTCCGGGATCGACCGCACACGAGACCTTCCTTTTGGTCTGTGGTGGTGCAGCGCGCGGTGCTGTCTTTCCGGCAGCATTGCTGCCCTGCTTGTGGCGGTCAAGGCTCAGTGCGATAAAACCAGGGAGCTCTCTCAATATCGTGCTTTTCAGCTCAGGGTCCGATGTTTGATAAAAGCGGGCAATAATCGCGGCACCAGACGCATCCAGAATCTCGAAACAATGGAGCCCCAGGGGAGATCGCGCGCTTTCCGCTCCCTCTGGTCGACCTCGACACAAACGCACAAGTCCGAGGAGGGATTCGGCGAAGACCTCATCATCTGGGTCTTCGAGCGCGATGACGAGACCGCGAAACACAGTTGCAAGCGTCCGTAAGAAGTGTTGATCATAGCGCAATCGTCGCAGCCATATCGAGTCGACGTCCTCGAACTGACTAGGCTTTGCCGCATTTGCGCCAGACACGACATCCACGAACCGCAGTAGGAGCGTACTCAACGCTCTTGCTGCCGCCTTGCGCAGAAAGCTGTGTTCTCGAAGCAGAATCGCAACGACCTTGCCTCGGTCAAGCGCCAGGGCGGTCATTGCTGCCCGTACTGGCAGTCGTGCGAGCAGCAGACAGCCGAGATGCCTCGTCTTTGAGCGCTCACTTCTGAGCATCACAGCGGTGTAGAGAGCTAGGACAAGATTGAAGAACGCATGGCCTGCCCGGTGAGTTTGGTGCGCGTCCGCTGGGACTCCGCTCTCAGCACGCTGGGTCTCCAAAGCGCTCCTCTTTGCCAGCGAGTGACCAAGACGTTCGCGACTGACTTCGTTTAGAAGGAATACCACGAGCTCTTCGGCTCGCTCTGAAAAATGCTCAGCATCAACGTTTTCTAAGGAACGCTCTTCCCCTTGTTTCGCTAGTGCAACCTTTCGTTTGGCTTCGCGGAGCGCGCGAAGGCCCTCGAGCAGCTCGTCCGAGTCGACGTCCGCGCTACCAGCGCTCTCTGATTCCAACGTTTCCACATCAAAATCGACATCGCGAGCACCTATCTCTTCTACTAGAATAGCAGCAAGATCTTCGGCGGTTGCAGAACAGTCACCGAGAGCGCCGTGCTCTACCCAGAGCTCTTGCAGCGCGCGAACCACGACCCGCACTTGGGAAGCGTGAAGCTCACGAGCGAGATCAGGGAGCGGCCTCACCTGCATGTTCGTGTGCTTTCAATAATAACAAAGCCGAACTTGGACAAGGTGTATCGCAGCTAACAACAACAACAAGTCTGTCCTGCAAACGCGTTGCACGTGCAGCGCTTCAGTACCGAGCCGTTCAGGGGCAGGCGTTCGGAATGAACGCGCAGCGCCTCTGTGCTGCTGTCCAGACTGGTTGAACGGTGGCGTTGAGCGGAAACGTCGATGCGCTCCTGTGGAACGAAGGCACTTTGATGGCGAGTGTCTCGTCGGGATCTTGGTCAATCTTCTTCAGATAGGAGGACGTGGTGCATTGAAGTTCAAAAGAACTGCGCTGGGAGGTTGCTTTGTGAGAGCGGTGGTGAACGCCAGGTGGTTTGCAGGGCGAGCGGGTGCGGACGTAACCGAACCGTGTTCCCGTTGGTGGCGAAAGGCTCCCGGGTTACGATCAGGCTGCACAGCGCCCGCAGAACTCGAGCTGAATTGGCAAAGCTGGTGCACAGGGACCCGTTGCGGATAGTTTTCGTAGCAGTCAGACGTCGGGCGCCTCATTATATTGAACAAGTTCCACAATGAGCGTGTTCGGTTAAACTGGGGCACTGAACGGCTCGCTCTATTCCTAGCTCGAGATTTTTCCGTACCCTTTCTAAGATTTATAGTATCAACTTTCGAAGTGCAGGAGTATGGGCTTGCGGTTGCATACGCAGTTTTGGGGTTCTCGGTCTGTAGGTCGGAGGGGCTCCTTCGAATCTCTCTGCCGCTGGAACTCGGCATGTCACCGGAACCAAGATGATGATTCGCGACATCGTCGATCGAAGAATCCGAAAACGCAATCGACATGATCATCCAATTCATAGGTGCAGGCTTCAACGCTTACCGTTTCCATACGTGAAGCAAGCTCAAGTCACACATTCTTCAAGGTTTCTGAAATTCTGTTTCAAGGCAACACATGGGCGCAGCAATTCGAGTCTCTGTACTAGCGACATGTAATCATAATCGACGTCGTCTTTCGAGGAGTTTTGCACGCGCTTGAGCTGAACACCAACTGACCACTTTACGTCAAATGATTGATTCCGTTGGAAAGACAAGTGCCTCTCGCTTTGTGTCATCGGCGAAAAGGCATTCGACAGCAGCTTGAAACCTCTCATGGGATATGGTACCAGAGGCCTCCGTGTCTTGCGTTTGGATCGGAAAGGCGTATTGGCTTGGACTTGAGTCATCATAGCTCTCGCTTCCAGTGCAGCGTGCGTCGCCTTTTAGCACGAAGCGAGCCTAAACGAATCGGCATTTCTCGCGTTCTTCTCATGCCGAGAATTGGCCTCCGGTATTTGTGTCATCGTGGACAACATCGCGTTTCACCAAACTGTCATCGAATGGAACAGCGTGTACTTGCGCGTACAGCGGACAGCATACGCACCGAGGGCATCTCCCAGAAGAAGTCCATGATCGTCGGGCAGGGCGCCGGGCGCGGAAACATAGGACTACATATAGGAGAGCCTTGTATACCAATCAAGACGGTGTACCGAGAAGTGAAGCAGGCGCTCACCCGCCACATGTTGGCACTCGGAGGTGTGATGGACATTTCGGAACACCCGACAACACCCATGTATCACCGATGCGAAGCATGCACTCAGGCTGTATACCAACAGGATGCAAAAAGTGAGAGGGGCGTAGATCTATTCTTTCGCCTGTGCTTGGAAATCTTAGAAAATGACAGGAAGCTGCGAAATCGGGACTTGAACGCTGCCATCAACTTACTTCGACTGCTGGTGATCGAGCTGGATGGGCATGAGAGAGCGGTGCCTTTAAAGCCGAGGGCGTGATCGAGGAAAAATGAGATCAATTGCAGAAAAAACCCTTAGAGTCTGGTGGTGATCATGCTGTAGAGAAACCAAAACTTTAGCGTCTGCGCCTGTGTTGGCTGAATGAACCTGATGAACTGTCAAAAGACAGGGGTGTAGCGTGAAACGAAACGAAGTGGTTTATGTGATAGTCGTTCCCGTTCCAAACCCTGTTGACGCTAACAAGTCTCTTCGTGCAACTATAGCCTTTAGTGCGCGTAAACGCGGAAGCAAACGACAAACAGAGTTCTGCCCGTCTTCACTTGCGACTCCGCCAGTACTCGAGAACTGGGGTCTTGTAAACCCATGCGGGATCAAAGTTGCTCATGATGCCAGGCGCTGCGGTTTCCAGCTGCTTCTTCTCGGCTAGACGAGCGACGGCTTCCTGCCGTGCTCGCTGTTCGGCGCTCTGAAACGCTTTAAAAGCAGCTTCTTCCTCAGGAGTGATATTCAGCGGGAGCGGCTTCTCATACTTCTGACCGAAGATTTGCTCTGGCAGTTTCTCCTCTTGACTTTTCGGAGGATCCAGCGGTCCTATGGAGTCGAACTCGCCTGCCCAGTTCCTGGGCAACGGCGCGTACGCTGCGCGATCCTCAAACTCACTCCACCTGAGGCGCTTCAACTGCATCCGCAGCGAAACCTTACTCGTGCGAACCCGGCAACGTTTCAAGCTGCTGTCGACGACAGAGTCATTTCTGGTTAAGGGAACGAGGCCTGTCACAAACCCGAGCATTTTCGTCGTTACCGAAGTTTGATATTTCTCAGCGCGATACGAGCTTCGGTTGAACGATAAGAGATGTCGTCCGTGTGAGGTTACTGCCAGGTACCTGCGGACGCACGTTGCGCTCCTCGCAGGACGCGCGCGCTCCGGGGCGCCTCGATCCGCCGCGTGGAACCTGCGCTCGAGTGGAGCTGTGCGCGCTCGCTCGAATGGAGGTGCACACACGTAGGACTTTTATGGACAATACTGATTACCGTGTTGATCGCTGGACCCTGGATGCGTGCCACCTCGATCGACCATGGGCATCAGCTGATCGACGCACACACAAACAGAACTTTTATGGACAATACTGATTACCGTGTTGATCGCTGGACCCTGGATGCGTGCCACCTCGATCGACCATGGGCATCAGCTGATCGACGCACACACAAACAGAACTTTTATGGACAATACT
>Ga0078972_1002072_pt1 | contig 69318 bp, 61 predicted proteins | sample YelNatPaOPGAMG01_FD_67568 | JGI IMG/M metagenome (GOLD analysis project Ga0078972, IMG submission 67568) | Hot spring thermophilic microbial communities from Obsidian Pool, Yellowstone National Park, USA - OP-RAMG-01 (SPADES assembly) (version 2) | ecosystem: Environmental > Aquatic > Thermal... | reverse complement strand
TCCCGGGAGTCTCTGGAGACGAGAGAAAAACGGGAGATACGCACGTAGACGCTCTGGCTGAAGGTTTCCGGACGGGGGTTCGATTCCCCCCGCCTCCACCAAAGTTTTTTTGTGTTTTGTCCAATACGGTTCAGGATGTCCGTGATATTAAGCACTTCCTCCCTCTAAAGGGTCCACTTTGGTCCAAAAAGATCTATTGACATACCGTCAAAATAACGGTATTCTCGGCGTACAGATCGAGGCCTTGGGAAAGGATACCGTCAAACCCAGATAACTTGTTGGAATCGTTGAGAGAAAAGCCAAGAAGAGCCCAAATTCGGGTTTCGGAATCGAACCCTGTTCCCTGGGAGGACGCCATGAAAAGAGCCCCGAGGAAGCCCCTAACTGATATCCTCGTTAGGTCCCTCAAGCCTAAAGACAAGCCTTATAAGATCACGGATTCAGAAGGCCTTTATCTGGTGGTGACCCCCGCGGGAGGGAAGCTCTGGAGGCTCGACTATCGTTTTGCAGGAAAACGGAAGACCCTCTCTCTGGGAGAATACCCCTATATCTCCCTTGCCGAAGCCAGGCAAAGACGTGATGAGGCAAAAACAGACATAGCCCACGGGATAGACCCAGCCCTCAAGAAAAGAGCCCAGAGAGAGGCCCTCAAGGAGACATTCGGTGCCATTGCCCTGGAGTGGTTCGAGAGGATGAAGCCCACGTGGGCCCCGGGTCATACCGATAAGACTAAATCGAGGCTCGAAAGGTGGCTCCTTCCGTGGCTCAGGGATGTCCCCATAAGACAGATCTCAGCCCCTCTCATCCTCGAGTGTGCCAGAAGGGCCGAATCTCAAGGCAAACTCGAGACAGCCCACAGGGTGATCCAGCTTGCAGGCCAAGTGATTCGCTATGCTGTGGCAACGGGAAGGGCAGATGGTGACCCCACCCCAGCATTGAGGAAGGCTCTCCCTCCAGCCCCCGAGAAACACTACCCCGCTCCCACCACTCCCGAGGCCCTAGCTGAAGTGCTAAGGGCCATATGGGCATACAAGGGGAGCATCGTGGTCAAGGCCGCCTTGCAGGTTTTGGCTTACACCTTTGTTAGGCCGGGGGAGCTCAGGAATGCGAGATGGGAACAACTCGATCTGGAAAGAAGAGAGTGGCGTTTTACGGCCTCAAAGAGGAGGCAGGAGCATATCGTCCCACTGGCACCCCAGGTGATCGAGATTCTAGAAGAGCTCAGGCCCATTACAGGGAACACCCCTTATGTGTTCGCGAGCTTAACTAGAAGGGGGAGGCCCATATCCGATATGAGCATGAATAGGGCCTTGCAGACTATGGGCTTTTCGACCCAAGAGGAGATTACAGGCCACGGCCTCAGGGCATCGGCAAGGACTATCCTTGTCGAACGCCTAGGCTTTAGCCCCGATGCTGTAGAGCTTCAGCTTGCCCATACCGTCCCCGATAGACTAGGGACGGCCTATAACAGGGTTAAGCTCCTGGATGAGAGACGGAAGATGATGGAGGCCTGGGCAGGCTATCTCGACAGACTCAGGGAGGGACAAGAGGCCAAGATCCTCCCGTTCCAGAAACCAAGGCATTGATGGAAGGCCGTTGAAGCCACCCTCACCCTAAGGCCTGTCCCCCCGACGTTCATCTAGGCGCGTTTTCCAAGGCCCGTTGTTCCCCCAAGGCATCTCTCGCAGTCGAAGACCAACTAGGAGGTCGTAAAAGCCAAAATCTCCCATGGGTCCGTGCAAATTCCTGCCACTGAGGTACGGGTAGTGCCGGGGATTCTGAAGCCCGTTCTGAGTCTGAGCGATTAGGACTGCCAAGGACCGTTCGTATAGCGAATCCGAATCCAGGCTCGCTGTGGCGCAATTTTTGCACTGACAATATGCCGAGCTTTTCATCTCGTTCGCACCTGATCTCACGTATTTAGGGATGGAAAGCAGATCAGGACCTTCGGGATCCCGCTATGATTGTAAATTATTGCTAAAATTGACCGACCTTATTTCTGGAAGTTGACCCAACCCTGGAAGGGAATTAGCATAAGGGGGCATCTCTTCAACTTCCCTCCTTTTTTGGTTTCTCCACTCTCTCCTTGATTTGGTAACTTGGCGCGCCTCATACATCGTGGCCACTAGTTGGAACATATATCGGTTCCCCCTTCTCTATCGATGGGCATGGAGTCGAGCTCATCTACAATGACCAAGTCCGGTATTCCTAATGTTTCCAGTACAGTTCCCAGAGTGTCACAAAGCGGAGATCATCACTTCCGAACGAAATCCTGTTTTCAGACAACTAGCCTTCTAAGGTCTTATGCTCGATACTTTCGCCATTTGCTTCAGGATCGCTACCAAGAAGAGCCACCTGCCACTCCCTCCACTCGGTGAAGTCCTATGGTAACCCTTGATGGCAAGGTCCGCTCGAGGCCATCATCAGCTTCGGACCTGTCCATCGATATACCAAGGAAGAGATCCCGAAGACCATTCGGGAGCTGAGCAGGTTCTTCAAACTCGAGGATAAAGCCGAGGGGGGAGTTTTCTTTTGAGACAAGCCAGAACCTCGCTTGCCCCTGAGCCATGGCTCGCATGTGGGATGAGCCTCCTTTAACGTCCGATAGCCCTCGGGCCCTCATGGCCGAGCTCTAGTTCCTTACAAAGGATGCACGGAGTCCACATGGAGACCACCAACCGAGGCCTTTTCCGCCAAGGAGGCGGTCCCGGAATATAAAGAGCTAAAGGACATAGGGCGCTATTTTTGCACCCTGAAGAGCTCGCTCGATATCTGGCCCGTGTATCACTTTGTGGATCGCAGGATTCGGGCCCATGTGTTCATATGTGTCATGGCGCTTCAGATCCAAAGGCTCATGCGCCAAAGGCTCCAGTTGGCCAACATCCACAGCTCTCCTGAGCGGGTGCTCCAGAGGCTCTCGCTTCAGAGGTCTGTGGAGGCTAAGACCCAGGGCAAACACATCCAGGGTCTTTTGACACCCAGCCCCGAGCAGCTCAGCCTGTTTGAGGCCCTGGGGGTTGGAGCTCCCCAGCACAAAGAGTTTGGCGCACAGCCCCTCTAGTGACGACCAAGAAAAATGACCCTACTGAAATCATTCAGCTTTTAGCCAAAGACTGATAACTTCCGGCGACCAGAAAAATGATTTTGCCGAAATCACTCGATTTTTAGCGAAAACCGATAATCTCGGGGGCTAGTGTAAGCAGACTCTTGTGGCTTCATCAGACGTTCTCGCCTCAGGCGGCATGAAAGTGCCCGTCTTTCAACTTAAGAGGATCGTACGGGGATACCAAATTTCTTCATCTTCTTATAGAGGGTCGTCCTGGAAAAGCCAAGAATATTCGCGGCCTTTGCCTTATTACCCTTGCTTTCTCGGAGAGCAGCCAGGAGAGCCTCTCTCTCCCCGGACCGAACAACGCACTCTCTGTCCCAAATGGCATTGCAGTTCGTCGCTCCGCTTTTGAACGTCGCCTTTTTCGAAAAACCTTGGATATAGTCCGAGCAATGTTCTAGTCCGATCACGTCCTTGTCCGCAAAGCTGCACGCCCTACTCACCTCATTTTCCAATTGTCGGATATTTCCAGGCCAGTCATACTCGCAGAAGACCATCAGAGCCTCTCGAGAGATTCCCTTTATTGCTTTACCGTATCTTCTGTTGAACTTGTCGATAAAGTGATCGACCAACAAGGGGATATCTTCTTTCCTCTCCCGAAGCGGTGGTACAGAAATCGTAATTGCACTGATCCTATAAAATAAATCCTGTCGGAAGCAACGGGGATCTTGTAGAAATTCCCATCCCTTATTTGTAGCGCAGACAACGCGGAAGTCCACTGGCACTGGTTTCTTAGAGCCCAACTTTTCGATGTATCCCTCCTGAAGCACCCTCAAGAGCTTCGATTGGACATCCATGGGCATGTCGCCAATTTCATCCAAGAAAATGGTACTACCGTGAGCCAGCTCAAACTTTCCCACTTTGCCAGTTTTGGCCGCGTTTGTAAAAGAGCCGGGCTCATATCCGAAGAGTTCGGATTCGAACAAACCGGCCGGGATTGCAGCACAGTTTACGGTGACCATAGGGTTCCGCTTTCTAGCGCTGAGGTTATGGATAGCGTGGGCCACGCACTCTTTTCCAGTTCCAGTCTCGCCTATTATTAGAACCGGAAGATCCACCTCGGCGGCTCTTCGAATTTGCCGTTTAAGGTCCTCAAATATAGGCGAGCTGCCAATCAAGGAATCCAATGTAAATGTAGCACGGCGAAGGTAGCTGAGCTCCTTCTTGTAATAGTCAACCTCTTGCCTCAAAGACTCGAGACGTTCGGCAAGATGCTTAACCTGTGACAGGTCTTTGAACATAATCTTCCCTACGGCCCCAACAGTGGTGCCGTTTTGCCGAATGGGAATCCTTGCCACGATCCTTTCTGCTCCTCTCATCACCTGAGCATGCCCGATTTCCGCTTTCCCGGTCCTTGCAACGATGTGAAGGCGTGTATTCTCGATTACTTCGGTCACATGCCTTCCTATTGCTTGCCCGGTGGGAATACCGAGAAAACGCTCATGTGTTGGAGACATGTATCTTATGATGCCGTCTCGATCTACGACGTTCAAGCCTTCATAAGGGTTCAGGAAAAGATACTTTAATATCTCTTCGGCAAAGGGGACACACGTGAAAAATTGGTCAATATAGGGTAAAGAGGTGACCTCGATCAAAAGGCAAGTCGTGTAGGGATCGTGTCTGAGACGCAGTGGCCTCAGGACCGTTCCTTTCAGGTTTATGAATTCCTTGTTGAGAAGAGCCTTGAGGCCGGAGGAGCACCCCTCTGGAGAATTTGGTGTTTCCGTCTCAAGGGACGCTCGCAGATCGAGAACTTCGCAGGCCCGGCGATTGGCCCATAGAAGTTGAGATCTCCGGAACACGAGAACGCCCACCGGTAGGCTGTGGAGGGCTTCGTATATAGGTGGCGCCAATGGCTTCATGGGTTCTACCCCCCTTGGGTCACGCTAGTTCGCAAAGCGGGATTGGCGTCCTTTCCGAACGACCGGGCCAAGCGAACTTCCCCTGCGCCGAGGCCAGGCACGGCAAGCCCTTCCTTGATGCTGGCGGCGGAAATAAATCAATATCTCCTCGATAATGGTCTTTTTAACACGACAGCTGTCAAACTGTCAACCCCGGCGCTGTACACCTGTAAACCAAAGTGCACACCCTGGGACTGCTCGCCCTCGGGGTCGTTGGTTTCGCAGGGGTCCAGCTTTGATCGCGGCGCAAGTATTCTCGCTGAAGGTGGGGCGGGTAATACAGTTCCTGCAACAAGTCCTGGGGAGGCCGCGGGTCGGGATTTACTGGCATAGAACTTGCAAGTTACCCTACCAGAAACAGAAGGTCTAGTTTTTCAACACCCTGCTCGGATGCGATGAGAAGATGGGTGTTCTTACTTGTCAGGGCCGGAAAGACCGTGTGGACTTTGCCTCCGTGTTGAAGGCGCTGGCGAGACTCAACAGTGCCTCTTCAACTTCGGGTGAGGCGTAAGCTCACCGGCGGGGGCAAGCCGGAGCGATTGAAAAAATTGGGAGCCGGCTTTGGCCAAGGGGGATATTTGACGGAAAAGTGAGGGCGCCCCGGAGTAGTCCGAAAACGGATCCGACCTTGTGGGAGGGGGATGAGTTTCCCGGGCACTCTGACATTGGGCCGTGCGCTACTCACGGATATCCGGTGGGAAAAAAAACGGGATAATCGCGCGATTGGGTTGAGCAGCAAGGAAATGAGGATATTTACCCCTTTTAGGATCTCATCTTTAGTTTTGAGGAATCGGATAGTAATGCCAGCAATGGGGACGGGGTTTGCCAAGAGGGACGGATCTATTACGGAGAAGCTAATAAATTATTACAGAGCCAGGGCAAGGGGCGGTGTGGGTCTGATCATTGTGGAGGAGACGGCGGTTGAGGCTCGTGGACTGGGTTATGGATATCAGTTGCGAATCTACGAGGATTCCCATCTTGACGGACTTGGGGAACTGGCTAGGGCTGTCCATGATGAGGGGGCCAAGGTGTTCATCCAGTTAGCGCACGCAGGAAGACAGACCCTCCCTGCGGTCATCAAAGACACGCCAGTTGCCCCTTCCCCCGTTCCCTGCCTTAAGTTTAAACATACGCCCAGAGAATTGAGCATCCGTGAAATCAAAGACATAGAAGGGGCCTTTGTTGCCGGAGCTGACAAAGCTAAAGCCTTGGGTTTTGATGGAGTGGAGTTGCATGCAGCCCACGGATATCTGCTCTGTGAGTTCCTATCCCCCCTTTCCAATCACAGGAAGGACGAATACGGAGGGGATCTTGAGAATCGCACGAGAATACTGATCAACATCATAGAAGGTATAAAAAGAAGAGTAGGCGATGATTTTCCCATATTCGTCAAGATCTCTGCTGATGAATATTACGAAGGAGGTCTGAGGCTGCAGGAAAGTCTTGAGATCGGTAGACTCTTAGAGCGGGCGGGGGTAAGTGCAATAACCGTTTCCGCGGGCAACTACGGAAGCTTCGACTGGGTGGTTCAACCAGTCCAGAAGGAGCCAGGGTGCCTCGTGCATCTGGCAGAGGCCTTTAAGAGGGAGCTCAGTATTCCAGTTATAGCTGTTGGAAGGATTAATGAACCCTCGCTTGCCGAAAAGATATTGGAGGAGAAAAAAGCCGATCTGATAGCGATGGGGCGAGCCCTAATTGCCGATCCTTATTTGCTGCGCAAGGTTCAAGAAGGAAAGGCCAATGAAATAAATAAATGCCTTGCAGATAACCAGTGTATCAATACTCTTTTTCAAAGAGGGAGGGAGATAACGTGTAGCGTAAACGGGGATTTGGGAACAGAAAAGGAGTTACATTTCCGATAAGTATAACCAGAAACATGCGGCTAGAAGGAACGGTTTTCGATCGTGGTCCTAGTACGGGTGTGGAAAAGTCGGGGCTTCCGCCTGGGGCCCTGGGTTAAATGGCGCGGAAGTGCGGGCTTGGAGTGCAGGTGTGGAAATTTGATCCGGTTGGCGCGGCCGGATAAACGGGCGGGGCAATGTCTATTAGGCGACAAAAACCAGTGCGCCCATAGAGTGTTTTTGCAAAGGGGATTCGCCAAGCCGGCAAACTGTTTCTAGTTCACGAAATGCCGGGGGACCATGCTGTGAGAGGAAGGAGGGGGTTCTGTGAGCGGCGCACAGCAACGGGATGGATCCAGTCCGGTCCCAAAAGAGGTCACAACAATGTCTGGGATACCCTTAAAACCGGTTTATACGTGGGATGATCTCCGGGGGCTGAGTTTTCCTGAAATACTCGGAAATCCGGGTGCTCCGCCCTATACTCAAGGAATTCACATGCAAAGAAAGCGGAGCCTTCAATTCGCGGAAGCGGAGAAAGGTCTCCGGCCAGTAACAAAGGAGGTAAAACAAATGAACGCATTAAGAAAAGCTTTGGTAGTGGGGATCGTTGTGAGTATAAGTGTCTCAGGGTTTATGTTGGTGGCGTCCAAAGGGGGGGAGCCCAAGACGCTGAAGGTTGCTGTGATTACTGCTTTATCTGGAACCGGGGCCGAATGGGGTCGCGGTATCCTCCACGGGGCAGAATTGGCGATTGAAGAAGTGAACGCCCAGGGCGGTGTCGATATCGGGGGAGAAAAGTACAGAATTGAGGTTGTCGTTTATGACGACAAATATACAGCGGCAGGGGGAACCGCAGCTGCCCACAAGGCGGTATTTAGTGACGGTGTTAAATTCATCATCGGGCCTATCAGCTCGGCATCTGGGCTCGCCATGCAGGAGATTACTGAAAAGAACAAGGTTCTACTCATTGCCGACACGTGGGCGCGGGAGTTCCTGGGACCTGGAAAGCCTTACACTTTCAGAGTGTTCATGACGTCGACACAAGCAGCTCCAGGATTGGCTCGTTGGGTAAAAAAGAAGTATCCGCATGCCAAGACGGTGGTGACTGTGGCAGCTAACGATGCTAGCGGATGGTCCGTCGCGGAGGATTACAAAGGCGCCTATGAAGCTGCAGGAATAAAGGTGATTGCTCAGGAGTTCCCAGAGAGAGCGACAAAAGATTATTATCCCGTTTTGACCAGAATTAAGGGGCAGAATCCTGACATTATCCAAGAATGTGCCATTGGAGTCGGAGCTGCAGCCCTTTTGACAAAGCAGGCAAAGGAACTGGGTATTAAAGCCCCTGTCATCGGTGGGGCCTGGATTGACCTTGACACGTTTGTAAAGAGCGCCGGAGGCCCTGAGTTTGCGGAGGGATACATCTACCCCGTGGTTTTCGACCGGAACAGCAAAGATCCTAAGATAGTGGAATTCGTCAAGAAGTTTCAGGCAAAGTATGGCCCGAATGAGCCGATGACCACCGTGGACCCATCGTTCTATGACGGTACAAGGCTATTTTTAAAAGCACTCAAGAGAGCAGGAACTATAGATGTGGACAAAGTGAAGGAGGCCCTGGAGGCGATCGAGGAATTCGACGGAGTTCTAGGAAAGATGAGATGGACTGGTAAGGAAACTTATGGAATAAATCACCAGATTCACCAGTCCTTCTACGTAGCAGAGATCAAGAACGGAAGGGAGGTCATTATCGAAAAAGTCGAGTGAATCCAGGAAGGAGCCGTTCCTGCTTTTCGAGGAACGGCTCCTCAATCCGTGGGTAGGACCTATTCTTGGCGAAGAGGTGAGGCGTTGTGGACGTTGCCATCATGATGCAGACTGTGGTCAACGGTGTCTCCATGGCCTCCTTGTACATCTTGATGGCCATAGGTCTAACTTATGTTTTCAGTATTATGCGGATCATCAACTTCGCCCATGGAGAGATCTTAATGGTCGGGGCTTATATTTCGTTGTTTTCGAACGAGCTTTTGGGGGTCAATCTGTTTATTGCGATGCTCATCTCCATGGCTAGCGTCGGTTTCTTCGGTATAGTTCTTGAGAGGATACTATTTCGTCCGAGGAAAGGAGAGGACCTGAATCTTCTGGTCCTCTCGCTGGGCCTGGCCATCACGATTCAGAATCTGGCACTGGTTATTTTTGGCCCCGAAGATCGTGGTTATAGGGCAGTGCTTCCAGGTGTGCTGGGTTTCCAGAGCATCTTTATTTCGAAAATGAGGCTAGTTGCATTTTTGGTGGCACTGCTGTGCATCGTGGGCTCCCATATCTTTTTGACGAGGACGAAGGCTGGCATTGCCATGCAGGCTGTGTCCCAGGATCCAGAAGGTGCGGCTTTGCAGGGGATCAGCCTCAGTCGATTTCACGCCCTGGCTTTCGGGATCGGTTGCTGCCTTGCGGCGGCGTCCGGGACCCTTTTGGGTACCATATACGGTGTTTCCCCTTTCATGGGAGCGGCGCCCGTAATGAAGGCATTTATCATAATCATTTTGGGCGGCCTCGGCAGCATGATGGGTTGCATGATGGGTGGGTTCATTCTTGGGATTGTTGAGAGCTTTGTGGCGACCTATTTCGGTGCCACAATACAAGAAATCAGCGCATTTTTGATTCTGTTGCTCGTGCTGATATTAAAGCCAGAGGGTCTATTCGGGTTCCGTGAGGAGTAACAATCAATGCTTCAGAAGGTGCTCATTAGCTCTGTCATTTTGATTATCTTTCTCGGTCTTGTTCCTGCCCTCGTTCATAGCAAGCCCTATCAGCTTCACGTTCTGATAATCGCGATGTTCCACGTTGTCCTGGCGTTGGCACTGAATTTCATTATGAGAACGGGGCAAGTCCCACTATGTCAGGCAGCGTTTGTGGGGATCGGTGCTTACACGTCAACCCTACTTGTAATGAAAGCCGGAGCCTCCTTCTGGGTCTCCCTGCCTGTCGCGGGGTTAGTCGGTGCTGTTGTGGGCTTTCTCGTTGGATTGCCTACGTTGAAGATCCGGGGAATTTATTTCGCCATGGCCACGTTTGCCTTCGGAGAAATTATCAGACTGATTTTCATTGGGTGGGTGGAATTATTCGGCGGTGCGAACGGAATTTCAGGGATCCCCTCCCCCAATTCGATCAGGCTACCGTTTCTCCCCGAAATCGTGTTTGAATCGAAAGTGTCGTTTTATTACCTGACCATACTCTTTCTCTTTGCCAGCATCGTCTTCTTCTATCGCCTCACCTATTCCAGGGTGGGTCGGGCGTGCAAGGCCATTGGAGAATCTGAAATCTTGGGCGAGTGCATCGGTATAAACTCAATGAGATACAAGGTAATGGCCTTCACGATTTGCTCCTGGTTTGCAGCGCTGGTTGGGGCTATGTACGCCCACTATATGCGCTTTATTGCACCACAAGAGTTTGGTTTCTGGAAGTCTGTTGAATGCATTATCCACGTGATCGTGGGAGGGCTTGGAACGTTCTGGGGTCCCATCGTGGGTGCCGCGGTTTTCACTTTTTTGCCCGAATGGTTGAGAATTGCCGAGAGATGGGAGCTGGTTATATACGGGCTTGTGCTCATCCTTACGATCCTTTTCGTGCCCGATGGGATCTGGGGCTTCGGGGGTAGGGTTTCAGCAAAGGTTTCCAAATCGTGACCAGAGGCACAGAAATGACGATTCTGAAGCTGGAGCGGGTCACGAAGTTTTTTGGAGGGCTCAGCGCGGTATACCAACTGGACCTCGACCTTCATCGAGGAGAAATTCTGGGGTTGATCGGGCCAAATGGCGCAGGGAAAACGACAGTTTTCAACTTGATCACGGGAATCCATCGTCCCGATTCTGGTAGGATATTGTTCAATGGTGTTGAGATTACTGGTCTTAAACCTTACAAAATTGCCGCCATGGGGATAGGGAGAACTTTTCAGATAAGCACCCTATTTAAGAAATCAAGCGTACTTGAAAACGTAATGATAGCCCATCATCTGCAAACGAGGGCCGGGTTGCTGCCCATACTGTGGAGGACGAAATCGGTCCAAGAAGAAGAACAAGAAGTGAAGAAGAAGGCTTTGGAGCTCCTGGGTTTTCTCGGGCTTGAACAATTCAAAGACATGTTAGCCGAAAATCTTTCCCACGGTTATCAGCAACGACTTGCCTTGGCCATCGCCATATCCTGTATGCCCAGGATACTATTGTTGGACGAACCGTTCGCCGGGATGGATTCTGAGGAGACCCGTGAAATGATGGATGTCGTCCGTCGCATTCGCGATCGGGGTATCTCGGTCTTATTGATCGAGCATGATATGACGGCTGTGATGGAGATTTGCGATCGGGTTGTGGTGCTTAATTACGGAAGGAAAATCGCCGAGGGTTGTCCTGAAGACGTTAGGACGGACGAGAAGGTCATCGAAGCGTATTTGGGTCGGGAAAATGACCTTGCTTGAGCTAAAAGGGGTGACAACTTGCTACGGAAAAGTAGAAGCGGTAAAAAGGGTGAATCTCCACCTCGAAAAGGAGGAAGTCGTAGTAATTATCGGGGCTAACGGCGCCGGCAAGAGCACAATTCTCCGCACGATTTCGGGACTGCAACGTCCTGTGCACGGAGAAATCTGGTTTTTGGGGCGCCGGATAGATGGTCTTCCGCCCCACGATATCACCAAATTGGGTATCTCTCATGTCCCGGAGAGGAGAAGGCTTTTCCCGAGGCTGAGCGTTTTAGACAATCTGAAGTTGGGGGCCTATCTTCAAAAGGACAAGAGGGAAATCAGGAAGAGCCTGGATGAGGTGGTGAGGCGTCTGCCCATCTTGTCCGAAAGGAAGGACCAGTTGGCTGGGACCTTGAGCGGGGGGGAACAGCAGATGTTGGCCATTGGGCGGGCGCTGATGTCCAATCCGAAACTTCTTTTAATGGATGAGCCTTCTTTGGGGCTCGCACCATTGGTGGTCAGAGAAATTGGCAAGATCATCCGAGATCTTCATAATCTGGGGCGCCCAATCATTTTGGTAGAGCAAAATGCCCAGTTAGCGCTTCGGTTGGCTGACAGGGGTTACGTCCTCGAAACCGGCAAGATTGTTTTGGAAGGAAGGTCGGAGGACCTTTTGCGCAGTGACCTCGTGAAGAGAGCTTATCTTGGTAATCGATAGCACCTGCGGAGGTACGAGCAGAATCGGGGCGGCGAGGGGGAATTTCGGTCGACTGAGTAGAACGAGAATCAGGGTGCACGGACCTCTCCAAGAGCGGGGGGAGAGTGTGCTCGCGAGTCTCCGGAGCTAGCAGCCCTAATTCTTGGGTGTGATTTTGGGTTAGAAACAATGCATTACATTCTTCCTTGGATAGAGGGACAAAGGATAGACAGAGTTGGAGGGAGAGAGCCAAATGCTGGATCCTATATTGGAGGGAACCCGCGAAAAGGGAGAAAGGAGAAAGGCGAACAAATCCTCACCGGCTCCCAGTCGCTTACGGCCAAGGGTTTTGTGGCAGGTCTTTGCATGATAGCTACATCCACGAACCTCAAGGAGAAGGTTGAAAGAACTTGTGTGTTCATTGTTGGCATAAATGGGGCGCGGTACTCCGGTGAGAGGGTGCTGAAAAAGCTGGGCACGCATTGTTCTGACACGGCTGGGATTGCTTTTGAGGATTGCAGGGCCAAAATGACGCAACTAGAGAGCGATGGGGTGCCCAGCACGACGAGATTTCTCAGAGGAGGCGGGCCGGCATTAAGGCGCTGGCCCTCAGGGTCACCCGGACAACTTATGAAGTACGGGATCCAATTCGGGCTTAGTCCATTGCCCAATTCCCGGTTACCTATACACATGCCCCCACAAATGACGTTGGGGTTGCACAGTCTCGGGCTGCGGGTGTATAGGGCCAAATGGATACTGGATTAGGACCCGGAATGCGTCGAGGAGTGGTATCCAGGGCTACGGTCTACGCAATGGAGCCGGCTAAAGGAAGGAGAACACACGCTGTTCGGATTCAAAGGGAAAGGAGCGTAAGCGGGGATACTGTGCGCAGCCTTTTCAGCAGGGAGGCCGGGGTTCTGGTCGTCGAGGAAGTAGCCTTTCGCGCACAAAGGGAGGTCGCTAGAAAAAGGATAGGAGCAAGAGGGAGGTAGCAGAGTTATGTTGCTCAGAGACATTTTAGATCGGAATGCGAGGATGTATCCTAACCGGACAGCCACAGTTTGGGGTGAAATCAGGCATACCTTCCAAGAGTTTAAAGAGAGGGTGAATAAACTTGTCAATGCACTTATGGACCTGGATTGCGTGAAGGGAGACCGGGTGGCCGTTCTTCTTCGAAACTGTTCACCGTACATTGAACTATATTTCGGCATTCCAAAAGGAGGAATGGTGATTGTTCCTATTAACTATCGTAATCGCGAGAGGGAGTTAATCCATGTCCTTAAAGATTCAGGGGCCAACACCTTAATCGTAGGCGCAGATTATATCGATATCATCGATTCAATCCGAGAGGAGATTCGGGGAGTGAAGAATTTCATCTCCGTGGGGAGGAGGGTGAACGGATACCTGGAATATGAAGAGCTTATATCTGGATCGTCATCGGAGGAGCAGAATGTCGACGTGTCCGAGGATGACGTTGTAGCTCTTATCTATACGAGCGGCACAACTGGGCGAGCTAAGGGTGCGATGATTACGCAAAGAAACATTCTCACGGAGGTAAGAAACAGCCATGCAACGATTCCTCTCTCTGACCGTGATATCGGCCTCAACTTGTTTCCTTTTTACCACGTAGGGTTCGTGCGGTGCGTTACCTATATGGCGATGGGGGCTACCAATATTTGCGCGGATTTCTCCCCTCAAGTAGCCTGCGAACTGATAGAAAAAGAGAAAGTTACTCAATTGGCAATGAGCCCTGCGCAGGTGAACCTTTTGGTGAACTACCCAGATATAGGCAAATACGATTTGAGCAGTCTCCGTAAGGTCATCTGCGGAGGAGGCCACACCTCTTTGCAGACCCTTAAGAAGTTCTTCGAGGTCGTTTCCAAGGACTTTGAAATATTCTGGGTGACCTTCGGGTTGACAGAGGCCTGTGCATGCGTGTGCGGAAAGGTGGTGCGCAGGGAGATGCTCCCAGAGATAGAAAGAAAGATGAACGCCTTCAAGGGGCGAAAGCCCAGTGGGGTAACTGTGGGAACGGCGTATCCTTACTGCCAGGTTAGGATCGTGAACGAGAATGGTGAAGATGTGCCGCCTTGGGAGGTAGGAGAGATTATTGCCAAGGGAGACAACGTCACGAAAGGGTACTGGCGGCTTCCTGACGCGACTGCGGAAACGGTTCGCAATGGATGGCTGTACACAGGTGATATGGGTCTCTTCACTGACGACGGGGAGATTTTTGTTGTGGACAGGAAAAAGGACATGATCCTAAGTGGGGACGAGAACATATATCCGGCGGAGATCGAAGAGGTACTTCACTCCCATCCGGCCATTCTTGAGGCAGCTGTCATTGGAGTCCCCGATGAAAGGTGGGGCGAAACCGTGAAGGCTGTTGTGGTTCTAAAGGAGGGGCATTATGCTACGGAGAAAGACATCATAGAGTTCTGCAAACAAAGGTTGGCAAGTTACAAGAAGCCCACATCGGTCGACTTTGTTAAAGAGCTCCCGCGGAACCCTTCCGGTAAGGTGCTGAAAACTGAACTGAGAAGGAAGTATTGGGAAGGGAGAGACTGAAGGAGGCATAGCAAGTGGAACCCAGTCGCGAGCAAATGGTCGGGCATGAGATTGGCATTCGTTTGCAAGCAGGGGTTGCGAGAGCGCCTCGAGATCCTTCCAGGAAGCAAGCATCTTCGAGGGCTGGTGTGCGGCACGGAGGCTCCTTGGACCACAGATATACAGATTCGAATTTGGGAGGTACTGCAACAAGATGGACTTTGATTTTACTCCGGAACAACAGATGTTGAGGGCCACTTTTAGAAAATTCGTAGACCGCGAAATTAAGGGTTCCTATGCTCGGGCCCTTGACGACGATGAAGCCAGTGGATTCATTGATGCAACCATGTGGGGCAAGTTGAGGGATTTGGGCACCTTCATGGTTTCGGTTCCAGAGGAATATGGGGGTGCACATTCCTCTTTTATAAACGAAGTCATTATAACGGAAGAGCTTTCAAGAGGATCTGCCGCTCTTGGGATCATCGTGATCACTACGAACGGTTTTGGTTCGAGGACCATTCTCTTCAATGGAAACGACGAACAAAAAAAGTTTTTTCTCCCCAAGCTGGCTCGGGGCGAGATAAAGTTTGCTCTAGCCCTCACGGAGCCAGGAGGAGGGACTGACATTTTGGGTTCCATTAGGACGACCGCTGTCCGGGATAAAGGTGAATTCATTATCAACGGTCACAAGAGGTTCATATCCTGTGCGCACGTTGCTGATTATATTGTAACAGTCGCAAAGACTGACACTTCGGCTTCTAAGAAGACCAGGTCACTCACAGTGTTCATTGTAGAGACGAAGGAGAAAGCGGGGCTCACAGTGCGTCCAATAAGGAAGATCAGTATAAAAGGGGTAAGCGCTTGTGATGTGTTTTATGATAACGTCCGAGTTCACCCCGAATGCATATTGGGGGAGCTGAACAACGGATGGTACCATCTTCTGGCCACCCTCAACCATGAAAGGATATTGGTCGCGGCAATGACGAACGGAATAGGAACAGCTGCGTTCGAGGATGCGTTGGAATATGCTAAGAGTCGGGAGGCCTTTGGCCGGCCGATTGGTCAGTTTCAGGCTATCCAGCATAAATTAGCGGACACAGCGGTTGAGCTTGAGCTTGCAAGACTCATTACGTACAAAGCAGCATGGTTGCTGGACCAGGGAAGAAGCTGCCACGTAGAGGCTGCGATGGCGAAGCTTTTCAGTTCCGAAATGGCGTTTAGGGCGGCCACTCGGGGACTCGATATACTGGCGGGTTACGGAGTCACCGTAGAGTACGACATGCAACGGTATTTCAGGGACTCTCGAAACCCGATATTTTCTCCAATATCCAACGAGATGGTCAGAAATTTTATAGGAGAGCGCTTAGGTCTCCCAAAATCTTATTAATTAAAAAACTGGGATGGGATTAGCCAAGCGTTGCACGAGCTACGAAGGTCAAGCTAGGTCGGTACAAAAGAACAAGTGGGAGGGTGGTTAGAACGATTGCAAAGCCCGGGTTGCTATAACCGAATGGGGGCTTGAAAACCAAGCCAACACACCATGATGGATGGCCTAGGAGTTGGAGGATGAACACTGCGAAGTTGGCTTACGAGAAATTGTTTTCGCCGGGCAAATTGGGGGCCATGGAGGTAAAGAACAGAATCGTAATGGCGCCAATGGGCACCCGCCTCGCAAGTGAAATAGGCGGGGTGACTTGCCAGCAGATCCAATACTATGTCGAAAGGGCCAAGGGGGGGGTGGGCACAATTATTACGGAAGTGGCATGCGTCGATTACCCGTTGGGGCTCACGGGACCTACAAACCTGTGCATTCACGACAATGCGCACATAGCTGGGCACAACGAGCTGGTCGAAGCCGTCCATTCCTATGGGGCTAAGATTGTCTGTCAGTTAGCTCACGCGGGGAGGCAGACCAGGCTGTCAAATACAAAGGGCATGACTCCTGTGGCTCCTTCCTCCGTTCCCTGCAAATTTCTTGGCGTGGTACCGAGGGAGCTCGAAACGGAAGAGATAGAGGAGATAGTGAGAAAGTTTGTAGAAGCAGCTGTGAGGGCCAAAGCCGCTGGATATGATGGTGTTGAGCTTCACGGAGCGCATGGGTACTTAATAGCTCAATTCATGTCCCCAGCGAGTAACCACCGTAAGGATCGATACGGTGGCGATTTGGCCGGAAGAATGAGATTCCCTCTTGAAATTATAGAGGGTATTCGAGGAAGACTTGGAAGCAGGTTCCCCATCATATTTAGATTCAGCGCAGACGAATTTATCGAAGGTGGAAGGCGCATAGAAGAGTCGAAGATGGTTGCAAAAATCCTGGAGGACGCGGGAGTGGACGCGCTCCATGTGACCGCGGGCACATATGACTCCATGCCGACAATGATCGAACCCATGTCCTATGGTGAAGCATGGAAGGTTTATCTCGCAGAGGCCATAAAAAAGGAAGTGACAATCCCGATAATCGCTGTAGGAGTAATCCGTACGCCTGAAACCGCGGAGAGAATACTAAAAGAGGGTAAGGCAGACTTTGTCGCCCTCGGAAGAGCTTTACTTGCGGATCCTTATTGGCCAGAGAAAGCGAAGAACGGGAGAGAAAATGAGATCATACCATGCATCTCTTGCAATGTCGGATGCATAGGGGAGAGGATATTCAGAGATTTGCACATAAGATGCGCGGTGAATCCCTTGACAGGCAGGGAAAGATGGAAGGATGCCCTTCTGCCCGTCTCCAGAAGGAAGAAAGTGGTCGTGATTGGGGGCGGGCCGGCGGGGATAACGGCAGCTCTCTATGCCACGATGAGGGGTCATGAAGTGACGCTTTACGAGAAGGAACATGAACTAGGAGGGCAGCTCAGACTGGCTGAAAGGTGCCCAGGCAAGGAGAAGATCGGATGGTTTCGTAGATACCTGGTTAATCAGGTAAAGGAGAAAAAAATAAAGCTCCACTTGGGCCACCCGGTCACCGAAGATACCATTCTCCAGGGCAATCCGGATGCGGTCATCTTCGCTACGGGCGCTGTGCCGCTGATCCCTGAGATACCGGGGATCCATGGCGGATCGGTGTGTACAGCGTGGGAGGTCCTGGAGGGGAAAAAGGAGATTAAGGGTAAGGTTGTAATCATTGCTGGGGGCGGGACCGTTGGTTGTGAAGTAGGTCTCTATCTTGCACCCGCGAACAAAAAGGTCGTCATTGTGGAGATGCAGGATAGCCTTGCCCCTGACATGGAGCCAATAAATCGAATTGATCTTCTCTCACAGCTAGAGAGATCCGGAATAGAGTTTCGTCTCAAAACGGAAATCGTGCGCGTAGAACCGGGTGGGATGGTGGTTTTGAATCCGGACAAGAGCGAGGAAAGGATCGAGGCCGAGGTCATTGTCCTGGCCCTCGGGGCAGCCCCTGCTAGGAACCTTTTGTCAGCGATTGAAGGGAAGGTACAAGAGATCCACTTGGCAGGGGATGTTAACAAGCCTCGAAAGATAATGGATGCGGTTCACGAGGGATTCAAGGCTGCTATACGGGTCTGAGCTAGATTGACCGGCTCGTTCCTATTAAAGGAGGAAGGGACAATGGCAACGAAGAGGGTGGCGATCGTGGGAGTGGGATATTATGGCTTTCGGCCTGTATCTCCGGAGGTATCTTTTAGGGAAATGATATATGAAGCTGCGACAAGGGCTTACGAGGATGCAGGCCTGGAGCCGAAGGACATCGATGGGTTTGTGACCGCAGGAGAAGATTGGAACGAGGGTCATAGTATCGTCGACGAGCTGGCACCTGATCAGTTGGGGGCCGTCAAACGGCCCGTTTTTACAGTTAACGGGGATGCTATGCATGCCTTTGTCAGCGCTTACATGCACATACTTACCGGCCAGATGGACATATGCTTAATAGAGAGCAGAAGCAAGGCCTCGAACATTAAAAATCTTCATGAGATTACGATGATGGCCCTTGATCCCATATACACTCGCCCCCTTGATACGAGCCCTTACTTCATCGCGGGCCTGGAAATGAATCGATATCTCTACGAATCCGGGGTCACCAGAGAGCAGTGCGCTCGCGTGGTGATAAAAAACAGGCGCAACGCTCTCCTCAATCCTTATGCCGGCCACGGAGCGAGATTAGCTTTGGATGACGTTCTGAATTCTGATGTCATCTCTTACCCTCTGACCTCCTTGGAGATCAGCCCCCATTCCGATGGGTGTGTGGTTATGATCTTGGCCGAGGAAAAAAAAGCGGAGGTCATCAGAAAGGATCCGATCTGGATCCGAGGAGTGGGGTGGTGCACAGAAAGTTACAGTTTGGAAAGGAGGAACTGGAGCCAATCAGTCTTTACCCAGAAGGCTGCCGAAATGGCCTATAAAATGGCCAATATCCGTTTCCCGAGGAAAGAGGTCCACGTTGCCGAGGTTAACGACGAATTCGCTTACAAAGAACTCCAGCACTTAGAAGCTCTTGGCCTCTGCCGAAAAGGCGAAGCGGGCCATCTGATTGATGAGGGGGCTACTGAGATCTCCGGGGATCTGCCAGTTAATCCCTCTGGAGGGTGTTTGGGCGTTGGAAACCTACTTGAGGCCACAGGGGCCCAAAAGCTTTTGGAAATCGTGTTACAGCTCAGAGGGGAGGCGGGTCGCAGACAGGTGAAAAATGCAGAGGTAGGTCTAGCCCATAATTGGAGAGGGTTACCCACTAATAGCGGCGCGGTGGTTATTCTATCCAATTTTTAGGAGGACAAAATGGGAATGAGAAAGGTAGCAATAGTTGGTGCGGGGATGACGAAATTCGTTAGAAGAGCTCTGGAGACCCCCATAGAACTGGCTTATGAAGCTGCCAAGATGGCATTGGATTCCTGCGGTTTGACTCTAAAAGATATCGAGTGCGTTGTTCTGGGATCAGCGGTTGACGCCTTCGATGGAGTCTGCATGAAGGGTGAATATTTGAGCGGTGGTGCGGGAGCCTGGGGAAAACCGTTCATGCGACACAGCGTTGGAGGAGGAACGGGGGTCTTTTCCTGCATCCACGGATGGATGCACGTGGCTTCAGGTATGTTTGATCTCTGTCTGGTCGTGGCAGAAGAAAAAATGTCTTGTTGTCAGCCACATCCCCAGGGGGCCTTCCTTACCGTGTACGACAGTATTTTGGAAAGGCCTCTTGGGCTCAATCTCCTTTGGGTTGTGGCCCAGGAAATGAACCATTACATGATTACCAATGGCCTGAAGAGCGAGGACGTAGCCCTGGTCTCGGTAAAAAACAAGCGAAACGCATTGGATCATCCGGCTGCTATGTTGGGGGCGGACATCACCGTTGAGGATGTAGTGAACTCCGAGATCATCTCTTGGCCTGTCCACCGACTGGATATTAGCGCAACCAGCGATGGAGCTGCTGCCATAGTCCTCGCATCGGAGAGGTTAGCAGAGAGGATAACAGACAAGCCAGTCTGGATTGCTGGAGTGGGCTATAACCTGGACACGTGGTACTGGACATCTAGGGATCTAAGCTATCCTGTGTACGTGGAAAAGGCTGCCAGGATGGCCTACGAGATGGCAGGGATCAGAGAACCCCAAAAAGAGATACACATTGTTGAGCCCTATGATCCCTTCAGTTTTAAGGAACTTCAGAATCTGGAGGCCCTTCTTCTGGCTGACCGGGGAAAGGCGGCTCAGCTAACCGCCGATGGGGTTACAGCGCGTGATGGCAACATGCCTGTATGCCCTTCCGGGGGATTATTGGGAGTGGGCAACCCAATCTCCGCTGCAGCCCTAATGAAGGTGTGTGAGATATTCTGGCAGCTAAGGGGAGAAGCAGGGAAAAGGCAAGTGCCGGGGAATCCAAAAGTGGGTCTTGCGCAGGCTTGGGGGGACATGATGCAAACTGGGACAGTCGTCATCCTGAAAGTATGAGGAGGGGATACGATGAAGATGGATGTAAATCTTGGGGGTACACCCATCCGTGAAGAGGATATCAAGGAAAAAAAGGTGCTGTACACCGAATGGATCCCAAAGGCGAGATATGCATGGGACGCGGGGGTAGCCATCGGACGATTTTTGGAGGAACTGAAGAACGGAAGGATCATTGGAACAGAATGTCAAAGGTGCCGAAGAATCATGGTGCCTCCTAGACTGTTCTGCGAATTGTGCTACACGCCTGTAAATAGATGGACATACCTGGGAGACAGGGGAAGGGTGAGGACATTCTGTATGAGCCGGGTACGGTGGGACGCCAGTCGAGTTGAGGAACCCTTCTTCCCTTCAGTCATTGAACTGGATGGAGGGAAGAAAGGCACAGCATTATTCCATGTCATCAGAGGGGTGGATCTTGAGCATATGAAGGTGGGACTAAGGGTCAAAGCAGTATGGAAGGCACCAGAAGAACGAATTGGGGCCATCACCGACATCGAGTATTTCATTCCAGAATAGGAGGGGAGCCATGTCCTTGCTTGAAAGGATTTCAAAGAACACGCAGGTAAAAGCGTGGGAAGGTGAGTTTCCAGTCAGATATCTCTACACTTATGGCATTGCCGCGGAAAGATTTTTTAGAAATATAATGGAACGGGGGACAATAGTGGCGACCCGATGTGCGCTATGCGATGCGATTTATGTGCCTCCGAGTATATTCTGTGAACGATGCTTTGAGAGATTAGAAGAGTGGATAGATGTAGGTAGCATAGGGACCCTTCATTCCTTTACAATCTGCCACCTTAATAGGGATGGTTCAAGAAGGGACGCCCCGTGTCTCATTGGGGTTGTGAAGATCGAAGGCACCGAAGGAGCCCTTGTCCACTACTTGGGTGAGGTTGAGGTAAAAGACGTTAAGATCGGCATGCCAATGGAAGCAGTCTTCAAGAACGTTGAAGAAAGAACGGGTTCCATATTGGACATTCTCTATTTTAGGCCCGTTCGGTAGCTGCTCTCCATCTGACAGGGGCTGCCACATAAGTTGGAGGAGAGGGAATGGACTTCAATCTAAGTGAGGAGCACGTAGCCATCCGTAATACCGTGAGGAAATTTGCGCAAAATGAAATAGCGCCCATAGCCCAGGAGATTGAAGAGAGAGATGAGTTTCCGGTTGAGCTAGTGCGAAAGATGGGTAGTTTGGGTCTTCTCGGACTTTCGTATCCCGAGAAATATGGGGGGGGTGGCGCCGGGCATCTTGCCCATGTCATCGCCGTAGAGGAGCTAAATCGCGTCAATTCTGCGGCAGCCCTGCAAGTATGCTCGGTCATCCTGAGTGGGGCCCCCATATACCTGTTTGGAACGGAGGATCAGAAGCAGAAATGGCTGGTCCCGTTCATCCAGGGGGAAGTGCAGCTCGCCTTTGGCTCAACGGAGCCGCAATCGGGATCAGATGCCGCTGGAATTCGGACGACTGCTCGCCTGGAAGGCGACGAGTGGATTATCAACGGGGCAAAAACGTTTATTACGAATGCCGGAAGCCCCCTATGTATCGGGGTCACCATCACGGCAGTGACTGGAAAAAGGAGCGATGGTCGAAACGAGATCACTCAGATTATGGTCCCGACCGGAGCTCCTGGGTATACGATTGGACGGAACCTGAAGAAGATCGGGTGGCATGGGGTGGATACGAGGGAGTTGTTTTTCGATGAGTGCCGGGTTCCCAGAGGAAACTTACTAGGGGAGAAAGGGGCTGGTCTTAAGCAGGCACTTACCGCCATGTCCATGACCCGAGTGTACATAGCAGGAATGGCTGTTGGTCTGGCTCAAGGATGTTTAGACGTGTCTCTCAAATTTGCGAAAGAAAGGATTGTCTTTGGACAGCCGATCTCCAAATTTCAGGCTATCCAGTTCAGGCTGGCGAGTATGGTTACTGAAATAGAAGCAGCAAGATTACTCACGTATAAAGCGGCGGCCATGATGGACGAAGGCAGAGCATATTCCTTCGAGGGCTCGCTTGCAAAATTGTTTTCCACGGAGGTGGCAGGGAGGGTCGTAAACCATGCAATAGAAATACACGGCGGTTACGGATGTACTAGGGAGTATACAGTCGGCAGGTTCCTCGGAGACACGAAGATTCTCCAAATAGGTGAGGGAACTCCCGAGATCCAGAGGCTTATCATAGCAAGGGGGCTGGGCTGTTGATCCTCGCGTCAAGCGGGAAAGGAGGACCGATCTATGCATAGGCACGACGAAATGCTCATTCCAGACATTACTAGAAGAAACGCGAAGCTGTTTCCTCGGAAGGAGGGATTCGTATGCGGGGAAAATAGACTGAGTTTTGCCGAATTTCAGGAAAGAACCAACAGGTTGGCCAATGGCCTGATGAGGGCCGGTGTGCGCAAAGGGGACAGAGTAGGGGCATTGCTCAATAATGGGCGTGAATACGCCGAGATGTACTTTGCTGTTCCGAAATGTGGTGGAATAATTGTTCCTCTTAACTATCGCCTTTCACCAAGAGAGCTATGCTGGATTGTCAATCATGCTGAAGTCAAAGTCCTAGTCGTCGATGAAGGATATCTCGGTCTCCTAAGGCCTGTCAGAGCCGAGCTCACAAGCGTTCAGCAGGTAATTACGGTGGGCGGGCAAGCGAGTCAAACGACAGACTATGAGGAGGTCATTGCATCGTCTTCCCCTGAAGAACCCGAAATAGACGCGCATGAGGACGAGGTGGTTGGAATCTTCTATACGAGCGGGACAACGGGTGTACCAAAAGGGGCCATGCTCACTCACAGGAACCTTATGTCCACCTGTCAGGCCATATGCATAGAAACTAAGATTGGACCGAGCGATAAATTTTTAATAGTCTCGCCGATGTATCATACGGTCACTCCTTCATTCATGTTTGCTCATATGTACAGGAGCAGTACCGTGGTAGCAATCGACCATTTTGATCCAGACTTACTGCTATCCACTATACAGAATGAGCACATAACGCACGTTTTTTTGGTGCCGTCAATGATAATATTTGCCATGGAACATCCTAACTTCAAAGATTACGATCTTTCGAGTCTTAGATTAGTGTGGTACGGTGGCTCCCCGATGGCTGGAGAGAAAGTCGCACAAGCAATGGATTTGTTTAAATGCGACTTCGGTCAAGGTTTTGGAATGACGGAGATCGGTCCATGTTTCGTGAGCGTGTTATCGCCCGAGGAGCACAGGGAGCTTCTAAGAAAGGGCGATTATGGGAGGCTGTCCTCTGCGGGAAGGAACTACTCCAATGCAGAGGTGAGAATAGTGGACGAAGAGGATCGTGAACTTCCGATTGGTATGGTCGGAGAAATATGCGTGCGTGGCCCGCACGTGATGAAAGGATATTGGAAGATGCCAGAGGAGACTGAAGAGGCCTTAAGAGGCGGTTGGTTCCATACGGGCGACGTGGGGAGGATAGATGACCAAGGCTATCTGTTCGTTGTGGACAGGAAAAAGGACATGATAATAAGCGGAGGCGAGAACATTTACTCTGCCGAGGTCGAGAACGTGATCAGCAGTCACCCCGCGGTTCGAGAGGTGGCGGTTATTGGCGTGCCAGATCCACAATGGGGGGAGGCGGTGAAAGCGATCGTTGCACTGAAGCCCGGGATGACTGCTACTGAGGACGAAATTATCGAACATTGCAAGAAAAACCTCGCTAGTTATAAAAAGCCAAAGTCGGTGGAATTTGTCGATGCCCTTCCAAGAAATGTGATGGGAAAGGTGCTGAAGAAAGAATTAAGAGAGAAATACTGGAAAGGTTATGACAGGAGAGTCCACTGAGGGGAAGGGCAGTTGATTGAGGGGGAGTCCGTAAAGGTGCGGAACGGCTGGAGTAGTGCCTTTACCGCCATTATGGCTTCAGTTGGAGGGAGAAGATGGGCCAGAAGGATGTGGTCGTTGTAAGTGCGGTTCGCACGCCCTTTAGCAAGTTTGGAGGAAGTCTCAGAGATGTTCCGAGTATCATTCTGGGTGCGAGGGTAATTGAGGAGGCAATTAGGAGGATAGGGGGGCAAAAGGAGTTAGTGGACGAAGTCTACTACGGCACGTGTCAGCCCTTAGAGACCGGGCTTGAGAATGATGTTCCAGATCGTCAGGCCGTGTTGGAAGCGGGTCTGCCTCATAGTGTGTTGAGTTTTACCATAGACAGGGCTTGCTGCGCTTCGCTTACAGCGGTCCGACTCGCCATGTGGTCACTCAGAACAGGGCAGAGCCGAATCTGCCTTGCGGTGGGTGCAGAAAACATGAGCCGGATTCCCTTCGTACTGCCGGGATTGCGCTGGAAGGGGCGTAGGATGGGGAACATCCAGCTGTATGACAATGCCTTCATGCTGGGATACAAAGGTTGGAACCCTGTATCTAGGGAAATGGCTGAGATTGAGCTGGAGTTTTTCGGGTGGGGGCCGGTGGCGAAAGATGCAGGTGAGGTGGCTGTAGAGTGGGGAGTGTCAAGAGAAGAGCAGGACGAGTGGGCGTTTCAAAGTCACATGAAGTACTTTGAAGCTTTGAAAAACGGAAGAATAAAAATCGGTGAGGAATTAATGGTCCTGACTTTTAAACAGAAGAAGGGACCACCGTTAGTGGTGGATAAAGACGAGGGGCCAAGGCCGGATACTACTCTTGAAGCCCTTGCGAAGCTTCCAACGATTTATGGCAGTCCCACCGTGACGGCGGGAAACGCTCCAGGCCTGGATGCAGGGGCAGCGGCAGTAGTCCTCACGACGAGGGAGAATGCTACCAGAATGGGTCTAGAGCCACTGGCCACAATTCTCTCTGTAGAGGCCGTTGCCGTGGAACCACGGCTATTGGCCTGGGTTCCAGCACCAGCCATTCAGAAGGCCCTTGACAAGGCTAACATTCGCTTGGAGGACTTAAAGCTCATAGAGATCAACGAGGCTTTTGCGGCGATGCCCCTCGTTGCTAGCAAAGCTCTTGCCGAAGGGAGCGAGTCAAAGCTGCGAAGCATAAGGGAGAGGTTGAATGTTAATGGAGGTGCCGTTGCCATAGGGCACCCAGTTGGGGCCAGCGGAGCTCGGATCTTGATGACTCTCATTTATGAGTTGAGAAGGCGAGGTGGTGGGTACGGGGCGTGCGCGATATGCGGAGGGCTTGGCCAGGGGGAAGCGGCGGTTGTGAGGGTGGACTGAGCGGGCCTCTCGGTAGACCTCGGACACAGGGTGAGAGCCCCGGGGTGCGGGCCTTTGGCGAAGGCATCAGATTGGAATGGCATAAGGGGTGTGAGAGGCCAAAGGGGAGGAGCCAAGTAACAACACCGGGAAGTAAGGAGGAAAGGCAGGTGCGAGAGATGAAGCAGACTTTGCCTTTGAAAGGTATCAGGGTCGTGGATCTCACGACTTCGTATGCAGGGCCGTTTTGCACTATGCTACTGGCCGACATGGGAGCCGAGGTAATAAAAATAGAGGAGCCGTGTCATGGAGACGATAGCAGAGCCTGGGGGCCTCCATTTTGCGAGGGCGGCATAAGCCCGTGGTTCCTGAGCGCGAATAGGAACAAGAAGAGCGTCACCCTAAATCTAAGGCAGGTCGAAGGGCTCAAGATCTTGAAGGCTTTGGTAGCCAAAAGCGATGTGTTTGTAGTGAGTATGAGCAAGAGGGTTCTAAATAAGATGGGTCTCTCTTACGGTGAGCTCAGCTCCCTAAATCAGGGCTTGATATTTTGCTCAATTACCGGTTTTGGCCAGACCGGACCATACAGTGAAAGGTTGTGTTATGACTTGATTGCGGAAGGGATCGGGGGCATTATGAGTGTCACAGGCGACAACGATCAACCTCAGAAAGTTGGGACGGCGGCAGGTGATATTCTTGCCGCTCACCATGCATGCTTCGCGATCGCCGCGTGCTTATACCGGAGGCAGACTTCGGGAAGGGGAGAGTTTATAGATGTCTGTCTCCTTGACAGTATAGTCTCATTCGTGACCCCGCGTATTGTGAGTTTCTTGGCTACTGGAGAGCTTCCAAGGCCAGACGCAAACAGGAGCACGCCGCTAGCCATCTATCAACCGGTGAAGACAAAGGACGGATTTCTGAACCTGGGGGTGGGAAATGACAGGATTTGGGAACGCCTCTGCCGAGCATTGGGACTGGAAGAAATGTTACAAATTCCCCAATATGCCACCAACGCTGGAAGGAGAAAGCATAGAGAGGAGATAGTCAGGCGATTGGAGGAAGTGCTGGAGCGTGAGCCAACGCAATACTGGTTCAATTACCTTGGCGAAAGAGGCGTTCCGTGCGGCCCTATTTACTATCTGAACGAGGTGGCAGCGGATCCACACGTGAAAGAGAGAGGGCTGATCTTTTATCTCGAACATGAGCAGGTGGGACTGATCCCCCAGGTAGCGCCTCCGTGGAAGTTGGACACCACTGAAGAAAGATTTCATAGCCCTCCCCCTAACCTTGGCGAGCATGACGACGAAGTGCTTCGGGAGTGGCTCGGGATGCGGGATGATCAAATTCAGAGACTGCGTGAGAGGGGAGTCATAAGGAAATCGAAAATCGCTTAAGAATGGACAGGTTCTGCGGCGAAACGGGGTTAAAAGAGCCAATGGGCACTGTGCCGGACGAAGGGGCGCATTTCTTGGCATCGAGGATCCAATTCAAGGATATCAGTTGAAGGATAATAAAGGATATAACGCATCGGACTTCGATATCGTATGAGAATTGGGGCTTAAAGAGAAGAGAGGATGCTATGCACAAAGGCCGAGCCAAGGAGGGAGCGATGAGCACGTTTGAGGATATAATTTATTCGAAAAAGGAAAAAGTTGCGAGAATAGCGATAAATAGGCCTGAGGTTGGTAACATGTTCAGGTCTAAGACCTTACAAGAGATGAAAATGGCACTGGAGGACAGCCGATTGGACGAGGAGATTCGAGTGGTTGTTATCTCCGGGGTCGGAGGAAAGTTCTTCTGTATTGGAGGAGACAAGGCGGACCTCGAGAGGACTTACTCATATAAAGGGGTGCTTCCAGTTATGGACGTCTATGAGGCAATAGACAAGCATCCGAAGCCGGTAATCGCAGCAGTGGACGGGTATGCGGTGGGAGGGGGGAACGTCCTTCATGTGGTGTGCGATCTAACTATTGCCACGGACCGGTCTGTATTTCGTCAAGTCGGACCGATGATGGGAAGCTTCGATGCCGGTTACGGAACTTGGTATTTGGAAGACGTGGTGGGTAAGAAAAAGGCAAAAGAAATGTGGATGCTAAACAAGAAGTATACAGCTAGGGAAGCATTGGAAATGGGTCTTGTTAATGTGGTGGTGCCTCCGGACCAACTTGAGGCCGAGGTGGAAAAATGGTGCAGCCAGCTGATACGTCGAGGTCCTCAGGCCCTGTGGGCAATCAAGGCTTCTTTCGCAGCTCGCCACGGGGGAGTGGCGGGATTTTCTCGGGTGGCACACGATCTTTTGCTTTCCTACTATCTCGCTTCTGAAGAAGCGAAAGAGCTCCTGGTGGCATTCAATGAAAAGCGTGATCCTGATGAAACGAAATTTTACAAGTGACAACGCGAAGGCGGACGGAGGGAAAATAATGAGTGAAAGCCATTTGGTTGTCGAAAGAAAAGGACCTATAGAAGTGTTGAAGATTAACAGACCTCAGGTTCTGAACGCTCTGAACTTTGCGTTGCTGGAAGAATTGTACGATCGGTTAAAGATAATAGCGAAGGACCAGAGCATAAGGGCGATCATTATGACAGGAGAAGGGGAGAAAGCCTTCTGCGCAGGGGCGGATATTCAGGAGCTGCGCGGTCGCCATATCTGGGAAGAGAGACAGGGAATGCTATTAGGTCAGGCGACCTTCACGCTGCTGGAAAACCTAGGGAAACCAAGCATAGCCGCAATCAATGGATATGCGCTCGGTGGGGGACTGGAGCTTGCGCTTTCGTGCACTTTTCGCATAGCCGCCTCCAATGCGAGGCTTGGGTTTCCCGAAATCAATCTCGGGCTGATACCTGGATATGGTGGAACCCAGCGGCTTCCCAGGCTGGTGGGCTGTGCTAAAGCTGCGGAGATGATTCTGCTCGGCTTGCAGGTCACAGCTGAGGAGGCCCAGCAGCTGGGGCTAGTTACGAAAGTGGTCGAGCCAACCAGACTGATGGAAGAGAGCTTTTCGCTGGCATCTCGGATTTGCGAGAAGAGTCCGTTGGCTATTGCCTTAGCGATGGAATCAATAAGAAGGGGAACGGACACTTGTCTGCTCGATGGCTTAAAGATAGAGGCAGACCTCGGCACAATAGCGTACAACACGGAGGATGCGCGTGAAGGACTCGCCGCTTTCTTAGAGAAAAGAAAGCCGGTTTTTCGGGGCAGGTGACTCATGGAGCTTCGGGGTCTTGATGGAAGAGGGGCAATTGTTACAGGGGGGAGCAGAGGGATTGGAAGGGCTATAGCAGAAACTTTGGCCCTTTGCGGAGCAAAGGTTTTATGTTGTGCAAGAAATGAGACACAGTTAAGGGAGGCATGTAAATCGATACAGGAGAAAGGAGGCACGGTCCATGGCATTAAAGCCGATGTCAGCTCCGCCTCGGACAGGAGGATGATAATCAATGAGGCGAGAGGTCTATTCGGGCGGGTCGATATCCTCATCAACAATGCAGGGATCCATTATGAAAAGTCAGCTTTGGATTTGTCCGATGAAGAAATGAGGTTTGTTCTGGAAACTAATTTTCTTTCTATGTTCGCACTTGCACGAGATGTAGCAAGAGAAATGATTGACGGGGGCGGTGGGATTATTGTCAATATGGGCTCCTTTTGGGGCCAATTTGGAATCCGCAAGCAGCTTGCGTATTGTGTTTCCAAGGCAGCAATCGAGGCCTTGACGAGGTGTCTGGCCGTGGAGTTGGCTGATCACAACATCAGGGTTGTTACTGTGGCCCCGGGGCATATTCTGACTGATATATCTAGGCCAGCATTGGAAAATGAGAAGCTGAGGGAACGGATACTGAGGAAAATCCCTGCGCGCAGGATTGGCAGCCCCGAGGAAGTGGCATATTTGGTTGCGTTTTTGTGTTCCGAACAGGCAAGCTATATAACAGGGCACGTATATTATATCGACGGCGGCCAATCGATTGTATGGTAAGAGAGGCGAAAGATGGATCAGCACTTTTTGATGAAAGGAATCCTCCTAAGTGATGAGGAGAATATGGTCCTCAACGTGGTTCGAGAACTCTGCCAAAAGGAGATTCGACCTTTGGCAAGCCTTGTTGACGAAGAAGAGAGATTCCCGTGGGAAAATGTAAAAAAGATGAACGAAATCGGATTGAACGGGCTTTTCATACCAACCGAGTACGGCGGGAATCAGATCTCTAGAGTAGCGTGGCTGTGTGTGCTCAAGGAGATTTCAAAGGCCTGTCCCTCAACGGGGATCATTTTAGCCACGAATTGCCACGCTTGCTATCCCATAGTGCGATTCGGGACAGAAGAGCAAAAAAGAACTTTCTTGGACATCTTCCTCAAAGGGGGGATAGGGGCCTTCTCTGTGACCGAAAGCCACGCAGGCTCGGACGCTCGAGCGATAAAGACGACGGCTGTGGCGATCAGTGGCGGCTATGTGCTAAACGGGACGAAAACATTCGTCACCAGTGGAAATGTGGCGGACTTAGTCACGTTATTTGCGCAAGTGTCCAGAGACGGCCGTGGGCTTGGGCTGGCACCCTTTGTGATCAAAAAGGGGACAAAGGGACTCACAGTCGGAAAGATAGAGAAGAAGATGGGGATCCGGGCCTCCACCACTTCAGAGTTGGTTCTGGAGGACTGTTTTGTGCCGCAGGATTCACTATTGGGAAATCCCGAGAAAGGTTTCTCAATCTTGCTCAGCTGTCTCAATTCATCAAGACCAAATGTCGCTGCACAGGCTGTGGGACTTGCAGAAGCGGCGTTCGAAGCGGCAGTTTCTTATGCCGGAACCAGAACCCAGTTTGGCAAAATTCTCGCGGAGCATCAGGGAATCCAATTCATGATAGCGGAGATGGCCACCTCCATTGCAGCTGCCTGGCAACTGGTAGTTCATGTGGGAAGACTAATGGATGCTGGGGTCGAGGATATATCTGCGGAGGCATCGATGGCGAAACTATTTGCTTCAGAGGTGGCGGAGCGGGTAGCATCCGATGCTATCCAGATCCATGGGGGCTATGGGTACTGTCGCGATTACCCGGTAGAAAGGCTATACCGAGATGCAAAGATAACTCAAATATACGAGGGGACAAGCCAGATTCAGAAAATTGTAATAGCCAGGCGTTTAATGGCAAAACATCATCCCAATAACAGGAGGTAAAAGTGGCTGACGAGAAGAACACAATCGGGGTGTTGGGTTGTGGAACAATGGGATCTGGGATCGCGATCGTATGCGCAAGGGCGGGATTCAAAACCATTGTGGTCGACACAGACGAAAGGCAACTAAAGAGGGGTAGAGAACTTATCGATAGGTTCTTCGCGAAAAGCGTTGAGAAAGGCAAACTAACGGAGGCAAAAAAAAGAGAAATCATGCAAAGTAGGCTGACGTTCTCGGTCAGCTACGAAGACCTCAAGGAATGCTATTTTATTATCGAGGCAGTCTACGAAGACTTGGAAGTCAAAAAGGCCGTATTGGCAAAACTCAATGGCATCTGTCATGTCGGGACGATCTTTGCGAGCAATACGTCTACCCTTTCCATTACCTCGATAGCGGCAGGCTCCGGACGACCTGACCGGGTAATCGGAATGCACTTCTGCCTTCCAGCGCAAGTGATGAGGTTGGTCGAAGTGACGAGGGGTCTGCAAACGAGCGACGAGACTTACCAAAGGACTAAAGAGCTTGGGGAGCAGCTGGGCCAAGTGATAATAAATACTAAAGACACGCCCGGCTTCATTCTAAACCATTTCGTTGTCGCTTTTAACAATTCTTGTATTAGGGCGTATGAGGAGGGTCGGGGAAAGGTAGAGGACATAGACAAGGCCGTCAAGCTTGGGCTCGGATACCCTATGGGACCTTTCGAGCTTCTCGATTATATAGGTCTGGATACCCATTTGAGGGTTTCTCTTGCCCTTTACGAGCAAACGAGGGACAACCGCTTTTGGCCTCCTCCTTTGGTTAGGCGTATGGTAGACGCCGGGCACCTGGGTCGGAAAGTCGGGAGGGGCTTTTACATGTACCCCGAGGCCGGAATGTTCGGGGTATGATGGCTGGGAGGCACGACAATGGAGGTAAGAAAAGTCGGAATAATTGGACTTGGGGAGCTGGGCAATGGCCTTGTAAGGTTGATCGCTTTGAAGGGATATGCTGTTCAGGCTGTGGACAAGAGGGAGGAGAGGCTGATCGAGTGCAAGAGATGGCTAGAAGAATCAGGGCGAAGGAAGGAGGGGGAGGAATGGCACGATATTGCGAGTAAGGTAGGGTTTAGCACTGAAATCGGCGGGATGCGGGACTGTGAATTGGTGATAGAAGCAATAGGGGAGGATTTAGAGGCCAAACAGAAGCTTCTTCGGGATCTTGAGGAGGTCACGTCCCACGAGGCAATCTTGGGTACCACGACGTCCTGCCACTCCGTGACGGGAGTGGCGCGGAGGTTGATCAGGGCGGAGCGAGTCGTGGGAATGCACTTTATCAGGCCTGTGGAGAGGGTGAAACTTGTGGAATTAGTGAGAGGGGAGAAGACGAAAGAGGCGTTAGTGGAAATTGTAGATGCGTTCTGCAGGAGCTTGGAAAAGGAGACCATTGTTGTGAAAGACTTACCAGGCTTGCTGGTGAATTATCTATTTGTTCCTTACATGAATCAGGCCATTGAAGCATATGATCAGGGGCTTGCGAGCAGGGAAGATCTCGACACAGCTATCCGTATGGGGCTCGGATATCCTATGGGCCCGTTAGAACTTATCGACTTGATCGGGCTGGATAAGCACCTGGAGCTGACCAGCGCGCTATACGATCGACTAGGGGACCGAAGGTTTTTCCCGCCTCCGATCCTCCGGCGGATGGTAGATGCCGGGAAGCTGGGGAGGAAGACGGGGGAAGGGTTTTATAGGTACGAGCAAAGTGACAGGACGTGAACTATCGTGCGACTAGGGGCACAAGCCTTGTGTTAGGATTTAAGAACGGATTAGGCGAAGGAGGTAACAAATGAGGGCAAAAGCATGGGGGATGGTGGTTGTAGTGTTTTTAATGGTGGGTCAATGTCTTGCTCAGGAAAAGGTCATCAGGTGGGGCGTCTCAGCATCTCTCCAGAAGGAGGCAGGAATAGGAAGCAAAAATGGCACATTGATGGCCGCCGAGGAAATCAATGCCGCCGGAGGCATATTGGGGCGGAGGGTGGAACTGTTTTTTGCAGATGATGAAGCTCGTCCAGAAGTTGGAATAAGGGCGGCGCAAAAATTATTATACGAGGACAAAGTGGATTTTATCACTGGTGGGTGGCTCAGTGGCGTGGGATTGGCCCAGGCAGATCACATCTTCAACGCCAAGAAGCTCTGGTTTAGTGTGGGGCCTGCTACGCCAAAGCTTGCTGAAATGGTGAAAACCGATTACGAGAGGGCGAAATACTTTTTCCGTGTGGGATGTGTCAATTCGGATATGTTCGCATATGATATGGCCGTGTTCGCAGAGGAGTTTTACAAAAAAGGCTTGGGGCTGACGAAAGTGGCGTTACTTGCCGAGAGCTCTGTGTGGGCCAGGGAAATGTCTGCCTATCTGGAGAAAGCGTTCCCCGAAAGAGGTATCCAGATTGTGTACTCGGACGTCTTCGATCCAAAGAGGACCGACTTTTCCCCTCAATTCGCCAAGATTAGGGAGTCCGGAGCCCAGGTGATGTTCACAATTCAAGCCGCCTCGCCAGGTGTGCCCCTGACGAAACAATGGGCGGAGACACAGCTACCAGTCCACCAGGCGGGTTACAGTTTGGCATCCCAAGTGTTCAATTTCTGGGACAAGACGGACGGAAAATGTTACACGGAAGTAACGCAGCTAATTAATGGAGGTAGAGCTCCAATCTCGCCGAAGACGATAGATTTCTACGATAGGTATGTTGCTAGATTTGGCGATTCGCCGACCTATACAGCATTTGGTCAATACGATGCCTTGTATTTGCTTAAGCATGTGGCCGAGCAGACCGGATCCTTGGAAACGGAGGTACTGATCAAGGCACTGGAGAAAGTGGACTTTCTGGGTGTGGCTGGGCGCATTCGGTTCGATCCTTACCATGATCTAATTTACGGGCCTGATGGGAAGATGCCGGTATGGATTCAATGGCAGGGGGCGAGAAAAATGGAGGTAATTTACCCGTTCCAGTGGAAGACGGCGGAGTACATTTTCCCGCCGTGGATTAAAAAATAGCGACCTTGGTGGGATTGCGCAACAGGGGGTTCAGCGGGAGATCTGTTGAGGGTGGGGTACCTGTCACGGGTCCAGTGCAGGGATTCCCGTGCTTGGCGCTACCTTGCCAATTGCTTCGCTGGAGTGAGGTAAGGTGAACGTTGCGCTCGAGATTCTGGTGTACGGGGCCGTCCAAAGCGGGGTCTATGCCATGCTGGCTCTGGGATTCTCGCTGATCTTTGGGGTCGCTGGGGTGGTAAACTTGGCGCACACCGCGTTTTACATGGCTGGCGCCTATCTGATTTATACTTGTGTGAGCCTTCTAGGCATGGGCCTGCCCGCAGCATTGGTATGCTCAGTAATAGTGGTGGGGCTCTGCGGACTTGCGGTCCAGCGGTTCGCGATCCGGCCTCTGATAGAGTCCGAGTATTCCGTTATGATGATAACAGTTGCTATTGCGTTCCTGGTTCAAGAGGCGGTGACAGTTATATTTGGGCCTGCAGACAGGAATGTTAAGGGGTTTATCGATCAGAAGCTGGAGGTGTTCGGGGTGGTCGACATTGATTCACAGCGAATGCTGACCTTAGGGGTTGCGACAGTCTTGATCGTAGCATTGTGGTTTTTCATTAACAAAACCAAGCAGGGTAAGGCTGTACTCGCCGTTGCTCAAGACCGAGAGGGAGCACTTTTTGTAGGTATAGACCCATGGAAGATCTACCTCCGTGTGATGTTCATCTCCGCTGTTCTAGCAGGAATCGCTGGGGCCTTCATCGCTCCTACGTTGGGTGCCCGACCGCATATGTGGGAACACCCGCTCGTTAAGTGTTTCGCAATAGTGATTCTTGGGGGACTTGGCTCAATAGAAGGCACCATCTTAGCAGCTATCATCTTAGGCTTCTGTGAGGTGGTGGTTTCGTTCTTAATCTCAAGCTACTTAGGTGAGTTGGTAGCTCTGATAATGATCTTAGGCGTCCTCATGGTGAAGCCAGCAGGACTCATGGGCAGGGGCGCTGTACGATGAGAAGGGTCCCGAAAGAAGTTCTTGCATTTGTCATAATATGTGGAGTTATGGCACCTGTGCCGCTTGTAGTTGAGTCTCACTATGTGATTAACCTGATAATCCTTTGCAACATCTACGCGGTATTTCTTGCTAGCTGGGATCTTTTGACTGGCTATACAGGGCAGATAAGCTTTGGTCACGCCCTCTTTATCGGGGGTGGCGCTTACACTGCGGGACTTCTCAACTTTTATCTCAAGTTTCCGCCTCTAGTCACAATCCCGAGTGGTGCTCTGATTGCAGCAATTTTGGGATTAGCACTGGGAATACCGTCATTGAGACTTCGCGGTCCTTACCTAGCACTAGCTACCTTTTCGGCCTCAGCTATCCCGTCTGTTTTGGTCTCTACGTTATGGAAGTACACGGGGGGGGAAGACGGACTTTACGGAATAGCCCCGATTTCGTTCAATGTGGTTAATCGCTATTACCTTTCCCTGGCTTTGATGGGTGTCTGCTGCGGTATTATGTCTGCGCTTGCTAGGTCTAGTTACGGGCTCGTGTTACAGGCCATTAGAGAGGACGAGACTGCCGCAATGGCCTCGGGAGTCGATACGCGTGCGTACAAGCTCAAAACGTTTGTCTTAAGCGGTTTTTTTGCAGGTCTGGCCGGCGCTTTTTATTGTCACAATCAGATGCACGTTGGAACAGAAGAGCTGTCGCTGTCCTTGTCCATTCTGGTAGTCCTAATGAGTGTGGTCGGGGGCATCGGGACGATTATAGGGCCTATGTTTGGAGGATATTTGCTTATTCTTCTCAACGAAGGCTTGAGGTTCATAGAGGATTTTAGACTCGTTATTTATTCAGGAGCGGTGGTGATCATCCTCCTCTTCTTGCCGAGGGGGCTGCTTCCTTCGGTTCTTGAACTAATGCGCAGGACAAGGGGCCTTGTTATCAAAAGCCCGTCCCCAAAGGTGGAAGCGGTTCGGGACAGCGCCAGCGGTGTGGATGAACCGGAGGCTCAGAGGGGGCTTTCCTGCGAGCCCAAGTGAGGTGTAGTTTTGATGGAAGGGCCCATACTGCACGTTGAAAGGCTAACAAAGAACTTCGGTGGATTGGCGGCATTGAGCCAAGTTACACTGGAGATACAACGTGGCGAGGTGGTGGGTATCATCGGGCCCAATGGGGCTGGCAAGACAACGCTCTTCAACTTGATTAGCGGATTCCTTCGTCCAGATTCCGGCAATATAGTTTTTAGGGGTGAGAGTATAGCGCACAAGAAGCCACAAGAAATAGTTGCACGAGGCATTGCCAGGACGTTCCAAATACCGAGGCCGTTTCACAACTTGAAAGTTGTGGAAAACGTAGCAGTGCCCCTTATCGTAACCAAAAGACGGAAAGGTTCCGGGGTTTCAAAGTTGGAGATCGCTCATGCACTCCTGGAAAGAGTGGGATTAGGAGGCAAAAAGTTTATGAAGGCGGGCGACCTGTCCGAAGGAGATTTGAAGAGACTAGAGTTAGCTAAGGCATTAGCTACAGAGCCAGAGCTAGTTCTGCTAGATGAACCCTTTTCAGGGCTATCGTCGACAGAAATTGAGGGACTTGTGCCTTTGATAAGAGAGCTGTCCGAACAGGGCACTACTGTCCTTATAGTAGAACATAAGCTGAGAGAGCTTATGAAACTTGTAAGAAGAGTCGTTGTGTTAAACTTTGGCCAGAAGATAGCCGACGGAAGGCCGGAGGAAATAGCCGCCGACAAGGTGGTTATAGAGGCTTACTTAGGAGCGGGAGGAGCGGCACTTGTCCTTTCTTGATGTTGTAGAAACCTCGGTCTATTACGGCAAGGCATTAATACTAGAGCGAGTGAACGTTAAAATTCACAGAGGGGAGGCTGTAGGCATTATCGGTCCTAATGGCGCCGGCAAGACTACTCTGCTAAGGGCCATCTCGGGTGTCGTTAGGTGTCGAGGACAAATATTTTTTGACGGTAAAAGGATTGACAATGAATCTCCTTCGGCGATAGTGAGGGCAGGTATCGTGCAGTGTCCAGAAGGGAGGCATTTGTTTCCCGGTCTGTCGGTGAGAGAGAACCTGGAGATGGGAGCTTACATTAGGAGAGATCGTGCGCAGATAGAGAAAGACATGGATGAGATATACAGAATGTTTCCCGTATTGAAGGAGCGACAAAGGCAATTAGCAGGAACGCTCAGCGGAGGGGAGCAACAGATGCTTGCAATTGGAAGGTCTCTGATGGCCAAGCCTTCCTTGCTAATGTTGGATGAGCCCTCTACTGGGCTAGCGCTATTAGTAAGACGGACTATAGTGGATAAGATTTGGGAGATAAGGAGGAAGGACGTAACGATATTGCTTGTGGAGCAAGACGCTCAGATGGCCTTTGAGATTGCGGACAGAGTTTACGTCTTTGAACAAGGCACAGTCGCGCTGGAAGGTCCCACGAGGGAAGTTGCTGCAAACAGACGGGTGAGAAACATCTATCTGGGAATAGCGTGAGGATGGGCGCGAGAATACTCTATCCCTCTGTTTTCGAACCATTCGAAATAGGGTCACTGCGCTTGCGCAATCGGGTGATCATGGCTCCTATGGGTAACAATCTCTCATCTAGGGAAGGAGAGGTTACTAGTAAAACGATCGCTCACTACGTACGAAGAGCGGAAGGCGGCGTAGGGATGATCCTAACGGAGGCGGTTCCGGTCTCTGAAGAAGGAAAACATAGAGCCAATTGCCTTTGCCTCTATCAGCCCCAACATGAGCGAGCTCTTGGGGAATTAGTCACTCGGGTGCATGAGGCTGGGGCGAAAATAGGGATCCAGCTTCACCATGCGGGGGCGCTGGCTGACCCCGCTGTAAATGGTGGCAGGACGGTCTCGGCGTCGGCTATCAAGATTGAAGGGAGGCCTCTACCGGAACCGCTGGAAGAGGATGGAATAAGGAGAATCGTTGGTAGTTTTGAGCGAGCAGCTCGACAAGCAGTGAAGATTGGCTTTGACGCAATTGAAATCCATGGCGCTCACGGGTACTTACTTCATCAATTCTTTTCATGGCGTACCAACCTTCGAAAAGATGCCTACGGAGGCTCCCTCGAAAACAGGATGCGTTTTCCTCTGGAGGTCGCAAAGGCGGTACGGGAAGCGGTGGGAAACTCGGTGCCGGTCTTTTATCGGATAAGCGCAATCGAAGGCAAAGGTGTGGGATATTCCATTGAGGAATCCTTAATGTTGGGTCACCGACTTAAGGAGGCGGGGGTAGATGCTCTAGACGTATCAGCCGGTAGCTCAGAAAGCTATCAGCTCTCTGTATACGTGACGCAGCCTTACTCTCTGCCCGAAGGCGCTTTGGCCGACATAATAGCCAGGTTCAAAAAGGATGTTTCGATTCCGGTAATCGGAGTGGGAAGAATTTCAAGGCCGGAAACCGCTGACCGCTTATTAAGAGAAGGAAAAATGGACTTAGTCGCGCTAGGCAGAGCTTTACTAGCCGATCCTCTCTGGTGCAGGAAAGCGAAAGGGGAACTCCCCGGCCCCATCAGGCCGTGTATAGCTTGCAACCGATGTATAGAAACAATAAGCAAGCAGCTTCCAATTACCTGTTCAGTCAATCCTCTTCTGGGTGCTGAAGATGCAAAACTTGCGGCAGGGCCCAAGAAGAGAAAGATAGTAGTTGTAGGAGGGGGACCATCCGGGATGCAAGCCGCTATCGCAGGTGCGTCACTTGGTAATTCGGTGGTGTTGTATGAAAGGTCGACCAGACTGGGCGGATCCATGTTGGAAGCCAGTCTTCCACCCTATAAAGCCGCTTTAAAAGAGTTGCTGAGATACCTTGAGGAAGAATTGAAGAGGCTGGACGTCAAGGTCATCCTTGACATGGAAGCAGACGAAGATGTGATCCTGAGGGAAAGAGCAGACGTGGTGGTATTGGGCACTGGGGCGAAGCCAATCATGCCGAAAATAGAAGGGCTTGAAGGTTCCTCTTTTATGTTGAGTGCTAAAGATGTTTTGAGAGAGGAAGCCAGGGTTGGTAGGAGGGCTGCTATCGTGGGAGGCGGGATGGTTGGGTGCGAGACGGCAGAGTATCTAGCCACAAGGGGCAGGAAGGTTGTGTTGATCGAAATGGCGGAAAGGATTGCAACGGATATGGAGCCTAGAAGCAGGTTGCTTTTAGTGGAAAGACTAGAGAAGCTGAAAGTTAAGATTTTCACCGGACACGAGGTGAAGGCGGGTAAAGCAACGGAAGAGGGGTTGTTGCTCGTAATACGATCCCGGGAAGGTAAGGATACAAAATTGCTTGTCGACTCGCTGATCATAGCGGTCGGTTTTCGACCAGAGAAGAGCCTCAGCGTCAGGCTGAAGCAAAGAGGGATAGAGCCCGTGGAGGTCGGCGATTGCAAACGGGTCGGAAATATAAAAGAAGCTATCCACCAAGGGTTTTGGTGGATGTATGAAAAGATAAGATGTTGAGGAAGGGGGGGAAGAATTTTGGAGCGACGTGAGATTAGGTACAGCTACTATTACAGCCCGGGCGAGATCCCTCCAGGGGTGACCTTGGGGGAATATCTCGACAGAACTGTCTCAAGATTTGGCGCCAAGCGGGCATTCGTCTTTAAAGATGAGACGGTTACTTGGTCCCAGGTGGGAGACGCAGTGAATAGGGTCGCATCCTCTCTATGGGATCTTGGCGTGAGGCATGGGGACAAGGTGGCCATCCTGTTCCCAAATAGATTGGAATTCGTGTATTCCGCACTGGCAGTCGCGAAACTCGGGGCAGTACTTGTGCCCATGTCAGAAAGATACAGGGAGAGGGAAATCCGGTACATTCTCGGTAGAACCGAAGCCTCTTCGATCATAATGATGTCGGAATTCTGGGGGTTTTCCTTTTCGGAACTTATCCACGACCTAAGAAACGAGCTTCCCTCCTTGAAGAATGTGGTCGTGGCTGGGAGTACCCGATACAGCTATGAAATTCCTTTCAATGACCTATTGAAAGGAGATCCGCAAAGGGAGTGGGGAGAACACGTGGAGGCGGATGATCTATTGGAGATAATGTTCACATCAGGAACGACAGGGGAGCCTAAAGGAGTGATGCACACTCACAATACAAGGTGCCGATCGGCCTTGGGAACTATACAGAGAACTAGACTGACTAGTGACGACGTGTGGCTCATAATGGTTCCACTGTCACATACTACAGCGTTAGTAAATGCATTTTACACATCTGTTATCAGCGGATCATGTGCTGTTCTTCTGGAGACATGGGATGTTAACGAGGCTCTTCGCGAGATCGAAAGAAATCGGGTTACAATCCCCATTGGGGTTCCTACAATGCCAATTATGATGCTTCAGCATCCGGATCTTGAAAAGTACGATTTATCGTCGCTTCGAACGATGGTGCTGGCCGGTGCTCCCCTTCCGGTGGAAGTCGCCAGGCAAATCATAGCTAAAATGGGATGTTATGTTAGTTCAGCATATGGAATGACCGAAACGGCTATTAGCAATATTACATCGTTAGACGACCCTGTAGAGATAGTATGCAGTACTGTGGGCCGGCCTCAGCCCGGCATGGAACATAAAGTGGTTGACGAGAAACGCAGGATCGTACCCCTGGGTCAGGTTGGGGAAGCCTGTGCGAGGGGGCAAAACGTCTGTATCGGGTATTTCAAGGATCCGGAGCGCACGGCGCAGGTGATCGACGATAGGGGATGGATCTACAGCGGCGATTTAGCCAAAATGGACGAGCACGGGAATTTGATTATAGTTGGGCGGATAAAAGACATTATCGTGAGAGGAGGGGAGAACATCTCGCCTACGGAAATCGAGGACATACTTTACACCCATCCTAAAGTGAAGCAAGTTGCAGTCGTGGGCTATCCCGATGAGCGACTAGGAGAGAAAACTTGTGCATGTATTATCCCGAAGGAGGGAGAGAATATCTCGTACGAGGAGATAAAAGCCTTTTTTAAGGACAAGGTGGCCCGTTTCAAGATTCCGGATCGGATAGAAATAATGGACTCATTCCCATTAACACCTAGCGGAAAGATCCGAAAAGTGGAACTGAGAGAGATCGTGCGTAGAAAGGTCGAGGTCGCAAGGAATGAGAGGGGCAAATAGAGTGACGGAGGCGGAAAAATGGGGAAGCTCATCATGAGTTATTGTCATAGACCCGGTGGAGAAGTTGTGAAAGGCCTAACTTTCGGAGAAATGCTTGAGAGAACGGCAGCTCGCTTCCCTTCGAACGTGGCAGTGTGGTATGGAGAGCGGAAGTATACGTATAAGGAGCTGAATGAACTCACGACACTCATGGCGTCGCGGCTATTGGAAATGGGGTTCAGAAGGGGAGACAGGGTTGCTTTGCTTTTCCCCGATTGGCCTGAGTTCACGATGGCGGTCTACGCCTGCGCCAAAATAGGTGTGATTGTTTCCCCAATGAATCCGCTTTTTAGAGAGATGGAGCTCACTACACTTTTGAAGCATCTGGAGGCCAGAGCGATCTTCGTTCCGGATGAGTGGCGGGGGTTCTCTTTTGTGCAGCTATTGGACAAGATTAGGGATGCGATTCCGAGTTTGGAGTTCGTGTTTGTAAAAGGCGAAAATAAAAAGCCGTGGATGCAAGACTTCGAGAGCTTAACAGAATTGGGTGACTTTTCGAAAGCGAGCGGGATGATATCTGAGTACTTGGAAAAAGACCCGTTGGAAGCTGACGACATGTTAGAAATTGCGTACACGTCTGGTACTACCGGCGTTCCCAAAGGAGTTGTTCACACACATAACACTAGGTTGATTCATTCAATAGGATTAGCGAAAAGGATGGGGGCCACATCCGACGACAGATGGCTCTGCATGACGCCTCTTTTCCACACAACCGGTAACTGCGTGGTGCAGCATACCGCATTATTGACCGGGGGCGCGTTGCTTCTGATTGGAAGATATTCTGCGGACGCGGCCCTCAAGGAATTAGAACGATGCGGGGCTACGATAGTAGTCGGCGTGCCAACAATGTTCATAGATTTGATGAACCATCCGGAATTTGATAAGGTGGATACCTCTTCCGTTAGATATGCGCTTTTTACAGGGGCTCCAATGCCTCCCAAAGTAGCCTTGCAGATAGTAGAACGCTTCAAGTGCAAGATTCTACAAGGGGATGGGACCACAGAATGTGGCAGCAATGTGTTGAGCTTACCGACCTCTCCGGTGTCTGTGATTGCTGAGAGCCCCGGACCTCCCTTGGATGTGGGAAATGAAGTGAAAGTCGTCGATCCGCGTACTGGTCGCATAGTTCCTGTTAATCAGGTTGGAGAGATATGCCATAGAGGCCCGACTAACTTTATCGGGTACTATAAGAATCCCGAAAAGACAGCTGAAGCTGTCGACTCGCTGGGGTGGTTCCATTCCGGGGACCTGGGAACAATGGACGAGGACGGCAACATCAGGCTGAAGGGAAGGATAAAAGACGTGATAATTAGAGGGGGGGAGAATATATACGCGGTGGATATGGAAGAAGTGCTCTATACATACCCTAGCATAAAGGAGTGCCAGGTCATCGGATATCCGGATGAAAGATTAGGAGAGAAGACCGTGGCGTGTATAATCCCGAAGACCCCTGGGACGGTGGTGACCCGCGAAGAGATAGCCGAGTTTCTGAGGGACAGAACGGTGAAATATTTGATCCCGGATCTGGTAATAACGATGGATGATTTTCCCAGGACGGCAAGTGGTAAGGTTCAGAAATACAAGTTGAGGGAGATGGTTGCTGGCATACTACGGGGTCAGTAAAATGAAAACTTATACCATCCGTCCGGTTGTCCTCTGTTACTCTAAAGCTGAAAAAGGGTTCATGACTTACCTGGCGGGCTATGGAGAAAAAATAACAAGACCGTATCTATTCTGGGTGGTAGAGGGAACAGGTACGCGGATCCTTGTAGACACCGGAATTGAGGCTAACGATTACCTTTCTTATGATCCGTCCTTCAGCAAGTTAGAGTTCCACCATGTCTGCAAGTTCGAGGAAGGGCTGAAAAGACTTGGCATGAGACCAGGGGACGTGAAACTCGTGATTCAAACTCATCTTCACTTTGACCACTGCTTTAATCTGAGAAAGTGTGTTAACGCGGAGGTCTTGGTGCAGGAGGATGAGGTTCTGTTTGCCAGGGAACCCCATCCCATTTTTTCGAAGATGTATTCACTAGAACTACTCAAGCACGTCCGATTCATAACTCTCAAAGGGAGAGAAGAAGTCTTACCGGGGATAGAAGTGGTCCCTGTACCTGGACACAGTCCTGGATGCCAGGCGGTGCGGGTGAACACTGAAGCTGGGCGAGCAGTGATATCAGGTTTTTGTTGCATTAGGGAGAATTTCTTTCCGCCTAGCGAGGTTGGGTCTGCTACGCCCCTTCTCGGGGCCGGTGAAGTCATACCTCCGGGAATACATTGGGACTTGGCGCAGGCTTACGACAGTATGCTCACTGTAAAAAAAATGGGGGAGATTATTTTGCCCCAGCACGATCCCGAATTGATGAACATCGTATGCGTTCCCGAGGAATCCCGCGGTGGCTTTACTGGAGATTAAGGTGCCTAGGTAGCTGTTTTTTGGGTAGAAACTACTCACGGTGGTGCCGAGCCAAAAAATTAAAAGGAAGAAGGGCAACTATCTTCCAAGCGGAGGGTTACGCGTGTGAAATGCAGGGGTGTCCGCGAGTGCGGGGCCGGATGGGACAGAGGAGAAGGCCTAGGTGTGCATCAATGGGGCCGCTCCTTACAGTGGTGACAGGCAGGGATCATTCTCCGCTAGTCATGGGAATTTGAGGGGAAGGATTCCCATCGCACTCTGTGATGGATGGCCTGGAAGGTCGTGGCAAAAAGGAGGTGGATCAGGATCCGAGGCGGGTCACTGTGGACGAGAGATGATACTGTTGCCTAACGCCGAGAGCTCCAATGGGCGGGGAGAAGACTTCGTCTGCTTTTAAGTGGATTTGTAAGGAAAAAGGATCAGCGCGAATAGTCGTCGGGAGAGTGCGTCTGGTTAGGGGATCCACCTCGCAGCCGCGAGAGGGTCTAATGCGTGACATCGGAGAGCAAAAAGGCTACATGTGAAAGCTCAGAGCCATTGGGAAATCTGAGGTGTAGAAGACGACGATGCAAAAGCGGGTCGTGGCTCCGACGGATGGTTCGAAGGCCTGCAATGAATCACCGCCGGTGGCCAAATGTGCGAGATTTCTCGAGCATGCCGGAGCTGATGGAATCCTAGTCACCTAGTCCGAAACGGTGTGCAAGGTGAGGTGACAGACGGTTTAGGGGGCGCAGCCCCGGGCATGGAAAAGGAGGGTTTTTGATGCCGAGAATAAGGGATGTTGTGGCAAGGAAGGTTTTTGACAGCAGAGGTGTGGAAACGTTGGAAGTGGAGATCCTTACAGAACATGGTTCGGGGAGGGTTGCTGCGCCATTTGGTGCTCCCGGAAGCAGAGGGCAATTTGAGGTTCCGGCGTATCCGGAAGGGGGCGTTGATGCGGCCGTGAAGGTTGTCACTGAGGAGATCAGGCCAAAAATTTTGGGAGCGATGGCCACGGAGCAGGGGAAAATAGACGAGATTCTTTGTTTGATTGACGGGACCGGGACGTTCGCAAGGATCGGAGGGAATACCGCTTCTTCGATTTCGTTGGCGGTTGCAAAGGCCGCTGCATCCGCATTGGGAATGCCCTTGTACCGGTATCTCTCCAGAGGCGGTAAAACGGAGGCGCCACGCCCCTTGGGTAACATCATAGGCGGTGGAGCGCATGCCAAGGGGTCAGCTCCTGACATGCAAGAACATTTGGTGGTTCCCCTAGGGCCCGTGGATGTGAGAAAATCCGTCTTGGTCAACATAGAGGTCCACCAAAGGACTGGTCAAATATTGGAGGCGAGGGACCCTTTTTTTGCTGGAGGCATGGACGATGAAAGAGCATGGGTGGCAAACCTGACAGACGTTGAGGCCCTTGAAACTATCTCCATCGTCTGTGAGGAAATGGAAAGGAAAAGAGGAATCCGATTAGGAATCGGGCTGGACCTCGCGGCGGACCGTTTGTGGAATTCTGGCACAGGCCATTATGAATATAGGAGAGAAAGAAAAAGGAGGACGGCGGCGGAGCAATTATCGTGGCTTTCCGAACTCATAGAGAGGTACAATTTGGTGTATGTTGAGGATCCATTCCACAGCGATGACTATGAATCGTTTGCGGCGCTTACTCAGAAATATGGTTCCAAGTGTCTGATTTGCGGTGATGACCTGCTGGCCAGTAGCGCCGACCGGCTTCAGAAAGCTATCGAGTTGGGATCGGTAAACGCGATGGTACTCAAGCTCAACCAAGTGGGCACAATAACTAAGTTATTAGAAACGATTAACCTGGCAAGGGAAGCAGGAATTGTAATGGTAATTTCCCACAGGTCTGGCGAGACAGAAGATGTATCGATCTCTCATTTTGCCTTGGCGTGGGGAATGTCTCTCATTAAGACGGGGGTGATAGGGGGAGAAAGAATTTCCAAATTGAACGAGTTGTTGCGAATAGGAGAAGGATATCCCACAGTTTCCGTGAATCAGCTCCTGGCTTTGGGAGGCGGTCATGAAGGGCGAGTCCACAACGAAGCTTGCTGAGTTCGTGGAGAACACGAAGCTCCAGGACGTGCCGCAAGAAGTCGTGAGCAAGGCAAAAATTCTTGTAGCCGACTTTCTCGGTGTCGCAGTAGCTGGATCCAGGTCGGTTGAGGCCCAGATTATTCAAGGCTTTATACGAGAAGTTGCCGGCTCCGGTGACGCGACGCTCGTGGGAAGTGGTATTCGCTCCCATCCTATTTGGGCGAGTTTTTACAACGGTGTAGCTGGTCACGCGCTTGACTTTGACGATGTAAGCCACGCTGTTTATGGCCACCCAACTGTCGCGGTGTTACCAGCTGCAATAGCACTCTCGGAACATTTGAACGCCGACGGTGGGAAGTTGCTTGAGTCTTACATTTTAGGGGTAGAGGTGATGGCGAAGCTTGGGTACTACATGAACCCAGAGCATTATCGTCGTGGGTGGCACTCTACGTGTACATTGGGTTCTATTGGAGCTACCGTTGCCTCCGCTAAGCTGCTAGGTTTGAAGGGAAAAACGCTAAGGAGCGCTCTAGCATTAGCATGCTCTCAGGCTGGGGGGCTACAACAGAATTTTGGCACCATGACCAAACCGTTCCATGCGGGAAAGGCCGCCCAGAATGGGGTGCTGGCAGCGATCCTTGCTGCGAGAGGGTGGACAGGTGATCAAAACATTCTCGAAGCTCCCCTAGGCTTTTTCAGAGTGTTCTCAGATCCCGAGAAGAACGTGGAAAGTGCACTGGAGAAGTTGGGGAGTCCTTTTGAGATAGACTCGCCAGGTCTAATCCTAAAGAGGTATCCCTCGTGTGCGTTTTCGCACGCGATAATAGACGCAGCTTTAGAGATATCGCTTGACCCGACGTTTGAGGTTCAAGAGGTCGAAAGGGTTGAAGGGATCATACATTCGCTTGCAGATCAGATTTTGATCCACAAAACCCCTAAGACAGGATTGGAGGCGAAATTCAGCATGGAGGCATGTCTGGCTTTTGCTCTCGTGGACAAGAAGGTTACGGTCTCGTCTTTTCGAGACGAACAGTTGAATAGGCCTGAGGTGAGGAAGATAATGTCCAAAATTCAAAGACGTGTTGTGCTCCCCACATCCAATGGTCCACCACAGTTCGGTCCAGCAACCGTTGTCGTGTGGCTTCGTGACGGAAGAAAATTGGAGGCGACTGTGACCAAGCCCAAAGGAGATCCTGAAAGACCCCTAACCGTAGACGAGATAAAGGAGAAGTACATGGATTGCTGTGCGGATGTGGTTGAATCGAGGGATAGAGAAGAGTCATGGGCCCTTCTAGAGCGGTTAGAGAATGCTCCCCGCGTGAAAGACTTGATGAGATATTTTACAGTAACGCTCTAGAGTCGGAGAAGGCAGGGTGAAGTCCTTATGTGTGGGTTACGCATAAGGCCAGTTTCCTTTGGTCGTTTCGTGAGTGCTGAGAAGTCGAATTTCACGTACGGCATTGATCAAGGTGTGAAAATTGAGGCCCCGATCGTGGGGTGGCTCATAGAGGGTGGTAGGAAGAGAATATTGGTGGATACAGGCGGCAGTGATCCAGAATGGGCAGCCAAATATCACCATCCGGTGGCGAGATCCCCGGAGGAGGAGCCAGTAACGGCTTTACAGCGGTTTGGGCTCTCTCCTCTTGACATTGACCTTGTTGTTAATACCCACCTTCATTGGGACCACTGCTTTAATAATGATCTTTTCGCCAACGCAACCATTTTTGTTCAGGAAGAAGAGCTTCGGTATGCGATTGCTCCTCTTCCTTGTCATGCCGTGTATTATGAGTCTTGGGAAATAGGAATGACGCCCCCGTGGATCAAGTCGATAGGTAGAATCAAGGCTATCAAAGGTCAACGGGAGATAGAAAAGGGAGTGACGGTTATCCCCTTGCCGGGTCACACACCGGGGTTTCAGGGCGTACTTGTTGAAGCGAAGAGCGGGCGTTTTCTCATAGCAGGTGATGCTTGTCCTTTATTTGAGAATTGGCGCGGAAGGTTCCATCAAAAGTACATACCACCGGGGATCCATGTCAACCTGTTCGACTGTTATCAAACGTTTGAAAAGCTGGAAGCCCTGGGGGCAAAAATATTGCCCGGGCACGACAAGGAGGTGTTAGAGACATTGTGCTATGAGTGAGGAGCAACTTGTTGCCATAGTGAAGGGGTCCGAGATCCCGACCTCCGTTGATTCAGCATTGGCACTAATTGGAGGGATTGAGAAAATCGTGAGGGCTGGGGATAGGGTGTTAGTGAAACCAAATTTTGGTGTACCTATGGACCCTAGTTCGGGTGTCGTGACCGATCCTCGAGTCGTGGAGACTGTCGTGGAGATCTGCGCAAATGCAAGGCCCAGGGAGATCGTTGTGGGTGAAAGCGCGGTCGTAGGGTTTGATACTGGCGAAGTATTTCGGAGGCTCGGGTTAATTGGTCGGTTTGAAAGATTCGGCGCCAGACTAATGGATCTGAAGGAAGACGAGATCATTGAGGTGCCTGTTCCTAAGGGCTCGGTCTTGAGGAAGATCAGGCTCTCCAGAATAGCCTATGAAGCCGATGTATTGATAAGCATCCCGACCATGAAGACGCATGTTCTTACAGGGGTGTCGCTAGGGCTAAAGAATATGAAGGGCGTGCTTCCGGATGATATGAAGAAGCTGATGCACAGGATTGGTGCAAAGGATAGATCCGGAGAATGCGAGCTTGACCACGCCATAGCCGACCTCGCATCTGTGCTACCTCCGACTTTTACTCTTATAGACGGCTTTACGGCAAGCGAAGGGTATAAGCCTACGGAGTCGGGGATAGGAGGCGTTCCGATACGGTTCGACGTGGTGGTAGCTGGGCTCGATCCGGTGGCGGTGGATGCCGTCGGTGCGTACCTGATGGGATTCGATCCGAGGGAGATCAGGCATATCTTTTATGCGGAGCAAAAAGGGATAGGAAGCGCGGACCTTGCAAAGATCGAGATTGCGGGGACAGAATTAGCTTCTTGTCGACGTATCTTTGAAAGACCATCGCCGAACGGCCTGGTGATGAACCTTGACCAAATTACCGTAGAAGGGGGCAGAAAAGGCTGCAGTGGCTGTAGAGAGGCGGTAGTTGTCGCGCTATCGGGGATGAAACGGTCGGAGCTTCGAACGTTGGGCAAGGCTATCCTGGTAGTGGGGCCTCGGGGAGCGAGGACTCGTCGCGAAGAAAACGTAATTTTTGTCGGCAATTGCGCAACTTGTGGACGAGGGAGGAGAGGCAGAATTCGTATAGAGGGCTGCCCTCCCCCTGCGTTTTACATTAGAGAGCGCCTCATGGAAACGGGATTCAGATCAGAGCCTCTTCGTCGGGGCTTTCCAAGAGGATACCCAGGTGCCGCGGAGGAGGAGGAGTGACATGGCAGGGAATGAATGGCCCGTCTCGTATTGGCACTATGTTCCCGGAGCCTCAAGTCCAATGCAAATGATGCGGGGAGCGTTAAAGTGTATGAAGTGCGGAGGTGTGAGACCCGGGGAAACAGTGCTTATTTCCACAGACACCAATAAGATCCGGATCGCTGAAGCATTGGCTGGGGCGGCGTTCGCAGTTGGGGCATTTCCCATTATCATGATGATTCCCCCAATAGGGACCCACGGAGGGGAGCTTCCCGAGGTAATGGTGGCAGCGTTTAGAGAGGCTGACGTTTTCCTTCAACCCACTACCTGGTCTCAGACGCATACCCGAGCAAGGGTGGAGGCGATAAAGGCCGGAAAGCGAGGCTCGACGATGTGTGAGATTACCGAAGATGTCCTCTGCGTCGGTGCAATAGAAGCAGACTATGAGGAGTGCGATAAGTTGGGGAAAAAAATTGGAGCAGTGCTTGGCCACAGCACTGAGATGAGAATAACGACGCCTTTGGGAACAGACGTTGTCGGCGAGGTAAGGGGGCGTCCGGTTCAATACGAGACGGGACTGTTTCGCGAAAGGGGACAATTCGCTGCATTCCCGGATAGCGAGGTCAACGTGTCCCCGGTAGAGGGGACAGCTGAAGGAAAAATTGTGGCCGACGTTCGGATAATGGGCGTTGGGCTCACACTGGACGACCCTGTCACTCTCGTACTCAAGGAAGGAAAAGTGGTAGACATTCGAGGAGGGGTTGCAGCCAGAAAGTTCAGAACACTTCTCGAGTCCTTCCAAGACGAGGCTTCCTTTAATGTGGCTGAGTTCGGCATCGGCCTCAATCCTTGTGCACGACTCGGAGCGAGTAACTTAGAGGATTTGGGAAGGCTAGGTAACTGTCATTGCGGGATTGGGAGTAATTTCGCAATCGGAGGGAGAGTCATAGCCCCCAACCATCACGACGTGATTTTTAAAGACGCTACAGTGTACTTGGATGGGAAGGTGGTATTGAGAGAAGGCATTTTTGCGTTGTAATAAGGCGTGTCCTTATGATGCGTATCAGGGAGGTGGGTGAATGAGCGCAACGGAGCAATTAGCGCGCTTCGTCGTGGATCATCGACTGTCTGCTGTTCCACCGCACATCATTGAACGTGCTAAACTTTCGATCCTTGATGCCATCGGTTGTGCTGTTTCGGGATATTTTTTTTCGGAGAAAGAATGTGCGCCAATCCTAGATTTGATTAAGGAGGTCGGTGGCAATCCTGAAGCGACAATTTTCCTGGCTGGTTACAAAACTTCGGCGGCTATGGCCGCCCTTGCCAATGGTGCTATGGTCCATAGTGTTGACTTTGATGACACCCATGTCCCTTCCATAGCACACTTGAGTGCTTCTCTGGTCCCTACGGTATTTGCCCTTGGAGAAAAAGTAAAGGCCACAGGAGCTGAAATGCTCGAGGCGTACGTCGCGGGGTTTGAGGTGGGCGCCAAAGTGGGAAAATGCATGATGCCTTCCCATTATCGTTTCTTTCATCCCACGGCTACGTTTGGATCCTTAGCCTCGGTGGCAGCGGCTAGTAAACTTCTAAAGCTGAGCGATAAGAAGACAGAGCAAGCACTGGGATTGGGAGCAGACCTCGCTGCAGGGCTGAGGTATTGCATAGACAAAGGGGACTCTTCCAAAGCTCTCCATCCAGGTTTTGCGGCTCTACGAGCGATAGTGCTCGCGCTATTAGTGGCTAAGGGTGCCGACGGGCCTGAAGGGATTCTGGAATATCCTACGGGTTTTTGTAACGCCCTTTGCGCCGAACCCCGGATAAACGAAATAGTCCAAGGACTCGGTCGGGAATATGAGCTTGCCTATAATACCTTCAAGGCATGGCCGACGATTCTTCTCAGCCACGCGCCGATCCAGGCTCTTGCGGAGGCGCTAAGAGAACACGGAATAGATACAGCCGAAATAGAGAGGGTAAAAGTGTGGGTACGTTTGACAGCGGAAGGCCAGGGAAAAAACTACGATCCCCAAACTGTCCTCGCCGCAAGACTGAGTATTCCCTTCTGCCTGGCATTGGTGTCGCTGGAGGGGAAAGTATCCCTGGAGCAGTTTACGCAGGAAAAACTTAAGGATCCAAAGCTTAGGGAATTTATGAGGAAGATTGAAATTTACGAAGATCCTTCCCTGAACAGCCGTTATCCTGATACGTTGGCGGCTGTGGTTGAGATAGATTTGGGCACTAAAGGAACGATATGCCGGGAGGTGGCCTATCCTAAAGGAAGTGTTAAGAATCCCATGGATAGGGAGGAGGTTGTATCGAAGTTCATGCAACAGTGTTCAGGGGCGGGACTTGACCTGAACTCAGCTAGACAAGTTGCAAGTTATATACTGGAGTTAGAAACCCAAGAAGGGATAGACGACGTCGTCCATTTGCTGCACCATGCAGCCATTTCGGCGGGTAAAAACTAAGTCACTGGGTAATTCTTCAGGATGAGGGTTGAGGAAAGCTGAGGAAGGAAGCTGGAAACGTGTCGTAAGAGACCGAAGGGCAGAATAGTCCTCACGGTGAAGTTGCAGGGATTCACCTTCGGGGTCGTGACAGGGGGCGACGGCCGATTACGCCTTCACTACAGAGGGCGGCGATATGTATGTTAGTCTCCCAAGCTGAAATCATCAGTTACTGCCGGCTGAAGGATTCGGCGATTGGGAGAATGGGCATTGGAAAAGCCGGCAGGTGATGCGGTGGGCGGTAGCTGAATCTCATTGACTCACTCACCGAGAGAGTAGATCAGGAGGGAAGAGAGGGAACCGGACAAAAGGGAAACGAGGCCAAGGAGGTGAAAAGATGGGACCCCTCAGAGGATACAAGGTAATTGAAATTGCTGCAATCGGGCCCGGCCCAATGTGTGCCATGCTCCTTTCGGACATGGGAGCCGAGGTAGTGAGGATAGACAGGCTTACCGAAAGCGGGCTAGGGGTGCAAACCCCCCGCAAATTTGCTTTGCTTGATCGAGGGCGCCGGTCCGTCGCTATTGACCTCAAGCGAAAGGAGGGGGTCGAGGTATTGCTACGGCTCGTAGAAAGGGCCGATGCCCTCATCGAGGGCTTCCGGCCAGGCGTGGCAGAACGATTGGGCATCGGCCCCGAGGACTGCCTGGCACGAAATCCGAAACTCGTGTATGGGAGAATGACCGGGTGGGGTCAAAGCGGGCCCTTGGCTCGTGCAGCTGGCCATGATATCAATTACATTGCCCTAATTGGAGCCCTTCACTGTATAGGTCGGCAAGGAGAACCGCCGGTGCCTCCGCTCAACCTTCTGGGAGATTTTGGTGGAGGGGGGGTATATCTCGCCTTCGGGATTGTTTGTGGGCTCTTGGAGGCCTCCAAGTCGGGTAAAGGGCAAGTAGTGGACGCCGCCATGATAGACGGCGTGGCTTCCCTAATGACTTTGATTTGGGGGCTTAAGGGGGCGGGAATATGGAGTGAGACGAGGGGTACGAATGTATTGGACACAGGTGCGCATTATTACAACGTGTATGAGACGGCTGATGGGAAATATGTGTCGGTAGGAGCCATAGAGGAAAAATTCTACGAGGAACTGCTTCGCTTAATGGGAATCCAAGACGAGGAGTTTCGAGACAAGGAGAATAGGGAGAGATGGCCCCAGTTGCGGGACCGGCTTGCGGCCGCGTTTCGTATGAAAAGCCGAGACGAATGGTGCGCCATCTTAGAAGGAAGCGATGCTTGCTTTGCTCCTGTACTCTCGATGGAGGAAGCCTTGAATCATCCACACGTACGGGCTCGGGAAACTTTTATAGAATACTGTGGCGTCGTTCAGCCGGCGCCGGCCCCGAGGTTTAGCCGGACTAGGCCCGAGATTCAAGGACCTCCGCCACAAAGGGGAGAGCACACCGTCGAAGTCCTGTCACAATGGGGAATTAGCCAGGAAGAAATAGACGAACTTCTGCAGCTCGGGGTCATATTCCAGGCGGAACGAGAAAAGAAAGGGTAAGCGCGCGACGAAGAAGGACGGTCGGCATGGAGATGGCTCGAAAAACTTGTGCCAAACGGGTTTTAAGCAGGGGAGATTCTGCAACTGAAAAAGACCAATGTTTCGATTTGTTGGTGACGCGGAGAGTGCCTGTAGGAAGCAACGTATACGTTGTAAGAGGGTTGGGAAGCGTCGAAATAAGGGACAAGGGCCATTTCGAGTGCGTTTTAGGTTGCGTGTCATTCTCCGGGAAGGGGTAAAGCCCATATCAGAAGCTTCAATGGGACGGAAACAAAGCCTGTTCGTCCGGTAAGCGTTACGGTCCTGCTTTGTGGTTTGTTCCGAAGGGGGATCACCCCGTGGGGTCTCAGGTTTGATGGAAAGTGGCGAGGGTTGGGTGTACGTGATGGGAGTGGACGCGATGGGAAGACTCGGCCTCGTGAGCAGAATTTTTTCTGCCTCCGCAGAGCATATCCGGTAAGAAAGCCCCTGCGCCGCAGAAGAGCTCTTAATTTCGGACGCGAAAGAAGGGCTTCGCGAGTCTGATGAGACGAGTGCTCCACCATGTGGTGCCAGTATAAAGGGTTGGAAAGTTGAGCAGTTAAAGGTTACAGCTCCGCTCTTGGAACGAATAGCTAGTTCAGAGAGGCAGCAGTGACCACCTGTCAGAGGAGGAAGTGATGAAGATATTCGAAGAATTCAGAATTGGCTCCCTGGACCTCAGAAACAGGCTGGTAATGGCGCCTATGTCTTGCAACCTGTGCGAGAAGGGGTTTGTTACGGACAAGCTGGTAGCTTTTTTTGAGGAAAGGGCGAAGGGCGGTGTTGGCCTAATCACCATTGGTGATGGGATTATCGACTCCCCCATAGGGAACAATGTGAGGGAAAGCATTGTCATCGACGAGGACAAGTACATACCGGGATTGAGGAGGCTCACTGATGCCGTCAAGGCCCATGGAGCTAAGATATGCCTTCAGCTGTCTCATGCCGGTCGTAGAGCCGGGCGGGTGTCGAGGGAGGGTTTCTTGGAAGTCACCCGAGGAAAACTTCCCGTGGCTCCTTCCGCAATTGCCCATCCTGTGCCAGGGCACGTCGTTCCACGGGAACTCACCCGCGATGAGATTTCGGAGATCGTGGAGAAGTTTGCGTTGGCGGCAAAAAGAGCAGTTCGGGCTGGATTTGATGCTGTTGGCCTACATTGCGCTCATATGTATCTTTGTGGCCAATTTTTGTCTCCGTGGGCAAACCTGAGGGAGGACGAGTATGGCGGAAGTTTGGACGGTAGAATGAGGTTCGTCCTGGAAGTAATTGAAGGTATTAGAAAAGAGATCGGGGGTTCATATCCGCTTATCGTGAGGATGAACGGCGAGGAGCCTCCCGGTGGGAATTCCTTGTCGGAAATTGCGGAGATTGCTCGTCGTTTAGAGAAGGCGGGAGCGGATGCAATTCATGTCTCTGCGGGGTTTGGGGCTGTTACCAAGACGGCTGGGATGATCCCATCGGTTCCTCCTATGAGGGCGCGGGCTGGTTGCATCGTCCATCTGGCCGAGAATATCAAGAAAGCGGTTTCCATACCAGTTATTGCAGTTGGGAAGCTAGGAGACCTTCAATTGGCTGAGAGTGTGCTTCAGAGAGGCGGAGCAGATATGATTGCTTTGGGGAGACCACTCATTGCGGATCCTTATTTGCCCCTTAAGGCCGCTCAAGGGAAGATTGATGAGATCCGGCCTTGCATTTATTGCTGTGAGTGTCTTAGAAAGGTGCTAGAGGAAGAGGCCCCTATTGCGTGCACGGTTAATCCGGCAGCTGGCAGAGAGCTGGAAGTCCGTCTACATCCGGCGAAAAAGAGCAGAAGGATTTTAGTGGTCGGAGGTGGACCCAGTGGAATGCAAGCAGCGATAACCGCTGCCGAAAGAGGGCACCGGGTTACCTTGTTCGAAAAGTCTTCCGAACTAGGCGGTGATTTGAACTTGGCCTCTAAGGCGCCAGGGAAGAAGGACATCGAGCCGTTTCGGAGCTACCTGGTCGACCAGTTGTCCAGGGCGGGCGTGGAGGTTCGCCTGGGCGAGGAGGTGACGGCCGAGTGGCTTGATGAGGCAAGACCAGACTGCTGTATACTTGCTACCGGAGGACGGGCCGGTGAACTGATAATTCCGGGCCTTTCTAAGGAGAACGTGTTAGGGCCGGCAGAGGTGCTAAAGGGCGTGGAACTTCCTGGGAAGAAGATCGTGGTGATTGGTGGAGGACCTGTGGGATGTGAGGTGGCAGAGTTTTTGAGTGTGCAAGGGAAAGACGTTACCATTGTCGAGATCTTAGAGGATGTGGCCCGGGACATGGATCGCATTAACCGGGTTGCGCTTATGATGTCGCTGGAGGATCATGGAGTTCGGGTGATGACGAACACGAGAGTCGTTTCCGTCGGCACCGACGGGATCTTGGTGGAAAGGCGAGGAACGCAAGAGACTCTGGCAGCTGACCACATCGTGGTGGCTGTGGGCAAGTCAGCACAAGAGGACGGACTGGACGAGATGATGCGAGAAAGGGTACCCGAAGTTTATCGTATCGGGGACGCCCGGCAACCGGCGGGTATATTTGAGGCTGTGCGGGACGGTTTTGACGTAGCCCGGAGGCTCTGATTTTTTCAGCGCGGTTGCGCCAGTTTCAAGGGATTTTTAGTGTTTAAAACCGGAGTGCGGGAGGAAGCCGCCAAAGGAGCAAAGTAGGTCAAGGACTAAGTCTTCATAATGCCCGAGGGAGTATAGGGTCACGCAAAGTAAGCTAAGGGGATGTCCGGTTTGGCGGGGGCAACTCCAGAACGCTCGCCCCATACCCCTGCCCCACTAGTTCTTATAAAGAAGGCCTCGGCAGGTTTGTATGGCCGGAGGTTTCTGGAGTCCCCGTCGCCACTCTTTATCAACCGGCCGACAATTTTTCAATCGGTGTAAGCTTTCCACCTTCCAACTTGAAGATAACTATCGGTTTGTTCACCGATCCATCTCTATTCAGCTTCAGGGAGCCACCGTACACCGTTTCAAAATTAGGGTCGTGCCAGATGGCTTCCTCCAATTGTTTGCCGTCCAATGGATTACCTCCAGTTTTGACGACTCGTCTGATGAGCTCGGGTATAATATGGTATACAGCATCATAGTAATTTGCTGCATAGAAATCAGCATGTTCTTTCCACTTCTCCTCATAAGCTTTAACAAATTTCACGGTTTTGGGATCGGTGCTTTCCCGATCGAAATAGTCGCTTACCACGTACACATTCTCCACTGACTCCCCCACAATGGGGTTAAAATCCGTCGGATTCCAATCAGGCACAACGATCGGGATCTTCATCCCCATCTCCCTTGCTCCTTTGACTATGTAAGCCTGGTCTTGCCCGGTTGATATGTCATAAATAGCATCCGGGTTGGCGGCCTTGATCCTTGCAAGATAAGCGCTGAAGTCGGTCAAACCGGGCTGGTGAGGCTCCATAGCTACGATCGTCCCCCCCTTCTCTTTCCATAAAGGCTCAATGTACTGCTTCGCCGGGAGCTCACCCGCAGGATCCGATATGTAGAGAACGGCAAGTCTCCGAACCCCCTGTTTCCAGAAGAAGTCGAGCGTAGCCGGCACCATCTGATGTTGTGCCATGCGAATTGTATACAAAAAAGGTTTATTTATAAGCTTAGGACTGTAAGCTCCCCCATTTATCATCAAGACCCGAGCCTTCTCACAAATTGGCTGGGCTGCTAATGTTGTAGCTGAAAAGGAAGTCAGTACCACTGGTACTTTGTCTATTGATATCATCTTCTGAGCCCCAGCGACGGCCAGATTTACGTCTACGTTCTTAAAGTCCGTTATGGTTAGATCGAACTTGAAACCGGCCACTCCGCCCTCTGAATTGACTTGCTCTAAGGCCGTCAGTGCTCCATGACTCATAACTCTGCCGTAATACGCTTGCGGCCCAGTCATCGGCCACAACGCTCCAATCCGAAACAGTTTTTCAGTTGATCCTATGGTCGACGACGACGTAGCAAATAGAGAAGACACGAGAACAATCAGCATAACTCCAACTTTCATTCCTGCTACCTCCTTTCCGTGAAAGGTATTGTGCGAAAGTTTCCAATCCCTCCCGGTGAAAGGCTACCAAGTTCCGACTAGTTTGATTCGGTGGTTATTACCCCCCCAGCTCTGCGCCAACAATTTCGGTTCGTTAATCCCAAGACAAAATCTTTAGACCAACTGCCGGGCCATGGTTGTAGGATTAGCTTGATCGGACCTGGCAGAAGGAGGTGCCCGAGAAGTACCGATCGGGTCCAAGCCAGCCGCCGAGGACTCGGCTCCGGGCATCTTTAAGTCGACAACCAGGTTACAGCGGCCATTGCACTCACGCGGGTTTGAAGGACGAGAAAGGAGATCTTCAGGCATAAAAGGAGCAACTTTGCCAGGCCCTGGTTGCCGGTCGGATAACCCTCCCCTGATCGGTAAAGGTTGCCGAGAACTTCGCCTTGGCGGGTGGCCTCTTAAGTGTAGGGAAAAATGGCTGTCACAGAATAGGCGTACTGCGATGTGCTTTTTACTTGGCTTCCGAGAATGAGGAAGCAGGGGCCACCAGTAGATGGAACGACCTCCATCGAGAACTCTGACAGGGTGGTAACCGGACAGCTTTCTCCAAGGTTGAGCGCTCGAATGTTGGAGCAAGTAACCATAACCTGACTTTTGTTGGACGAGCGTTTCGACGCGGGCGGGATCTTTTTTGACAACTAGGCTTGGATGAACACCTTCAAACCCGTCCATTAAGAGATTTGAACTTCCTTTGGGGATACGCACAACCGCTAAACGGAAGATCCCGGCGACGCGAGAACTCGCGAGAAGGCGGCAGTTACCACACACCTTGACTATTGGCCTTGTCGTAAGGCCGAATGCCATGACCCCACCGGTTTTTTTATTATACACGGTTTCATGGAGAGTAGAACCGGGCTCGCCAAAATTCAAGGGACTACTCAGTCCAGAGAAAAAGCCGAGAGAAAACTGGCCCTGGACTTGGTTGCCATAATCGAAAAAAGGAAAGATGGCAACCCCGGAGCTACCAACGGATACAGCAGAGAGGGACTCACATGGAAAGTGGACAGCCTCAAATGCGTGACTATTATTGCTGCAAAGACCGGGCACTGATGGGATGCCATCAATTGGGTAACAACTCCACCCGCAGGCTGCGGAAGGAACCAGAAAGTCGTCCAACGGTGCCGAACGACCACATTGACCTTGGGAGCCTAGAAACCGGTCGGCACGAATACGGAAATACCTGTATCCCAGAGCCCGATGCATCAAGCAGAAGCTCCGTCCATTCGCTCCCCCAAGCTATACCCTTGCGGGCAGCTTTTTTCAACTGATTCTAGCTGCCCAATGACTCACTGGGGCTTCTACGGTCGCACTTCATCAATTCAAGACAAACCGCTTCCCGGCCCTACTTCAGACTGCTGCGCGCCAGGCCCGGAGATATATGATATCGAGAATGGGCCGGACGCAATTGGCCCCTTTTGAACACAAGCCTCGGCTCCAAGAGATACTTTGCTTCCATCTGCTCACCACCGGTCCCATCTCCGAAACAGAAGTTTCCCTCTACAAGCTCTAGAATTGTTACGTTGGCTGCTCTTCCCACCATTAAACTGCCACGGGTTTCCTGTTCCCCGAGGACTCTTGCGGGATTAATCGTCGTCATCGCAATCACTTCATTTATCCCAATACCCAAATTAATAAACTTTGACATTGTCACAGCTAGGGACTGAACCGCAGGGTAACTAACACTGGCCAAGTCCGTTGTCAATATGCTCGGTATTAAATCAGCTTCTATAGCATGTCTTGCTATTGTAAAACTGAAGTGATTTAATCCGGGAGCCGGATCAAGGATTACTCCCCTCTTCTTTGCTTCCAAAAGTTCCGGATAGATGGTCCCATCACGAAGGATAAGACCGCCGGGCTCCCACGTGAGGTAATGACTCAGGACGTCTCCTTCGTCCAGCATCGACACGACAGCTCGCGAAAAAAGGTCCATACTAGTATCCTCGGTTCTCATGCGGGTCTCCCCAATGTGGACCATCAGAGGCAGCCTCATTTTTTGGGCAAGCCTTTTTGCCTGTTCCACGGCCTTAAGACCCATCCCATCAGCCAGCTGCTTCACACAGCGAATCTTAATACCTCGAATAACATTCGAATATTTGCTCACGATCTCCTCTATCTTTTCCAGCTGCGTGTTACTTTCTGACCAAATTTCGGGAAGCGTTATTAAACCCGTGGCAGCAAAATTAAGGAAGCATAAGATGTCTGTAGCACTCGATTGGATTACCAAAGACCTGTACGCCTCGAAGTTAGCGCAGCCAGCCGTACCGGCATCTACAAGAAGTGTCACCCCAGTGTCTAAGCCTATCTCATCCGGGACCATACCAATTGCCGCAAAGCTAGCTCCAGGGTGGCAGTGTAAATCTATTAGGCCCGGAGCGATGATTTTTCCTTCGAGTGGGATTACGCTTCGCCCTTTGGCATCATCGATCCATTCCGCGATTTCAGCGATCCTACCGTCTTTTATGGCTATACAACCGACCTGATCGAGTTCTTGAGAAGGGTCGATAATTCGCCCTCCTTTGAGGATGACGTCATACATTTGTTCCTCCCCTCCTCCTGTTCGATAGGTACTGCATCATGGATAGATTTGTTTCCATACGGAAGTCTTTAATCTGGCTTTATCGCCGAATTTCTGGCTGAAGTCGTTGACGAGATACCTCTTCGCGTCGCTAGCCTCATAGTTACAAAAAGTACTCTCGTCAACGAACTCGTAAATTGCCATAAAAGTAAACTCGTCCTCGGCCCGCAAAGCTTCGTAACGAGTGGCCGTGCTGCATCCGGACAGCTTCATCATCTCGGGAATGTGCTTTCCATGGTACCACTCATTAAATTCCTTAACATTTTCGGTGGAAACGGTAGACTTCACTATGTAAAGAATTTTCTTTGACATCTCGCAGACCCTCCTTTTTTTGCCTCAACCGATCCGGCTAAGGACCGAGTATTTCTGTTTACACTCAAAGTCCTTTTGTGGTTCTCTCAACCTCCGTCCCGGAAGCTTCGTCATGATCCGAGGGCTTTTCCAAGCTCTCCCATCTGTTCAAGAACTTTCCTCACTTGCAGGAGCTTCCGGTCACGTTCCTTGAGCGTCTCAGCGAGAGAGCGGCCGCGATAATCGTAAAAACCCTTGCCAGATTTCACACCGAGGCAGCCAGCCTCCACAAGTCTAAGCAACGTCGGAGAAAGTCGGTCCTCAGAAACCAGATGTATGGGCGGTGCTTTGAGGGCGTTCACTGCCATATCCAACCCCGCAAAGTCATACCGTGCAAAAACTCCAAGCACAGGAAGCCTAATTCCCAACGAGGCCTTAACCGCTCTATCTAGCTCCTCCGGCTCTATGATTCCCTCGTCTACCATCCAGAGAGCCTCCCTTCCGATGGCTCTCTGAAGCCGGTTTACTATAAAGCCGGGCACAAAACGTTTCAGTAGCAAAGGAAACATTCCCGCGTCCGTCAACCACTTCTTCACCAAGTCAACCACCTCATCCTTAGTAGATGGACCTTTCACCAGCTCCACAAGAGGAATCAAGTACGGGGGATTGAAAAAGTGAGTAATAAGAAACCGCTCTTGGAAGGTCTCCGGGGCTAGAGGGAACACATTAAGGTAAGAAGTATTACTGGTTACTACTGTACCATTCCCCACCCACGCGGCCAATTCCGAGAAAAGAGACCTTTTCGCTTCCACGCTCTCCGTGATCGATTCTATCACAAGCGAAGCCTGCTTCACGAGATCATACCACTGAGGCACGGTCTTAATGCGGTCCATCACTACCTGTGTATCCCATTTATCTCCCTCCTCGATCTCAAGATTTTCTAGGCTGGACCTGATCAATGTTTTGGCCTGCTCCAATCGGCTGTGGTCAATATCAGTAAGAGAAACTTCGGCCCCGCACCTAGCAAAAACGAGAGCTAACGCATGTCCCATCGTTCCTGCGCCGATAATGGTAACTTTATCCAACGTGGTTCTCATTTGGCTGCCCCCTTGTTCTTGTGTTTGGAGAGAAACTCGTGGACTATTAACGCAAAGGAAGGACTCTCTATGTGCGGATAATGACCAATACCCTCTAAGATTTTTAATTCGCAATTTGGTATAGCCTTTACCGTTTCTTCGACTAAATGGAAGGGCACAAAGTAATCTTCGTTGCCCCAGAGGCACAGTACCGGGCAGTTTACCTGCCCTAGCCTCGTGGTAACGTCGTGGCTAATCCAGGCCTGAAGATCGCTGTAGTAAATTCGCGGGTCACCCGCCCTGCGAGTGAAAACGATTTCCGGGATTCTTTCCGGGGCAGCCTTGGTGCCACATGCGGAGAGAGCCGTAAGTGCCGCCTGATCGGAAAAGCTTGGGGTCGCCGACTCGTTGAGCCCCCTTTTGATCATCTTATCGGGAATTGTGGGGGTCCTTCCCGCCGCCTGACATACGACCCCTGCAAACATTTTTGAGGAGTGGTTAACCAGAAGATCAAGGGTTATGTCTCCTCCGATGGAACAACCCACGACAGCAGGCTGCCCAAGGTCTAACTTGCCAATTAGCTCCCAGACCACTTCTGCCATGTCATGAATTCTAACAAGAGGTTCAAAACCAGCCAACAATGACTTGCCGTGGCCGGGAAGATCTGGCGCTACCACTAGATATCCTCTCTCAGCTAATTCTGGGATCACGAACCTCCATTGTAACGCATGCTGCCCAGCCGTGTGGATTAAAACCACGGGTTGCCCCGCCTTTGGACCTGCTGTGTCGAAATAAAGTCTGTGTCCCCTGACGTGCAAGTACCGTCCGATAATCTCCATCTCTGACCACCTCTTGCCTTAGCATCATTCAGGTCACTCGTCACTGCTGATCAACTTTGTAACTTCAACGCACTCGCCCCTCATATTATGCGACCTAAGTTCCCGGTCCAACGGGGTCAGCAAATAGCGGGGGAAGCCTTTACCCCAGGTTGTCAAGTCCTCGGCAAAACTTCTCAATCCTTGGCGCTTCCACTGTAAGACGTGTCTGGACAAATTAGGCTTAGACTTCCTTCCCGAGCCATTCCTCGGAGCACCTCGCTCAACCCGTGCATAGCTCGCCCCACACGGGCAAATTCGATCTGATTGCCTTCTACCGACAGTTTCCCCGTCATAATTGCTTCCCTGAAACGATTCTTCGCTTCGCCCAGAGCAAACAGCCAGGCTTCTTTCGAACCTGAAATTGTAAAGGTACTGCCGAATGGAGGTATGTCCTCGGTTATCAATATTGCCTTCCCCATGAACACCTTTAGCCAGTATCTGGCCTCTCCAAATTCAAGCTGAAAAGATCCGTCAAAATAGAGGGTACCCCACGAAAAATCTTCGTTGGCGTTCAATAACTCCGAAAACCTCCTTAGGTCAATCATTTCACTCCTCCACGAGCCTCCAGACGATTACCCTTTTTCTATTCCAAGAAGTTGTCGAGCTTCGTCGGGCGAGGCAGGTTCCCGTCCCAACTCCCTAGCTAACCTAACCGCTTTTTCTACAAGTTCTGCATTGCTCCTAGCCAATACTCCCTTGGACAGGTAGACATTATCTTCGAAACCTACCCGCACATGCCCACCATTAATTAGGGACATGACGGCGATACGGAATTGGTGTTTCCCGATTCCCATCGCTGTCCACACCACATCCGTTCTTGGAAGGGTGTCCATGAGTGTGTCCAACATGAACACAAAGGCCCTCGAAGAAGCCTCGACCCCTCCGGCCGTCCCCATACAAATCTGAATGAGGTACGGTGGATCCAGGAGCCCCGCGTCTATGAGAGACCTGCACAGTCTTATGTGGCCAGCATCGAAACATTCAAGTTCTGGCTTCACTTTCCTTTCTCTCGCTACTCTCGCACAGTAAGGCCCCCACTCTGGGGGGTTGATAAAAACCTTGTTCCTGAAATTCATGCTGGCGATGTCGAGTGTACAGAGTTCTGGTCCGAGCTCCAGTGGCTTCACTCTCCGTTCGGTGACATCGGGGCCAACCAGATTGAGAGCACTGGTCGTAAAGTTCAGCAAAATGTCAGACTTAGAACGGACCCTATCCCTAACTTCCCTGAAATATTCAAGGTCAAAAGCTGGCGCACCAGTTTTAGGATCCCGCACGTGCACATGGGCAATAGCAGCCCCCGCCCCGTAGGAACGCAAGATTTCCTCAGCAATCTCAGCAGGTGAATACGGTATGTGCGGATTATTTTCACGAGTCGGCCCGGAACCGGTGACCGCCACAGTTATTATCACCTTGTCCATTTTTTAACCTCCGTTAACTATTAGGATCCACCACCGCTTTGATAAGCGACTCGTCTTGGATCATCCCCCCCACGAGTTGAATCGCCGTCTCGACCTGTTCAAGTGAGAAACGATGCGTAACCAACTTCTCCAAAGGGAACTTAGCACTCTCCACGAGCCTTATCGCAGGAATAACAGACCGAAGGTCATGGCTGTAAACACCTTGGATCCGGACCTCTTTGAGTACCGCTTTGTCTAGAGGGAGGGATACCAGTGTCTCTGTACCGTAAGTGCCTGGAAGTACCACGGTTCCCCCTTCCCGGACGAGATCCAATGCCAATATAGCTCCTTTTGGATTACCGGTAACGTCCATTACCACGTCTGCCATTTCCCCTCCCGTGAGGTTAGCCACCACCTCAACGGGATCTTCTTTGTCCACTTCCAATACACAGTCGGCTCCGAGGGTTTTTGCCATTTCCAATCTGTATCGATCTCGGCTTAGGCCGGTAACTATTATCTGAGAGGCCCCGGACTCCCTGGCCGCCACAACCCCCGCGAGCCCTTGGGGACCGGGGCCTTCTATGACCACGGTTTGGCCTAAAGAAACCCCGCCCACTTGGCTTAGCCATCGAACAGCGTTGCCAAGAACCGCCGGAATTAACACGGCCGCTTCCGCTGGCACGAAAGGGCTTATCTTGTGAACCATGGCCCTCGGAGGCAAATATAAATACTCTCCGAAAGCCCCCCAAAGGTGAGGAGGAGTATCGCAAGAAATGTAAGATCCGTAACGTCCCTTCATTCTGCAAAGTCTGTAATTCCCGGTTAAACAGGGCTTGCAAAAGCCACAACCAAATGCGAATTCCACAACGACCCTATCCCCAACCTCTAGTCCACGGCGACGACAAAACGTTTCACCAGCCTCTACAATATGTCCCACAACCTCATGCCCCTGAATTATAGGTAGAAAAGGCTCGATTCTTTTTGTCTTCCCTGTGTACATTCCAACATCCGATCCGCAGACGCCCGCTATTTCGACCTTGAGCAATGCTTCCTCGTCCCCAATAGAGGGCAGAGGAAAATCTTGGACAACAATTCTCTGGAACTTTTCCAGCACCGCCGAGCGAGTTTTTTTGGCCGTTATCATCCTTTCCCTCCCCCATCCTAGCCCCGTACGCCAGCACGATCATCTTGTACGCCATGCACGTGTGATCTCCCGACCTTTTACCAGGAATGGATCTTCAAAACAAATCCCACCACTGGCTCCTTTTTAACAATTCTTCCCCATTCTCCTCCAAAATGATACGCCCCGCCTTCATCACATAAACTCTACTGCTCAATTTAGCAACCGCCCTTACATTTTGCTCTACCAACAAGACAGCCGTCTGGAATTCCTTGTTCATGTCCCGTACTACTCTAACAACATTTTGGAATGCTAACGGCGACAAACCACTGGAAGGCTCGTCTAGGAGCATCAGACTTGGGTGGTGAAGGAGCCCCATTGCAATACCCAACATGCGACGCTCTCCCCCACTCAAAGTCCCGGCCAGTTGCTTTTCTCTTGCCCTCAATATAGGAAACACACTTTCTACTTGTTCCAGCCTTGTCTGCAGATCGGCTGCTTTGCCTCGGGTAAAGAAAGATATCTCCAGATTCTCTTTCACTGTCAGATCATTGAAAACAAAGTTGTCCTGTGGTAGATGGTAAATACCTCGTTTCAGCTTTCCTGAAGGGCCAACCGTGGTCAGATCCTCTCCACGATAAATTACACGCCCGCCTCTCGGGAGAATCGTTCCGAAGATCGACCTCAGGGTAGTGCTTTTACCGGCCCCGTTGTGACCAATCATGCCGACAATCTCGCCCTCTTTTATCGCCAAGGAAATCCCGTATAATACTTGCTTTACTCCATACCCGGCTTCGAGGTCTATTACTCGCATCATCATGGCGTCAGATCCGTATCAACATCACTCTATACCGAAATAAACTTCGACTAGCTTAGGGTCGTTCATTAAGTCAATTGGCGCTCCGCAGGCTAACACTTTCCCTTCGCTCATAAAGTACGCCCTCTCTACCAATCCGCGCACCACGTCGAGATTGTGTTCCACAAGCAGAATGGTCTTCCCACCTGATCGAGCAATCTCCCTGACAGTACTGATGATCCGGCCCACAGATTCGAAGTCAAGGGCAGCTGTTGGCTCATCCAACAAAAGAAGCCTACATTCAGTAGCCAGTAGCCTTGCTATAGCTACCAGCTTCTGTTCGGCAGCAGAAAGATTTGCCACTAGCTCTTCGGCTCTGTCATGCAGACCCACCACACGAAGGTATTCCAGTGACGTCTTTCGATTGTTGTCTTCCTGTCGGGAGATTCGTCCAGGAAACAGAAAAAGGGGAAGAAGCTTCTCTCCGTCCTGGTTCGGTCTCGCAACTAAAACATTGTCGAGAACTGTCATCTTAGTGAAAACGCGCACGTCCTGCCAAGATCTAACGAGCCCCCGCTTTACGAGTTTGTAAGGTGGCATCCCTGTTATCTCCTTGCCGTTCAGGAAGACCCTACCCTCGTCGGCTCTCAGGAAACCAGTGATGACATTAAACAACGTGGTCTTTCCGCAACCGTTTGGACCAATTAGCCCGGCGATCTCCCCTCTCGTGAGGGACAATGAACAATTGTCCAATGCGCGGAGCCCTCCGAACCACTTTGAAACACCCTTGACCTCTAAGATCTTCTCCCCACCTTTGTAGTAACCTGGACGCGATGGACCCTCGTTCACACCTACGCCCAGCACTTGGCGCACCTCCATGTTCTTGGCATTATTTCGCCGTTTCTCCCTAGGAATTCCCTTCCGTAGCTTGGGATGCTCCGGTATTATCCCTTGGGGTCTGAAAAGCATACATAGCATGAGGATTGCCCCATACAGAATCTCTCTCGCTGCGTCAATATAACTAGACGAGCCTGGAACAAAGCGTAGTCCCTCGCTAATACCCACCATGATGCCCGCCCCCACCAAAGGACCCCAAAAACTCCCCTCCCCTCCCAACACGACCATAGCGATCATAAAAACCGAGACCTCTATACTAAATGAAAATGGGCTGACAAACGAAATGTAGTGAGCGGTTAGACTTCCACCCACGGAGGCCAGACCTCCAGCTAGTGAAAAGACGATAACTTTGAACATCAAAGTATTCTTTCCTAAAGCCCTAGCGGCGTCCTCCTCTTCCCTTATAGCTCGAAGTACTCTTCCGAAGGGCGAATGGGTTACCCGCCAGACAATGGAGTAGCAAACAACAGCCGCCCCGAAAGCAAGAGGGATGAACTCAAGGGGAGTTGAAAAGGAAATACCCAGGATCTTGGGAGGAGGTATGCCGGGGATTCCGCCTTGTCCCTCCGTCACACCCCGCGCAGTCATCATGAACTCCGACATCACCATTTGGAAGCCAACGGTAAAAACGATCAAATACTCGTCGCGCACCCTGAGTGAAGGTAGAGCGAGAGCGGCACCTACCAGTGAGGCGAGGATGAATCCCACCAGCACCCCCACCATGAAATTACCACCCAGCTTAACGCTTATGATCGCGGAGGAATAAGCTCCAAAGGCGCAAAAAACTGCATGGGACATGGAGATAATTCCGACATATCCCATCACCATGTTAAGTGACTGGACAATGATAGCGTATATAATTACCTGGACGATAATGTGATAGAGATATTCCACTGGATGCTATCCCCTTCTGCGACCAATAAGACCTTCCGGTCTCACTAAGATAACGACGAACAGAATCCCATAGGCTATCATTAATTTGTATTCCCCTGGAAGAACAATCATCCCAATATTCTCTGCGAGTCCCAACAGAAAACCAGCTAGGGCATGTCCCAATATACTCGGTACACCTCCGAGAAACACGGCAGTAAACGAAATAAAAAAGGGATGCAGGCCCATAGTTGGATAGGCAGCGTTTTTCACGGTGAAAAGGAACCCCGCAAGTCCGAACAGGGCCGAGCCAATGGAATATACCAAAACATAGACATGATCGATGTTTATGCCTACATTAAATGCCATATCCCGATTGCTTCCCACGGCTCGAATGACCTTTCCGTAACGAGATTTCCCCAGGAAGAGAAAAACTAGCCCCGTGGCCGCGGTGCTGGCCAAGACCATTGCGACATCAGCTGTCGTAAAAAATACAGGACCAAGAGAAAGCGTTTTTATCGGAAACCCCTTGACGGATCTCGGAGTGGAACTAAAGATGAGGAGCAAAACAGCAACGCCTGCGGTTGCGAGCCCTAAGGAGGCCAGAAAAGTCGTAGCCTTGCTTGCCCCCGCCTTCCTCAAGGTTTTATATAACAGGGCGTCTATCAAAGACCCAACGAGAGCCGCGAAAAATATGGACATCCCTAACCCTAGGAGGTAGTGGAAGCCCAGGTCAGTTGTGGCTAGAGCAGCTGCAAACCCGGATACGGCGAAAACCAGATGGTGCGCAAAATGAAAGGTTAAAGTAGTTCTATAGATGATTCCCCAGCTGACCCCTGCCAGCGCGTAAAAACTGCCCGTGATGATGCCCTGAGCGAGTAACTGAAGGAACAGCATCCGCCTTACACTCGTAACTGCGAGCCGTATTCCGGGGTCTAGGCCGGAACGTCCTCTCTGTGCGCCCGTCTTTTATCGCACCCGGCGGTTCTTGTCAAGACGGAATCCAAATCCACCGCCTACCTTGCAGAGGGAGGGGTGTGAGGGGGTTGGGGGCGAATTTGGATTCCTAGGGACTGCTGGCCGGGTCAGAGGGCCGCCTCTATTACCCCTTAGCCCCCAGATGGCTCCCTTTGAGGACGCACCTCTCCCTCCATCCGAATAGCTCCTTAGCTTCCCAGTGCGGCTTGCCTCTAACCCGACGGCTCCAAGGCCAGCTCTTTGATCCTCGTTCTGGCATCCACAAGCAATCCAAAGCAAGGATGCCCCCTCCCCAACCGAATGATCAGCCGGCGAGAACGCTCCAACACCCGCCCAGGCAATCTGATCAAATGATACCTACATCACCGCGTCGAGGTTAAGCGCCAGCACCATGATCCACCACCAAGCCGCATTCTGCCCAAACTTCCCCGAGGGCAACGGACCCCCTGCCAGGTTCTCCTTCATCACCGAATGGGCTTCCTCACTCTTCCCACAACGCTTATAAAACCACCCAATCAGCTCCCCTCCATCCCACTCCATGTTCGTCACAATCCCAAATACCTTATGACGCTGACCCCTCAACTCCACAGTCGGAAATGGAAAACTGCGCTGAATCCCTATCCCAGGCAGCTCCAACTGCCTAAGTGGCTCCCGCACAGCCAAATACCGATATACCGGCCCCTTCTTGCTGCGCCCAATCTCATTGGGCACAAAACACACCTCCGCCCACTGCCGATCCGTCTCAACATACTGCCCATCCCTCTCCACATAAAGCTTCTTCCACTCCCCCTCAGCAACCTCCGACACCGCTGCCTTAAACTCCTCTGTCACGTCACATCCAACAGCAAACTCAATGCGCCCAAACCTCTCACTCCCACCCTCCTCACACCACCTCAATAAATCATGCTGATACCCCGCCGTATCAGACCTCATCCGCACCCTCTTCACACCCTCAGGCAGTGCCTCCAACGCCTCCTCAAACACCCTCAACTGCTCATAGCCCGCAGGCACATTGCCATCGCGAAACTCCGTGTGCAACACCATCCCTTGCTCCGCCCACCACACGTTAAAAGGCTGATAAGCCTTGAAATGCTTGTAACTCCAAAGCGCATCCCCCTTGCGCGTCTCAACCAACGTCGCATCCGTGTCCAACGTCGCTGTCTCCTGCGGGTTGTGCCGCTGCGCAAAACACAATAGATCCTTGTTCACCCCCCAAAAACCCCTAAGATGCCCATTCATCGCAGGAATAAACGCCTTGCCCTTTACACGCTTGCCCTCCTGCTCTTCATCGTGAAACCCATCCAAATAACGAAATACCGAAGAGGGCGATGGCACCGCCCTGCGCCGCTCTTTGCGCCAACGCCTCTCCAACTCCCGCCTCTGCCCACGCTTAACACCGTGTAACTCCACCCGCCTCATCACCCGACAAAATCCCTCATCCCCCTCCATAACCCTCAAATCATCTACACACTCCCCACCCGCTAGGTTAAGCAATATCAAAGACATCACCACCTGAGCGTCGCTCCAACCCTGCCCACCGTCCCGAACATGTAAATGCCTCCCTATCGACTCCCTCACCTTCATCACCTGCGCTAAATCCATATACACCGGCAAA
>Ga0078972_1002069_pt1 | contig 69346 bp, 72 predicted proteins | sample YelNatPaOPGAMG01_FD_67568 | JGI IMG/M metagenome (GOLD analysis project Ga0078972, IMG submission 67568) | Hot spring thermophilic microbial communities from Obsidian Pool, Yellowstone National Park, USA - OP-RAMG-01 (SPADES assembly) (version 2) | ecosystem: Environmental > Aquatic > Thermal... | reverse complement strand
AAGGTTCGGCTTAGAGGTTAGACTTAGGGATTGGCTTAAAATAGTTAGGAGCTACTGATTTGCAAATAGCTTAATAATATTTCCGTCATTGATGAAGTATTTATCATTCAGAATGGATGATCAGTGATGGATAGAGATGAGTGAACCGGTAAGAGACATAAAAATAGACAAGGACACTGACCTAAACACCATTTTTGAGATGATGCATAAGTCAGGGGGATTTATGGCCGTGAACCTCGCGATGGCTAAGGAGATATTAGTTGAGATGTTTAGTAGGAGTGATTGCCTTAAGATATTATCGTTTACCGGCAACTTAATGGCTACGGGCCTGCGGGGGATACTGACCGACATGATTAGGCGCCACCTCTTCAACATAGTCATCACCACATGTGCCACGCTTGATCATGACCTCGCAAGAAGCAGGACAAACTATGAATGTGGAAGTTTCGACCTCGATGATTATGAGCTCCGGCGAAAGGGCATCCACAGGCTCGGCAATGTGTTGATAAAGAATTCTAGCTACGGAGAAGTAATAGAGAGAGAAATCAGAGAATTGATGGCAAAAATGTCTGATATTGACCATTTATCTACGCATGAGTTCTGCTGGAGACTGGGAGAACACATCGGTAGTGAAGACTCATTCCTATACTGGTGTTGGAGGGAGCGCGTTCCCGTAATTGTTCCAGGCATAGTCGACGGTGCGGTTGGATTCCATGTATGGCTTAATAGACAAACAAGGCGATTCTACTTTGACTTGATGCGGGACGAATCGCTATTAAGCGATGCTCTCTGGAAAGCAGAAACCGCTGGGGCATTAATAATTGGTGGTGGAATATCTAAGCATCATGCCTTATGGTGGGGGCAGTTCAGCGGCGAAGGTCTGGAATATGCAGTATACATCACTACGGCGACCGAATATGACGGCAGCCTAAGCGGCGCTAGACCGAGGGAGGCAATTTCCTGGAGAAAATTGTCAGTAAGCTCGAAGCATGTATTCGTTAACTCTGATGCAACAATTGCTCTGCCTTTTCTATACTCAGCTATAGTCAAGTCGCTTCCATGATTCTTATCCTTATTCGCTCTGCTGCTACTATGTTACTGAACTAAATACCCAGGAAAGGTCTGGTCCTTTCCTCGGCTGCTTTATGAGTTCGTGTAAGGAGTGGGCCAGCAGTGGCAGGGCTATCGTTGCGTCGCAGAAACACTGCACATTCATTCCTCCCTTCATCTCTTTGCCCCAGCTTTTTCCCTCTTCTAGAGTTGCGCCAGATAGGCCTCCCCAGTGTGGACTATCTACAGTTATCTGAATTGCATACTTATGGGGTCTAGTTTTTGTGTAGTCGCCTGACAACAGTAAGTCGACGGATACGGCTGATAATTGTATAAAATCTTTAGGCACGCCTCCACCAATAAAAATGGCTGCACTGTTCTTGGACTGCGATTTAATCTTGACGAGCAGTTCATAGTCTTTGAACTGGTCCACCAAGAGACTAAACTCCTTATTCATGTATCGGTTGTGGATATACGCAACTCCGAATCCGCTATCGACTATTGCTGGACAGAATATTGGGACCTTATGCCTGCTGGCTGAGGTTACTATCCCGTCAACGCCCCTATTTTCAAGCCACCTGCCTAATAAGTAGAGCAGTTCAGGCGAGGCAAGTGCCTTCCCATCGCGAAGCGTCAGCATGAATTCTCCGAGCATTTTTTCCATCGATATGTAGTCCTGCTCCTTCACGTAGACATCGTAGAATCTGTAGATTCCCTTCTTTCTTAGGAGGTCGTCATCGACTAGGGGGCTTCCTCTCCAATATCTGTATCCCATAGCTTCTATCAGGTCTTCGGTGATGTTCGCCCCTGTTGAGACCAGTACGTCTATGTATCTATTCTCTACGAGCCACTTAACTATTCGCCACTGCCCAGTTGTGCTTAAACTTCCGGCGTAGCCCATCATTATCACAGTGTCTTCATCCCTCAGGGCTCTGACCCATGCGTCAAGTGCCTCACCGAGTTTTCTTCCCTGAAAACCAGTAAGACTCATAGCGACTAATAGATCAGATATCTTACGCTCCTTAACCTCAATAGACGTTAAAGGCCCTGCAACATATTCATCCAAATTATCAAGAATTTTCTCAGGCATGACTTCGTCTTTCTAAAAGAACTTATTACTTTATATAGCTTGACTTAAGCGATGCAGCAGTTACTCAACGAGGTTCGACCTCTTCATCATGTATCTTTCATAGTTATTGCTTATGATCTGTGAGGCTTCATCGACTGAAATTTTTTTAATTTCAGATATTACTTCAAGTGTCTGTAAAATCATTGTCGAGTCAAGCCTCATGGATCTGTAGACATATGGGCCGTCACTCTCAGTCAAAAGTATTTCTTCGCTAGCCTTCTCGATTATTTTTCTCTGCTTTTCCTGAATGGTGGCCGTTGGATTTATGCTGATGAAGTATCCGTGGTCCTTAATCTCTTTTAATAAAGGCTCGGGCCCGGTGTACCAGTGAAAGAGCACCGATGGAGCTTCGTTCTTAACGACGCAGGCTAATGCCTCGCTCCAAGCAGAGTATGAATGTACATTTAGGGGTAGGTTTCGCTCCGCTGCAATCCTACAGAACTCCTCAAAAATCTTTAGTTGAGTATCCTTCGGAATCTTAGAAAATCTAAAGTCTAAACCCACTTCGCCTAATCCAGCCACTTCCCTGGTGCTATTCAGTAAATTTTTTAGTAGTCTGAGTTCTTCCATAATCGAGTTGTTTGTACTCCATGGGTGAAGACCAACGAAAGGAACAATATTCCTTATCTTCTTTGATAGCAGGAATGTCTTGGTAGATGAATTGTAGTCTTCTGAGACGGCAATTATCGTTATTTTTTCATACTTTCCATATTCTTCTTCACGATAGGCATGGAAGTGGCAGTGAGCGTCTATTAGCCTCATTCTACACTGCTATTCTCTTGATGCGGTCGGCGTCTTTAACTTTGCCCGCCTCTGCTGATGCACGGATTAGTCCAAGAAATGCGGGGTCGGGGTTACCTGGCCTTGATTTAAACTCTGGGTGGAACTGTGTAGCAATAAAGTATGGATGGTCTCCCAGCTCTATTATCTCGACTCTTCTACCATCTGGTGACAAGCCTGAAATTATCATTCCTTCTCTTTGAAGAGCCTCCCAATATTTTGGATTTACCTCGTATCTATGTCGGTGTCTCTGATAAATGATGTCGTTTCCGTACAGCATATGTGCCCTCGTGCCTTTCTTTATGTGTATGGGCAGGGCTCCCAGCCTCATCGTGCCTCCCTTCTCTACGACTTCCTCCTGCTCTGGCATAAGATATATCACGGGATGTGGTGTCAATGGGTCTATCTCTGTGCTGTTTGCTTCCTTTAGGCCTAAAACATTTCTGGAAAACTCCACGATTGCTAGCTGCATGCCGAAGCATATGCCTAGGAAGGGCTTCTTCATAGTCCTCGCGTACTCTATTACTTTCATCTTACCTTCGGCTCCTCTTTTTCCGAATCCTCCCGGTACTAGGATTCCGTCAACATCGTCTAATTCCTTAATCATTGAGGGATTGTTCTCTAGCTCGCTTGTCTCAACCCACTTTAACTCAAGCTTCACACCATGATATGCGGCTGCGTGGTGCAATGCTTCCTTAATGCTTACGTATGAGTCCGTCAGGGTTGTATATTTTCCGCATATTGCTATCTTCACGACCGGGCCTTTCACCCTGAAAGAATTCACTATCTTGCTCCAATCCTCGAGACGTGAGGGTAATCGTGGTAGTCCGAGTATACGCTCGATATAGTCGCCGATTCCCTGCCTCTCTAGCATTAATGGAACTTCATAAATGACGTCAGTGTCATACGAACAAAAGACTGCCTCTTTTGGAAGAGTGCTGAAAAGCGCTATCTTTGAACGTGTTGCTTCGTCTATCATTCTGTCACTCCTCGCAACCACTATGTCGGGTTGGATGCCTATCCTTCTCAGCTCATTTACGCTGTGTTGAAGCGCCTTGGTTTTGAACTCTGCAGTAGGCTTAAGATATATTACAAGCGCTACATGCACGAACAGTGTAGACTCTTCAAGTCTCATCTGGCGTGCCGCCTCGTAAAATGGCAGTCCCTCGATGTCTCCCGCAGTTCCGCCTATCTCGACGATTACGATGTCTGCGCCCCTCCTTGCCGCTATCATTTTTATGCGTCGTTTTATCTCGTCTGTGACGTGGGGAATGACTTGTACGCATTGTCCTAAATAGTCGCCCGCCCTCTCTCTTCTCAGCACTTCCATGTAGATCTGTCCGGTCGTTATGTTGTTTATTTTGTCCATGGGAATATCTAAAAATCTCTCATACCATCCGAGGTCAAGGTCTGTCTCGCCTCCATCATCTGTGACGAAGACTTCTCCATGAGAATACGGGTTCAGTGTGCCAGCATCAACATTGACGTAAGGATCAATCTTCAAAAAGTCTACTTTGTATCCCTTAGAGACGAGGATCTTCCCTATTGAAGCCGCCACGGTCCCCTTGCCCACAGACGACACGACGCCGCCTGTGACGAAGATGTACTTTGCCATATTAGATAAACGAAACCTGCAGTATTATAGCGTTTCTTGAAAATTCCCTATTTACGTCTTTCGCCTGGAGGAAAATGGTTAAAAACTCCTAAAATATAGTGGGGACAGAAATGCGTATTGGCCTGCTGGGAACCACGGGCTATACCCTGTCCGCCATAGTCATATTGATGCTTCTGTCTCAACTATCGAGTTTTCCTGCCTCACAGGGCATGCCTTTTGTTTTTATCATCGTCGCAATAGCATACCTAGCAGGCATAGTCCTTAGAGGAATCTTCTGGCTAAGGCTGGGCTCTCAGACAAATCACAAGTATTTCAAATTATTGTCAATCATCATAATCTTGTTAGGGATAATAGCCTCATTGTTGGTGCTGTCCCATGCGTATCTGCATTATCCAGATCTATCAAGCTCTATAATTAACGAAGACATCTTTCTAAAGACCGCTATATCGCTATGGGCTATTTACACCATTGCAGAGGCTGGAGGATACTTTTCATTCGCACGTTTCTTCGGCATCAGGACAGCATACATAGGGGCGATCAGCCTACCAGCAGTAGCACTACTGATTTACCAGACGCTCACCTCAGAATTCATTACATTCCTAACGCAGCCCCAAAGCCTCATCCCATCTGTGTCGCTATTCATTTTGTTGGGTTCTGCTACAGTGACCGGCTATAGCTCATTCTTAATTAAGATCGATGTCGCAGTAAAGAAGCCGGAAAAAGAAGAGCTAGACGAATTGGAGAGACTATTGGGAGGAGGGCCTCCTCTTAGAAGAGAAGCAACGCCCAGCGGATCGGTAATTGATCAGGCCAAGGGTCCTAGAAGTCCATCAGTTACTCGTGCTTATTCGCCGAGCTCAACGCCTAGTCAGCTTGCCCCGACGACTATGATTGTTGTCGAGGTTATAAGCAGGTCTAATGAAACTTTCTGTCCTAATTGCGGCTCCACCGTTCCTATTGGGTCAAACGCCTGTCCTTCATGTGGTCATCGGCTGTATGAACCGCGTCCCGGACTTAAATGTCCAGTATGTGGTGCACCTCTGAGCTATTCAAAGAGAATCACGAGTGATCATAGAGTGTGTGGGATTTGTTTTTCTGACCTAAGGCTGAGACAGTCACGAGTACAGTAAGCAAAACTCATTGCTCCCCTTCAAGGAATTTTTTCTCAGGCTCTTCTAATCCAGCCTTCAAGAGCTGTGATGAAAACTCGTAGGCTCTCGTTAAGAGATTAAACTCGTTTTTATTAATGATCGTGACTAATACCTGCAGTGAGTCCCTCTCGATGAATAATCCTAGAGACTTGATTGGAAGCCTTGGCTGGAGTTCTAGTAGTCGGGTGTCCCTCAGCGTATGGCTGAACATCCTGCCGTCGGTGTATTTCCCCTCGACTATAACCGTGTCTTGACCTACTCTCAGAATTTTTTCAACTGTTAATTCATGAATGATTGCTGGCCGTAGATTTTTGTCCTCAACTATACTGTCTATAATGAGTATAGTTCCATCAGGAGTCTCAGCCTCGTGGTATGTTCCGCTAATCGCTTTTCCAAGACTCAGCCAGTCGGGTGGCGCATGAATGTATAACTCAACTCTTTGGCCGCCGGGAGTGATGAGCCTAATCTTTAATGAGATTGCCTTCCCCAGCCTCGATATTTGAAGTCCCTCGACGTAGCCGCTGAAGGTCCCGCCGCTCATCTTCGGTAAAATCTAAACGATGAGAAATATATGCGTAAAAAAATCTGCATGAGATATTTGAGGAAGAATAAAAATGCATAAACGATGAGTGAAGAGAGAGTAGACAGCAGAAGGATATATGAAGGAAGGGTAGTTAGCCTGAGAATTGACACTGTCAGGATAGGCAACAAAACCATAGCGAGGGAGGTAGTTGAGCATCCAGGCGCATCGGCCATCGTGCCACTTACGACTGATGGAAGAGTCATCCTCGTAAATCAGTATAGACACGCCGCAGGCATTGAGCTGTTGGAAATCCTGCTCATTTTTTATTTTCCTATTACACCCGCGCTCTCCAATAGCTTGATTGATTTTAGTAGTGTCCAATATTAGTTAGATAGGTAAGCTTGGGGATGTTGGGTGGGAAAAGGTTGGAGGAGGGGGTAGTCTTCTAGTGGTTCTTTTGATGTGGTTTTCTAGCCGCGTCTGCTTCCTCCTAATGGTGAAGCCTACGTATTTGTAGAAGTTTGTGTGGCTACTGGCTCGAACATAGATATAATATACGCCCTTTTTAGTCATGTATTGCTTCCCTGTCCTTGGATCACATATTACAGTTCCTCGCCGAGTAAAGAGTTTTGGCCCCGTTGATTCGATGTTGAGTCTCTTAAGAAGATCCTTGACGTATGTGAGTAGTCTCAGGTCGGTGTTGAAGATAAATATGTGACCTCTCTTGTAAACGCTTCCTTCTGAGTCTGCGAAGCCTCTGAGGAAGGCCGCCACGCACCTCTCACAATGCTCAATATATTTCTTGAGTCTGTCGAGGTCAACTGGCTTTCTGAGTAGCTCGTAGAGCGTCTTTGACTCAACTTCGACGACATATCTTCTTGAAGATCTCCCATATCTTGGTTTAATTGGCCGCCTTCCTAGAACCGTGGCTAGACATCTAGCGAACTCCTCGACGAATTCTCTGTCCTTCGCGTTAAGACCTATTTTGACATCGTTGTAGCCCTTGATGGCACGTCTCTTCATATATGCGTATCCATCGCCAAGGACTACTCCGATCACGTATGCAAGCTCCTCAGATGGCTCTAAGAGCTCTAGTGAAGGTATCCGTCTACCGTTGTATGGACTATACACTCCACATAACCACTTGCTTATATGAGATTTGGATATTCTGACTCCGTGTCTTCGATAGATCTCCTCGACTATCCCACTATACGTCAGACCACTTCTCCGAAGAGCAACAACATCGCGATACAATCTAATCCGAAGCTCACGCGGCAAGTACCCCTCCCTCCTCGGCCGCGCATCATCACTCCTCCAGACATGGTCCGGAGTCTCCCACCAGCGAGGGCCGGGAGCAGCCCCATCTAACACTCCCGCCATGTCCCCGAAGGCAGGGATCGATGTAATCTCCACTCCTGCCATGTATTTCACCCATTTGGGAAGCCCCTCATCAGACGTGACACGACTAGCCACGGCCCATCTACCGTCCATAATCATGGCTAGAGACGTTACATAAGCGTTGGAGACTAGGCTGAAAATGGGGAGATTGTCGGGGAGAGAGTTGGGCAATACACTACAGGACAGATATGGAGATAGGCGGAGACATACTATTCTTCATAGAAGGCTCTAGGGAGCTATTGCCAGGATACGTGAAGACATCTAAGGGACTAATACTGCCAAGAGAGATATACTACGCACTATCAAACATGGATGGAATGGTGAAAGAGATAGGAGTGGTGAAGAGGGAGAAGTCAAAGATAAAACACATACTAGGACTAAAACACATCAATATACCGATACAATTGGACTTATGGGGAAACGAGGTAATATTTAGGGGAAAGGGACAAACAACAATATACGGATACCCAAGACCAGAGAGATAAAGGATATAAACACAATACTCCAAATATGAAGTTAAATTATACTTAGAGGATAAGTTGTCAGGCTCGTTAAGGGAGACCCGACGAGCACGATTGTCTATTCAAACAATCCATTACACAGGGTTAGAAAGCTATCATCCCTCGGCCTCAGACTTAGAATTATTATCGAAGCTGATAAAAGATGTCTAAACGTCTAGGTCTAGACAACAATTAAGCCTGGCGAAAGCCCAGAGGAATGCGCCAGGAGAGAGCTTCAGGAGGAGACGGGATACACTGCATTAAGCCTCGAGTTGCTTGCGTCTATTTATCCCTCGCCTGGATACAGCAATGAAGTAATACACATCTACATCGCCAAAGTTGGTTCTTACGTCGGACAGAACACGGAGCTAGACGAGAACATAAAAGTAATTTGTCTACCACTAGACGACGCAGTAAAAATGATTAAGGAACGCAAAATTAAAGACGCAAAGACAATCGCTGGTCTAATGCTAACATATACTCTATCGAGATGATATCTGAGTTGTTAGCCGTGCGTTACCTAAGTAATTTTAGATTGGAAACATATTTTAACTCTAGCGGCATCATATATTTTGGATGACCGTAACGGGAGACTTGGTTTTAAAAGCACTTAAGAAGGTGATCGATCCCGAACTAGGCAGAGATATTGTCTCGATGGGAATGATAAGGGACTTAAAGGTTCAAGATGGACGCGTCTCCTTCACGCTTGTATTGACAACGCCCGCTTGTCCATTCAATGAACAGATAACTAGACAAGCAAAAGAAGCGGTAGAGTCGATTCCGGGAGTCAAATCCGTAGACATGAAGGTTACTTCTAATGTTCCATCCACGAAGAGGGCCGCGATGAGTATGCTAAACATACCGGGACTGAAGAACGTTATAGCTGTAGCTAGTGGTAAGGGAGGAGTTGGTAAATCCTCTCTTGCTGTAAATTTGGCCCTAGCGCTTGCGGAGTCTGGAGCTAAGACTGGGCTACTTGACGCGGATATGTATGGCCCAACCATCCCTAAACTATTGAAGAATATTGGCTTCCCTCAGGCAGCAGGAGATAAAGTTCTGCCGGCCGTCGGCCCTATGGGGCTAAAGGTAATGTCGATGGGATTACTAGTCACGGATGATACGCCAGTTATCTGGAGAGGCCCCTTGGTGGCAAACGCGGTTAGACAGATGTTGTCTGAAATTGAATGGGGCGAGCTGGATTATCTAGTCGTTGACCTACCTCCGGGCACTGGTGACGCATCGCTAACACTGGCGCAGAGCATTCCCTTGACAGGCGTAATAATAGTCACTACTCCGCAGGCGGCTGCTGTGACCATAGCTATGAAGGCGCTTAGAATGTTTGAGAAGCTCGGAGTGCCCATTATCGGGATAGTTGAGAACATGTCTTATTACGTATGTCGTAAATGCGGAGAGAAGGCCTACATATTCGGCAATGGCGGTGGAAGAATGGCCGCAGAGCAGGTGGGCGTCCCATTCCTAGGCGAGATACCGATAATCCCCGAGATAATGCAGGGGGGCGACGAGGGAGAGCCTGTGATCCTCGCTCATCCAAAATCAGAAGCAGCAAACATCCTACGTCAAATAGCTAAGAATGTTGCTGGAAGGATCAGCGTCCTTGCAAAAGTGGGAACAAAATGAATGAGCAGAAGAATGCACCTTCTCTACCAAGCGTAGGAGTCTACAAGAAAGGCAGCCTCAATCTATTAGAGATTCTAGCTCGTGTCGATCTAATTTATTCATCTGGAAGGGATGGCGCGGTTGCGACATACATAGGAGTGGCAAGAAACACCAGCAGGGAAGGTAAAGCAGTAAGCCATGTCGAGATAGAGGCGTACGAGGAAAATGCAAACCTCGAGATATCAAGGATATGTCGGGAACTTGCTGAGAAGTATGAGTTATCATACGTAGGGATATGGCACCTGACTGGAAAATTCACGCCTGGGGAGCCCATCGTGCTAGTGGTAGTAGCTGGGAGAAGACGTGCCACAGTCCTTGAAGCCCTCAAGGTAGCAATAGAGAGATACAAGACGGAGCCAGCAATCTTCAAGAAAGAAGTATACCCAGATGGTACTCATAGGTGGGTCGAGGAGGGACACTAGTTCTGTCTTTATTGGTGAGAGTTTGATAAGGATAGAGGTAAGGTTCTACGCATACCTCAGAGAAATTACAGGTAAGCACTCTGAATCAATCATTCTTAAAGATGGCTCAACAATTATTGATACTCTTAAATTGGTTATCGATAAATATGGCGAGCGTATGCGTAGATACATTTTAGATGACGAGGGACAGATAAGAAATAACATAACAATAGCAATAAATGCTCAAAAGATAGACAGAGCTCGTATCGAAGGCTACACGCTTAATGACGGCGATGTATTAGTAATAATCCCACCCACAGCGGGTGGAGCATTACCGATTTAGCCTCATCTCCTGAGTTTCCTCAGAGCTTCTAGGTCCATTGTCCCGTAAGTTCTATAGACATGCACTACTAGAAGGAGTCCAGCCGCGATTATTGACGCTCCGACACCTAGCGATATTACTACGAGGCTTAAGGCGTAGGGGTCTATCCCCGCTGGATTGCTGGTGGCAAAGACAACAAAGTTCAGATGGGCTGCGTTAATCAGGACCTCGATGGCTATCAGTTGTTTTATTATGTTTCTTTTGCTCGCGAGTGTGTATATGCCTAGCGCGAAAATGAAGGCTGAGATGGGGACGTATATCAAAGGTGGTAGCGCCATTTTTACTCCCTCCTTAGAAGTGCTGAGACCCCGAGTATCAGCGCGATTAATACCATCAAGAATGCAATCATAGCTGGGAAGAGCTCCCTCCATACATATCTACCAATGGCTGCTCCCAACTCGCTGACCCCGAGATTAGAGAGTCTATTGAGGTTGTTTCCCCAGTAGGCATAGAGAGGGGGATTAGAGGCAAAAATTATTATGACTACCGCAGCGAATATTACTGAGGCTATCGTACCAATGATCTCGGTTGTCTTCAAGATTCTTCAACCCTCCTCGTAAGCATTATGACTGCTATGAATAATGCTATTGTACCGCCTGAATACGCCAGTATCTGGAATAGCCCTACGTGGAAAGCCCCTAGGGTCATGAATAGCAGTCCTAAGCTCAGCGTGAATATAAAGAGGCACATCACGGACTTTACTAGGCTATGCACCTCAACGGATAGGATTCCCGACACAATAATGATAAGCAAGAGTATAGCCTCGATTTCAGGGAATGCCAAAGTTATCCTCCCTCAATTTTTCAGAAGGATAGTTGTTTTTAAACCTGAGCCTGATCTGAATAAAGTCACTTATTCATTCTTTTGGCCGCTTCTTTCAGCGCCTCAACTCCTGGGAGTTCTCTGCCCATCAAGTATTCAATCAATGCTCCACCAGCGGTGCTTACGTAGCTTAGCCTATCCTTAAGTCCGAATTTTTCAATAGCAGCTACAGTGTGTCCGCCGCCTGCAACAGTAAATTTATGCCCCCTAGCTACGGCAGACAATATCTGTCTCGTGCCCTTGGTGAATTGTTCTTTCTCGAAAACTCCTAGGGGGCCGCTTATGAAGACGGATTTTGCGCTCGACAGGATTCTGCAGTATTCCTCGATAGTTTTTTCTCCTATATCCATTATTTGATACTCGGTTGGTAGCCCGCCAATGGGTATCTCCACTCTCTCGCCATTTTTATCGACTGCTAGGTCTAGAGGCAGCTTTATTCTTTCCGGATATCTTGATATAACATCCCTTATGTCGGGCTCGAGTTGTTCTAATTTCTGCTCTTTAATAAACTTAGTATTAATTATGCCTAAGTCATAGCCGGCAGCATGTAAAAACAACTGGCCGACTAACCCACCAGTCAAGACATACTCGGCAATGTTTTTATCAAGAACGTGCTTGGTAATGGCTAAGGAGTCATCTGCCTTTGCCCCTCCTAATACATACACGCAGGGCTTCTCTGGGTTTGATGAAACTCTAGACAGGGCGGCCAGCTCCCTCTCCATAACTCTGCCTGCATAGCTCGGAAGAACTGCTGTAAATCCCACGATCGAGGCGTGAGCCCTATGAGATGCTGAAAATGCATCATTGACAAAGCAGTCGAAGAGCGGTGCTAGTCTAGAGACGAGCTCCGTCTTTGCATGTTCTTCGGGTTTGCCGCTCTTCATTTCGTATGGCAGCGTCCTGACATTTTCAAGCATTAAGACCTCACCACTCTTAATCGACTTAATTGAGTTGATTGCTTTCTCTCCTACAACATCATCAACATACCTCACCGTCATTCCGAGTATTCTCGAGAGTATTTCTGCGTGTTCCTTCATGTCTGTAAAGTCGGGATCGCCGGGTCTTCCCTGGTGTGCAATAATTACTACTTTAGCTTTTTTCATGACTAATTCTCGAATCGTCGTCTCTGCGTGAATTCTAATCCTTGTATCGTCGACGATGCATTTTGTTAATGGGTCTATCGGTGAGTTAAAGTCGCATCTTAATAATATTCTCTTGTCTGTTGCGTCTAACTCGTCGAGGGTCTTTATGCTCATAGCTCTCATGGCGCTCATCTATTATATTCCCGCCTTCTCAATCATGAGTTCAGTGAGCTCTACGAGTCTGCAGGAGAACGCCCACTCATTATCATACCAAGCTAAGACCTTAGCAAGTATTCCTTCAACAACCATGGTTGACAGCCCGTCAACGATTGCTGAGTATGTTGTATGGTTTATGTCTGAAGAGACAATTGGGTCCTCAGTATAGGCAAGTATTCCTTTCAACTCTCCCTCAGCTGCCTCCTTAAACTTGGCGTTTATCTCGCTTGGAGTGGCTGGTTTCTCAAGAACTGCAGTGAGATCAACTATGGAGACGTTCGGGACCGGCACTCTTATGGCTAATCCATCCATCTTTCCCTTTAGCTCGGGCAGAACTAGGGTAGCGGCTCTAGCGGCGCCCGTGGTCGTCGGAATTATGTTCATTGCTCCTGCCCTAGCTCTCCGCAGATCTTTATGGACAAGGTCTAGTATTCTCTGATCATTAGTGTATGCATGTGCAGTATTCATTAATGCGGCTCTGATCCTAAAGTTTTCGTGGAGAACCTTAGCTACAGGAGCTACCGCATTCGTCGTGCAAGACGCGTTAGAGACTATATGGTGTCTAGCCGGGTCATATTCCTTATGATTCACTCCAATGACTACCGTCAAGTCAGGGTCCTTTGCCGGCGCGGTAATAATCACCTTCTTTGCACCAGCCCCAAGGTGTTTAGAAGCTCCCTCTCTATCCGTGAATCTGCCCGTAGACTCTATGACTAGATAGATGTCTAGTTCTCTCCATGGTAGAGCAGCAGGATCGGGTTGGCTGAAGACTCTAATTCTCTTTCCATCAACTATTATGTAATTGTCTTCCGCCTTAACTTCGTGCTGGAACCTGCCGTGAGTGGAGTCATATTTTAAGAGGTGTGCCAGCGTCTTCGTGTCTGCCACGTCGTTTACAGCAACAATCTCGAAGTTTCTCTCCTTTTCATACGCAGCCCTAAAGAACAGACGGCCAATCCTACCAAAGCCATTAATAGCTATTTTAACAGACATTTCTACGAGTAAATCTATTAGTCAATCTCAATATGAATGTATCGGTTTGCTTGATTGATGGGTTATATTGTTCTATGTATTTTATATCTGGAAAATACTTATTCTTTTTGTAAAAAACTATAATGATGGTTAGTCCTTTATCTCTATGAGGTCGCCGTCTTCTAAAACAAATTCAGGCCCCACTCGCTGTCCTTGGATCTTGACCGACCGCCCCCATACCCTTGCATACTTCATGTTCTTAGCTAAGTCTCTGTGTATTATTTCGGCCAATTCTTGGACGGTTGTTCCACGCGGTAGGAGGAGTGGCTTTGGAGACGGCTGTCCGTCTTTCTGGGTATAGACTCTAATCATCTCCAAGGACTCAAAGAGGAACTTCTTCAGGCTATCCTTTGCTTCTTCTGAGTTGCGTGATGCGTAGATAAATTTAAGTCCATAATTCGCTGCCTGCTTAATGATGGATTCTAGCTGGCTCTCAGGGATTTGGTCGGCCTTATTAAAGATGACTACGGCCTTCTTATATGTGGTCTCTGTCAGTATTTGTTCTTGAACTTCGTCAAGCGTCGCTTCTCCGACTATTTTGATAACCGCGGACCTCAGTCCTAAGTCTAACAGTAGTTGCCTCAGCTCATTATAGGAAAAGTCTGTCTTGCCCATCGTTATTATCCTTAGTCCTCCACTATCCTTCTTCTCCACAATTACTTCGCATCTTTTCTTCTCGACGCTTATTCCGTGATTCTTCAGGAGTTCTATAACTGCTCTCAGCTGGTCAAGTGGTTTGTTTGTTAGGTCCACCACTATGGCTATGAGGTCGCTGTTCCTCGCTACTCCGATCGACTTGGAGGCATAGCTGGTCTCTTCAAGATCATGCGTAAGTATGGATGGCAGGTCGACTATCTGTATCTCCACATTCTCGTAGATCATCATCCCTAGGTATGGCTTCTGAGTCGTCAGCGGATAGTCTGCCACTGGCGAAGACGCGCCAGTAAGAATGTTTAGTATGCTTGATTTTCCTGAGTTGGCTGCTCCGATGAGGGATATTTGGGCCCAGCCTTCCTTTTTTACTGAAAATACAGAAGTGCTTCCAACCCTTCTTCTCCTTCTTTCTTCCTCCTCTCTTCTAAGCTCAGCTAATCTCTTCCGTATTTGTCTCCTTAGCTTTTCTGTTCCCTTATGGTCAGGTATTAGGCTAAGCGCCTCGGATAGTACTTTGATTTTTTCCTCGATCGTCCTTGCTGCTTGATACTCGGCTAGCTTTTTCTTGGCCTCGGCGGGAAGATTAGTGGGCATATGTCTAAATAGCTCTATAATAGCGGAGCTACTTTTAAGTTATGTGTCTGCTATGTGGTGGTCTACCGGTCCATCGCCTACTCTTGGTTTATATCAGGGTGTATAGAATTTTGAGATAGTAGTAATGTCTCATGGAGATGCTGGATAGTTGACGATTAAACGGGTCTTTGAAGAGGCGAGGCTCCTACTAGAAAAGGCTGGATATCCGGAGGCTAGGGTCGGTCTGCCAAAGTCTCCTGAGTTCGGCGAGGCATACTCTCCCATACCTTTCGAGATAGCTGGCAAGACTGGAGAAAACCCGCTGAGGCTAGCTGAAAAAATCAAGTCTAGCATAGGCTCCTCAGAACTAATTGAGTCGGTTGAAGTTGCGCCTCCGGGATATCTCAATTTCCGGGTCAATTGGAGAATATTTGCTGGACTGACGGTCGGAGAAGTAGTAAGGCTAGGCCAGCGATATGCCTTCAGCGATATAGGTAGAGGTGAACGCATACTCATTGAGCATACGAGCGTAAATCCAAACAAGGCTCTCCACATTGGACATGCTAGAAACGTTTGTATAGGCGACCTGCTGGCCAGGCTATACTCGAAGACAGGACACAGCGTCGTAGTCCTAAACTACATAGACGACAGCGGAGCCCAGATGGCGGAGCTCCTGCTCGGATTCATAGGGCTCGGATACAGCGAGGAGGCGCCGCCGGGTATGCGTTTCGACGAGTACTGCGGAGACATAGTATACGTAGAGGTTAATAAAAGAGCAGAGAAAGACCCAGCGATAGATACTAAGCGGCGCGAACTGGCCAGGCAGATCGAGATACGTGGCTCAGAAGCATTTAGAAAGGCAAGAACAATCGCAGACAGGGTGCTGAGAGACCAGTTAAAAACTTGTGCTAGGCTAGGAGCTAGGTATGATCTTCTATGCAGGGAGAGCGACGTAATCACATTCAACCTGTGGGACGAGGCCTTTAGTCGCCTTAAGGATTCAGGGATACTCTACGTTGCTGAGAAGGGCGCCAAGAGTGGATGCTGGTGCATAGATCTCTCCGGGCATGAAGTCCTCTCAAAGGAGGGTGACGAAGTTCTCGTGAAGAGCGATGGCGGAACTACCTATGTCGCTAGGGACATTGGCTTCGCGATGTGGAAGCTCGGCGAGTCCTCAGCAGATTTTAGGTACTCATTGTGGGGGAAGAATCCAGACGGGACGGACATACTGATAACTGACCTTGAGGGGGATAGAACATTTAACAGGGGCCGGCCAAAACTAGTCATAACAGTAATAGACTCTAGGCAGAAGAGGCCTCAATCTGTAATTAAGTATGCATTATCAAAGATTGGAATAGATCCCGCCAGATATGTTCACTTCTCATACGAGCCTGTGACCCTTAGTTCCCGGTCTGCTAGGATGCTTGGGATGACCACTGAGGCAAAACAGGTCCACATGAGTGGGCGGAGGGGCATTTACTTTAAGGTGGACGAGGTCCTAGACAGGCTGAAGGAACTCGCAATGTCGGAGACAGCCAAGAGGCATCCAGACTGGAGTAGAGAAAAATTAGAAAAAGTATCAGAGTCAATCGCGGTAGCGTCGCTGAGATACTCAATACTAAAGGCGGACACAGACAAGACGGTTGTGTTTGACATTGAGGAGTCGTCAAGAATAGAGGGCGATACAGGCCCCTACATTCTATACTCAGTCGCGAGGGCTTACAGAATATTGGAGAAAGCATCGGAGGCCGGGATATCAATAGATCTGAATCCGCCGAGCAGGCTCGAGCAGCATGAAAAAGAATTGATCAGGTCGATCTCTCATCTACCGCTCATAGTTGAGGAGACCTTGGAGACGTTGCTGATTAAAAAACTCATCACACATTCAAGACAACTAGCGATGAGGTTCAACGACTTCTACGAGAACTGTCCCGTGATAGGCTCCGGCGAACTGGCGGGATTCAGACTTGCCCTGGTTAAGTCATATATCCAGTCTCAGTCTGCATTACTAGAAGTGATTGGTCTCCCAATACTGGTAGAGATGTAAATGCCGGTGTAGTGCGTAATTATGGATTGCTGAGCAAGAGTTTAGGTAGCTCCAATAGATTGTTTACATACGTCACGGACTCGGGTATCTTGTCACTCCCCAATCCAGTCCTAATAAGGATGCCCTTCATCCCGACCTTCTTAGCGAGTTCCAGATCAGTCGCCACGTTGTCACCAACCATCACTGTCTCCTCAGGGGTGACGTTCAGTAGCTCGAGGGCCAGCTCAGCGATGTATTTCTCCGGCTTACCTATGACGATCGGTCTCACTCCTGTTGAGGTCTCTAGATAAGATACTACAGCGCCAGCGCCGGGAACTGGGCCATCCTCAACCATCAATGCGTGATCCCTATTCGTGGCGACGAAGAGTGCTCCTCTGATTATGGCGCGGTGCGCGTCGAGAAGCTTATTGTAAGTCAGGTATCTATCTCCGCCTACTACCACTACTTCTGCCTGTCTATAGTCACTCACGATATCATGTCCCTGAATGAATAGTTCCTCCACCAGTCCTACTTCACCTACGACGAAAGCCTTCGCTTTATTCATCCTTCGTTTTAGGTAGATTGCCGAGGCCGCTCCTGAATTTAATACTTCATTTGCATTGACGGCTATTCCCATTTCTTCGAGTTTATTGACGATCATTCGTCGCGATACCATTGAGTTATTCGTTAAGAACATGATTTTGAATCCCAGCTTTCTGAGTGTTTCTATTCCTTCTCTCGCTCCTGGGGTGAGCTGTGACCCTATGTATACCGTCCCATCAAGGTCGAGTATGACGGCTCTATACATCTCTAATCAATCATGGTTCTTAGGTATAATTTATGATTATTCACAACATACAATCTAACCAATTATGCGGGGATTAGGCATCATTGCTCGTTATGTTCTGTAAACAAAACTATGTTTACCTATATTGGGCTATTCAAAAAGATAAGTCAACTAGCGATGCTCGATTATAGCGCATTTAAGGTATTTATTACTCTCAGATTTAATGATGCTTGAATGGTTTTGTTTGACCCACTGATGATTATTGCTTACATCTTTCCAGCATATACTACTAATGGAGCGCCTGTACTCTTTGTCAGGTTCGTGAAAAATCCCCATCCAATAGATTGTGGTGCATCCTTCATTGATGGTAGAAGAATTCTCGGAGATGGAAAGACGCTGGAAGGACTAGTCTCAGGACTGGCAGCTGGAATTCTGGCCGGTATAATCTTATCATCTCTCCAGACCCCTCTTTATCGCAGTCCGCTGGAATTTGTCTTGTTATGTGTCGGAGCAATGCTAGGCGATATCTTGGGCTCTTTCAGCAAGAGGAGGTTTGGGGTCCCGCGTGGCGGGGCTGTGCCGGTCCTCGACCAGCTTGGATTCTTAATTCTAAGCATAGTTACTGCATGGTCAGTCATGGGCCCACCGGAGTGGGTAGACTCCTCATCAATCATCTTTCTGTTTGTATTGACGTTTCTACTGCATTTGGGGACAAACGCCGCTGCTTACTTGATTGGACTAAAGGACAAGTGGTACTGAGGATTACTGAACATCCCCCGGGAGAAATCATTAAAATTATGCTTCTGGTAAACTCAGATATAGAATGTACGAGTTCCAGGTAAAGGTGAGGGCGCTGTGCTCCGCGACAGAGTCGGAGGAAAAAGTGATAATCGCTATGAAGAATGTTCTTAATCTTGAGAGGGTGCCGGACGCAAGGATAGCACGTCTGACAGGAGTGTTCGGGGAGCCATTGTCCGTCATTGAGATTGAGCTTTCCGGCGAGGACGCAGCGAATGCAGCGAGACACATAATTAAGATGCTTGATAAGAGATACATTAGGGATAGGACGGAGAGGGGCAAGACTCACTATACCCTTCATGCTAGAATTGATAAGCAGACTGCGTATCACGGAGTGATGATGACTAGTGAGAAAGACCCGGTTAAAATAGAGATAAGGTCGGTAACAGATCCTCTAACCATCGCCGAGCGGGACTTAAATGAGTAAGCGATTCTTTATCGATGCCTGGATTAGGCCAGCTACTGTTAGTGACGCTATCGATATGGTTGGGCTTGCCGGCGAGCTGGGCTACAGGGCGGTCGCGGTCGAGGGAAACGACGAGGTCTTCAAGACGGCGTTTAAGACAGCCACAGACTCAGGATTAGAAGTCTTCAGGCGAAAGACGATAAAGGTTAGCACGAAGGATAAGCTCTATGAAGAGTTGGCCAAGCATCGCTGGATTTATGAGTTGATCTCGGTCGAGAGCACTGAACGAGAGGTAGTTATGGCCGCTCTTAGAGATATGCGGGTAGACACGGTGATTATGAGTCATTCATCGGCGCCGATAATTGATCGTCACATAGTCTCTGTTGCTAGCAACTTCGTAGAAGTAGTGTTGTCCGACCTATTCGAGCATGGCTACGAGGCGTTTTACAGGGTCCTAAGACTCTCTACTTATCTAAAGAAGGATAGAATCAGGATGATAATGACATCGGGTGCTAGTGATTGTCTCGGAGTGAGGGCGCCTATGCAGCTTCCATCCATTTTATTGGCCATGAGTGTAGGGCCAGACAGGGCTTTGAAAACTGTTTCTGGCCCAATTATAGAATTGCTTAGGCAGAACAGGGCTAAGTTGACGGGCCTACTCGAGCCTACGGGTGTTTGGAGAATTGAAGGATAAGAAGCGGTACATCCTCTGTAGAGTTAGGTCATCCTCAAGCGGCATTAATGCAGCCACATTACACTCAGCCATCATGAATAAAATATCAGAACTCTACGGCTGGGGTGGAAGAGCAATTGCTGGGTTGAGGGTCTGGCAGCATAAGGATAGACAGAACCACTTTATTCTTAGATGTAGCCTTAGGGGTCTACCACAAGTCTTAACCGGCGTGACGTTGCTGACAAATATTAATCATGAGAGAGTAGCGATAGATGTCCTAAGAATATCTGGGACGATTAACTCCCTCCTACGATAGTCACTCCTGCGATCTTCCACATTTGGAGCAGAAGACGCTGCCTTCAGGTATCTCGCCTCCGCAGAACTTGCACCTTGGAGCTGAGTATGCTCCAACTTCTCTCGCTTTTTCAAAGCGCTTAGCTACGAGGACTGCTACTTCCATAAGCACTACTAGTGGTAGGAAAAGCATTGTATTACCGACTAGCCAGCCGTCAGGTGTGATGAAGGCTATCAGTATGTAGAGAAGACCATAAGCGTACAATCGGTTCTTAGTGAATAACGATGTGCTTATTAGTCCGAATCTCACAAGCAGGACAAATATTGCGGGGAATGTAAATAGCAGCCCCATAAGGGCCACGGTTGAGAAGACAAGCATGTAGTAATCTCCCGCAGTGACGAACGTCTGTTCGGGTGGAATGCCTATTATACGTGCAAATATTACCATAAATCTAATTACGAGTGGAACGACGAAGAAATAGCTGAAGATTGAGCCGACAGCGTATAGCGATATGAAGGCGCCCATGAATCCCCAGATAAGCCTCCTTTCGTGCGGATAAAGAGCTGGATCAACATACATGTAAAACTCGTAGCCAATTACTGGGATCGTGGTTATCAGCGCCATTAGCGCCGCGGCAATGAAGTAAATCTCTAGGGGAGAGGTCAATGTGCCGGGTATTATTTTAACTGCTCCCTGCGACATGCTTGCGGCGTGTTCTAAGACAAGCGTGATCATGGGGACGTATTCGCCCGAGATTATAGCGCCGATCTCGCCCAATGATAAGTTCTTGGGAAAAACTAGCCAAAACAGAAGCGAAGCAATGTAAAAGATTGCAACAACCTTAAGCCTGTCCCTAAGCTCCATGAGGTGCTCATACAAAGTCATCTCCTTCTGGTCACGCATGCGTGGTCCCGCTTCTGATATAAAAATAATTTATGCTTGGCTTTTTAGTTTTTTATTTATTTCTTCAAGTATTTCTTCCTTTGTTTTTCCCTCTACTTTTATTCCAAGCTTATTTGCAATTGCTATCGTTTCTTCGTCGATCGATTCGCCGCTTTTCATTTCTCTTCTAAGTTCTCCTAATCCTCTCCCAAACTTCACTAGAGTGTCTGGCTTCAGCAGTATAACCAATATTATTATAAGGATAATGATCCCTATGAGTTCTAGTGGGCTCAGCATTTCCTAGACCTTCTGCTTGAGTCTTGCGGCTATCTCGTCAGCAATCTGCTCTCTCGTCTTGCCTTCTGTAGAGAGTCCTAGGCTCCTCGCAACTTCAAGTAGCTGGTCCTCCTGCTTCTTTATTTCTTCACTTATTCCAGTCGTGACGCTTGATATCTGTTGTTCGGCTTCTTTGCTTGCTTTCTCAAATTCTCTCTTTGCTTGTCCTAGGGATCTTGCAAGCTTTGGTAGTTTTTCAGGACCCCACAGGAAAAAGACTAGAACTATTACGGCAACTATGATCCATTCAAGACCCTGTATTGCCAACTCCTTATCCCTGAATTATCGTATTGTCCTATGCACTATTTAAGCGTAGCTTACTCCACTCAACTTCCATGCGTTCAAGGGAGAAGTTTCAAGATGATTTTTTATCGTTCTTATTATTCATTGGTCCTTTAGCTCTTTCCCCATGTTCTTGGTATCTTATGAATATTGGTTTAGTTGGGTCTTCTACTTCTCTGAATACCCATCCACGGCCAAGAAACCTGATCGCCAGTACGGGTCTCGGATTAATCTTATGTCCACACTCGCTGCACCTTACTTCAAAAAGCCTGGAGAAGGTAACCAATCGGCTAAGTTGTTCGGGCTTGACGTACAGGAATTCTCGATTGGTAGATTTGACCTCGATTGCGTATAGCTCTCCATCATCGACTGCGAGGATGTCTGGCTTGATTACTTTTCCAGTGCCGCTTCCGGGCGTGCGCACAGCATAGAATCCCGGCTGATTCTTCTCGGTAAACTTCTTCATGAGGTAGTACTCTCCCTCATACCCAATCCTGAACCTATATTTCCTGCTTGCAGGCCTGCTGGGTCTCTTAGGCATATCCTACGTAGGCCCCACCTACATATACACCTTAACTATAACGACTTTGCCAAGCATATCTTCCTATTATCTATCTCCTGAAAATTTTTCTTTGCAGGCCGATAATTCTTGGAGATATGTCTATTCTTTTCCATCGCTGATTAGCGCGGGCTAAATATGCATCCTCGAGGAGAGGTATAATGATGATGTCGCAGCCGACTAGCTCGCCGAGCCTTTCGATTGCAGAAAAAAGCTCGAAGGGGGGCCTAATAGAATAGATAAGATCTGTATTTTGATAAATTTCAATTTTCGGGCTCAGCACGTCGTCAACAACTGCCTCTACCTCAGAGCCCATAAGCTCACTTATTATGCCTGGATCCTTATCAACTACGACCATCCTCAAGTTCTTTATGAGTCTCTTTAGGAGAAGAGCTGTGAATGGTGTTCTCCCGACGCCGACCTCGACGATTTTTAAGGCGCTCGGATATTCTCTCGCTATGAACTCTGCAATTAGGCGAAAGTAGTCCGGAATGCTTGACAAGACTTCATGATTCAGTAATGTGTGTTCTCTATAAATATGTCCCTCTATAAATTGTAGCTGTCTACAAGTTTATTTTGGAAAAAATTAATAGTGACTGGAAATGAATTTAACGCCGTCCTGACTACTGGGCTTCTTCTAACCAGTCTAAGATTTTTTCTCGACTGCGCTGATTCATTGCATCTATCTTCTCTCTTAGCGAGCGTAGTTCTTCGAGCATAATTTTTCTCTCAAGAGAGGCGACGAGGTTTCTGGTCTCGATGACTTTGTCTGGGTTGACGGAGATGCTTGTCGCGCCCTCTCTGATTAGAAACTCGACGATCTCTGGATAGTTTGATGGCGCTTGGCCGCACACGCTTGTGGTGACGCCGTGCTTCCTGCAGATCCTGATTACGTGGCTTATGGCCCTCTTGACTGCGAGGTTTCTCTCGTCGTATATTTCTTGGACTGATGCATCGTCCCTATCTATTCCGAGGATCAGCATGGTTAGGTCGTTGGTTCCGAAGCTGACGCCGTCTATTCCCGCCTCAATGAATTTATCTATCAGTAGGACAGTGCTCGGGACCTCGACCATTATCCAGACCTTGAAGTCAGGACCCTTCTTAAGTCCCTCCTCCTCCATTATCTTTTTGGCCTCTACGAATTCCTCGACTCTCCTCACGAAGGGAACCATCACCCACACATTCTTCAGTCCGTATTCCTCTCTGACTTTCTTGATTGCCCTGCACTCGAGCCTGAAGATGTCTGGCTCCTTGATGTATCTGAATGCTCCCCTATATCCAATCAGTGGGTTGGGCCCGACGTGTCCAGCCTCTTTTTCATACTTCTCTCCACCAGGCAATGCTAGGAATTCATCAGGCTTGAAGTCAAGGAATCTATACACGACGGGGTTGGGGTAAAATGCCTGCGCAACCATCCTTATACCCTCCGCGAAGGCATCGACCATCTTCTGCTCACCTCCCTCCTCGATCAGGAGTCTCGGGTGCTTGCCAACGCTCAACATTAGGTGCTCCGCCCGTAGTAGACCAACACCGTCAGCCTGTGTCTCCCTAGCAACCTTCTCAGCAATGTCTGGAATGCTGATGTTTACGTATATCTTTGTCGCAGTGACTACTGGTGCTTGAGCTATCGTCACGGCGGTAGCGGCTTTCTCAGGCGCGGCCGGCTTAGCGAGCTCCTCAATCATCCCCTCATAGATGACGCCTGACCTAGCGTCCACGGTGTATGTCTCGCCGTCCCTGAGCAGCTTTGTAGCTTCCTTTGACCCAACGATACAGGGTATTCCCAGCTCTCTCGAAACTATCGCGGCGTGGCACGTCATGCCGCCCTCGTCTGTAACTATCGCGCCTGCTAGACGCATGTATGGAACCCAGTCTGGGTTCGTCATCTTAGTTACTAGGATATCACCCTTCTGGATCTTCTTTTCAGCGTCTTCTGGCGAGAGGACGATCTTGGCCTTGCCTGCATAGACTCCTGGGCTTGCCGGCAGTCCTTTAAGGACTACCCTAGCCTCGGCCACCGTCATGACTCCTGATGAGGATGCAGAAGCGACGACTTCCTTCATGCTCCAGACCGTCTCCGGACGTGCCTGGACTATGAACAGGTTGTTCGGGAACGTTAGGTCTCTGTCGACTGCGAACTCGATGTCCTGTGCCACACCATAGTGCTCCTCAATTCTTTTACCAATTCTCGCCAACTCCACTACCTCTTCATCCGTTAGGCTTGGCGCTTCCTGTCTCTCTGGAGGTACATCTGCATGAATAGTCTTGCCGGTCTTAGGGTCCCTAACATACTCGACCGTCTTCCTCGCTATGTTCTTTGCGACTATTTTTAGCGATGACTTATCTACTTCGAAGTGGTCTGGCGTCACTGCTCCAGAAACTATTCCTTCTCCGAGGCCCCAGGCTGACTCGATGACTATTTTGCTCCTGTCGCCAGTGACTGGGTGGAGCGTGAACATAACGCCCGCAGATCTACTATTGACCATCTTCTGGACAGCAACACTTATCAGTACTCGCTCATGTCTGAATCCCTTCTGGGTTCTGTAGAAGATTGCCCTCGGAGTAAATAGGCTTGACCAGCACTTCCTGACGCTCTCTAAAAGCTCCTTCTCGCCCTTAATGTTGAGGTATGTATCCTGCTGGCCCGCGAACGATGCGCCCGGCAAGTCCTCAGCAGTAGCAGACGACCTAACAGCGACGAATACTTCTTTTAGCCCTACTCTCTTACTTAGTTCTCTATAGGCCTTGACGATTTCCTCCTCGATATACTTGGGCATAGGCGTCGACTCGATTAGCGCTCTAATCTTCTTCGATGCATCCTCATACTGCTTTGGGTCTTTCGGATCTTTTATTGTCTCTTCCAAGATATCATATATTTTGTCAGCAATTTTAGCGTCCTCTATGAACTTCTTGTATGCATATGCAGTCACTGCGAAGCCCGGCGGTACAGGTATCCCCACGCTCAGCATCTCTCCTAGATTTGCGCATTTGCCACCAACTAGTGGTACGTCCTCCTTTTGCAGTTCTTCGAACCACAGAATTATCTTCTGTTCCTTGTTCTGAGACATGGTTCTGTTCCCTAGGTGTTGCGTGATTGGCTAATTAATAAATCTCACCGACTACGCATAATTGCGGCGTCTTTCTTCAAATTAAATGACTGTGGCATTCTTGTCCGAAAAGGACACGCTTGGATTCTGGGTGCTATTCTTCTCTGCTGTAGGGCAAGCCGAGGGCGGCTGGTGCTCCTATCCTCCTCCTCACCTTGCTGAAGGACAGTATGACGAGCGTCAGGATGGTTACTGCGTATGGAAGCATGAGGACGAATTGAGGCGTCTGAGCACCTAGGCCGAGCAGTGGGACCCTATATTGAAATGCCTCGATGCCTCCGAATAAGTACGCAACAAGTATGGCTCTTAGCGGGCTCCAAGCAGCTAGAATGACGAGTGCGAGGGCTATGAATCCTCGGCCACGAGTAATCTGCTCGACCCAGAATGGCTGATATCCAAGGAATAGGTACGCGCCAGAGAGGCCGCCGAGGGCACCCCCAATCATCGTTGATAAGTACCTAATTCTATATACATTTACGCCGAGGGCGTCAGCCATAGCGGGATTCTCGCCCACGCTCCTGATGCTTAGTCCCCACTTTGTCCTGAAAAGTAGCACCCACAGTAGTACGGCAAAAATCAGCGAGGCATAAACGATCAAATTATGGCTGAAGAAGGCTTTCCCAACTATTGGTAGGTCCTTTAGGACCGGGATCGGTGCGTCGGGCAGCCTAGGGGCCTGATTCAGCAGGACGATCTCCTCTGGTACTGATGGGTTAAGCATCTTGACAATTGATCGTCTGACCTCTGGGGCGCCTATAAACCCGCTCAGACCCGTTCCAAACATCGTTAAAGCTAGTCCAGTCACTACCTGGTTAAGCCTGAGGGTCACTACAAAGAAGACCAGCAACAACGCCATCAACGCTCCCACGACCATTGATGCAACGATACCGGCTAAGTGACCAAAACTCAGCGTAAAGATGAAAGACGCCGCAGCACCCATAAGCATTATCCCCTCAAGCCCCAAGTTGAGTATGCCTGACCTCTCGGTAAGCACCTCGCCCGTAGCGGCTAGCAGATATATTGTTCCAGCGGCTACTGCTCCAGTTATTGCGGCCTCCAGCGTTAATACCTCAGCTGCGACCATCTTTTCCACCACTCCTCACGACTGTGACTCCATACCTCTTGACGAACTCGCCGAGCAGGGTGAATAGAAAGATCAATGCCTGGAGAATCTGTGCTCCTGTTTTTGGCATTGATAGGGCATACTGCATCGCGTCGCCGGCCGTCAGTAGGCCACCGAATAGGATTCCGGCTGGAATTATCAGTAATGGATTGAGGCCCGCGAGATAGGCCACAATAATAGCCATGTAGCCGTAGCCCGGTGATACGTCAGGAGTCAATCTACCGATCAGCGTCGTAACTGTGACCATTCCCGCGATGCCTGACAACCCTCCACTCAGCAGGCTGCCCAGCATTATCGTTGACGATATATTCATCCCCGCATACTTTGCTGCCTCCAAGTTTTGGCCGACGACCCTTATCTCGAAGCCAGGTATTGTGTACTTAAGCATGGAGAAGACCAGCGAAGCAGTAACTAGTGACCACGTAAGCATAAGCGTCCCGACACTCATGAAGGGTAATGATGGCCTAGCATAGGGAGGAAAATTCACAGAAAATGGAAAGCCATAGCCCTGTGGATCCCTCCAAGGCCCAAAGATAAGATAATTCACAAAAAGAATAGCAATATAATTCATCATCAGTGTCGTTATTATCTCGTTGGCTCCCAGCCTAGTCTTGAGGAAGGCGGGAAATAGGCACCACGCTGAGCCTGCAATAAAGGAGGCAAGAAGCATCACGAGCAATAACAAATCGGGGCTTATCATGCCATAATATACGTGAAGTAGTACGACTCCAGTGGCGGCGAATGCACCCATGTAGAGTTGTCCTTCGGCGCCGATATTCCAAAAATTCATCTTGAATGCTATTGATAAACCAAGAGCAGCGAGAATGATGGGCGTGCTTCTGAGCAAAGTCTCATGCATTAATCCAACGCTAGTGAATGTATTTATGATCATTTTGTATATCTCGAGGGGAGAAAAGCCTAGCATCAGGAAGATTAGTCCCGCGATGATGAAGGATGCAATTACTGCGATTATCGTCACTAAGACTTTGTAGAGAATGCCAGTCTCGTAGCGCTTCTCGAAGACTATATAGTAGTTATGGATCTTTAGTTTGAGTGGCACTTTATCCCACACCCCTCGCCATTAGCATGCCTATCTCTTCTTTTGATGCTCGGTATCCATCAAAGATGCCCACAACTCTGCCTTCATACATCACTGCGATTCTGTCACTCATCCTCAACAGCTCGTCAAGGTCCTCACTTATCAGCAATATTCCCGCGCCTTCATTCCTCATACTTGTGAGGTTGGCCCTGACGTATTCGGCCGCCCCGATGTCTAGTCCGCTCGTTGGATAAACAGCTATTATCAACTTAGGCTTGGTCAGCATGTTTCCTAATAGTTCTCTGGCCAGAACCAGTCGCTGGATGTTTCCACCTGACAGCGTCTTCACTTTAGCGTTAATGCTCGGAGCAACTACTTGGTACCTCTCGATAAGCATGCCCGCCAGCTTTGCCGCCTCCTTCCACCTTATTAATAACTTATTAGAAATTGGTGAGTATCTGTAACTCTTTAGAATTGCATTTTCTAAGACCGTTAATTCAGACACAACTCCTGTCCTAGCTCCTTCGGGAGGGATGTAGGCGACTCCATTCTCATACATTTGTCGAGGAGTAAACGAAGTCACGTCTTTTCCGTCTAGCAATATCTTGCCTGACTTTACTTTCCTGACTCTTGCTATTGCCTCTGCTAGTTCGACTTGTCCGTTCCCACTAACTCCAGCTATTCCGAGGATCTCTCCCCTATGGACATCTAGCGATGCGCCCTTCACTGCTAGCTCTTCTTTATCGCCCTCGACGAAGAGGTTTATCACGGATAGAACAGGCCTGTCTGTCCGCGGGCCCGGCTGGGGCTGGAGTGAAGCTCCTTCTTGTCTACCAATCATGGCCAGGGCTAATTCATCGCGGTTCGTCATCGAGGTGGGCTTCACTAGGACTACCCTTCCCTTCCTCATCACCGTGATTCTGTCGCTCACGGATAATGCCTCGTCGAGCTTATGAGTAATGAGTACGACTCCTTTCCCCTCCTCAGCCATCTTTCTCATCGTCGTGAAGAGCATCTTTGACTCCTGTGGAGTAAGTACGCTTGTGGGCTCGTCGAAGATGAGTATTCTCGAGCCCCTGTACAGGAGCTTTAGAATCTCAACCTGCTGCTTCTCGCCAGCTGATAGTTGCCAAACCCTCGACTCTGGGCTGATTCTCCAGCCATACTTGGCTATCTGCTGTCTTAGCTCTTCGTGGATCTTTTGCCAGTCTATGAAGAATCCAACGTTGGGCGCGTTGAGTATGACGTTCTCAGCCACGGTGTGTGTTGGTATTAGTCTAAAGTTCTGATGCACCATTCCTATGCCGAGTTTTATCGCCTTGCTCGGCGAGTTGATCGTCACGGGCCTGCCCATTATCTTTATCGTGCCCCTGTCAGGCCTGTAGAGTCCATAGAGAATGTTCATGAGCGTGGTCTTTCCCGCTCCGTTCTCGCCGAGTAGTGCATGTACTTCTCCAGGCATGAGCGTGAAGTTTACTTCGTCGTTTGCGACTACTCCTGGAAATCTCTTCACGATCCCTATCATCTCTACGAGTGGCTGCTTTTCTTTTGTGTCTTCCACGAATTGGCCTCGTTGTTCTCCGTATTTCAATATTACGTTTCTTCTTTGTTTCTTTGCATGAAATTTTACATGTTTGTGCAACTTAACTATAAATAAGCTCAGGTGCGGGTCTCGGTTGAGATGAGTAAGTCTTCTGTTAGTAGGAGGGTTTCTAGGAGGGAGTTTCTCGGCGTCGCTAAGGGTGCCGCTGTCGGTGGAATCGTTGCCGCTGGACTGATCGGCGGAGTTGCTGGCTACTATGCCGGTGCCGCTGCTGCACCTACGGTTACTTCTACGTCGGTCGTTACTTCCGCAGTGACTGTCGAGAAGGCTAAGACTCTCAAGGCTGGCTATTTCTATCCTGGGCCGGCGAAGGACTATGGATGGTCATATGCACACGACAATGGTAGACGCAACGCGGATAAGATGGTTCCAGGCGTCACGAGTTCTTATATCGAGAATGTTAGGGATGAAGGTGCACCTGCCGCCATCAGTACCCTGCTCGCTCAGGGCGTCGATCTTGTCATTGCTTGCAGTTTTGGTTTTATGAATGCGATGGTTGAGGCAGCGGCGAAGAACCCTAATAAGTATTTTGTTCACATCTCTGGCTATAAGAGTGGTGCTGCTCCCGGCGCTGATAGGACGACTCCGAATCTCTCGACTGCGTTTGCTGAGTTTTATCAGCTCTACTATCTGAACGGCTTGGCTGCGGGTGCTGTTACTCAGAGTGGCGTCGTGGGTTATGTTGGTGCTTATCCGACTCCAGAAGTTGTGAGGCATATCAATGCATTTGTTCTTGGCGCGAATGTCTCGTATCGTAGGAAGACTGGTAAGAACATTAAGGCTTACGTGAACTGGATCTTTTCTTGGGTTGATCCGCCTAAGGCTAGGGATGCAGCAGTTGCACTGATTGAGGAGACTGGAGCTGATGTTTTAGCTTATACTGAGGATACTCCGACGGTTCTGCAGGTTGCTGAGGAGTATACGACGAAGAAGGGCAAGAGGGTCTGGAGCTTTAGTCATTATAGCGATATGAGGGAGTATGGTCCTAATGCCCATCTGACTGGCCAGATCGTTGACTGGTCACCTATATATGCGGAGTTCTACAGGATGATACTGTCGAATAGCTGGAGGCCAGTCGATATCTGGGCACGACTCGGCGACATGATGGACTGGAGGTGGAGGAGGCCCGTTGAGGAGAGCTTGGCTGGACAGCCAGAGGGCGTCGTCTATCTAGCTCCTCTTAACCCAGCCATTCCCTCAGATGTTCAGCTCGAGATTAAGCAGCGCTACGAGGAGATGAAGGAGCTCCTGTTTGAGCCGTTCTCTCCCGAGGGCAATCTCGGCGAACCCATCAGGGACCAAGACGGAAATGTCAGGATTGGGCCTGGCAAGCGCGCCGACCGAGCAATGCTGTGGAACATGGACTGGCATGTAGAGTACATTGAGACGCCACTACCCCGATAGCCATCCACCGTCATTTTTTATTTTTTATTTTAAGCAATATTAGGCTTATCACGAATCATACTTAACTCTATTGTCTGTCTCATTAATTTATTTCTACGTAGACTGTTTCGACAGTACTGTCCATATGGGCAAAAATATCGCTGAGATAATTAATTAAGTTTTAAAATATAAAAAATAAGAGATGTTATTTGGTTGGTTTGTTTATTAGTTTGCTTGTGAATGTGTTTATTAGTGTTATTATTGTGTTTCTCGTGGATGTGTCGACGTATATGCCGTACGCGATCATTATCAGGGAGAATATTAGTGGTGTCGCGAATCCCGCGAGTGGTCCGAGGCTGTATGTCGTGAATGGTTTTGGGTCTTGCGGAATGACGGATAGCCACCAGTCATAGTTTGACGCTAGGGCGGGCATTCCGATGATGATTGTTGACAGTAGTACTATGAGTGAATATATGCTGCCACCTCCTGCCCTCCACTCGCTGCTAAAGACGCATGTCCCCGAGATCCCTATTCCTGCACCGAAGATTAGTCCTCCTAGGGCAATTTGGATTTGTCCGATCTGTGGGACACCGAACTTGAATGGTATTCCTACTAGCTGGAGTATGAATATTCCAGTGGCATATGTCAGTATTGCGAGTCCTACTGCACGGACCATGATGCCGCTTGCATATTTCGGCGCAACTATGTCTCTATAGCACGTCCCGAAGCAGAGGCCTGACAGCCATCCTAGCGCGCCGAAGGCTAGTCCGGCAAACCACCAGACAGTTGCTGTCGGGCTGAAGAAGGGAGCGATGACTAATGAAGTTGAGGCCAGTAGCAGTCCGAGGACGAGTTGTGTCGTCGGCTTTGGAGTGTAGCTGAACCTGTATGGTCTCGCTCTACCTATCAATACCTTCTCAGTCACCTTGAAACCGAAAAATACTCCTATTAGGAGAGTGGCTGTGAAAGTTATTGCATGTATTCCACCAGCAGACCAGGCTGAGAAGAAGTTTCCGATGTTGCATCCGAGGGCAAGCCTAGCTCCGTATCCAAGCAGGAATCCGCCGGCAACTGCTTGTAGGAGCATCCATTTTCCCGGTAGATGCTTGATTGCGAAGCTGCGACTCAGCAGGGCTGCGGAGGCTCCGCCTATAATTATAGCGATTACTATTGCCTGCGACGGGTCTGCCGTTAGTGGAGCCAGTTTGAATTGTTGATAGTAGCTTAATTTTTCTATATCTGCTATAAATGTTCTCCAGAAGAATCCTCCTAGTTTTGACTCGCCTGTGGTTATTCCCCAGATGCTTCCCTGACCGCTAGTTAGATATACGCCGTAGCTAAGCAGTACTGATACTATGCCTATCAGCAGCGCTGAGACGTATATTCGCCTAGTTAGGCACTTTTCACCCCCTTAACTGCTGTGCGTTTGTCGTCTTCTTGATGGGAAAATTTATAGTTATTTCACCGTTATAATTTTTGAGTAGCTCTGATGAGCTTAAATACCACTATTTCTCGATGCATGCTCGAGGTGCCTGAGAACTAGAGTCCCTTAAGGCATTGCTGAACAAGAAGGGCGAGATGCTCTACGAGCTTGATTTGAAGGGATATACATGCCCATATCCACAGCTGTATACGGCTAAGGCCCTCGGCGAGATCGAGGTTGGGGCGATCCTAGAGGTGCTGATAGATAATCCACCATCGACAGAGACCGTGCCTAGGTCCATAAGGAATGTTGGGCAAGAATACGTGAAGACAGAAAAGCTTGGACCAAGCCTATGGAGAATCATCGCGAGAAGAATTAAGTAGAAGTCGTCCATCGATTATTTTTTATCGTAATCCTAGGTAGAGCGTGGAGAGCTGGGGATGGTTTAGTAGTTCTCTGCATCTTCCCTCAAAGGCTACTCTCCCACCCACTAGGAGGAATGCCCTGTCTCCTATCTCGAGTGCCTTCTTGGCGTTCTGCTCTACTAGGATTATCGTCATTTTCAATGTGTCTCTGAGCTCTACGATCTTCTCGAGGACGCTCTTAGCCATCTTGGGCGCGAGCTCGCTTGTAGGCTCGTCAAACATCATCACCTTCGGCTCCCTTATCAGGGCCATCGCCGTCGCGATCATCTGTCTCTCGCCGCCGCTTAGGAGTCCTGCCTTCACTCTTCGATACTTCTCAATGATCGGGAAGATCTGTGCGACTTCTCTTATTTTTTCGCGCAGCTGGCTTTTTTCGAGTGTGTATCCAGCCATCAATAGGTTCTCCTCGACTGTTAGGTTCTCGAAGACCTTGTTCAGCTGTGGTAGATATGCTATCCCCAGCCTAGCTATCTCGTGTGGAGACTTTCCAACGAGCTCAACACCATCAAACTTTATCGTGCCAGAATAGATCGAGGTCAGCCCGAAGATTGATTTTAGCAGCGTGCTTTTCCCGCTGCCGTTAGGCCCAACTACTACGTTTATCTTCCCAAACTGGAAGGAAGCCGTGACCTCGAATAGTACTTGGAGCCTTCGATACCCTGCGTTTAGCTTCTCGACAGTTATCAACTCGTCTCACTCTCCGAGGTATGCTTCTATGACTCTGTGGTCGTAGATAACCTCTTCTGGGCCGCCCTCAGCGATTATCGAGCCAGTAGCCATCACGTACACATAGTCGGTGTACTGAAGCGCAATGTCAAGCCGGTGCTCAACGAGGAATAGCGTTACGCCCAGCTCGTTTCTCAGCCTATTAAATGTCTTGAAGACCTCGTGGGCAAGCGTTGGATTTACGCCCGCTATCGGCTCATCCATGATCAGCAGCTTGGCGCCCGCCATCAAGGCTTTGCCGACCTCGAGTAGCTTCATCTGTCCACCGCTGAGCTTCTCGGCCTCTTGGTCCCACAGGTGGTCCAAGTTTAGGAGCTTCAATATTCTGAATGCCTTCTCTACGCTTTTACGCTCAAACTTTTTCCAGTTCCTACGCCTCATAGACTTGATGAACCCCTCGCCTGGGTTGCCTGGCTGAGTAACTAGGAGGTTCTCGAGGACCGTGAGCTTTCTGAAGGGCTGGGGTATCTGGAAGGTCCTAGCGACGCCGAGCCGAAAGACCTCGTGTGGCGGATAACCAGTGATCTCTGTCCCGTCGAAGTATATCTTGCCGTGGTCGGGCTTGTAGACGCCTGTAACAAGATTTATCAGCGTCGTCTTGCCGCTTCCGTTGGGGCCTATCAGCATCGTCGTCGTCCTCTCTCTAACATCGATGCTAACTCTATCCACCGCCCTTATTCCGCCGAAGCTCTTGACTAGATCCCTAGTCCTCAGTATGCTATTTGGCATCGGTACGATAATACCATAAAAATAGGTGAGTTAAAAAATTTTTCTGCTACTTCCAGACGATCTCGCCGGTTGTTCCGTAGTATGTTCCAGTGGCCTGCCAGTCGTATGCGCCGTCCTTCTGGACGATCTCCACCAGCTCGTAGTCAGCCGCGATCCTGTCGCCCGCCTTGTCCAGCGCTATATATCCACTGGCGCCGTAGTAGTGCTCAAGGATCTTGGGCATGACTGATAATACTGCGTCGGCGTCGTATTTCTGGGCTGATAGTAAGCTAAGCGTGATCACCCAGACCGCGTCGTAAGAGTTGTAGGCATAGGACTCAGGATCCCTTCCTAGTTGGCTCCTAATCTTGCTCAGCACCTCTTGGTACTTCGGCGTCTTTGTCGGCGCGAATATCGGGCTCACGAACCTGACCTTGTTAGAGAACTCGGCGGTCTTCGGCTCCTTTAGCAACGAGCCCTCGTAGGCCGTGCCATCGCTGCCGAACCACTTCACCTTCCAGAGAACGTCGTACTCTCTAGCAGAGAGCATGAAGGTCGTGGCCTCACCATAAGTAATCAACTGCACCATAATCTTCTCCGGAGGAACTCCCTGCCCGACTAGCTTGTTGATCTCCGATACTAGGCTAGAGACTTCGGCAGAGTAGTCTGGAGCAGCCTCGGCGATCCTGAACTTGCCCGCGACAGTTATGCCGAGTTCTTTAGCAGTCTTCTCAGCGACCTCAGCCAGCCCGTCTCCCCAAGTGTTGGCTAGATAGACGAGGAAAATGTGGGTCACGCCTAGGTTCTTCGCGAACTTCGGCCCAATCGGGCCCTGCGCAAAGTCGTTGGGGCAGAACCTATAGATGTAGTCGCCCTCAAGCCAGAGCTTCGGCGAGGTCGATGACTGAGAAATGATCAGGATCTTGTTCGAGTCGGCGTACTCTTTCAACTTCAATACTTCTCCGCTCCCCATCGGACCAATAACTATCTTGACGCCCTTTGCATGGAGGCTCATGAGTTTCTCAAGCGCTACCTCAGGCTTGGTCTCAGTGTCCTCAATGTAGAGCTTGATCCTCCATCCAGCGCCAGACTTCGCTAGGAAGTCATTTACTTCATCGACTGCTAGCTGTACTGCGATCTTGTCGTTCTCGCCGAAGACTCCTAGCGGCCCGCTAAGAGGGAGCAAAGCACCTATCGGCACATCTCCACTCAGCCCAGCTGCCGGCCCACCTACCGTGACGGTCTTTGTCTCGGTTACCGTTGCTCCTCCAACCGTGCTCGTAATCGTTGTCGCTATTGTCCGGGTAGTCGTCACTGTCTGCGCGGTTGGTCCTGGAGCCATGAATAGTGACGCGACTCCGTATCCGACTCCGACTCCTACTAGCAGCATTAAGACGGCGAGACCTACAGCTATAATTCTTGTTACCCCCTTCATTCTTTCACCTTCTTTTTCTGTCAATGATTACTGAGATTTAAAGCTTTAATGATGGTGTTGACTGCTCTTGGGATGGTTAAGAATTATAACTTTGTTGCGCGTCAATGCCAGTGAATAAACGTTGATATCGAGCGACTTGCTAGCTCCTTGCGTTGGTCGTAGACTGTTGGCTGAATAGTTGAGGGGGTGGTGTTGAGTCTTCCACTCATAAGGGACGCGGTGATCTTTGCCTCGCTATTGACGATGCTCAGCACCGGCCTCACGCTTACCTACATGACTACGAGGGTTCCCAACTTTGCTCACGGAGACTTCGCGACAATGAATGTCTACCTCAACCTCGCGATTGTCCATCTCCTAGGACTTAGTCCCTATCTCGGTGTTGTTCCATCTTTCTTCTTCGGCGGAGCGATCGCCCTGACGCTTTACCTAGCGGTCTTGAAGCCTCTCCTCGACAAGGGTGCTAACTACGTTATATTAATGGTCGGGACGATTGCCTACGACATGATCCTGCTCTCATTAATCAACATCGTTGCCGACTACCTCAACAGGGCATACAAGATTCTCACGAGGCTCTTCCAGCTGAAGGGTTTTGACGCTGAGCTCTTCGGCCAGCCGATGATATTTGTTGTTGCCCCTCTGCTGTCGCTCGTGGTCATCTTGCTGCTCTACTTCTTCTTGAGTAGGACGAAGTTCGGGATCGCTATGAGGGCGGCAATTGAGAATCCCTCACTGGCCGAGGTTATCGGAATCAACATTAACTTGACTTATGCCTTTTCGTGGTTTATCTCCGGCGGCCTAGCCGGCGTCGCGGGTGCGCTTCTCCCGCTCTACATGACTTGTAATCCAGACATTGGCGTTAGGCTCTTGATCAGCGTTTTCGCTGCGAGCGTCGTCGGAGGCTTGACGAATATCTACGGCGCGTTTCTCGGCGGGTTGTTGATTGGGCTTGCCGAGACTCTGGGGACTGGATATCTCTCGATGATGGTTGGGCCTTGGGTTGTTCCTTACCGTCCTGTCATTCCGCTAAGCTTGATGTTCTTGACGCTGTTGTTTGCTCCTAGGGGCTTGACTGGGATTGAGTGGAGGAGGATGTTTAGGAGGGTGGCGCAGACATGACGATCCCTGCAGTCTTCTTCATCGATCTTTTGACGATCATCGGTCTCTTCGCCATCATCTCGATGAGCCTGAACTTGGAGTTTGGCTATGCAGGCATTCCAAACTTCGGCAAGATGTTGGCGGTTGCTGGTGGCGCCTTCTTCGTCGGTGCTATACCAGGCAGAGTCTTGATGCTTATCTTCAATCCTGGCGGTGGGGTCGACTTCGTTCAGGGAAACATCGAGGCGGTCTCGATGCTTAATCAGTACTTCTCCTCTGACCCTGCGGCTTCGATTGTGTATTTGGTTTTGTCGCTGGTCGGTGCGGGGCTGGCTGGCGCGGCTCTTGGATATGTAGCGTCTTATCCAGCGATTAGGCTTAGGGGCGACTATCTCGCCATAACGCTGCTTGCGATGGCTGAGATTCTCAGGGTTGTGGGTGATAATTATTCTGACTTTATTGGTGGGAGTATGGGTGTTAGGATTCCTGACCCGTTTAGGTGGGTTGGAGGAGAGGCGAGGGCGCTCGCCGCGGCCTTGACGATACTTGCAGTCGCGGTATTGGTGTTTTTGTATCTTGAGCTGGTGCTCAGGTCTCCTCTGGCCAGGGCGTTGAGGGCGATGAGGGATGAGGAGTTGTCTGCGGAGGTTTATGGAAAGGACGTGGTTAGGCTGAGGACGAAGACCCTTATTGTTGGCTGCGCGATAGCAGCGGTTGGAGGCGCGCTGTATGCGTTCTTGACGGCGAGCGTCTCTGCGCGTGATTTTAGCAGGGTTACGCATACGTTTTGGCCATGGGTTATGGTGATTGTGGGCGGTGCTGGCAATAACGTCGGCGCGCTGGTGGGTGCGGGGATATTTGTCACGCTCCGCAAGCTAATCACATTCTACAAGAGTTATTTTGAGCCGTTTGTTCCCTTTGATGTCGTTTGGCTTGAGTACTTATTGTTGGGTTTGGCGCTGATTGTTGTTTTGCTTCATAGGCCCGAGGGACTTGTTCCTGAGAGGCCCACGAAGACGCTGGCGAGGAGGGAGTTGGAGGAGATAGTCGAGAGAGTGAGGTCTGAGGAGCCCTCTGCCTGATTTGTTTTAGGTTTATTTCTTGGCTCTTAGGTGTAGATTCATGGCTAGTAGTAGGGTGGTTACGCTTCCCCTATGCACCTCCTGTGGTAGGCCGATTGCTCCTGATGAGCGCTCGGTGAGCTTTACGTGTCCGAACTGTGGGAGGCTCGTGATCTGGAGGTGCGAGCTGTGCCGTGAGCTTGGGAAGACTTATGTCTGCCCAGCGTGTGGATTCGAGGGGCCGTGAGAGATGGGAAGAGTAGTAATGCTGATTAGGGTTATGCCCGTCGACTCTGAGGTCGACCTGGACGGCCTGGTCGAGAGGATCAGGAAGGAGCTACCAGCCGGGTTCAAGCTAGTCAGCACGAGGAGGGAGCCGATCGGCTTCGGCATGGAGAGCCTAATGGTCGGAATCTCTGTGCCCGAGGAAGAGGGCGTCACTGAGAGGCTTGAGGAATACCTAAGATCAGTCGAGGGCGTGGGCGAGGTCCAAGTCGAGGCCCTAGGAAGAGAATAAAGTCCTTGTGCTGCGAGATAGCATCGAAGCCATTCATTCATCACTATGCTTATGTACCTCTGATCTAAGCATTCTCACCGGATCCGAATGGTAAAGAAAATAAGGCAGAGATGCGTGAAGCAGAGAAAGAAAGTTGGACGTCAAGAACCAAGCGCTGATGATGTTTCTGCTGGCTATAGCTACTTTGCTCGGGGTTTTAGGGGTCTTCTTACTGCAGAGCAGCTCAAGGTTGTCTTTAATCGAAGTAGTTGTGAATTATGCTACATGGATTGTTTACGACATCGGTTATGTGGGTATATTGGTAACGATGGCTCTTGAGAGTGCGCTTGTGCCCATTCCAAGCGAGGTGGTGATGCCTTTCGCCGGCTTTCTTGCTTGGAATGGTAAGCTGGACTTCTTCATAGTGGTAGCATGTGGCACGGTGGGGAACATTGTAGGCTCAGTGGCGCTTTATGTGTTAGGCAGCGGGCCAGGGCTTTCTCTGGTGAAAAAGTATGGAAAATATTTGCTTATTGATGAGGCCGATATAGAGAGGGCGCACACGCTCTTTTTAAAATACGGGGGGCTGATTGTGTTTGCTGGAAGAATGATGCCTGCGGTCAGGACGGTGATCTCCCTCCCTGCAGGAATTGCAAAAATGGACATCCGCAAATTCGTGGCATTCACCTTTGTTGGCTCTGTGCCGTGGAACTTGTTTCTTGCTTATTTGGGATGGCTCTTGGGAGAGAACTGGGCCATCATAGAGAGGTACACAAAAATACTTGATTACGTCGCAGTAAGTATCTTGATTTTATTGGTCGTTGGCTACATCGCTTATAAGAAGAGTGTCACGAAAGCTGGTGGCGGGAAGTGAGTATTCTCAGACATATCAATGCTATAAGGCCTAACCAAACCCTTAAGATATCCAAACACTCTGACTCCTACATTGTTAAGTAACCCATTAGCTCTAATAAAAATCAAGCTCGCAAAAACTCATAAACTCAGAATCCAATTCTAATGTTTGAGAGAAGCTAATTTGGATGAAGTCGTTTGACTTCCATAATCTTATTAAAGAGCATTAACACTATCATAACATAGGCGTCTCTCATGTCTGTCAGGGGGCTGAAGTCGAGGATACTGAGGCTGCTGAGGGAGGACGAGGAGTTTAGGTATGCTGTTGCAGGTCTGCTGGGCTTAGAGGAGATTCTTAGGAGGCTTGATAGACATGAGTCTGAGCTCGTAAAGCTCAGAGAAGACATGAACAAGCTAAGAGAGGATATGATTAGGGGTTTTGAGCTCGTCGAGAGGCATATTAGCGCATTGGGCGCGAGGTGGGGCCTAATGGCTGAGAGCGCCTTCAGGGAGGGCTTGAGAAGGTTGTTGGAGAAAGTGTTTGGATTCAGGGTCGAGAGTTGGAGGGCCTATGATGAGGCGGGGATAGTTTTTGGATATCCTAGCGAGGTTGAGGTGGATGTTACTGTAAGCGAAGAGAAGCTCGTACTGATCGAGGTATCATCGCAAGTAAGGGCTTCGGATGTGCTGCAGTTCAAGAAGAAGGCTGAACTGTATGAGGGGAAGACTGGGAGGAGGCCGGACAGGTTGATAATTGTCACGCCGTATATTGATGAGAAGGCGTTGGAAGCCGCAAAACAGCTAGGAATAGAAGCGTACACAAAGGTTTAACAAGTAGACTGGTTTCACAACAATCCGATTTTTGCCTTAATTTCTGCTATGTCCTTCTCCATTCTTGTGAGTCTTTCGTCGAGGATTGTCTGTAGGTCTTTTCTCAGGCCCTTGACCTCGCCTAGTATTTCCTTGCTAATACCTAGTGTTTCTTTACTTGTACTCAGTATTTCCCTGCTTATGTTTAGTGATTCTTCCCTAAAGTCCCTGAACTCTTGTCTATAGTCTCTGAACTCTTGTCTATAATCTCTAAATTCTTCCCTGTAGTCTCTGAATTCTGTTATTAGTTTTGTGAAGTATAGTTTTGCCAGCTCTAGGCTTTCAACCATCTCTCTTTCAACGGGCCTAGTGATCTCCTCTCCATAGTCTATCTCGAATTGTTTGTACTGTTTCCACGGGCCGGTGTACCCCGGCGTGCCCTCCCACCTAACCTCAACCCTCTCAACGTTCAGGCTCAGTATGTCCCCCGGCCTGCCCTTAACTTCTAATGCTTTAATGAACCTCTCTAGGACGTCTTTCTCCGCCTCTGCGTAGACCTCAACCGAGCCGTCCCCAAGATTCCTCACAAGCCCTTTAACACCCATCAACATCGCGATATTCTTGACTAGGACCCGGTAGCCAACCGCCTGGACGTTGCCGAACACATACACGTTAGCCCTAACAGCCATCAACGGCTAGTGTTGGGGTGGTGTATATAAGGAATTTTGAACCAGGCAAGAGCTCGTATGGAACCATACGTGTAGGGTTCTGGGCCACGTGGTCTTTAAGTGATGGTAAGCTTAAGGGAAAAATGTAGTCTATCGTGTTTAGTGGATTGAGTGGTTGTGTTGGGTCTTGAGGAGAGGGTTGCTAGGATCGAAGGAGTCCTTGAACAGATTGATAAGAGGTTGAATCATATCGAGTCTGATGTTGCTGGTCTCAGAGCGGAGATAAGAGAGCTTAGAGGTGAGATGTATAAGAGGTTTGACGATCTTAGAGAAGATGTGAATAGTGGATTTAGGGAGATGGATGAGAGGTTAAATATTCTTGATAGAAGGTTTGATAGCTTCTTGAAATGGATTATTGGTTTGATCTTAGGTATGTGGACGTCGATAATGATGACACTCATACCAATAATCTTAAAGATTCTTGGAGTCATTTAATAGAGTGTCTGAGTCAATTACTATTACGATCTTTCTTTCCTGACGTGGGCCGTGGCTGTGCCTCTTGGCATCTCGGGTAGCTTCTCGATAATTCTCCCAACTTCCTCGATGATTTTGCGTCTATGCGTCTCGTCTGTCCTAGGCTGGGCAGGTCTCGTGATGCTTTTTTGTTCTAGGTCTTGGTGGGTTTTTGGGGCTCGCCCTTTTTTGCGTGGTTTTTGGTGGCCTTTGGGTCTTGGTTTTTGTGGATTCTTGGGGTAATACGGTTTTTTCGGGTTTCTGGGGCTTGGTTCTAGGTTGTTCTACTGTTTGGAATGTGTCTAGAAAGGGCTGGTCTTTATATTGGTCGTTGGCTTGTTTCTCTCGCAGTTTGAGGTGAGTGATTGGAAAATGAGTAGTTGGTCGAGTAGGAAGCTGCTTTTGACGATATTGCTAGCCGCTATGCTGGTTGTGCCAGCCGTCTTAATTGCTATGCCGGCTGCGCAATCGGCTGGAACGTACAGCGCGTGGCTGAAGCTAGTGACGACGAGCTGGAACGGTGTGCCATGCATAACTGGTGGTACGCCCGCTTGTCCAGGTGCTACTACTGGCTTCGCGGATCGGTATAACTTGACGAGTAGTTGGTACTGGGTCGAGGTCTACTATGAGAGGGGTGCGCCGTATAATGACATTATTAGGCCTGCTACGTATAAGTTCTATCCGAACGCTACGGGCTTCGTGAAGATTTCTTGGCCCGATACGTGGAATAACGTTACGGTTGTGGTTAAAGCTAAGAGCTATGACGGTACTGAGATCGGCGCCGGAACCCTATACAAGGGAATAATCGTATACATGCTCGTGGTCAACGCTTCTACGAACTATGTACAGAGCAAGGTAGTAAGGGGATGGGGCTCTGACAACTCTATAATTGTAACGATGACTGGTGCTGTTGTAAGTGAGGCTGGTTATAGGCCGAAGACAAATATAGGTCCTGTTAACTTCGTTCGGATTAGTCCTGCGTTCTTCTCAGGTAATCATAGCCATAATACGGCTGCTGATGCTTGGGTCGCTAACGCCTCAGTAATCTTCAAGCCCTTCCACGTCCACACCTGGTACAACGTCCTTGATAACTTGAGCTATGCGCAGATAAAGATCTACGACCTGAACCACACCGCCGCTACTAGCAGTGCCTCGCTGTTGAGGGCCGTCGTGACTAAGGGCGACGGCTCGGGCAACAGCCTCTACGACCCAAGAACCACCGGAGAGATGTATCCGGTTGCTTCATACAACAAAGATACGTGGAAGGACAACGAGCTCGTCCCAATACCCCTACAGGCAATAAACATACAGGACTATGCAAAGAAACCATACAACAATATTATAGGTAAGTGGGCGCACCTAAACGCTACCGTCAGGGTCTGGTGGGAAACCGTACTAGTAAACACAACCTTCTATGTCGGCAACGAGCTAGATACTCATGGTATTGGCGATTTAGTCCGGGTGGGAAAGACTGGCGTCTACTATCCGGGTAATGCCTATCTATCTAAGAACGGCGCTACGATGGAGCCACTAAACATCTACTATAACCACACAGGCATAGATACGGCTAAGCTGTATGATTATCTGAATGCATCTGTCTTCTACTTTAGGTGTGGTGCTAGGGACGACGACCTAAGCGTAAACGGATACGACTATGAAATGGAAGGGGTTGGTTCTGCGCTCTTCGACGCGCAGTGCCTCGTCAACCTCAGGGACAAGAACGCCAACCCATACTACCTCACGCACCAGAGAGCAACCACCGGACAGCTCTACACCAAGTCCCCAGATGGCGAGTACTACGCGCTCAGCAGTACTCCGCACGACTGGAAGGGTTATCACTCCGATTTCATAGGATACATGAGGGTTCCCAACGCCACTATGTGGATGGGCCTGATCAACAAATTCAGCGGCGTCTGGATCGACGGCAAGGCGGCTTCAGACCTAGTGTATATCTCGAAGTACTACACCGATACTGACGACCTTAAGAAGAACGACCCATCGCTCGTAGCCATCAACTCCTACCTGAAGACGAGGACTCCTGACGACGACCCAGGCCCATACAAGGGCATAAGACTAGAGGTCCTATACGCTGGAGGATACAAGAACCTATACGGAGGACTAAAGCAGTCCGTAGGCGTATACCTACTAGAGAACCCATACCTAATAGCACTAAAGGAGACAACTCTACGTGGCTCAACTTGGACTGGAGGCTGGGTTGACCCATTCCAAACAAAAGCAAACTACCCAGAAATACTAACCAGCAGGACTGGATATCCGACTGTTAAGCTCGGAACATCCGAGAGCGGAGCGCCAATCGTCGGAATAGTTAGCACATTCGAAACACCACCTCCAATAGATGGCTCACTGCTAGTCGTTGCTAATGTCAGCGACATTGTCTTCGCCGTCTATGACAACCAGGGCTCACTGCTCACGCCGCCACAGGCAGACATATGGCTACTGAGGGAGAACGGAGGATCAGTACAACTAGCATGGTACAGACTCCTAGGACCGCCAAGCGGTGGTGTCGCTACATATATCCGCGAGAGCGAGTATATGCCATTCCTGTACTATGTCTATGTAAAAACTGACCTGTTCCCAGATCCTGATAATCCGCCTGCCTACATCGCTGTAGCCTACCAGGTACCGGAAAACCTGATGTATGGAACGATCGTGAAGTACGACGGCGTAACGGTATACCAGAACGAGGCAGAGGTGCCAAAGCTAATCAAGACTGTATTCAAGGAGATAACCGCTAGCGTCTTCAAGATCAAGGTAATCTTCGTCGACTGCGAGGACAGGCCACTCTCCAACACGCCCGCATGGATGGTCGACCCAATACTCGGAACCGAGGTCAGGTTCAACACAGGAGTAGACGGAGCAAGAGACTTCGTACTAGCCGGACAGAACCTCAAATTCACGAAGCTATACTGGAAGGGAGTCGACGTACCGCTACTAGAGGCAAAGCTGCCTGACGGCACCGTCATAAAGGCAGCGGCAGACGGCTCAATAACGATACCGCTCTCCGCAGACATAAGGGCGCCGATAAGGGTCAAGGTACTCGTCGAGGACATAGTCTTCAAGACCTGGGACTTCCAGGGAACCGTCGCTATACCCAGACTAAACATAACAGTATGGTGGACAGGATACAACATAAGCGACCCCAAGAAGGAGACCTGGTACTTCCTAGAGACCATGGACCCAGTCGGATACGCCGTGAGAGACGACTCCCTAGCTGAGAGGCTCGGAATCGACACGCCGTTCGACTACATGCCGTGGAACACCAGCGTAAGAGTAGCACAGTTCTTCAGCTACGTGATCTACTACGACAACAGGACAAACGCATACACCTTCTACCAGATGCCACCAGCACTATACAACATAGTCGTAACCACAGTACTGCCAAGAGAGGGCATAAGTGACTCAGCATCGCCTGGAATTGGGTTCTGGCCGGGCGAGACCCAGGACAGGGCCTACGAGTCTAGGATTACTTGGAAGCCATCAGGAGAGTCAGTCACGCCTAAGGAGGACCACGCAGGAGCAAACACGAGGGTCGTCCTAAGGGAGTTCAACAAGGACCTGAGGTTCAAGGTCTGCGGAGCACTGACGGTTGACCTCAAGACATGGGCCCACGAGTGGAACCTAGAGATGATCGACGGAGACAGGAAGATAGGAGACGTAAGCTTCACCATAATCAACGACAACTTCCAGGAGATGGCGAGCAACTCGACTGAGTGGGAGAAGCTCACGCTGAAGTACTACACCGCCATATACGGAGACAACAAGAGGGGAGTCCAGGACTGGTCATTCATCTGGTGGAACGGAAGCTACAGGCTACAGGACGTCAGGCTAGAGACAAACATGAGCTTCACGGTCGACAAGTTCTACAACGCCTCAGCCAAGCCAAACAAGGTCTACGAGTACCTCAACTTCACGATACAGCCAAGCGAGGCACTACACAAGCAGCAGACAACATACAAGAAGTGGCTAGACCTGCAGAAAGACTTCGGATACAAGATCATCATATACGAGAAGGAGACACTCAGGGCTCCGCTGCCAGTAACGTTCATAAAGCCAAGAGCAATAGATAAGGGAGGAGCACCACTACAGGGCGCACTGATCGAGGCATGGATACTAGACCTAGACGCTAACAGCTCAAACGTGATAGACATAACGAAAGACACCGGAAAAGCTACAATAAAGGTATGGTCTACTAACGAAGAAGAAAAGAAATGTGCGCTATCCTCGGAGTCGATGAATATTGAGTGGAAGTGGGAGAAGAAGCTAGTTGCCGACAGAGTCACTCCGCAACACTTCGAGAATGTGACGTGGGACAGGCTCAACCTAACGGTTGGCAATGTTAAGCTATTCGTGCAGGTACCACCATACCCAGCAAAGCTATACCTAAGAGACATTAATGGAGTAAGCCTAGTCGTTACTGCTAAAGAGATATACGCAGTAGTAGACAATAGTAATTGTAAGATTGACAACAACGTCGGTGCAGATACGCCGATGAATTATCCAAACGGACAGTTGGCATACGCTCAGTGGAAGACCAACGCTAAGGGCGAGATTGACAGCTTCACGGTGCCAGGATACGAGGGACTACTACTAGTACCGACGAGCGGATGGCTGAACGAGACATTCAGCGCAGAGAAAGCCACCGGGAAAGAACAACTTACGGAGGAGGAGTTCCACTACCTCTTTAACGTCGTCTGGAAGAGCGCAGTCGTCTACAGCGAGAACCTCGTCCTAGATAAGAAGTACGTGGAGTTCGGAGCATCAGAGGTATACGACGTAACATTCATGTTCACGCTAAGCAACAGCACAAGCCCAGCAGACGCAGTCAAGAACCTCAACCTATGGATCTACTATCCTAACGTAACCACATGGTCGGACGATGACCTATGGACAAAGTCCGGCTCGCCTCCGTACCCGCCGCAGGACTACGAGGCATGCACGGACAGCGCCTTCGAATGCAAGTATAGAGTGACGCTCATCAGTAGCGCAGACGCTGACGGCGTCGTAACATTCAGCAAGCTGCCAGGACCAAGATTCATGAACACGACTTGGAAGTACGTCTTCAGCGCCAACCACACCGCCATTGACTGGCTAGACGACCTAGTAGCAACGCAGTTCGTGCTAAACAACGAGACATTCGGAGACGGAGCACTCAAGGCAGTAACTAGGAGCAAGATAGACGTGCCGATCATGCTGAACGCCGCCCACCAGCTCCAGTTCCTAGCGCTGGGCTGGAGGGATGAGCAGGGAATACCCACCGCCTACCCGCTAGAGGGCTTCACCGTCAAGTACGAGGTCAGGAACAAGGATGCAGGAATATCAGCCGTATCAGGCTCAGCAGTCACTGACGCCAAGGGACTAGTAACGGTCAGCAGCAACCCAGCAGACCCGACAAAGGTACTGTGGAGCGGAATGACCATCAGGTACAGAGTAGAGCCGCCGTCATGGATGCTCAACGTCAACGACGCCAAGTGGAAGAGCCTACTAGACGCTAGAGGCGTAACCTACGTAGAATACGCAGGATACACGCCAGACCAGAGAGTAAGCGTCGGTGCATACTTCCCAGACGAGGTTCCGACACACTTCGCACTGAAGAAGATAAGCACAACAATCGACGAGGATGGCTACTGCTTCGGCCTCTGTGTCGCCTACTTCCCAGAGGAGGGCAGGACTAGGAGCAAACCATTCATAGTAAATGTCGACTACACGATCGTCACCGTCAGGGCATTAGACTTCAACGGCAGGCCACTAAGAGGAGCATTCGTAGAGATCGTCGAGAGGGCCAGCGGCAGAACCGCTGGATGGAGCTACACGTTCGGATCAACATGGACTAGACAGCCAATAGACCTACAGCAATTATACGACTACCACAGAGTGGCACTACTACCAGCAAGAACCGTCGGAGGCGACGGATACACCGAGTTCATGCCAGTCGCGGTCGGCCCATGGAACTACGACGCAAACAACGACGACAAGGTAGACGCCTCTGGATACAGGGGCGACGACCCATCAACGCCCGCTGCTGAGGGAACAGCACTCCAGTACATCGTCAGGGTCTACTGGGCAGCTACAGACAAGACTCCAGACAACGCTAACGGCGACCTGATCGCAATATGGCCATTCATAGACCCACAGAAGAAGTTCACAACAACCGAGGCAGGAGTATCAGTAACCAAGTACCACGTAAAGGTCTATGACAGCGACATAGACGAGACAGACGCGGCAGCAAAGACACTCGTAGTCCCGATAGATTCGAACGTATTGGTCAGGAAGCCGTCAGAATGGATCTACAAGTACGACGGCAAGCACAGAGACGTCACGACAGCTGTATTCGACTTCAAGCTACTGCTCAACTACGAGGGTAAGTCACTGCCTGAGGACGTCAAGTCAAGACTAGACGTAAAGGTCTACAGAAAGCTAGGAGGAGCGACAGAACTAGCACTGAAGTTCGTCGGAGGACCAGCAATAGACACGGTCACAGTAAATAAGCTACCAAGAGGAGTCTACGAGGTAGAGGTAATATTCAAGCCGACAGGTGCAATAATATTCAAGAAGACATTCGACATCAGCATAGTCAACGTCGGAACAGTACAGGCAGAAGCATCACTACCATTCACAGACCTAACATTCGAGGTAACAGACCTAAGAGGAAGACCACTAACAGTCGCTCCAGGCGACGTTAAGGTCGACCCGAAGGAGTTCTACTCAGGAGACGTCAGAGTAGCAGGAAACGTAGTGGTAATATCGGCACTACTAAAGGTAGCTCCAGTAACAATCACCGTCGAGTACAAGAGCGCCGTCTACGGCACATCAGCCAACGCAGTCATAACAGACTCAGCAGAGGGCCTGAAGACAAGACTACTAGGCGGCAGGACGCTACAGCTACCGGTGGACGACGTAACAGTCACCGTAGTAGACGCTAAGGGAGCACCGATAGGAGGAGCAGTAGTAAAGCTAGGCGCAGCTCCAGCAAAGACCACAGGCGGAGACGGCAAGGCAGTCTTCGAGAAAGTACCGCTAGAGAAGGACGGCGCAGGAATAACATACACACTCTCAGTCACTAGAGACGGAGTCGAGGTAACACCAGACGCGGACAGATCACAGACACTATCAACAGCTAGGACATCAATAACAGTGATCGGACAGCTATTCTCGCTGAGGGTACGCGTAATCGGAGCAGCTGGACAGGGACTAGTAGGAGCGACAGTCGAGATCGTCAAGGCTCCGGACATCGTTGTAGCGTCTGCATCGACCGACGAGGGAGGATTCGCAGAGTTTGACAGACTAGTACTCTCAGACTACACCGTCAGAGCAACGTACAAGGGATACCCAGACACCAAGACAGCGACTAAAGACGACCTACTGAAGGGCAAGGTAATCGAGATACAGCTACCGCCATACACCGAGATATTCGGAGTACCAATAACATTCTCGACGCTGCTAGCGCTGATAATTGGACTGATACTACTAGTGCTCGTCATAGCGATAATCATCAGCGAGTACAGATGGTGGAGAGGACGCCGACTAGGCGTCTACCCGCCAGCACCGCCAAAAGCACCGCCGAAGTAAGCCACAAAACCCACACCCAAATTTATTTATCTTCTTTTTTCAGATTCTCCAAGTCCTACTGAAAACACTAGTAATTATAGACCCTTGGGAAACATTTTTGACCATCCCCACCTAGCTATAATCATGCATAGAGCGCCATTAATTGCGCTGATAATGCTGCTTTTCGTCTCTTCTATACTGGCGGGTAGGGCGGAGCAGGCGCCAGTCGAGAGAATAGAGCTTGGAATAAACGAGGAGAAACAAGTCAGCGGCTCGCTTAGGGGTCCTGAGAACAGCGGCGAGACCAAGATCTACGAGGTCGAAGCGCCGGCTGGAGCTAGGATAGAGACCACCATAACCATGACGCATGCAGAGTATCTGAGCGCTAGGATAATACTTGGGCTCGGCTCCTCGCAGGGTGGATACTTCCTGAGCCAGGACGACACAATCGTTCCGGGCAGCTCGAAGACTTATTTCTTCAGCTGGTACACCACCAGCAACGAGACCTTCAGGATAACGCTCACAAGCATCGCGGATAGATACGCGCCCTCAGTCCTAAACTACACCGTCAAGATAGTCCTTAAGCAGGAGAGAGACGCGCCCACAATAATCATTAAGAGCGACGGAAAACAGAGCACGTACTCGCCCAGCATGGTGGACGCTCCTCCAAGCGTGGCCGAGGCCGCGGCGGCCGGCCCAGTAGCGACGCTAACGCCAGGCGAAAGCCTAAGCCTAGAGGGACACCTATCACCACCTTACTCAGAGAAGGGAAACATAGTAAAGCTCTACGGAGGAAAGGACGTCGACGACGTGTATCTGATACGCGTCAAGCCAGAAGCGGGTAGCAGCCTCAGAATAAAGCTAACTCCTAGCCACGGCTCGGCAGCGCTGCTGCTCAGCCTCATGACGGGGGACGGCTTCACACTCGACGCCTCCTCCTCGAAGGAGGGCTTCGTACCTGCAACGGCACAGGTAAACTTTACGAAGCAGGGAGAACAGGACATTTTTGTAAGGGTCTCGCTGGTCAGGGCGAACACTCCGGAGCTGGGCTACATGCTCGAGGCTGAGCTTACCAAGCCGCCCCAGAAGCCGACTATAACAGAGCAGGAGCCGCCGCTCTTCCCGGAGAGTCAGGCGAGGACAATCGTCATAGGCGCCTCAGCCGCGATAATCATCCTCACCCTCGCGTCAGTCATCGTCGGCAGGTACAGGAGGAGGACGACGACCTACGGCTACGAGTGGTGAACCATCAATCACTAATAAGTAGGAATAATCAATGATTCATTGGTAGCAATGTCGAGCAGCAGGTTCCCAGAGGTCGGCGAACTAGTAATTGGAACCGTGACCAGGGTCGAGCGGCACGGCGTGAGGGTCAAGCTAGAGGAATACGACGGCCTCGAGGCGTTCGTCCCAATCTCGGAGATCTCACTCAAGTGGGTCAGAAACATCAGGGACTACCTGCGGGAGGGGCAGAGAGCGGTCTTCAAGGTCATAAGGTCATCACCCACGACGCTCGAGGTAGACGCCTCCCTGAGACGGGTCTCGCAGAGGGAGAAGGCCGAGAAGATGATGGGCTGGAACCAGCTCGTAAAGGTGAAGAGGATGCTAACACTCCTGTCCGAGAAGACCGGCATAGACATGGAGATGATCGAGGAGGGACTCGTCAAGCCTGCCGCCGAGAGACACATAGACCTATACAGACTCTTCGAGGAGATCTCCTCCGGAGACGAGGTCCCAGCATGGGTCAGGCTTCCCGAAGAGGCGAAGACAGCCCTAGCAGAGATGTGTAGGAGGGAGATCAAGCGCGTCGTCACGGCCATCAAGCGGGTCGTAAAGATCAGGGCAACGAGGGGAGGAGTGGACGCGATAAGAGCCGCGGCGGAGGAGGCGATGAAGCTCGGAGCGAGGGGCGAGAGAGTAACAATAACCACGATAGGAGCGCCAAGATACCTCGTGAGGGCAGAGGCCGAGACGGCCGAGAGGGCAGAGCAGCTACTCGGAGAGGCCATACAGGCGCTCACGAAGACAATCACGCAGCACGGCGGGAGCGTAGAGGTGCTGGCCGAGGGTGAGAAGAAGTGAGGATAATGAGGTGCACGGCCTGCGGGCGATACACGCTGAGCAGGGACGCATGCCCATCCTGCGGCGGTAGAGTTGCATCGGCCCACCCGCCCAAGTTCCCGGAGAGCGAGAGGATGCTCGAGCTAATAATCAGGGAGAGAAAGTCGAGGAGGAGCCTTGATTCCAGCCAGAATAACTGAGGCAGTCCTAAGACTCAAGGAGACAAAGAGGATGGGATGGGTCGAGAGAGGCGTGGAGGACGCAGAGTCAGTCGCATGCCACTCATACGGCCTAGCAGTCCTAGCGCTGATCGAGGCGCAGCAGAGAGGCCTAGACGCCCTAAAGGCAGTAGCGACCGCCCTACTGCACGACCTCGCCGAGTCAGTGACTGGAGACTTGACGCCAGAGATGAAGACATCGAAGGGCAGAGAAGCAGCAGAGAAAGAAGAGCAAGAAACACTCAAACAACTACTAGAAGGCCTGCCGGAGGCTCAGAGACTCTGGCTCGTGAGACTCATAGATGAGTACTACGAGGAATCCACACCGGAGGCGAGACTCGTGAGGCAGCTCGACAGGGTCGAGATGGCCCTGCAGGCGGCCTGGTACAAGCGGTCGAATAGGCTGGGAGAAGCAGAGGCGTCGGAGTTCATACAATCCTCGATCGGAGAGCTGTCAGACACCGAGCTCCTCAATCTCCTCGCATCGACTCTCTCATCCATCAAGCCCAGCCAACACCCATGAGAAAAATCCATTTAACCTCGATTAATGGTGCAGTCGCTAGATGTCGATCATCACGATTGTGATAGCGCTGAGCCTAGCACTGGATTGCTTCTCCGCGGCCCTCGGACTGGGTACCTGCGGTGGGCTGCGTCGCTCATCTCTGGGGCTGAGGATGGCTTCTTCCTTCGGCTTCTTCCAGTCGGCGATGCTTGCCGTCGGCTGGGCTGGTGGTAGCCTCTTGGCTGAGTTTCTGCCCGACGTCGACCACTGGATAGCTTTCCTCGTCCTATGCGTGGCCGGCATCCACATGGTCTACGGATCGCTGAGGGAGAGTTATAGATACATCCTCGAGCTGGGCCTGCTGCTACTCATCTCACTCTCACTGGCGACGAGCATAGACGCACTCATGGTCGGGGTCGGCGCACCCTTCATCGGGATAAACCCCCTCAAAGCATCGATATACGCAGGGCTTACAGCCTTCATCCTCACACTCGCCGGGCACTGGCTCGGAACCGAGGTCGGCAGAATCACGGGCAGGTGGGCAGGAGCAATCGGAGGCGCAGTACTAATCACGCTCGGAACAAAAATACTCATAGAACACCTATGCATGTAGAGCTCAAATATTTCAGAGGAATAAAAATTATATATTTTTGAGAATTTATTAGAATAATTGGAATGTCGCGGAAGAACATGTTAACGCTTCTCGTATACTTTGTTTTTCTTTGTTTATTAATTTTGATGATGCCTCCTTATGGTGATCCAGCCGTTGTTATATGGACTTCTAAAGTCATGTCTAAGACTGGATTTCCATACGATCCAGTCTGCTCCAAAAATATTTCAAGGTCAGAGTTGGTATTATGCGTCAGATCTCCGCTGTATTATTCATTGTTAGCCATGTCCGATGGATTTTATAAAATAATTCCCATGATTTTGACTGGTCTATTCTTCATATTCCAGATCATCTTAGCTAGTTGTAATGGCTTATCACTAAGTGTCTTCGCATTAATGTTTCCATCCATATATCTACTATTTAGCCGAACCTATGTAGATAGTCTAACGGCGACACTGTCAACACTGATGTTAATAGCGTTGATAAAAGCAAACACAAACAGCAGCAAGCATTACAGCATTTTATTATTTTTAACACCAATGCTGCTCATATTGACTAGGGAGAGCTCCTCAGCTCTACCACTGCTCTTATTGATCATATTCCTGATCAAACCAGAGTTTAGGAATAAGAAATTACTGACGCCGTTCTTTGGATGGATTACCGGCTTGATCATCTGGCAACTATACGTCAAGATGAGTGGAGGCTTATCTTACTCCGACTTTCAGCCACACCTACCAACTCTAGAAGAATTCTACAGGGCAGCCATCACAACGCTAACGCCCATACTGCCATGGGAGATACGCTCAGAGGACCTCCAGGCATATTTCATTCCTACAACTTATGCGCCACTCATCACCAACTTAGCAGTAATCATTGTAATTCTTTTGGGACTCACCAGCCTTATCCCAATGATCACATCACTAATCCACTATAAACAGGTAGATCGACTAATCTTAGGACAAGTAATTTTTGGCATAGCCGCAGCCGGCGGTCTCCTATTTCTTAAAGGAGACATAGACTTCTTCAGACACCTAGCTTATCTTTTAACGGCGACACCCCTGTTAATAGAGGTCGGAATCAAAAATATTCAAAGACATACTAGAGTCGGCGCTACAATGATAAAGATATCCTTCATACTGATGTTAATTCTCTATTTTGCGAGGACTGTAAGGCTTTTTGCCTCGGGCTACCAATTTGATGCATGTCAATACCTCTTAAAGAGACAGGAAATTTCAACTGTACAATATTTCTACGAGACAGCATGCAGTTAAAACTGCCGAGACGTAGATAGATACACGTATTTAGGAAAAGAATATTAGGGTGGCGGTGTTTTTGTTTAGTGTTTGGGCTTGTCTCTTCATGCTGGGTTTAGGGCCGGATTCCTCGTTTTGATACTTGTCGCGGTGGGCGTCATTGCTTCCCTCTACTATCTCTACTATGTTCATCCTCAATCCACTACATCCACTTCGTCTACCGTCACCACGTCGCTCACTACAACTAGTAGCACTTTGCTCGTAGATCCGTCGAGGATTGATCTGGAGCTCTTTGTCTCAAGCGTGGATGGCGTCGAGGAGTTCAGGAATATTGCAGTGATCAACGCGGAGACTGTGGATTCCCTTTTGCTTAGGCCTCTCGACATAAAGACTGATGGCTTATCTTCCATTAGCATGAGTGGCAGGGCGTTGTTGGAGTCGAGCAACAATACCTATACGATCAATATGCCGTGCATCCTGAGCCTCAACGTCTCTTGTCCACGGATAACAGCAGTAATTCCTGGCTACGACGCACCACTCAGAGTTGAGCCTGGAAGATACCTACTATCAGTGGAGCTCTCCTGGAGCGAGGCAAGGGGTCGTGGCAGGGTATACCTATCAATCTCCCCAAGGGCCTACGACGCCGTCATCATCTACCTAGGCTCGTACCAGCCTGAAGATACTTCCGGATGGATCACGGCTAAGGGCTCTACGAGGTCCTACGCATTGCTGGTCGATAAGACTGAGGCCCCTGCGGGCCGATCGGGCTACGGACAGTTCACTGTGCATGCATGGGTCTTTGAGGCTGCTGGAGAGGAATACAAAAAGTTCAGGCTTGAGCTGACATCGCTGGAGACTGGGAAGACAGCGGCGGTCCTCGAGGTCCCGGTCAAGAAGCAGGGGCCAAACTACCAGGCACTACTATTAGTCAAGGCTAAGCCCGGAGAATACCTGCTAAGAATTACGAGCCCAGTAAGCCTCGAGTTAAGGCTGCGAGTGGGACACTAGTCTCTAACGCGGAATAATGTACTCGGAACAGCGAGTCTACATTCAATATCATATTTCATGGGAATAGGTTGGTGCCGAATCTACATCCTGGGCGGGATGCATACAAACGTATCCGAAATTCTTTTTAACCCTAGAGAGAATTTAAGGTAGGTTGGGGTTGCATGGGATTTACCTACATAAAGATTCGGGTTTATAGCGTCGATCTAACCAGATGGGAGGATGTGGAGGTTTTAGTGGATAGCGGAGCGCTCTTTACTTCAATACCGCGTTCCATTCTTGAGGGGCTGGGTCTTAAGCCTATTGCTAGGCAGAAGCTTAGGGTCTATGGTGGAGGGGTTATTGAGCGTGACGTTGGCGGAGCGGCTGTGGAATATGGGGAGCGGCGCGCCGTCGTTCCAATAGTGTTCGGAGAGCCAAAGGACATACCAGTTCTCGGAGCCACAGCCTTAGAATCTTTAGGCTATCAGGTAGACCCCGTATCTAAGATGTTAAAGCCCATCGAGTTACTAATGATATAGGAGCTGTTAAAGTTAAGGATAGGAGAGATCCTAGAATGTATAGCCGGGTTGAGGGAGGATATATTGAGTAGACCACGGGAGCAAGTGGTCGTGTCAAGGCTCCACAGAAGCTCGATGGAGAGGTACGTGCACGTAGCTATAGAAGCCATGCTGGATGCATGCCGCCACATCGTTTCAGCCAAGAAGCTGAAGATCCCGGAGACGTACCAAGGGCCTCGTCATGCTGCTGAAGGACAACGGCACACTACCCGTTGAACTCGCGGCCAGAATGCAGGAGTACATCGGATTAAGAAACATACTAGTTCGCAGATACATGGTTTGTATGAGGAGGCTGAGATGCTTTTGACACTCTCCACGGCTGAAGCCGGGAGATTCTCGGTTTGTCGGCCCGAGGTCTCATCCTACCGAGTTCTGGGCTGTGTCAAGACTAGAGCACTAGGCTCTACCAGCCCCTGCTATGGGCATGTAGCTCATAGCCCGCTTTGCTGGAGCCTCCCCTCCCTTCTCGGCTCGGAGCCTTATTCAGCTTTTGGACATCCGAGCCACATCCGAGCGACACGCTCAGCATAACCATCATGAGCTTCTGCATTTATGCCTATCGACAATTCACCCCACGATTAAAAACCGTAGGCTTTCTTGTCGATTTTGGTAAGGGTGGCCGAAGCCTCCGGGAATGCCTTGGAGAGCTTATTGAAGAAGGAGTGTTGACGCGGGCCTCGCGATTCTTGAAAAGCTTTATAAATAGATAGAGCGTGTTGATGCTCGACTTTGAGGGCTGTCTTCGTGAGGGTTTACGGCAGGGTTCAGAGGGTCGGCTACAGGAGGTTTGTTCTAGATTCTGCTCAGGAGCTCGGCCTCACGGGCTACGTCAAGAACGAGAAGGACGGCTCCGTAACCGTCTTCGCCCAAGGAGAAGACGCAGTCATTGAGAAATTCATTGATATGTTAAAGTCACCACCACAACCAGCACATGTCAGATCCACAGAGGTTAAAGACGCAAGGCCCAGGCCGGCCCTGAAATACTTCTCGATCAAGCCATCACCACTACACGAAGAGCTGCAGGAGGGTTTCGGAGCAATGCAGACAATCTTCACGGACTACTGGACAGAATTCAGAGACTACAGAAATGAGTTTAGAGGCTTCCTAGGAGAATTCAGAGACTACAGACAAGAATTTAGAGACTTCAGACAAGAGTTCAGGGACTTCAGGCAAGAATTCAAAGACTACAGGGAAGAGTTCAGGGATTTCAGGCAAGAGTTCAGAGACTACAGACAGGAGTTCAGGGACTTTAGGGATGAATCGCTTAAGATAAGTAAAGGGATACTCGATGAGGTTAAGGGCTTGAGGAGAGACCTCCAGACAATCCTCGACGAAAGGCTGGCTAGGATGGAGAGGGATATAGCAGAGATCAAGGCAAAGATCGGGCTAACATAAAGAGACTGCACAACCAGCCTATCCACAATAAGTACAGATCAGCTCTACACACCAAACACATTAAAGATCCAACACTATACGGGACTCTGTTAACTATCCGACAACGTGTGGGAAACGAGCATCACCCACATAGACACTCCGCTCATAATCAAATCACACACCTATAAAACTATTCTAGTAATTATTCCAAGAACACACTCAGTTGCGATGATAGAGTTAATTTTCCGAAAGTATGTCTAAGAAATTAGTTTTTCAAGACCACCGTTTGCTGCTTATTCAAAGTTCATCTATCTTTGTCTCATCTAAGAATAATACGCCCAGCTTTTCTATGCTGTTTATTACAGGTATCATTTCGCTTTCCTTTTTCTTGAATAATGGTCTTGCATCTATAGCCTCTGCAGTCGATATTACATAGCAGTCTGGCAACGCTATGCGCAACTGCTTTTTCAATTCTCCAGCTCTCATCGCTATGTCTTCATCAATATTCACGATCCTCACTCTGCCCTTGATCCACTCTACGAAACGTAATGCTTCCGTGTTAGGATTTTTCAATCCTGCTGCCTGATATATCCTAGAAGTAACGTACAATGTCTCACCAAGAGTAGTTGTGCTGACAAATAGCTTTAGGTCCTCGTGTATTGCTTTATTAAACAACGATGCAACTTTTGGGCGATAAGGGCTCTTGGATAGGATGTACTCGACAAGCACACTAGTATCAACCACTATTCTCTTCACTCTGGAACATCCTCCTATATCTATGCTCCTCGAATCTATCTTCCTCTCTGAGAAGCTCTTCCACGAAACTTGGATCAACATCAACCATCTTGGGTCTCAGCGCTCTCAAAACAAGGCTATCTCCAACAACCTCTGCAGCCACATCATCCCCCTCTTCAAGACCTACGGCTTCCCTTAATTTCTTGGGAAGAATTAACACCCCCTTTCTCCGAATCTTCAACACTGTCCTCATACTTCCACACTATACATGTTGAACCAGAATATATGGTTTAACGAGAAGTTAAGGTTAAACCAACAGCGTGAGTTTAACACATAATACGTAGATATTAGCAGATCATGCGGTATTTCCCCGCCGGACTTCATGGCAGTCAGCCATTGTCCTTAGGTGAGCTACTCCACGACTAAAGTCGGGAGCTTCCAGCGTTTAGAGTAGGCTTTACGCCTACCTCCTCATTTGCTGGTTTGGGGGCTCATCAGCCTTCTCCCCTGTCTGGGTGAACCCGCTCCTAAGGAAAAAGCAACCACTAAGCTAAGTAATTCAGCGAAAGAATAAAAGCGCGCAGAAGGGAATAAGGTTGAAGGTGGGGGTAAATGGTTCTGGTGAAGGCAAGGGTTAGGTTATCTGGAGTAAAGGAGGGTTATTCCTCGACCGCCCTCACCGACACCGGCGCTAGGATGACCTTAATCGACAGATCTCTTGCAGAACGCATAGGCGTCCAGTATACAGGAAGAGTAATCGATTTTGTCTCCGTTTCAGGCCATGTTGTGAAGGCGCTAGAAGCCGTAGTCCCTGAGCTTGAAGTGGAGGGCGAAACGTTGAAGTATGAGGCTGTAGCGGTCGCGGAGATTCCTGAGAGGGTGAAGGAGGCCCTGAGGGAAAGCGCAATCGATGAGAACATAATTATCGGAATTTTAACGATCGAAAGAGCGAACATGATACCGGACACCGAGACGGGCACTCTAAGAAGGATTGAGAGCTTCATACTTTAGGCTAGCGCACTAGACGAGCCCCTCGGTCTACTTCCGATACTAAGGCTCAAAAAGGAAGAGGTCATACAGCGACATAATAGGTGGTGAGGAGTTGAGCTCATCAAGCAAGCTTTTGACACTCTCCATGGCTGAAGCCGGGAGATTCTCGGTTTGTTAGCCTCATGGCTTCATCCTACCGAGTTCTGGGCTGTGTCAAGGCAGCCCCTAGATACGGCATATAGCCGTATCCCCGCTTTGCTGGAGCCTCCCCTCCCTTCTCGGCCCGGAGCCTTATTCCAGCCTTTGGACATCCGAGCCACATCCGAGCGACACGCTCAACATGAAATCATCCTAAGATACATTTAAGCCTATCGACAATTCATCCCACGGTTAAAAACCGTAGGCTTTCTTGTCGATTTCTTGGTAATGTATAGTCGATAATCTCGATCACGAATTTTTATCAGGCATGGCCTATGGTTGAGTAGGGATTCTTTGATGCTTTATAGACGTTCGTTGATGAATAAAGTTTTCATTGTGGTGCGGGGGGTGGGATTTGAACCCACGAACCCCTACGGGACAGGGGTTCTCATCTTTTGGGATCCTGAGCCCTGCGCCTTTGACCAGGCTTGGCGACCCCCGCCTACTCTCTATCTCTGCTTTGGTTTTTATTTATGTTTTGTAGTGGGGTGCGTGGTATAGGTTTAAAGGTTGGTCTCTACTTGTTTTCTGCATGTCTGAGAAGGTTCTTTATCAGTGCGTCCAGTGTGGTAGGATTTTTGATAGGGATAGGCTCTCGAAGGTGGCTGAGACTCGCTGTCCATACTGTGGCTTCAACGTCTTGAAGAAGGCTAGGCCTGGTTCCGCCAAGCTGGTAAAGACCTCTAAGCTCTCCGAGGAGCAGAAGCTCTTCTTCTAAACCCGACGGGGACAAAGCATATAGACTCCTCGATACACCTATGGTTGAATGTACTTCGAGGACAGGCTAGACGCCGGCGAGAAGCTGGCGAGGGAGGTGGAGAGGAGGGCCGGGAGACCCACGATCGTGCTCGGCATACCTAGGGGAGGTGTGGTGGTCGGCTACGTCATAGCCAATAGGCTGAACGCGAGGCTCGACGTCATAATCGCGAGGAAGATAGGAGTGCCTGGAAATCCTGAACTAGCAGTAGCTGCCGTCGCCGAGGACGGCGAGATGGCGGTCGAGGAGGAGGTCGCAACACTCTACGGAGTCTCGCAGGACTACATCGAGAGGGCGGCGAAGAGAGAGGCAGAGGAGATCAGGAAGCGAGTGGAGAAGTTTAGGGAGGGGAGGAGCCTCCCAGAGATGAGTGGGGAGGACGTCCTGATAGTCGACGACGGCCTTGCGACGGGTACGACGATGGTCGCAGCGCTCAAATGCGTCAAGAAGAGATTGCCTAGGAGGCTCGTGGCGGCGGCGCCCGTGGCCTCGATGGAGGCGGTGATGAAGGTGAGGGCGATTGCCGACGAGGTCGTCGTCCTCTCGGTTCCCGAGGAGTTCTTCGCCATCGGCGAGTTCTACCGAGACTTCTCACAGATAAGCGACGAGGAGGTCGTGCAGTATCTCTCGAGCTTGAGGGGGGGTGGTCGATGAGGGACCCGCTAATCTCGCTCGGCATCTTCCTAGTGATTCTCGGAGGCGTCTTGCTAGCGCTCGGACTCATCGGCAGGGTCGTACCGAGACTGGAGGAGCTCCCGCCGATCCTTTACGTCCAGAAGACCATCGACGGAGTCAGCGTGGGGACCTCGCCGATCTTGATCATTCTCCTCATAGTCATCTACATCGTCCTCTGGATGGCAAAAATAGTGAGATAAGCACAGCTATAAGTGAAAAATTCAGTCTTCATACTTGTCCCAGTCACTTACAAATGTATTAAATTTTGTGCAAATAGCCTAGTTTTTAGTTTTGTTGACGTATTTCCTCTGAGTCAAGGTTATTCCAATGATTATGAGTATTGAGCCCGCTACGAATTGGGGAGTTATTCTCTCGCCGAGGAACGCGACTGATAGTAGAGTCGCGGTGAGGGGACTCATAAACATGAACACTGAGGCCCTGGGCGCTTCGAGTCGACGCATGGCCGCGAAGAAGAGAAGCGACCCAAATGCCTGTGCAACTGCCCAGTAAATAACTAGGTATAAATGAGTAGTGTTAATCCATATTAATTCATTCAGCCTTGAGGTTAGGAAGCATATTACTGTCAGGATAAAAGTGCCGAAGAGCGCTCCTACCGCCGAGACAAGTACTGGCTCGTGAGTCCTCATCAGCTTTCTGCCAATGATTGAGTAGAACGAGGTGATTATCGCTCCTGAGATCGATAAGAAAGCGCCTGGAAAAACACCTGACTGCATAGTAACGCTCAGGCCCTGCACGAGCAGCACTATTCCGATGAATGCTCCAAATAGGCCCAGGTAGCCCAGACCAGTTAGACGCTCGCCGAGAATGAACATGGAGAGTAGAGCCACAAAGAGCGGTGCGGCGTTGACGAGCATCGCGTTGGTAGATGGCGGTATGAAGGCCAGTGCAGTGTAGGACAACAGTGGATAGAGGCCGAACTGCAGGCCGCCGGCCAGTCCAGCCAACAGGAATACCTCACGACTCCTCTCAAAGCTTGGAAGTGAGTGCCTAAAGAGGAGGACAAACACGAGCAGTACCAAGGAGCTGATAAGCGTGCTCAAAAAAGCGATCTGCACAGAGTCCATGTGCGGATTGCTGCTCGTTAAGATGCTTCTAATAACTGGGTGGCCCGAGCCCCAGAAAAAACCAGCGATTATCATAAACATGTATTCTTTACGCATCTCGAAGACTCACATGAACCCCTTCTATTATATTGTTGCTTATGATTAAGAGTAGTAAGCTTAAGAGTCTGGAGACCTCTTAAAGACTCGGCGAGATGGGAAAGATAAAATTGGTGATATTCGACATAGATGGCACGCTATACGAGTCAAGAGAATACGAGGTGGAGCTGGGGAGGACGATAGTGAGCCTCGTAGGAGAGATGCTTGGAATCAGCACAGACGATGCGAGGCAGAGGCTTGAGTCTGAGAAGAAAACCTCGCTGACCGTCAGCTCCAGCATAGCTAGGCTTGGAATAGACAGGAGACGCTTCTACACGCTTCTCGCCGAGAGGATAGAGCCCTCAAGGTTCATCGCTCCAGACCCACTCGTAGCCGAGATGGTAAGGACGCTGAGACTGGCCGGCGTGAAAGTCGCGGCACACACAAATTCCGGAGCCCTCCTCGCCGGCAAGGTCCTAGACGCGCTCGGACTGAAGCCCGAGGACTTCGACGTCGTGATGACTAGCGACGAGGCTGAACCAAAGCCCGCTCCCGACGGATACGTAAAGATAACGGAGCGTGCGGGAGTCTCTCTCAGCGAGGCAGTCTACGTGGGTGACAGGCCCCTAGTCGAGCTCAGGACCGCCAAGACCCTGGGAATGAAGACAATCCTAGTGGGCCAGCGCCGAAGCATCTGGGCAGACTACTCCGCCAGCACGATACACGAAGCTCTAAAAATCATAAATAAGCTTATTCTAGACGACGCCTAGGCCATACCAATTTCTCAGAGCCTCAAATGCTTTTGAGCAAATCTTGACAGTAATATTGCATGAGTTTTGGACGGGGAGACGACGGAGAGACCGACCTGCTGGGAGGCTTGAGGGTGCATAAGTCTCACCCCAGAGTTGAGTGTATAGGAGAGATCGACGAATTATCATCATTCATCGGCTACTCAATCGCCCTCAGCAACACTCGATACCCAGAGATCGCGAAGACCCTCTCAGAGATACAGCGAGCCCTATTCAAGATCGGAGCAGAGCTGGCAGCAATGGATAAGAAACAAGTAGGAGAGAAGCGGTTGGTTGAGGAGGACGTAAAGAGCCTCGAGTCGCTGATAGATAAGTATGGCGGCGAGTTGGCGGAGGTTAGGCACTTCGTCTATCCGGGAGGAAGCCTGCTCGGCGCCTCACTTCACATCGCAAGGGCCGTTGCTAGGCGGGCAGAGAGGCGGGCAGTCGGCCTAAAAATGAGGGAAGAGATAAGCCCACTAATCATCAAGTATCTCAATCGATTATCGACGCTGCTATTCGTCTTGGCTAGGTATGTGAATAAGATGGACGGAGCCCAAGAACGTCAGTGGATTGATTAGGAAAAACTCATGCACGAGGCCTAGCTGCCGGTCTTGATTTATGCTTCACTAGGTGCGAGACAAGGATTTCCGAAGCATCCACCAAGTCCCTCGCGTTGAACGTATCGATAACATTATCACTGAACATTAAGTTCGTCACGGGCGACGTGTATGTTTTCCGGTCGCCCGGCCAGAGCTGTACCAGAATCTTGAACTGGGGAAAAAAACTGAAGGAGTAGCTTATCCCTCCCAGCTTCTCTTTGACCCCGTCTAAAAGCTTACAAGCCGTCTCGAAGAGCTGCGGCTCGTATCCGAAACTCTCGATCAGGGGCCTATAAGCCCTCTTATGCAGGTCACCAGTAACTTGCTGTCCGCCGGGAAGTTTTTCTATCCCAACCCATCCGGCTCTTCCCTTCAGGTGTCCCTGATAGGTTAGGTACTTCAAGATCAGCCTAGTGGTTTTTTCGTCTACGACCTTTTCAGCCACCACGTCTCTCGCTTCTCCAGTCGAGAGGTCAATCGAGTATGACTTTGTTAATAGATTTACTAGGAAACGCTCAGGCTTTCCCTCCCTCGCAGGTAGGTAAACCACTTGGCAGAACTTTACTACTTGCTCCGCCGGTCTTTCACGAACCCTGCTCAACAGCTCCTCGATACCATTTCTATCCATAACTAATAATACTTCAACCGTTGGCTTAAATAAATTTCATCTCGTGGCTCTGAGATTCTCGGCGGGCGTCAACACCCTTGTCCTGAGCTTGTTCTTTAGGGGCTTCTTTATCTAGGTGATTATGCCTCGATCTCTGGCACCGGGTCGAGAGCCATCGCTACTAGGGCATTCCTATAGCTTAGACCCCTCGTCAAGTATTCAATCACCGAGTCTATGTGGGACTCCTAAGAGCCTTGGTACTCGGGAAATAGAATCACGTGCTCCCTGCTTTTGAGGTAGCTTATGTATAGTTCCCTCGCTGATTTATCACCTATCCTCGAGGCGACGATCCCGGCTTGGCCCAGCAGCCCAAATATCGTGACTCCCTTAGTAACGCCTCTGAGCTTTCTGAGAAACGCCTCATTGTCCTCGAATCGCTTATCACTCATCAGGGAGAGGTGATGCATCGCGAGGACGTCTGGCCCAATCACCGGCATTACTCATCATCACCCAGCTCTTCATCTAGGTTTATGCCTCCCTGCGGACTGGTGAACACGAGGTCTTCCGGCGTCTCCGTCTCTGAGAGGCGGCCACCCAGGTAAAGAGCCGTAGCCCTAGCCTCGAGACTGGTCCTAGAGTACCTCTGAATCAGCATCCTGATCGCGTCTGTCACGGCCTCGCTGAGATTTTTGAAAAGCCCCTCGCTGCAAAGCTCGTCTATCTTCTTGATCAGCGCGGCGCTGACCCTCATATGCAACAATACAGTATCCTCCATACTCTTTGCAATATCAATTTAGCAGTTTGAAGATAATAGGCTTTTCAACAGCCGCCAACATTGAAGAACTCCTCATAAAACTGAATTATTGTATTCTAGATTCGTTTAGCGACGCTAAGGTTATTAAAAGGGACACACAATTATTATTTAAGATGCAATCTTCTAAAATAAGCAAGCTCGAAGAAAAAGCACTCAAGCTATTGCTTAAATATGAAGACAAAGGTCTTCTCCAGTCAGAGCTCTGGCATAAGCTCGGAGTAACGAGCAGGGACGGGTCAAGGATAGCCATCAAGCTCGAGAAGAGGGGACTAATAAAGAGGGTAAAGGAGTTCGCCAACGACAGATGGACTAGGAGGTTAGTACCCCTAGTAAAGCCATTCGACATCTCGGTGCTAGAAGGATCGCCATGCCCATCATGTCAGTACAACAATAACTGTGGCCCAGGCCAGACATACTCGCCCACAAATTGCGTATTGATCGAAAACTGGCTCATGTTGGAGTCGCTCAGCCAAGAAAAAAGCGCAGTACCAATAAACGTGGAAGAAAAGAAGCCATCTATTTAGTGGGGCCGGCCGGATTTGAACCGGCGACCTCCCGGGCCCGAGCCGGGCATCTTAGACCATGCTCGACCACGGCCCCCAGTTCTAATCACGAGACCTATTATTTATAACTCTGCCTCCCTTTGAGCCGATTACCTGCCTGCATGTCTGAATTAGCTCGTTGATTGAGTCGAATGCCCTGCCGCCGTCCATGGCTCTGACCACAACCACTGTGTCGGTGTTGCAACTAATTATCTCCTCGACGTTTATTCCCCTCTCGACTAGCCGGTTCAAAATTAAAGCTAACGGTCCCGGAGTAGAGGTGATCTCGGCTGGACTGACAATTATTAACGCGACAAGCCCCGAGGACTCATCGATGATGTACTGCCTCGGAAAATATTTCTTAAGCCTAGGGTGGAGTTTTTCATCATGTATCAGCGTTATTGAGGAGATACCCTCCAAGGCCTGGAGAAATGTCTTCCGATACCTGTACGCTACTTCTTTGACGATTCCTCTCGTCTTGAGCGTCCTCTTGACTGATAGCTTAGCCAGGTCTGACTTCAGGTTTAGCCTACTCTCAGCAATCACCCTCGCGACAGGAAACGACAACTCGTCCGGCCTACTCCTCATACGCTTCAGAGACGAGATTATCGCATCAACGCTGACGGGTCTCTTCAAGAGGCCCTCAACCTGAGGTCTCAACAGTCTAGCCAAAGACGATAAATTTACATATCTCGCCGAGAGCCCCGCGATAATGGCGGGATCAAGCTCGATAAGCCTCCTAACAACGCTGCTGATTGACCAGTTCTGGCTATGACTCATTCTTCATGACCAATCATGGACAATTGGTATATTAATCTTAAACTTTTCTACAGAGTAGTAATGGTGCGAAGCGAGGCGGTGCTGAGAAAGCATGACCAGTTAGGAGATGCTCCATCCGCATATGTCGCACTTGAGGACGGCACTTTTCTCAGGGGTGTAGGCTTCGGAGCATTTGGCCGGAGGGTCGGCGAGATCGTGTTTTCAACCGCCATGAATGGCTATACCGAATCCCTGACTGACCCGTCTTACAGGGGCCAGATACTAGTGCTTACTCATCCATTGGTTGGGAATTATGGAGTTCCTCCAGACTTCGAGTCTGAGAAGATTCAGATAGAGGCCCTCATCGTGGCTGAGGTGACAGAGCCCAGCCACCCCAGATCCCTCAAATCCCTCTCGGAGTGGCTCAAGGAAAACAACGTGCCTGGAATAATGGATGTGGACACAAGGTTCCTCGTAAAGAAGATAAGGGATAGGGGAGTCATGGGATGCGCAGTCGAGGTTACGGACAATCATGACTCGGTAGACCCAGCCGAGCTAATCCAAGCGGCTAAGTACGTGAATTACGACTCGATGAGGTTTAACAAGTCAACGATCAGCGAGATGAGAGTCATGAGTGAGGGCGAGAAGGTCGTGGCGGTGCTGGACCTCGGCGTCAAGCTCGGGATCGTGAGGACGCTTCAGAGATACGGCTTCAAAGTCGTAGTCCTGCCCGAGCACTTTGACGTCAATGAGTTATTGAGGCTAAATCCTGCCGGAATAGTGGTCAGCAACGGTCCAGGCAACCCAGCTATCATGCATGAAGCAATTGATAAAATCGGAGTTATCGTCAATGCTGGAATCCCCACTTTGGGGGTCTGTCTAGGCCATCAGCTCATAGCGCTAGCGCTCGGCGCAAAGACATACAAGATGAAGTACGGTCACAGAGGAATCAACAAGCCCTGCAGAGACCTTAGAACTGGGAGGAGAGTCATCACCCTTCAGAACCATGGATACGCTGTCGATCCAAAGAGTCTCGATGGCACGGGACTGAGGCCATGGTTCGTCGACTGTGATGACGGGACGATTGAGGGACTCTACCACGAGTCGCTACCAATCCTCACCGTGCAGTTCCATCCTGAGGGAGCGCCGGGGCCACGGGACTCAGAATACGTGTTTGATGAGTTTGCAAGGCTAGTAAACAGCTATGGAAAAAGTATCTAAAGTCTTGGTGCTCGGCTCTGGTGGAATAAAGATAGCCGAGGCCGCAGAGTTTGACTATAGTGGTAGTCAAGCGCTAAAGGCGCTGAGAGAAGAGGGGATAAAGACAGTTTTAGTCAATCCTAACGTCGCGACCATTCAGACCTCGCACTCCCTCGCTGACAGGGTGTATCTATTACCGCTGGCCTCCTGGTCGGTTGAGCGCGTAATAGAGAGGGAGAGACCAGACGGCATAATGGTGGGCTTCGGGGGACAGTCAGCCCTCTCGATAGGCGTGGAGCTCTATCGCGGCGGCATCCTCTCCAGGTATGGCGTCAAAGTGCTTGGCACGCCCATCGAGGGGATAGAGGCAGCACTCACGAGACACTTCTTCCGCGAGACGATGCTCAGGGCAGGCCTCCCGATTCCACCGTCGATGCCAGCAACAACCATCAATGACGCAGTAGAGGCTGCGGAGAAGATCGGATACCCAGTGATAGTTAGGGTGAGTTTTAACCTGGGCGGTAGGGGAAGCATCATTGCGTTTAGGAGGCAGGACCTCGAGACGGAGCTCTCAAGAGCTTTCTCGCACAGCCCGGTCAAGAGCCTCCTCGTCGAGAAGTACCTCCAGAGGTGGAAGGAGATTGAGTACGAGATCGTCAGGGACAGGGCTGGCAACTCTGTCGCAGTTGCGTGTCTCGAGAACATAGAGCCGACGGGCGTCCACACTGGTGAGTCACTAGTAGTTGCACCCAGCCAGACGTTGACTGACGCTGAGTATCAATCGATGAGGAGGGCCTCGATCAGGGTGGCGGAGTCGATCAACCTGATCGGCGAGTGCAACGTCCAGCTAGCCCTAGACCAGAAGTCGGGACAGTACTACATAATCGAGACGAATCCAAGAATGTCTAGGAGCAGCGCGCTCGCGAGCAAGGCGACTGGATACCCACTCGCCTACATCGCGGCTAAGCTAGCCCTCGGCTACCTGCTCGACGAGCTGACCAACAAGGTCACAGGAACCACGACTGCCTTCTTCGAGCCGAGCCTAGACTATCTGGTGCTGAAGGCGCCGAGGTGGGACCTAGAGAAGTTCTGGCCAGTCGAGAGCACGCTTAACTCGGAGATGAAGAGCGTCGGAGAAGTCATGGCAATTGGCCGAAAACTTGAAGAGATCTATCAGAAGGCGTTCAGGATGCTTGACATCGGCATGTTGGGCCTCGTAACTTCAAGGATTTTTGAGGAAAACGAGGACCTTGAGACCATATTGATGAGGCTCGAGAGCTTTAGGCCCTACTGGCTCATAGACGCTGCCAAGGCACTCATTCAAGGAGCGACAGTCGAAGACATCAGCAACATAACCGGCGTCGATCCATTCTTCATAAGACCAGTGGAAAAGATCGTGAATATCGGTAGGAGGCTACGCGGTCTGAGGGAGCTCGGCCCGAGGGAACGGATGACTCTCTTGAGGGAGGCGGCTAAAAATGGGTTCAGCGCCGAGCAGATCGCTGAGCTCTCGAGACACTCGCCCTCAGAGATCATCTCGATGTTTGAGGAATACTCAATCCTGCCAATCGCTAAGAATATTGATACGCTCGCGGGGGAGCAGCCCGCTAGGACCAACTATCTATACACGACTTTTAACGGCATAGAGGATGACGTCAATCGATCGGGCGATAAGTCGGTCATAATCCTCGGAGCGGGAGGATTCCGGATAGGCGTATCAGTGGAGTTTGACTGGGCAGTCGTGGGAATCTATAAGGCCTTACGAGAGAGGGGCTGGAACGTAATCATCATTAACTACAACCCAGAGACCGTCTCCACCGACTGGGACATCGTCGACAGGCTTTACAACGCTGAGCTCACGCCCTCGTCGCTGAGATGGATCGCGCAGAAAGAAAAAACTAGGAGCTTCATAATATCTGCCGGTGGGCAGATAGGCAATAACTTAGCCCTAGACCTGACGAGAAACGGTCTAGAGATCCTAGGCACGTCTTCTCAATCGATCGATAGGGCGGAGGATAGGTCCAAGTTCAGCAAGGTCGTCGAGGAGCTCGGGCTTAAGCAGCCTCCCTGGAGCAGAGTAAAAAGGCTGGAGGATGCGTTGGAGTTTGCAGAAACGGTCGGATACCCAGTTATCGTCAGGCCCAGCTACATCCTCAGCGGCTCGTCCATATTCATAGCTTTGAACAAAAAAGAGTTGTCATCACTCATAGAGCGGGTGTTCTCATTCTCCGACAAACCCATAGTGATTAGCAAGTTTTACGAGGGAGCGATAGAGGCGGAGGTTGACGGAGTATCGGACGGAGTATCCACCTTAATCATTCCACTAGAGCACGTCGAACCTGCAGGCGTGCATAGTGGGGACGCGACGATGCATATACCGTTTAGGGAGCTGGACGAGGAGATGCTTAGGAAGATGGCGGAGGCCACGCAATCCTTGGTCAGAGAGTTGGGGATTAAGGGGCCGTTTAACATTCAGTTCATCGCGAAGGACTCAGACCTCTACGTCTTGGAGATGAATCTTAGGTGTAGTAGGTCGATGCCCTTCAGCAGCAAGGCATGCGGGATCAACTTAATGGACCTGTGGGCCTCAGTCATGACGAGCTCGAGACTCGCCGTTCCTAAATCCTCAGTCGAGGTGATGGACAGCGTGTACGTGCCTAGTATCTCCTGGTGGGCGGTAAAGTCGCCCCAGTTCTCTTGGGCCCAGCTAAAGGGTGCTTACCCATTCTTGGGACCAGAGATGAGGAGTACTGGCGAGGTGGCCTCGCTTGGCCTATCCTTCCACGAGGCACTCTTAAAGAGCTGGGCATCGGCGACGCCTAACAGGATACCAACCAGCGATCAGACAGTCCTGATATACACCACTAATAGTCAAGACGCACGAATCATGGAGATGACAGCGAACATTCTTAGAGAGTCTGACCTCGAGGCCGTAACCCTATCCGGAGGAGTCATCGATAGACTAAACGCATTGTCCATCGAGGAGGCCGTCCACGCCATCAAGCGAAACACGATCGGACTAGTAATAACCAGTGGCTACTCACCGTCAGTCGACTACGCAGTGAGGAGAACAGCAGTAGACCACAACGTGCCGATAATTCTAGACGCAAAGCTTGGATACGAGGTCGCTCAAGCAATATACAGGCACAGGTCAGGAGAGATACTTCTAGAGACTAGGGAACTCTCAGAATACTGGCAGAACAACGCCTCCGAATAGCTAAATGATGAAGGAGTCGCCCGTAACTCACACGGAGAATGGCGCAATTATTATGAAGAGATCATGAACGTTGATAAAGTAATTATAGGTGTTGAGGGGGCTTATTCTGTTTTCTTTGGGTATCCGTATATTGTTGTTTGTCCCTTTCCCCTGAATATTACTTCGTTTCCCCATAAGTCTAACTGTATTGGTATATTGCTGTGTTTTAGTCCTAGTATGTGCTTAATCTTTGACTTCTCCTTCCTCACTACTCCTATCTCTTTCACCATTCCATCGATGCTTGACAATGCGTAGTATATCTATCTTGGGAGAATCAGTCCCTTAGATGTCTTTACGTATCCTGGTAGCAGTTCCCTAGAGCCTTCGATAAAATATAGGATGTTTCCATCCATCTCCATATCTGTCCTGTAGTGTATTGCCCAGTAATGCCTGTTCCACGACACTCCAACCATTATCTTCTTATTTCCCTCTCCCTCAATCCTCTCAATCATCCTCCTGAAGGTATAATTCAGGCTAATCCTCACGAACGGGTCGTCCAGCCCATACCTCTCCCAGCTGAGAGGACTGCCAAGCATGTTAGCGCACCCTACAATCTCCCCATTTTCAGCCCAGTCTCCAACGCTTATGTAGCGTCTATAGCCATGGTTGTGGGTGGTG
>Ga0078972_1002067_pt1 | contig 69360 bp, 49 predicted proteins | sample YelNatPaOPGAMG01_FD_67568 | JGI IMG/M metagenome (GOLD analysis project Ga0078972, IMG submission 67568) | Hot spring thermophilic microbial communities from Obsidian Pool, Yellowstone National Park, USA - OP-RAMG-01 (SPADES assembly) (version 2) | ecosystem: Environmental > Aquatic > Thermal... | reverse complement strand
CCCGACATCAATACCTGCTGATGGAATAAGTATATCAACAGTAACAGCAGGTGTATATGATTCAAATAATATACTTGTGACAAATTCAACAGCAACAATAACATTCAGTTTAAGTGGCTCTGCTGGCGGAACACTTGTCGGAACAAATCCTGTCCAGGCAGTAAATGGTGTCGCAACAATAAGATACCGCTCTGGAACATCATCAGGAACAGCAACAGTAACAGGAACATCAACTGGGTTAACACAGGGAACAGTCAATATAACAGTAACACAACCAGCACAACCAACAATAACAGTAACATATCCTAATGGTGGTGAAAACTGGGCTGTTAGCACAACACAAACAGTCCTATGGACAAGTGCTGGTAATGTCGGTAATGTTAATATTGATTTATCAACTGATGGTGGAACAAACTGGACAAATCTTGTATCAAATACACTAAATGATGGTTCACAGACAATAACAGTTCCGAATACACCAAGTACACAATGCAGGATTCGTGTTCGTGAACCAGATGGAACACCATCTGATACATCGGATAATAATTTCACAATATCAACAACACCGCCACCACCAGGAATAACAGTTATATATCCCAATGGTGGAGAGATATGGACAGTAGGTGAAACGAGAACAGTTCAGTGGACAAGTCAAGGTTCAGTAGGTAATGTCAATATTGATTTATCAACGAACAGTGGTTCAACATGGACAACACTTGTATCAAATACAGCGAATGACGGTTCACAGACAATAACAGTTCCGAATACACCGAGTTCAACCTGCAGGATAAGGGTTCAGGAGCCGGATGGTTCACCATCAGATATATCAAACAGTAATTTCGCGATACAGTCAAGTGGACAGACAGAGCCGAAAATCAGTGTAAGCACAACAGTTCTTGATTTTGGGACACTTGATGCAGGACAGACATCAACATTAACATTTGATATAACAAACACAGGTTCAGGGACATTAACAGGTTCAATAGCAACAGACCAGGAATGGATAACAGTAGATCCGAAATTATTTAATATACTTGGAAAAGTGACCCAGATAATCAATGTAACAGTAGATAACAGTGTCCTGAACCAGACAGAAGGACAATACACAGGGACAATAACGATAACATCCAATGGTGGTACAGCAACAGTTAATGTGATATTGACAGCGACCTGTATATTAGTAAAACCGAATCCGTATAATCCAAATAAAGGGCTATTAACATTTTTTGGTTCAGGGATAGTTCCTGGTGAAACAAAAATAAAGATATACACGTTAAGTGGTGAATTAGTGAGAGTTTTGTCTGCAAAAACTAACGAATTAGTATGGGACGGTAAAACCGAGAATGGAGAACCAATATCAAATGGAATATATTTATACACATACGAATCGCCAAAAGAGAAAGGAATCGGCAAATTCACAGTAATAATAAAATAAAAGTGACGGAAGTAATTTACTCATCAATAATAAGGTTTCCAAGGTCCTATTTTGCAAGTAGTGATAGTGGGATATTAGTAAGAGATTCTCGTGCAGGTAGAGAGTGAATACTTTAGGTTTTTCTCCCACAATAGAGAGATTGTCTATTTAGATTATTTATCACAAGTAGAGAAGGTATCTTTGGGTTTTTCACTTACAAGATATTAGTGAGAAAAATTAGGGATTGAAATAACCTAAAATTTTTTATTAACTGAAATAGAAATAAGGTCCTTATTTATAAAAAAATAAGAATTTAAGACGCTATTATCAATAATTTTTCCTTTTGTTTCAATATCTATTTTTTTTGTTCTATAAACCCAAAATGCTTTAACAAAAGATAAAATACCGCAGGAGACCATTGTATATCTACCTATATCAAAATACAACCTACCTTCTTCAGTTATATCATCAGAAGCATGAATATTAGATGCAACATATAAAAATATCAATCCATTGAATATATTCTGGAACCGTAATCCAGCAAGTAACCTATCATCAAATTTAGCATACTCATCTTTCTCATCTTTAACAATAGATGCTTTATAAAACGAGTTTACTCCGAACCCTAAAAACACCAATGAAACACCCTTAGTAATATTTCTTGAATTTTCTTGTATGTCTTTATAATACGCTGTTGATAAACTAAAAAATCCGATTGATGTGAACAGTAATCCGTTAATTAAATTTGTTAATTTTTTCTCCTGTGCTGACAAATTATTGAAATAGGAACTGGTTAATAGAATACACAGGACCACAACTGTAAATTTCATAAATATTGTTTTTATATGAACCATAATACAATTTTAATAAATTTATACAAAGAAATCAACTAATATATTCCTCGGGATAAAAAGGGGACGGAGATAATTTTTAAATAGTTTATCAATACATCTTTATATTCAATTTCAATAATCTTTACTTTTTCTCTCATAACCAAAAAATCTACTATATATTTAACTATTGGCTCTCATATATAAAACTTAATTTTCACCTTCACTTTATCTATCAAGTGAAAAGAATATTTATTTGATCTTTTTCACCTGGGCGGGAGAAAAACATAAACATCCTCTCTCCTCATTGCGTGTGAGAAAAGTCCTTAATATTTTATCTCCACCTGTGGGAGAGGGATTAGAGTGATGGGTATTATTTTCTCTGTATTGCATTGACTGTGTCAATGCTATAATAAATTACCTCCGTCCCTTTTATTTTATTATTACGGTAAATTTACCGATACCTTTTTCTTTAGGTGATTTATATGTATACAAATATATACCATCTGGGACCGGCTTACCTGACTCATTTTTACCATCCCAGGTTAGTTCATTATTAGTTGTTATTGCTAGCCCGTGTGGTGCGGTAATCTCTTTCACCAGTTCACCACTTAATGTGTATATTTTTATTGTTGTTTCACGTGGAACAATACCTGAACCGAAGAAAGTTAAAGGTCCTTTTTCAGGATTATACGGGTTAGGTTTAACAAGCACACAGGTTGCTGTAAATTTAACAGTAACAGATGCATTTCCACCATTTGATGTAATATAGATGTTCCCTGTATGTTCACCTTCACCAGCATTCAATATATTATTATCAACAGTTACATTCACTACGATAGTGTTTCCATTAAAACTTGTTGGAAGAACAATTATCCAGTCCTTATCAGCAGTAATGGTACCGTTTAATGTTCCTGTTCCGGAATTAGTTATGATAAATGAAAGAGTGCTTTCATTTCCGATTTCAATTTCACCAAATTCGAGTACAGATGGATTAACATTAATTACTGCATCGGTTAGCAGTGACAATGGTTTGACAGTTAAATCATCAACCCAGTATGTTCCTACCCCGGAAGAATTAAACTGGATTGACATATTGTCACCAAATGAATAATACTTATATCTTATTCTGCGCCATCCATTAGGATAATTTCTTGTATCAACAAGTCCCCAGTAATTAGGTGGATTCCACAGTTCTGGAGTTGTGCTTCCTGCTACAGTATATGCTATTCTTGGGAACACGATACATGAGGTTGAACTTGGAGCATCAATTTTAAGCCATGCCATAATTTCATACATTTTACCTTTTTCTGCAGGATAGTTTTGTGTAGTAAATGTTTCTGTAGAACTGGTTTTACCTGAATAATTACCACTATGTTTAACAGAACTATCCAGTATTCCACCTATCCAACCAGAAGTATTTCCTAATTCAAATCCTGGATTGATAATATTTATTTGAGAAGATGCTGGTGGTATAGCAGTAAGTATTTCACCGCTATTCGGGTCCCAAGTAGGATACTGTGATGCAATATCCATATACATATAATATGATGTTGTTGCATACATAAAAGATGGATTCCAGTCAATATCAGTATAAATCAGTGCTGCTCTATCTCCGGGCTCATAATCATTTTGTGAAGGGTCATATCCACCAGTTAGTCCTAAATACATATGTGTCATTTCAACAATTCCTGATTGGCGAGACATTTCCAGTACTGATTTAAGATAATTAGATTTTTTTATCTCGTAATCAGGATATGTCAGTCGCCAACCAAATTCTGTTACCCATATATATTTTGGCCAGTCACCATTCTCTCGTGCAATATGTTTAAAATATCCTATTGTTGTTGGATAATGCCATACTGACCCGGGGTATGTCGGATCCTCATATTGACCCATTCCCTGGACATAATAATGCAGATGTAATTTATCAAAATAATTTTTGCAACCGAGTTGATATAAATCGTCAATAAAATGGTCAGCACCTGACCAGACAGAACACGGTAAAATAATTATATTTGGATTATACGATTTAATAGCGTTATATGATGTCTTTAATATATTAGCATAATACAGTGATGGGTCACGTTCTTCTGTTCCGTGAACAGGTATTTCTTCATCGTTCCATGTTCCTGTTGCATGTTCATTCTCAATCTCAATTGCTTCAACCACACCACTATGTAATGAATCGCAATATTGTAATAGGGCTACACAAAAATCAGCATATTTCTGTGGTGGATAAGATAACACCTTTTTCAAATTTGTTCGTGCCCAGTCCGGTGAATCATATACACTTAATGATACTTTTGCTCCTATGGTATATGCTCTGTTTACAGCATCAGTTATACTTCCTTGCCAGGTATAAACATCATCTGTTTTTTCACATTCGCGCCAACTGACCATTACTCTGAAACGGTCTATTCCGGCATCTTTGAACATTTGACATGCTGTTAATGGCCATGCCCAAGAATTAACTCCATACGGGTGTGCGAACCTGCCTGTGGTCACAGGTGGTGTTGCGCGCATCGTTATTGTTGCAATACTGGAGAATGGGCTAGTTGAATTGTAATTATCCCAGGTCTGTACTTTCCAGTAATAAACAGACCCATATTGTAACTGCTGTCCACTATATGTTACACCATTTGCAGACGAATTAACTTTATTTGTATCCCACAAATTCCCTATATTTGATTGCAATGTTGTCTGGTTATCAGAAAATAGCAGACGGTATGCTGATTGTGTGTTATTGGGGTCAGGATCAATAAATGTCCAGGATAAATACGGTGTTAAATCAGCAAGTGATGTCGGATTAATTAATCCATTACAGAATAAGCCACCTGGTGCAGAAGGAGGATTATTGGATGGTAAACTGCTGAAATATCCTGCTACCCAAGTAGGATCGTTTACTAATGTTCCTGTAATATTGTTTCCTGATGAATCAGAAGTAGATGTGCCTGTCCCTTCATTGAAGTGCCATAATGCGATTGTATTTATATCGGTTGTGAACTCTACACTCAGTGGCGAAAAATTACTGCTGTATCGTGCTATATTTGAGATACGGACTTCATCTATTGTTCCTGAAGTATAAGGTAATCCTGGACCGCCACCCAGGTATGCTGATGTATTAACTGATGCTGGCATTGACATTGTCCCATTATCACGCAATATACCATTAATATAAATTCTTCCTTCATTCATTGTTTTGTCAATAACAACTGCAATATGTGTCCAAACACCGGTGCTGATACGAGTGAATGCATCTCCTAGTCGTGCATATCCCGGTGTTGCAACCTGGAAATATACAGCACCACCGTCACTTCCTTCTATTCGTAAATCGTATCCGCCTACATTCCAGTTATATTTGTAGAACAGGCGCTGGTTAGCAGTAGTTGATATTTTCACCCACATCTCAATAGTGAGTCCTGTTGCGTTCATTGATGTTATATTCAACATAGTGTTTGTCCCAAAATCAACATAATCATTAGTTCCATCAAACAGTAATGCTTTATCCTGGGTATAAATGTTTATTACTGATACTACACTGATAAAAACAATTGTTACTAACCAAAATAAACTAATTCGTTTCCACATATTTTTTCTACCTCCTCTGTTAAAAAAATTATTGGAGAAAATCTTACCAATATTACCTCTCCACTTTTTTCTATGGAGTGGATTGACTGTGTCAATGCTTAAATAAATTACCTCCGTCCCTTTTATTTTATTAAGTCAACTGTTTGTGTTGCAAGTTCCGAAATCTTTATTTTATTATATTCTTTAATACAGGTAGACACGATATTGTTTAATGGTTTAATCCATTTTTCAGGCAGATTTTTTGCTCCGAGCAGAATACCGAGAATTGAGCCGACTGTTGCACCATTACAATCAGTATCAAATCCTGATATAACAGCAGTTGTAATTGATTTCTCAAAATCGTATTCTCCGTATAACAATCCTGTTGCAACAATCATAGCATTACTTATTGTATGGCACCAGTGATAGAAATTTTGTTCGTTATATTCCTGATGAATCATATTTATAGTTTCATCAACAGTTAACCCTGCGTTTCTCCAACTGATAACTTTTTTTATATTTTCATATAATCTACTTGTATTCGGTATCTGTGATAACCCGCATTGGATAATATCTTCTATATCCGACAAATAATATGCTGAGGATAACATTGCAGAAACCCACATTTCACCATATATTCCGTTTTTAATATGTGATATGCACGCGTCCCTGTATGCAAGTTGTGCTGCCTTTTCAGGTTTTCCTGGCATAATATAGCCCCAGAAATCAGCACGTATTTGTGCACCGATAAATTCTCTGTATGGATTACAGAATACTGCTGATAGTGGTGGTTTAATAGAATTAATAAAATTTCTGTATGCAACCCGTTCAGCAGTAAAAGTATGTAACACAGGAATATTATTTAACCAGTATTCAGCAACATTTTCTGATGTGAACTTAAGTCCATATTCTTTTATTATGCCCAGTCCTGAAACAGTATAATTTATATCATCATCTTCGGGCATATTATCAATATTATCAATAAAACTGTTCTGTTTATCAATATTATATTTTTTTTGTATTTCTTGTTTTTTTGATAACTTGATATAATCTTTCAGTGGAAACTGTCCTGTTTCTTTAAGATACCCAATTATTTTTTTTCTGCGCCATCCTTCAACGGGTTTTCCTAATAAACAGCCGGCACAACGTCCTAACCATGCACCGTATATTTTATCATAAAGTTTATTTTTTGATATATGAAATTTAATATTTCCTGTCAGCGATTTTTCTCTGTGTTTAAGTATATCTTCTAATTCAGATGGTTCATAGTATTTGTAGCCAGGTCTTATCGGCAATTTCTGTATTTTATCAAAAATGGATTGTGCAAGTAACTGGTTCTTCTTTTCTGATAAATCAAGTTTGGATATTAGTTCTAATTCTGAACCAAGTTCAGATATATCTTTACCTTCATCAATACACTGCTGTTTCTCACATTCTAAATCATTTTTTGTTATTTCAAAATTAATCATAATATTACTTATTTACGGATTACGGTGAATTTGCCGATACCTTTTTCTTTAGGTGATTTATATGTATACAAATATATACCATCTGGGACCAGCTTACCTGACTCATTTTTACCATCCCAGGTTAGTTCATTATTAGTTGTTATTTCCTGTCCGTAAGTCGCGGTAATCCTATTTGTTTTATGAGATTGTTTTGTTATTTCACTCCTTATAGTGGAGTCATTGTGTTTCACGGGCGAATCAATAATTTTCACCAGTTCACCACTTAATGTGTATATTTTTATTGTTGTTTCACGTGAAACAATACCTGAACCGAAGAAAGTTAAAGGTCCTTTTTCAGGATTATACGGGTTAGGTTTAACAAACACACAAGTCGCTGTTACTATCACCCTAATTGTTTCTGTTCCACCATTAGATGTTATTGTTATTGTTCCTGAGTATTGACCTTCTATCTGATTAAGTATATTGTTGTCTACTGTTACATTTACTTCAATTTTTGAACCGCTTGGGATATTAAATGATATTGGATAAACTTTTATCCATACTTTGTCCGCTATTATTGTTCCAGTTAATATTCCTGCAGTTGTATTTTTTAACTCAAATGTTAATGTCTTTGTCTCACCCTGACCAACTGTCCCAAAATCAAGTGTGTCTACTTCTGTAAAACGAGGAATAAATATAAAATTTATTGCGAAATTACTGTTTGATGTATCAGATGGTGAACCGTCTGGCTCCTGAACCCTTATCCTGCATGTTGAACTCGGTGTATTCGGAACTGTTATTGCTTCTGAACCATCATTCGCTGTATTTGATACAAGTGTTGTCCAGGTTGAACCACTGTTCGTTGATAAGTCAATATTAACATTACCAACAGAACCCTGTGATGTCCAAGTTACTGTTTGTGTTGTTCCTGATTGCCATATCTCACCACCGTTGGGAACCAATACTGTAATTGTTGGTGTTTGTGTATCCTTAATTAAATCAACTGTTTCAAGTTCAATCCCGGTTTCATTGTATGCTACCATATGTAATGATGTGGGTGTAATATCAAATATAGCATAATTGTATGCCTGTGACGATTTAACAGTATACCATTTTGAGTCAGGTGTATGCAAAGGTGCACCTGCTGAACCGATAACTATATGATGGATACCATTAACAAGATTATGTTGATAAAAATGTGAATGACCAGCAAGCACCATATCAACTTTATTGGGTTCAAATATATTGGTTGTAAGTGTTATCATTGTTGTATCTTCACCATGACCACCTGCACAGTATGCAGGACTATGGCAGATAACAATTTTCCAGATATTAGTTGTTGATGATAAATCATTCTGGATAAAATTATACTGCGGACTATTGACTCCGTATCCATTCGGGTCCATATAGTTCATCACGAGAACATGCATATCACCATAATCAAATGAGTAGTAACCCTGGTTATTTGATCCTGATTGCGGTGCCTGTGTGAATGCCTTTGTATTAGTGCTCCATCCTTCATGGTTTCCTGTTGCATTAAAGAATGGGATTTTCGATATAAGTGCGAGTTCATTAACACGGAAAAATTCGTTTTTGAATGCGCTGTATCCTGAATCAACACATAAATCGCCACCGTATAATAGAACAACAGGACTTGATGTTAAAATATGTTGAGAGACCATATCGTGAATATTTGTTCCTGATCGGCAATCAGCCATCCATGCGAACCTGAAACTCGTTCCTGGTAGTGGTGCTGTCCTGAATGTTGAATCTGGTGTAGGTGCTCCATCTTGTGATACTCTGTAATGATATAAAGTATCAGGTTGTAATCCTGTCAATTTGATATTATGGACATAAGTTGTATTTGTTGTTGTCTCATAATCTTCTGTTATTGCATAATTACCGTAGGATGTATCTGTTCCATATTCAACAGTAACAGTTGCTGTTGAATCACATTCGGTAAGCACATATATACTATTTTGTGTAACTGCCTGTAGATACGGTGTCATTATAATTGAAGAATAGAGCGATACAGGTAATAAGAATAAAATCAAGTAGATATATAGAAATATTTTTATCATGGATTCTACAATAAAACCTGAAGAACCGAGAGAACTCCTAATTAACCCTTCACCTTGTGTGAGAGGGTTAGAGTAAAGGGTTTTATTATTTTTTTTCTATGGATTGCATTGACTTATGTCAATGCTTAAAATAAATTACCTCCGTCCCTTTTATTTTATTATTACGGTGAATTTGCCGATTCCTTTTTCTTTTGGTGATTCATATGTGTATAAATATATTCCACTTGCTACTGGTTTACCTTCATCATTTCTACCGTCCCAAGTTAGTTCATTATTAGTTGTCATTGCTAGCACGTGTGGTGCGGTAATCTCTTTCACCAGTTCACCACTCAATGTGTAAATCTTTATTGTTGTTTCACGTGGAACAATACCTGAACCGAAGAAAGTTAAAGGTCCTTTTTCAGGATTATACGGGTTGGGTTTAACAAGCACACATAATGCTGTAACAATAATTTTTATTTCGGTATTACCGCCATTAGATGTTATATTGATTAATCCCAGGTAAGAGCCGATTACTTTATTAAGAACAGCAGCATCAACAGTTACTTTAACAGTAACAGTAGTGCTTGAACTAAATGTATTCGGTTCAACTGTTAGCCATGCGCCTCTTGTTACTGTAATATTACCACTCAATGTTCCGGTTCCAATATTAACAATATTAAAAGTTTTAGTTCTTATTTCAGTCGGCTCAAGTTCACCAAAATCAATTATTGTTTCACTGACTGATAATATTGGTCCAATATAAGGTTCACTTATTGTAAAACTGGTATCTGAAATATCATAAGGTGAGCCATCGGGTTCCTGTATTCTGATAAGGCATTTCTGACTTGGTGTGTTCGGGACAACAACTGGTTCATTACCGTCGTTAATTGTGTTTGAAACAAGGGTTATCCAGTCAGTTCCGTTATTTGTTGATAAATCTATATTGAGATTAAGGACAACACCCTGTGATGCCCATAAAACTGTCTGTGTTGTATTTATTCCCCAGTTTTCGCCACCATTAGGACTGATAACAGTTATTGATGGTGGTGGTGGTACATTTGGCACACATTCTTTGACTGAACTAAAATCACTGTAATGGTTACCATTATCAAAAGCACGTATCCTGTAATAATAAGTGTTCCCATTAATCAGTCCTGTATCCTGATAAGTTGTTCCCGGGAAAAGTATATTTGTAAGTATATCAAAACCTTCTGATAACGAATATGTTGACCGTTGTATTTCATAGCCCTTTATATCTGTTTCCGTGTTCTGGTTCCAAAAAATATGGACAAGTGTATCATCAGCAATAACATTGAATCCTGTTGGCACAGCAGGATTTGTATCAAGAGCGACACTGAAATTATTCTGATTTATTCCACCTGAACGGGACCACGAATTCCTATTTCCTGCACTATCGTATGCTCTGATAGCGAAGTAATATGTAGTGTATAATTTCAGTCCCGTGAGAACAAAATGATGTTTTATTCCTGCTGAGAATGGTTCAGGAACAGGTGATAAACAAAAATCTGATAATAGTTTAGCAGAATCAAATTCTACATCATTAGAAATATTAGTTATTGTTGAACATTTGATTATATAAAAAGCAGATATGCCTTCTGTTCCGTCGTCACCAGGAGCGGTCCAGGATAAAGTTATTTCTGGTTCAGCAGGACCGGGCTCTGCAACAAGGTCTGTTATTGCTGATGGTGATGATACATCAAGTAAATGGAAACTCTGGATATTACTGTATGAACCAGTTGAATTAAAATTGTCCCATAGCCGTAATTTCCAGTAATATGTTGTATGCCACAGTGGTGTCCCGGAATAAATAGTCCAACTGCTCTGTGATATAATTTTACCGCTATCCCATTTATCACCTATATCAGAACTAATTTTAGAAAAATCGCTTGAGACAATTATCTGGTATGCTGTCTGGTTATCATTCGGGTCAGAATCACTATATTTCCAGGAAAAAACAGGTTTAGACACAATTAGATTAACAGGATTAGTTTTGTGTTCGCAATACATTTCAGTTACCACTGCTGGATTGAGTTTAACAGCAAGTTTACCATATCCGAATATATTATCTTTACCGAATGCACCTAAGTCATCAGCATCATTGAATAGTTTCTGTTCAACATTTGTCGGTGTATATGACGGATTTCGGGAATAAATCAAGGCAACTGCACCAGCAACATGCGGTGCACTTGCTGATGTCCCGTAAAAACCGCCATAGGTAAAATTTGATACACCATCAGGGGCACTTAAATCAGGTTTAATCCTACCATCGTTAGTCGGACCCTGTGAACTGAATGATTCCTGTGGACCTGTTTCCCAATATGTCTTATTTATTGCACCGACAGTAATAGTTCCTGTTGAATCAGCCGGTTCAGCAATAGAACTTTCGCTTACCTGTATAGAAAAATACTGGTTTTGTGCTGGACAGAACAGTTCTATTTTATGTGTCCCATTTGCATTATATTTGTGGACTTTAACTTGATAAATTCCTGTTGTCCCCGGTGAGTATTGTATTTTTTCAACAGGTGGTGGTGCAGAAACGGTTCCGTTTTGTCTGTTCTTAGATGACGCTACTTCGGTTCCATTATTATCATAGAGATATAAATCATAGTCCTGATTAGACCGTGTCCAGGTATCGTTCCACCGCATAAGAACTGTTATCGGGACACTTGTATCAGTATAATTTATCTTATTAGAATTTTCTGACGGTGTAAAATCAAGCCAGTTATCTGTTGTTGAATCAGTCCAGACACCTTCCCAATGACTCTGTGCTGAATTACCGGCACTGTTTACCCAGATTATACCATGAGAGCGTGCATCATTAGCAATCTCGCAAATCGGACCTGTTCCGTCACCCGGACCTGTATTGAACCATGCCATTGAATGACTGATAACTTTTACACCGGCACTTATACACTGGTCTTTAGCGGCTCCTAAATCAACATCATCGGCTATTTTCATTAAATAAAGTGTTACATTGGGTGCCATATCATAAACAATTTCAGCACATGCTGTTCCGTGGTTTGTTGTTGCCTCTATTCCTGTGCCAGTATAATCAAAAGTTACAACATTAGTTGATAATTCAAGATTATTTTGTGCATTGGTCAGGTTCTGGAACCCCATATCAATTATAGCAACTTTTATATTCTGTCCACGGTATCCGTCATTCTGGTATATATTTGCTCCTGTTAATGTAACACCTTCTGAGATAACAGTTGGATACGGTCTATGTGGTAATCTGATATAATTTATTTCTGATAATGTGTTCCCAATGTTTTCTAATTGGTCAACAGGAACTTTTATTTTAACAAGGTTATTGTATACTCGTTTTATTTCTGTATTAAAGTTTTTTAATTTGTTATAATCAATTTGCTTGTTTTTATCTAACTCGAGAACAACCGTTATCTTGTTATCAGCAGAGATATCTAAATTATTGGTCTGACCAAACTTGAATATTTCTTTATGACCAAATTGCTTATTCTTTTCTATCAATTGCTGAAGTACTGACTCAAGTTTGGTATTCTGTGAGTATAGAATTACTCTATTTGTAATAAAAATGGACACCAGAGTTAAACAAATAATTATGTTCTTATTCATTTTTTCTGTTGACCTGAATATGGATTGCATTGATAGTGTTAATGCTTAAAATATATTACCTCCGTCCCTTTTATTTCGTCCCTTTTATTTTATTATTACTGTGAATTTGCCAATTCCTTTCTCTTTTGGTGATTCGTATGTGTATAAATATATTCCACTTGCTACTGGTTCACCATTCTCGGTTTTACCATCCCAAACTATTTCTTTGTTTGTTCCTGGTCTTAATTGCTGCACTAATTCACCTGATAGCGTGTATATTTTTATTGTTGTTTCACCGGGAACTATTCCTGAACCAAAGAATGTTAATAGCCCTTTATTCGGATTATACGGGTTCGGTTTAACTAATACACAGGTTGCTGTCACTATCACATCAACTGTTGCTGTGCCACCATTGGATGTTATTGTTATTGTTCCTGTGTATTGACCTTCTGTTTTATTTAATATACTGTTATCAACTGTCACATTGATTGTCTGGATTCCTGCTTGCGCAGGAATGACAAATGATGGTGGGTCAACTGTTATCCAGTCAGAATCTGTTATTAATGTTCCTGTCAGTGTTCCAGAACCTGTATTTGTTATAGCAAATGTTAATGTTGCTGTCTGTCCTGCATCAAGTGTCCCAAAATCAAGAACTGTTGTGCTGACACTGATTATTGGTTCTGTGGGTCCGCCTCCTGACTGTATCGTGAAATTACTGTTTGATATATCTGATGGTGAACCATCTGGCTCCTGAACCCTTATCCTGCAGGTTGAACTCGGTGTGTTCGGTACTGTTATTGTCTGTGAACCATCATTCGCTGTATTTGATACAAGTGTTGTCCAGGTTGAACCACTATTCGTTGATAAGTCAATATTTACATTACCTACTGAACCCTGACTTGTCCATTGAACTGTCCTTGTTTCACCTACTGTCCAGGTCTCACCACCATTGGGATATACAACTGTTATTCCTGGTGGTGGCGGTGTGGTTGATATTGTGAAATTATTATCCGATATATCAGATGGTGTCCCATCTGGTTCACGAACACGAATCCTGCATGTTGAACTTGGTGTATTCGGAACTGTTACTGCTTGTGAACCATCATTTTGTGTATTTGATGATAGTGTTGTCCAATTCGTGCCACTATCAGTTGATAAATCAATATTGACATTACCAACAGTTCCCTGTGATGACCACAGGACTGTTTGTGTTGTTCCTGTTTGCCATGTCTCACCACCGTTAGGTGATGTTACTGTTATTGTCGGTTGAACAGGTGCAGATATAGTAAAATTATTATTGGATGTATCAGATGGAGAACCGTCTGGTTCTTGAACACGAATCCTGCATTGTGTACTTGGTGTATTCGGAACTGTTATTGCCTGTGAACCATCATTCGCTGTATTTGATACAAGATTAGTCCAGGTTGAACCACCATCAGTTGATAAATCAATATTAACATTACCGACAGAACCCTGTGATGTCCAAGTTACTGTTTGTGTTGTTCCTACTGTCCATGTCTCACCACCATTAGGATATGTTACTGTTATTGTTGGTGTAACACTTCCGCCATCATATAATAAACCCATTGCTGCCATACCACCTTGACCGAAGAAAACATCTGTATTTGATTCTTTACCTATTTCGTGACCGGACCAATGACCCCATATTGGTGTTGTTCCCATAACATTTTTTACTGCATTGAGATGATTATCACGGTCTTGTTGTGTTACTGGCCATGCTGCACGACTTGCACAATTAAACCATATTAATCCTTTTTTTGTTGCACCGACAGGTAATGCATTAATAGTTTCCTGTGCAACAGCTGCTTCGCCAGAAGGACCGGAATACTGGTCAATATCAAGAGCAAAATTTGCACCAAAATTACCACTTAACATTATCCCTATTGCTGATTCCACATGGACGCTACCACTGGCATAAACAAGTCCACCCCAGTCAGAAGATGCGCCACCGATAACAGGAGAATTTGCTGGTATAACTGTTTTCATCCCGTTTGATAAATAAGTCATACCGGGATTATGTAATACACCCATTACAATAATCATTCTCAGGTCACTTGGTAAAGGAACAAGTTTATTTGCCAGTTCTGCACCTTTTGATTCCAGTGTTGCCTGGTCCATATCGCCTCTTACACCTGTTACATATTCTGCTTTAACAGTAACATCGCCACCGATAGCAATAATACATATACTAGTTGTATCAATTGTTATTCCATCTTCAGTATATCCTGAGTAGCCAGAACCGTCACTCTGTCCGCATACAACTGCACCTGGAAACTGATTTATTACTGTATTAAGTATTTGCTGACTTACGCTTTGGTTATAATAGCCACCATAAACTGAATCCCAGATAATAACGACATCAGCCTGTGTTCCGCCGAGTTGTGTTTTTGCTTGCTGTGATGCTTCTGTTGCTGCTGTTGTTGCAGAATTATTAACACTGAATCCTGTTCCGACAACAATTTCTGATTGTATCTGTGAATATAAAGCAACCATCAAAATAAAAACAATACCAAATCTGACCATTTTTCCTTTTCCTCAACTTTCTTTTAATTTAGTCAACTTACTTTAATTTTTTTGAGTTAGAATTGGTCTCAATTAAGTTATAACATAAAATTTTACTAAATGCAAGTGTTTTTTTAATTTTTTTATTTCTTATTTCAGATAAAACTGAGTTACCTATAATCAGGAACCAATCATCATATAAATTTATCAATATATATTCGTTTATCACAGATATTTGCTAAATGATATGAAAAATATTTTTTAACAGTGGCAACTTCAACATGTTTACCTAAGTCCTTAACTGCTTTTATTGCTCTAACGAAGTCGCCGTCATTTGAAACAAGTATTCCTGTATCATAAGTATTTCTGTATGCTAATTCAAGCATATCAACAGCAATATTAACATCAACACCTTTTTCTACATAATATTCTATTTTTTGACCCATCTTTCTTGAAATAATACTGGTTAATTTCGGACCGAGTTTATTTCTGAATATATCCCAGTTGATATCAGTTGTCCGTTTTTCAAGACGTCCAAGAACAATCTCAAAATAGTTATTTCGTCTCAGTTTTTCAAGAAACAACTGCTGTTTTTCATACTGTTCTTTATTATCAGGGTCAACAGGAGCATTATAGTAATATGTTCTTATTAATGTCCTGTTGTTCACTAAACATTTAATAAATTTATTGAAATCAATCATCGGGTTCTTATTCATTCTTCTAATCGTGAAATAAAGATTATTTCCGTCAATAAAAATAACTACACGCTCATTTCTGGTATCCATTTATATCATCTCCTTTCCAGTTTAATGATTTGCTGAATTTCTTATACTGGATTTAATATACAATACCTGATTAATTTTTCAGGGTAATTGTTGAAGTTCGGCTACAATTGACCCGATAATTAATTTTGATTTCATCAAAACAGGTATTTTGTAATCGTCATCTGTTAACCATATCCATAACCTACCTTTCGCTTTGAATAATCCGGCGGAAGGTAGAACTATTGGCTCAATCACAATACAATCAAATTTACCACATACTGTTTCTATTTTCTCTTTTCTCCAGACGATAACTTTAATTGGATAACTTATTTCATCTGAATGCGAATTAATAAAATATTCTTCCCCTATCTTAAGTTGTAATGTTCTAACATAATATAGTGCTGATAGGACATCTGTTACAAACTGAGGAATCTCACCTTCCTTTTTTACTTCCGGTTTTGAACCTTTCTTTTCTGTTAAATAAAATTTTTTATTAATATGGTCAAATACAATTACCACATCTCTGATATAATTTGTTTCCCGCTGATGCTTCTCGTATTTTAATGAAGCAAAACTTTCTACATCAGTTAAAGATTCATCAACATTCCGAACTTTATAAAAAATATCAAAAAAAGGGAACGATTCTGAGCATGCTATAATATGATACGCGTTCCTACCATTGAAATTAACTATCTCTTTAACATGTAGTTTCGCTTTACCGACTTTAATCGGTCCGAACTCAACATAATAATTTAATAGTTCACCTGCTTTGAACGCTTTATTTTCAATTTTAGGCCAGATAAGTTTTTGGTGTGCTCCTGTTGTATTATTAGTGGAAAGTTCATCTGCAACACAATATGGTCTATTTAGAAATATAAATAAATTCAGAGCAATAATTACTGCAATTATATCCAGTTTTCTCATTTAAAAATATCTCGGTAAACTGTATTTCAGACCATATTTTTTATTATCCATTTACTTGCATCAAGAAGGTCTTTCGCAATATAATCCGGCTTCAATTCAGGTATCAACTCTTTTATCCCTTTTCTCTCTTTCTTACCTAATCCTGTTAGAACGAGTATTCCTTTACAACCTGCTTTTTTAACGAATTCTATGTCTTTTAGTTTATCTCCTATTCCAAACGATTTTCCTAAATCCAAATTAAATTTCTTCACTGCTTTTTCTATCATCCCTAATTCTGGCTTCCGACATTTACAGTTATCATCAGGATGATGTGGACAATAATATATTGCACTGAACTTAATTTTTTCTTTGAGAAAAATATTTCTCAGTTTTTTGTGGATTCTATTAAGAGTATTTTTATCAAAATAACCTCGTGCTATTCCTGACTGATTCGTTGTTATAATCAGTTTAAATCCGTAATTCTGTAATAATCTCAATCCAGGAACAGCATTCTTAATAATAACAATTTTATCAGGGTCAGATAAATAGCCAACATCTTCATTAATTGTTCCATCTCTATCTAAAAAAACTGCTCTATTCATATATTCTTATCCTAAAGTTACAGTTACACAAAAGAATTACTTAATAACTTTTCTACTGTATCAATTAAAATCCCGTGGTCTTCTAACTCAATATTGAGTATAAACAGTTTTGATAATAATTTTTTATCCAAATTATCTATGTTTTCTATTCTAACAGCATCTTTCTCTGTTGTGATAATATATTCATATTTCATTAATATCTTTTTTAACTCTTTTTTTCTGTACCAGTGGTGGTCAAGAAATCTGTAGTTATTCAATATTTTCGCACCCGTAGATTCTATTGTTAATTCAAATGATTTCGGGTTACCAATAGCATGCAGTAAAACAACACTTTTATCTCTTAACCAGTTAATATCGTAGATTTCGTTCGTAGTATAGTTTGTTATTGAACACGGTTTATGTGCTGTTCGTATAATCTTTATTCCTCTGTTGATACCTGTTATTTTATTGATAATAAAATTAAGTCGGACCCAGTTAACAAAATTACAGTTAGTTAATACTACTATTTTTGCTCGTTTTAGTGCTATTAACGGTTCACGTAATATTCCTAATGGTAACAGGTAATTATTACCGAACGGGTTCAAACAATCTATCATAACTATATCCAGGTCCCGTTCTAATTCTGTATGCTGGAAACCGTCATCCATAAGTATTATATCAGGACCAAATTTTTCTATAGCAAGACAAGCACTTAAATACCTTTTTCTACCAACTATCACAGGAATATATTTCAACTTTTTTGCTAACATATAAGGTTCATCACCTGATTCCTGGATTGTTCTCAATATTTGCTGTCCATCAGAAAGAATAAATGGTTCATCAGATTTCTTCTTGCGTTTATAACCGCGAGTAAGAATAACTACTTTGTAGCCCTTTCTTATCAATTCATTTGCAAGATAGATTACTGTTGAAGTTTTACCTGTGCCACCAACTGTTATGTTACCAACACAAATTATTTTCGTAGAAGTGACTCTTTTTCTAACAAGAATATTTTTTTTATACAAAAACTCTTTCAGTTTTAGAATTAATCTGTAAATTAATGAGCAAAAAAATAATAACGGGAATAAAACTATATAAAATATTTTTAGTAATTTCATGAATTCTAAATAATTACAATCCTGAAAATGTTCTGAGATAAAAATCTATGTTTTTTATAAAATCGTGTATACTCATTGATTGTATCTCTTTGAATTCGTATCTCGGTAATCTATATACATCAGTGCGATATGAGACCAAGCCCGGATTTGTTGTGCAGGCACCGATGTAGCCAGTTTTAATAAGCAGTTGCCTTATTATTGTATCATCCCCGAATTCACCAAATGGATAACAGAATAAATTAATTGGTTGATTTGTTATCCGCTGTATAATCTTTTTTGATTCTGTTATCTCATAAATAATCTCTTCTTCTGTCAATTTTGTTAAATTAGGATGACTAACAGTATGTGACCCGTAATCATAAACATCTTTTGCCATCTTTATCTGCTCTATATTAAGATGTTTCTCAGGTGGCTGTCCTGGATAAGAAAATTCTTTACCGATATAACCTGCTGTCAAAAAAATTGTGCCTCTGAAATTATATTTTTTTAATATTCCGTATGCGTTAATGTAATTGTCTTCATATCCATCATCAAATGTTAATACAAACACTTTTTTGGGAATAGGTTTTTTATGTGAAATAATGTCTACTAGTTCTGAAAGCGGAATTGTTCTGTAGCCCCTTCTGTAAAGATAATTCATCTGATTATTGAATGTTCTTGGGTTAACATATAAACTTCTTAAGCCCTTCCCTTGATATGTATTTATTTTATGATACACCAGAATAAAAGATGTGTGATTGTATCTCAAATTTAACAACACATACACTGTGATACAAACTACTGAAACGATAATTATGTATCTTACATATCTTTTCATATTTATTCAAACCCTAACCAATAAACCAGGTCATATTTTTTTGGTATGTCAACAAACTGTTTATTGGAATAAAATAAATAGAATAAAATTGATTTTATCTATTAAATACAATTGAGAACAGAATATATAGATTTTAAATATTATCAAATTTCTATCATTAAATCAAATCTGACGAATCAAATCATTGGGAATATAACAGAAATTAATCTTTATTAATCAACTTTAACTGCTGCGGGAGATAAAATCCCAAATATTCTCTCTCCATCTGTGGGATAGGGTTAGGATGAGGGTATTATTATTTTCTCTGGAGTGTATTGACCGTGTTAATACTTAAAATAAATTACCTCTGTCCCTTTTATACGGGCTCCGTCCCTTTTATACGGGCTCTCAATAAATATGGAAAAAGTGTGATATGTAAAAAAATTGTGTGGAATTATAAATTGATTGAGTTATGGAATGTTGAAACTGCTTTTTTGAATGGTCTATTTGAGAACAGTGCGTTCCCAATCACAAAAAAGTTTGCACCTGCTCTGACTACAGTTGCGATATTTTCTGGATTTATTCCGCCATCAACCTGAATATCAATCTCATAATTTTTCTTTTCAATTTGTTCTCGCAATTTCTCTATCTTAGGTAATACTTCAGGTATAAATTTCTGGCCTGCGAACCCTGGATAAACAGACATAACAAGAACACCATCTATTATATCCAGATACGGAAATACTTTATCTATTTCTGTATCAGGGTTAACTGAAAGCATTGCTTTAGCACCAAGTTGTTTGATTTGTTTAACTGTTTCAGGTATATTTTTTGTTACTTCAATATGTATTGTTATTATATCACTTCCTGCTTTAATGAACCGTTCAATATATTTTTCCGGATTAATTATCATCAGATGTGTATCAAATTTAAGTTTAGTTAGCGGTCTTATACTTCTTATTAAATCCGGTCCATGTGTAAAATTTGGGACGAATACACCATCCATAATATCGTGGTGGATACCGTCTATTCCACTCTCATTAAGTTCATTTATCTCTTTCGCAAGATTACTGTAATCAGCACAGATAATTGATGCACAGAACTTTATCTTCATTTTTTTATTCTATTTTTATCGTCTACATTGATTATTTTTGGCTTATATACTTTTGACTCATTATCATCAAGTAAACAATATGAAATTATTATCAGTTTATCGCCCGGTTCACCTAACCGTGCAGCACCACCTTGTAATCCGATAACACCTGAATTTTCTTTACCTTCAATAACATAAGTTTCAAATCTTGCTCCTGTTGATACATTGACAACAAGGACTATTTCATTAGGTAGAATATCACTTGCTTCCAACAATTTTTTATCTATTTCTATACTACCTGAATATTTAATATTTTTATGTGTGACAGTAACATAATTTATTTTACTTTTACATATCATCCTTATCATAAGTTATTCACCTCTCCTGTTGTTAGTTAATGGCAACCCTCACAATGTTCCTCTCTCGTCAAGAGAGGTATTTTTAGTTATCCTCTCCATTTCTGGGAGAGGGTCAGAGTGAAGGTTATCAATATTTTTTTTCAATGTGTTCCATTGACAGCATCAATGTCTTATATTTCATATCGTCACAGACGATATGCTTCATATTAATTCCTGTTTCTTCTATAAAAATCGTTTCCGAATGTATCATTAATAACAATAGCAGGAAAATCTTTTACTTTAAGTTTATATATTGCTTCCGGACCCAATTCCTGAAACGCTACTGGTTCACAAAATATAACTTTTTCTGATAATAACGCACCTGTACCACCAATAGTTGCAAAATATATTGACTTATATTTTTTTATTGCATTTAGTACTTCTTTTGAGCGCTCACCTTTACCAATCATACCTTTTAGTCCGTATCGGATTAGTACTGGTGTATAAATATCCATTCGTGAACTTGTTGTCGGACCTATTGAGCCGATAACTTGTCCTGGTTTAGCCGGTGTCGGTCCAGTATAATATATTATAGCATTTTTTAGGTCAACAGGTAAATTCTTTCTCCTGTTTATTAATTCAACAAGTTTTTTATGTGCGAGATCGCGTGCTGTATATATGATACCTGTAATAAGGACAAAGTCACCCGATTTCAAATTCTTAATAATTTTATCATCAATAGGACTTCTTATCCGTTTTACTTTCATAAATCTATTACTTACTCTAAATTATACAACTTGTATGCCGACATGCATGACACTGTAAATTAACTGCAATAGGTAACGATGCAATATGACATGGATACTGTTCTATGAACACAGCAAGTGCTGTAGTTTTACCTCCGAACCCTTGCGGTCCGATACCGAGTTTATTTATTTCTGTTAATAATTCTTTCTCAAGTTCAGTATAAAATGGGTCCCTGTTATAAGAACCTATTTGCCGTAATAACGATTTTTTTGCCAGTAGTGTCACAGTATCAAAAGTTCCTCCTAAACCTATTCCGACGATAACAGGTGGACAAGCATTTGCACCAGCATTTATGACTGTTTCAATAACAATCTTTTTTATATCATCAATTTCTGTTGACGGATTTAACATTTTCAATACAGACATATTTTCTGCACCGGCACCTTTCGGTAAAACAGTTATCTTAAGTTTATTCCCGGGAACAATCTCAGTATGTATCATAGCAGGTGTATTATCAAAAGTATTATTTCGTGTGAACGGGTCAGAAACAACAGATTTTCTCAAATATCCATCTTTATAACCAAACCTAACACCATCATTTATTGCAGTATATAAATCTCCATCTGTTATATGAACATCCTGTCCGAGTTCAATAAATACTACTGCTATTCCTGTATCCTGACATATTGGTATCTGTTTCTTTTCTGCAATTTCATAGTTTTTAATTATCTGCTTAATCACATATTTAGCAATCGGGCTCGTTTCAGTCCGATAACTTTTCTGTAATGCGTGTTTAATATCATCAGGTAGTTTTATATTAGATTCAATACACAGGTTTCTAACAACACTGGTAATATCGGATGCTTTTATTTCACGCATTTTTTTTATTTCGGTAACGGAATAAATCCCTGTTCAATAAGCATTTTTGTTTGTGTTCTTGCTCTATTAATCATAAATTCTGCTTTTTCCTGTAATTGTTGTCGTGTAAGTTTTATACTCGCTATATTTTGTTCAACCGCTTTCAGACCCACTGCAACTGCTTCTCTAATAAATACATCACTATCATCCATAGTCGGTAAAATATGGTCTTCATCTATCCCTTTCTCTTCTTGCACTTTTGCAAGTTCTATTGCTGCTGCTAAACACATCTCATCTGTAATTGTTTTCGCACGAACATCAAGGACACCACGGAATATACCGGGGAATCCGAGTGAGTTATTGACCTGATTAGGGAAATCTGACCTACCTGTTGCGACAATCCGTGCACCTGCTTCTTTTGCTTCCCAGGGCCATATTTCCGGAATAGGGTTAGCACATACAAACACGATACTATTCTTTGCCATTGTTTTTATCCATTCTTTTTTTATCACATTCGGACCGGGTTGTGATAACGCGATTAGCACATCAGCATTTTTAAGTGCGGACTGTATATCGCCAACAATGTTCTCTTTATTTGTTTTCAGACACATCTCCCATTTCTGTTTATGTGTTTTCTCCAGTTCTAATCTACCTTTATGCAGTGTTCCTTTACTATCACACATAATAATATTACCCGGATCAGCACCAGAAAAAATAATCAATCGCGCAATACATATATTTGATGCACCGGCACCGACCATAACTATTTTAATATCACTTATTTTTTTATTAACAATTTTCAATGCATTGATTAGTCCAGCAACTGTTACAGCTGCTGTTCCTTGCTGGTCATCATGCCAGACAGGAATATTGCATTCTTTTCTTAATCTATCAAGTATATCAAAACATTTAGGTTGCTCAATATCTTCTAAATTAAATCCGCCGAATGATGGCTGTAATTTTTTACATATTTCTATAAACTCATCTTTATCTTTTGTATCAATACATATCGGAACAGCATCAATACCACCTAAATATTTGAATAACAGTGATTTTCCTTCCATTACAGGCAACGCTGCTTCAGGACCGATATCACCGAGTCCGAGCACACGTGTCCCATCAGTCAACACAGCAACAGTATTCCATTTATTAGTATATTCAAATACAAGTTCCTTATTTTTGGTTATAGATTTACACGGTTCAGCAACACCGGGTGTATACCAGATAGCAAAATCGTCAAACGAAGTAATTTTACATTTTGGGACAATCTCTATTTTACCTTTATAAAATGGATGCAACTTCATTGCATCTTCGGCAGGTTTACTCGCTTTTTCTAATAGTTTATTTTTATTATCCATTGGTTTATTTAATCCTTTTCTAAATACTGTTTATCCGAAAGTTCCACTTATATAATCCTGTGTCTGTTTCTTACTCGGATTAGTAAATATTTTATATGTTTCATCAAATTCTATCAGTTCACCTAATAACATAAATCCAGTCATATCTGATACACGTGCTGCCTGTTGCATATTATGTGTAACAATAACGATAGTATAGTTTTTTTTTAGTTCAAACATCAAATCTTCTATTCTACCTGTTGCTATTGGGTCAAGTGCAGAACACGGTTCGTCCATAAGTAATACTTCTGGTTTAACAACAAGAAGTCGTGCGATACATAATCGTTGCTGTTGTTCCAAACTCAGTTCCAATGCTGATTTCTTCAATTTATCTTTTAAATCGTTCCATAATAAAACTTCTTTCAAACTATTTTCAACTATCTCATTTAACTGATTTTTATTATACATACCGTGAATTTCTAATCCGAAAGTAATATTTTTAAAGATTGATAATGGAAACGGGTTCGGTCTCTGAAATACCATACCGACTTTTTTCCGTAAATTAATAAGGTCAATTTGGGGTTCGAGTATGTTTTCGTTATCAATTAATACTTCACCACTAATTTTTATACCTTCTATCATATCATTCATACGATTAAATACACGTAATAAAGTTGATTTTCCGCATCCTGAAGGACCTATTATAGCAGTAATCTTTTTCTCCTCTATTTCAATATTGATATTATTTAATGCCTGAAATTTACCATACCATAAATTAAGATTTTTAGTTATTATCTTCTTCTGTCCCATATATTATCCAAATCTGCCGGAAATATAATCTTCAGTTCGTTTATCATCCGGTGATGTAAATATTTTTTCTGTTGAATTAATTTCAATAAGTTCACCCATAAGAAAAAATGCTACTCTATCTGAGACACGTGCTGCTTGTTTAACATTATTAGTAACAAGAATAAGTGTATATTTCTGTTTCAGTTTTACCATTGCTTCTTCTACTTTTGCTGTTGAGATAGGGTCTAAACCTGAACACGGTTCATCAAACATAATTACTTCCGGTTCAACGGCTAATGTTCGTGCAATACATAATCGTTGTTGCTGGCCACCGGATAACATTAATGCTGATTCGTGTAATCTGTCTTTTACTTCATCCCATAAATATGCTGCTTTTAAACTCCTTTCAACTATTTCATCTAACCCTTTCCTTATCCCGTGTAATTTAGGTCCGTAGGTAATATTATCATAAATAGAAATTGGTAATGGAACAGGTAAGGCGAAAATTATCCCTATTCTTTTCCGTAATAAAGTCACATCTATATCATATATGTTTTTATTATCAATAAGAATCTCTCCACTCATTCTGAATTTGTCATTAGTATCATTTAATCTGTTAATAGTCCGTAAAAATGTTGTTTTACCGCTATTAGCGGGTCCGATTATACCAAGTATCTCATTATTGTAAATTTCAATAGTTAATGATTTTATTATCTGTTGATTACTGAACCATACATTAAGTTTATTTACTTTTATTTTTGTGTCTACCATTTTTTCTTGTGTCGGAGATATATCCTGAGTATAATACCGAACAGGTTTAATGATAATGTTAAAACGATTAATACGAGTGCTGTCCCGTAAGTAATATTTTTACTTATTCCTGGTATCTGTGTTGAAATAACATATAAATGATACGGTAATGCCATCACCTGGTCATAAATAGAGTTAGGTAACCGTGTTAAATAAAAAGCCGAGACAGTAAACAGAATAGGTGCTGTCTCACCTGTTATACGCGCATTACTTAAAACAATACCTGTTATTATCCCTGGTAATGCGTGAGGTAATACAGCATATCTTATTGTTTGCCATTTAGTGGCACCCAAGGATAAACTTACTTCACGGAATGACTGCGGAACACTCTGTAATGCTGTTCTTGTTGATGTTATTATTGCTGGTAATGACATAATAGCCAGTGTTAGACATCCTGAGAGCAGTGAAACACCGAATTTGAGATAAATCACAAATAATGATAATCCAAATAGACCGTAAACGATAGAAGGGACACCAGCCAGATTAATAATTCCTAAATTAATTATTTTAGTAAAAATATTATCTTTTGCGTATTCACTGAGATATATACCAGCAAAAATACCTAACGGTAACGAAATAATAGTTGTCCCGATAGCAAGATAAAATGTGCCAATTATTGCAGGAAATATGCCACCTGCTCGCATACCATTTTTCGGTGCAGTGAATAAAAACTCAAAGTTAATAACACTGATTCCTTCTTTGACTATAATAATTATTATCAAAGCAACAGGAACCAATACAATAATTGACAATAATAACAGGATAAAAAATACTATCTTCTGTGATTGTTTTGGATTAATCATCAGTTCCTCTAAGTTTTTATTTTGTTTGAATAAATCTCAGCAATAAGATTTATTATAAATGTTATTATGAACAGTGTTATTCCGACAGCAAATAGTGCATAGTAATGGTCACTACCACGCACCGTCTCACCCATCTCAGCAGCAATTGTTGCTGTTAGTGTCCTGACTGGCTGCAAAAAACTGTGTGGAATAAGTGCTGCATTCCCTGTTATCATCATAACAGCCATCGTTTCACCTATAACTCTTCCTACACCGAGCATAACAGCAGCAAATATTCCCGGTGATGCAGCAACAAGAATAACTTTATATATTGTTTGCCAGTGTGTTGCACCCAGTGCTAATGCTGCTTCTTTATACCGTTTCGGAACAGCTGTGATTGCATCTTCAGCAATAGATACTATTGTTGGCATCGCCATAAAAGCGAGCATTATTGAGCCAGACAATGCTGTTAGCCCTGTTGGTAAATTAAATATATTTTTTACTAACGGAACAAGTGTAACCATACCGACAAACCCTATTACAACAGATGGTATTGCAGCAAGTAATTCTACACCGGATTTTAATAGATCCTTAAATTTAGGGTTAACTATCTCCGCTATATATAAAGCACAGGCGATACCCATAGGTATAGATATTATCATTGCACCTAATGTAACTAATAATGAACCCACTATAAGTGGCAGAATACCGAATTGTGGTGGATTAGCGAGTGGATACCAGTTTTTCCCGATAATAAACTCTTTTATACTGACATATTTAAGAAAAATTATACCTTCTTTAACAAGAAACACAAAAATAAGTATTACGAATATTATTGACGAGATACCACATAAAAAAATCAGTTTTTCAATAATGAACTCTTTAAGTTTTTTCATAATCCTATTTTACAGGTATAAAATCAATATCTTTGACTATTTTCTGCCCTGTATCCGAGAATACGAATTCAATAATCTTTTTCACTACCGGACTGCAATTACAATCTGTATACAGAAATAATGGTCTTGAAATAGGATAAATATTTTTCTTTACTGTCTCTATAGTCGGTTTAATGTATGGTTTCCCTTCACCTATACTTACTTCAATTGCTTTAAGTTTATCAGATAAATATCCTATTCCAACATATCCTATTGCTGACCTGTTCTGTATTACTTCATCAACAATTGCTTGTGAAGATGGCATAAGTAGCGCTTCAGGTGCGAATTCTTCTGTTCCTTTGGATTTTCCGCGTCTTAAAACATGTTCTTTAAAAAAAATATGTGTTCCTGAATTTATTTCGCGTGATAATATGACTATATTTGAATCAGTACCACCAACCTCTTTCCAATTCTTTATTTTACCCATAAATATATCTCGTAACTGTTCCATTGTTAATCTGCTAACAGGATTCTCAGGATGAACAACAACTGCTATTCCGTCAAGTGCAACTATATACTCCTGTGGATTAAGGTTATGTTCTCTTGATAAATTTATTTCTATCTCCTTCATTTTACGTGATGATGCAACAATATCACATGTGCCACTTATAAATGCTGCGATACCTGTTCCTGAACCGCCACCCGTTACAGCAATATTTACTCCGGGATTGAGTTCAGAAAATTTTTCAGCCCATGCCTGAACAAGATTTACCATTGTATCAGACCCTTTTATCTGAATACAATTCATTCTCCTGCCACAACCTATTATTAAAAAAGGAAAAATAAGGACAAAAAAGGAAATAGGATATAAAATAAAATTTTTATAAGTTGAACCAATAGAAAAATTGTGTTTTACATAAATCTGTTTATAATCAGTAACCATAAAAATCTTATTATTTCTGTTAAGTTAGTTTATTTGGTATGACTGGATAACAGAATTTGCTAATAGACGATTACAGATTTTTTCTATATCCTTATATTTTAAATTTTTACCTGTTATAATATATTTTGTTCCTGTTTTAATCTCAGTTATGTTTTTTATGCCCATATCAGAACTTGATTTAAGTACACTTTCACCAACAGTATCTGTTACACCGGGCTTGAACCATACTTCAATTTCATACCTGTTACTACATACTTTCGTATTCTTTTTAGTATTAGAACTATCCTTGTGCTCTATATATATTTTGTATTTCTGTGTAATCGGGTCAACTAATAAATTTTTACATAATGAGCGTATTCCAGAAATATTGATATTACCCTGTATCCTGTATATATGTGAAACATTAACTGATGTGACCCCATTTATCCCTAAATCAATTATATCATGTTTGATACCGCTCCCGAAAATATCAACAACATTTTTCTTATTTGATATTTCTATTTTATAATTTCTTTTATTCATTTGGGTCCTATCAATATTTTGTATGCTTGAATATATTTCTCTCTCGTTTTTTCTACAATATCATCAGGTAATTCTGGAACAGGCGGCTGCTTATTCCAGTTAATTGATTCAAGATAATCTCTAACAAATTGCTTATCATACGAATCTTGAGATTTACCAGGAGAATACTTGTTTCTATCCCAGAACCGTGAAGAATCAGGTGTAAATATTTCGTCAATAAGTATTATTTTATTATCAGGTGTTATCCCAAACTCAAATTTTGTATCCGCAATAATAATTCCTCGTTTGTATGCATATTCACTGACTTTCTTATACAGTAATAAACTTTTCTCTTTTAAGTACTGGGTTATCTCTTCTCCTTCATTTAGAGCCATCTGTTCCTCAGTTATATTTATATCATGACCTGACATCGATTTTATTGCTGGAGTAAATATCGGTTCAGGTAATTTATCCGACTCTTTCAGGTTATCAGGTAATTTCTGTCCATATATTTTACCACTACTTTCATATTCTTTCCATGCTGAACCGGAGAGATACCCACGAACCACACATTCAATATTTATCTTTTTCGTTTTCTTTACAATCATACATCTATCCTTAAAATAATCTATATTCTCTTCATTACTAATAATCTTACTGATTTCGTCCCAATCAGTACTAATCATATGATGTTCAATTATATCAGAGATATATTTAAACCAGAAAGCGGACATTTTATTTAATATTTTCCCTTTATCCGGTATCAAAGTCGGTAACACATAATCAAAACATGAGATACGGTCAGTAACACATATCAGTAACATATTATCATTAATTTCATAAACATCACGTGCTTTTCCTCTGTAAAATAATTTTAATGTCTTTAATTCCACCGTATCCACAGTTAATTCATTCCTTTCCTTTACACATACCAACTTGCTGAGTTTTCTGGAAAAGTTTTCCTTCTGTCTTAATTTCTGGTGCGATAACAAGTTCTGCTAATTGTAATTCTTTAATTGTTTTTGCACCAACAGAACTCATACATGTTGTTAATGCACCGACAAGGTTCTGTGTTCCATCATCAGTTCGTGATGGTCCATACAATATTTCTTTGAGTGTTCCTGTTACTCCAACATAGATTCTTGTTCCGCGTGGTAGATAATAATGTGGCATAGCCATACCCCAATGATAACCTTTTCCTGGTGCTTCGGAAGCGCGTGCAAACGAACTACCTAACATAACAGCATCTGCACCAGCAACAAACGCTTTACAGATATCGCCACTAGTGTTCATTCCACCATCAGTAATAATACTTACATAACGACCCGTCTTTTTATAATATTTATCTCGTGCTGCAGCACAGTCAATTGTTGCTGTTATCTGTGGAACACCTATTCCTAATACACCGCGAGTAGTACATGCAGATCCTGGTCCGACACCAACAAGTATCGCAACACATCCTGTTTCCATTAAATCTAATGCTGTGTTATAACTTACACAGTTACCAAGTATAACAGGAATTTTAAGTTTATTACAAATTTTTTTCAGGTCAACTGACTCTTTTTTAGTTGTAATGTATCTTGTTGTCAATACTGTTCCCTGGATAACGAATATATCTGCACCAGCAGATTCAACAAGTTCTGCTATCTTAGGTGCGTTCTGCGGTATTGTTGATACAGCAGTGATTACTTTTGCTTTTTTTATTTGTTTTATTCTCTTCTCAATGAGGTCTAATTTAATTGGTTCTTTGTATATTTTCTGGATAAGTTCATTCACTTTCTCTTTTGGTGTTTCTATTATTTGTTGATATATTTCATCAGGATTCTCATATTTTGTATTTATTCCATCAAGATTTAATACAGCAAGGCCACCTAATTGACCTAACTTAATAGCAAATTTTACATCAACAACACCGTCCATAGCACTCGCTAAAAACGGTATTTTCAATTTAATGTTTCCTAGTTGCGTATCAATTTTAACATCATCAGGGTCAATAGTGACTCTTCCTGGAACAATTGCTACTTCATCAAATCCGTATGCTCTACGTGATTCTCTATCTCTACCAATAAAAAATGACATTGTTTTCCTCCTCTCTTAAATAAATATCATATTGACTGAGTTATTTATTTTTTATTACCACTTATGATTTGTGGTAATGTGATTTTATTTTGTGACTGATATTTTCCTTTCTTATCTTTATATGAAATTTTACAAATTTCGTCTGATTCAAGAAAAACTACTTGCGCTATCCCTTCATTAGCGTATATCTTCGTCTTAACCGGTGCTGTATTACATATACTTATTGTCACATAACCTTCCCATTCCGGCTCAAGTGGTGTAATATTGACAATTATCCCGACTCTTGCATATGTCGATTTACCGAAACATAATGTCAAAATATTTCTTGGGATACGAAAGTATTCTATGCTTCGTGCTAATATAAATGAGTTAGGCGGTATTATACATTCTTTACCCTTAAAATCAGTAAATAATTCGGGCTCAATTTTTTTGGGCTCAATTATATTGATTTTATCAATAGCAGTCAAGTTTAATATTTTAAACTCATCCGCTATCCGTATATCATAACCATACGATGATAACCCGTATGAAATAACATTCTCTTTAATTTGTGTTTCTAAAAAAGGGTCTATCATCTTATGTTTGATAGACATCTCTTTAATCCACTTATCAGATTTTATACTCATAAATTTTCTTTCCTATCCTGCATATTGAAGTTCAAAATATATTTCTTCTTTTAATCCTTTTACTAAATAATCTGGTTCCTGAGTTATACCACCGTTTCTTAAAAACCATAAAAATTTATCCCCACCATATTTTTCAACAGTAATATTTAAATTATTTCTTTAATTCTACGAGTTTTTATTTTATCTTTCTTGTTTTTTTTAGTCATAAGTTTTATTAATACGAGATTCTTTATCCTGATAGAATCAGGACAAAGAATGTCAATATACAGGTTTCTCTAATTATCTAATTTTTTTTACCAGCATTTTGAATAACCACAATTACTGCACAGAGCACACCCTTCTTTAAACTCAAGTATATTACCGCATTCAGGACACGCTGGACAGGAGCCAATAAAATCGCGTTTGGTATTGTTATCAATGGACTTTTTCTCTTTACTGAATAAGTTTGGTGTCCGTGTCTCTCTTAAATATGTCTCTATGGCTTTCGCTATACCATCAGCACACGATAAAATAGATGATTCACCAATACCGTTAGGAGTTGGACATCGTATTCCTTTAAGTTGCCCTACAATATCTTCAGGATTTATTCCTGACCTCAATGCTAATGATATTAATCTCGCTATTGCTTCAGATTGGCTTGCTGTGCATCCACCTGATTTACCTAATTGTGTAAATAATTCACATAATCCTTGTTCATCTTCATTCAATGTGACATACATTCTACCACATCCAGTATTAATTCTCAGAGTCATACCCTGTGTAATATTAGGTCTGAACCTCGGTTTTCTGTGAGTATCTTTATTCTGATTATTTTCGCCAATATTTAAGACCTGTTTATCTCTGCTTTTATCACGATAGATTGTTACTCCTTTACATCCTAACTGGTATGCTAATAGATAAACTTTTTTAACATCATCTCGGGTTGCATTATATGGGAAATTAACCGTTTTTGATACAGCATTATCAACGTGTTTCTGGAATACAGCCTGCATTCGTACATGGTCTTCAGGTAAAATATCATGTGCTGTAACAAATAATCGTCTTACATCAACTGGGATCTCGTCCATGTCATGGATAGAACCGGTCTTCGCAATCTTTTCTATAAGTTCATTTGAATAGAAATTCCGTTCAATAGCAATTTTTTCAAAATATGGGTTCACTTCATAAAATTCCTGGTTATCAAGAATATTTTTTCGTGTATAAACAACAGCGAAAATGGGCTCAATACCACTTGATGCATTCGCTATAATACTTATTGTTCCTGTAGGTGCAATAGTTGTTAATGTAGCATTACGTATCGGGACACCATCTTTATATATACTTTTTGAGAAATTAGGGAATGGACCGCGTTTTTGTGCTAATTCAATAGATGTTTCTCGTGCTGATTTATAAATAAATTCCATCAGTTTATCAGCGAATTTTAATGCTAATTTAGAGTTATAAGGTATCCCTAATAGAATAAGCATATCAGCAAATCCCATTACACCAAGTCCTATCTTTCTGTTCTGTTTTGTCATATATTCTATTTCTTTTATAGGGAACTTATTCATATCAATAACATTATCCAAAAAATGGACTGCTGTTCTGACTACACGCTTAAGTTTAGTCCAGTCAACATCATTATCTTTAACAAATTTAGATAAATTTATTGACCCTAAGTTACAACTTTCATAAGGTAATAATGGCTGTTCTCCACACGGGTTAGTCGATTCTATTTCGCCTATCTCCGGTGTAGGATTGGCTTCGTTTATTCTATCAAGGAAAACGATACCTGGCTCACCATTTTTCCATGCCTGGTCAATAATCTTATCAAAAATTTCTTTAGCCGATACTTTGCGTACTATCTCTTTCGTTCTCGGATTTCTTAATGGAAACTCAATATCACGTTCAACAGCTTCCATGAACTCTTCTGTTATACCAACAGATATATTGAAATTATTCAATGACTCGTTATCATTCTTACAGGTTATGAATTCCATTATATCAGGATGATCAACACGAAGGATACCCATGTTAGCACCACGTCGTGTCCCACCCTGTTTTATCGCTTCTGTTGCAGCGTTATAAACCTGCATAAACGAGATAGGGCCTGAAGATATTCCTGTTGTCGATTTAACTATATCATTCTTTGGTCGTAACCGCGAAAATGAGAATCCTGTCCCACCACCAGATTTATGGATAAGTGCTGTATATTTGAGTGTATTAAAAATTGATTCCATTGAGTCATCAATAGGTAACACAAAACATGCTGATAATTGGCCCAGTTCTCTGCCAGCATTCATTAAAGTAGGTGAATTTGGAATAAATTCAAGATTTGCTAATACTGTGTAAAATTCTGCTATGATTTCATCTATATTTGCCTGATTATCATATAATAAATCAGCCTGCGCGATATGTCTGGCAACTCTTAAAAACATCTCTTCCGGTGTCTCAATAACTTTACCTTCTGAATCTTTTTCAAGATACCGTTTTTCTAATACTATTCGTGAAAATTTACTTAATTGTGGTTTAACTAAATTGATTGTTTCTTGTTTTGTTACTACCATAAAATATAACCCCCTAAAATATAATCTCAAAAAAAATTATTTTTTCTCCATACCAAATTTTATTATCAAAACCAAGGCGGAATATTGTCTATTACTATCACTTCATCACGCTTACGACCCAATGAAATAATACATATTTTTCGTCCTGTTAACTCTTCTATTCTACGAAAATATCTGCGCGCATTTATCGGTAATTTATTAAAATCTGTTATCCCTTTTATATCACCATCAAATCCAGGTAGAGTTTCATATACTGGTTCTGCATTCGCCTGTATCTCTCGTGATGACGGAAACTCTTTTATCAGTTTGCCTTTATAACGATACGCATAACATATTTTTAACGGATTTATTCCTGATAAACAGTCAAGTTTGGTTAATACGAGTTGTGTTATACTATTCACACGAACAGCATGTCTTACTATAACAGCATCAAACCAGCCACAGCGACGTGGTCTACCTGTTGTTGCTCCATATTCCTGACCACGCTTCCGTAACAGTTCTCCTAATTCGTTCTTTAATTCTGTAGGGAAAGGACCGCTTCCGACACGCGTTGTATATGCTTTAGTTACACCTAATACAATATCAATTTCTGTAGGACCTATTCCGGCACCAGTACATACTCCACCTGCAACAGGATTCGATGATGTAACATAAGGATATGTCCCGAAATCCAGGTCAAGTAAAGTTCCTTGTGCACCTTCAAATAAAATATTCTTTTTTTCTTTCAATGCTTTCTCTAAAATTAAACTTGTATCAGTAACAAATGGTTTAATGAAATTTCTCAGTTTATTATAATTCTTGTATGTCTCGTATTCTATTTTCTTCCTTGAAATAATTTTTTTTAATATCACACTCTTTTCCCGGATATTACGGGACGCTAACTCATAAAAGATATGCGGAGTAATATAATCTATAACCCTTATACCTAATCGTGTAACTTTATCACCATAACACGGACCAATACCACGTTTTGTTGTTCCGATACGCACTCTTGCACGTTCATGGAGTTCATCAAGATATTTGTGATACGGTAATATTATATGTGCTGATTCACTTATAAATAATCTACCTTTTACACTTATACCACTCTTTTTCAGTTGTCCTATTTCCTGAAAAAGGACTTCCGGGTCTATAACTACACCATTTGTTATAAGACATTTCTTATTTTTAAGTAGTATTCCTGATGGCACAATATGCTGTATAGAAACCCTGTTATCAGGTAAAATAACAGTATGACCAGCATTATTACCACCCTGACTACGAACAATATAGTCAGCGTTTTTACCCAGAAAATGGACTACTTTCCCTTTACCTTCATCACCCCATTGTGTACCAATAACTACAAGTGTTGACATAGTATAATATCCCCTAAGTTCAGTATTTTATTACTTAATTCTTAATTGTTCTACGATAAATATGGTTAATATTGGACAACATCTCTTTTATATCAAAACAGTGTTCTATCTCGGACTCAGTTAAATATTTCTTTATGTTTTTATCACTGAGTAATACCTCCTTGAATTCTGTATCTGTTTCCATTGATTTGAATGCACACGATTGCACTAATTCGTAAGATTGTTTCCGTGTTAACCCTTTCTTAATCAGTGCTAATAATACTCGTTCTGAAAATATAAGTCCTTTTGTTAACCTTAAATTTTTTAACATATTGGATTCATTAACAACCATTCCATTGATAATATATGTGACCCTTGTTAATATAAAATCAATAAGTATACTCGCATCAGGTAAAATTATCCGTTCTGCTGAAGAATGAGATATATCTCGTTCATGCCATAACGGTATGTTCTCTAATGCTGTCTGAACGTATGCTCGTATTAAACGCGCTAATCCACAAATATTTTCTGATAGTATCGGATTGCGTTTATGGGGCATAGCAGATGAGCCTTTCTGACCACTACTGAATGGCTCTTGTAATTCGTTAACCTCGGTTTTCTGTAAATGACGGACTTCTGTAACAAACCGTTCAAGTGAACTGGCTATTATTGCTAATACTGATAAATATAATGCATATCTGTCTCGCGGTATAACTTGTGTTGAGACAGGTTCGGACTTGAGTCCAAGTTTTTTACATACATATTCTTCTATATCAGGACTAAAATGTGCAAAATTACCAACAGCACCGGATATTTTACCATAGGATATTCTATCAGCAGTAAATTCCATCAACTCTATATTACGGTTTATTTCTGAATACCAGCCGAGTAGTTTTAGTCCGAATGTTGTCGGTTCAGCATGTATACCATGTGTTCTACCAATAGTTAGTGTATTTTTATATTTTATTGACTTACTTTTTAATTCAGTAGAAAGATTCTTAAGTTTGGTTATTATTAGGTTACAGGAATCTTTTAATTGTAATGCTGTTGCTGTATCAAGTATATCAGATGAAGTGAGTCCTAAATGTATGTATCTGGAATCAGGACCAATGTTTTCTGAAATCTGTTCAATAAACGCAATTACATCATGTTTTGTAACCTTTTCTATTTCATGGATACGCGAAATATCTATTTTCGCTCTGGTCTTAATATTCCTATAAGCCGACTTCGGAATAAGTCCCTTATTTGCCATTACTTCACAAACAGTCAGTTCTATTAGGAACATTTTATTGAACCGTGTCTCCTCTGACCAAATTTTTTCCATTTCAGGTAAAGAATAACGTTTTATCATAATACCTATTTCTCCTGTGAAAATCTCTTTTTTAAATTTTTATTGTCATTGAGTATATCTTTAACAAGACCTTTCCTGTAATTCTTTATCTTGGATTTAAGTTCTTTATCTTTAAGTGCAAGTATCTCTATAGCAAGCAGACACGCATTTGATACTGAATTTATACCTACTGTTGCAACAGGTATACCTGTTGGCATCTGGACAATAGATAACAATGAATCCAGACCTTTAACAACAGACGAACCTATCGGAACGCCTATCACAGGTAAATTTGTTAATCCAGCAACAACACCAGGTAAATGTGCACTTAGTCCAGCACATACTATAAATACTTCAATACCAGTTTTTTCGTATCTTTCAACAATTTTTATTGTGTGTTTGAGTGACCTATGAGCTGATGTTATTGTTATATCAGTTGGAACATCTAATTTTTTCAGGATATTTATCCCTTTCTCAATAATAGGTAAATCTGATTTACTTCCAACTAATATCGCTATTCTTGGTTTCATCATAAACTATTTTTCCTCTCTTTAGTTTCATTTTATATATTTTTTTTCATACTAATTATGGAGTGGCATTAGATAGTGTCAATATCTGTATTTTTCATATCATCAAAGACGATGGACTCAACAGTAATACGGACTGAACGGCACTGCGAACAAATCTTTTTTCTGCCCTCACTTAACTATTACCTATCATACAAGGCAGAAAAATGTTTGTGAGCAGTGTTTTAATTCATTTTCGCATCCAATAACCTAAAAGAGCATTTTATCCTTTTTCCTTTCGCATCTATAAACCGAACCTAAGAAAATGAATTCTAAGTGAAGTCAATAAGAACTGAACGGCACTGCGAACAAATCTTTTTCTGCCCTCACTTAACTATTACCTATCATACAAGGCAGAAAAATGTTTGTGAGCAGTGTTTTAATTCATTTTCGCATCCAGTAACCTAAAAGAGCATTTTATCCTTTTTCCTTTTGCATCTATAAGCCAAACATAAGAAAATGAATTCTAAGTGAAGTACATAAGAACTGAACGGCACTGCGAACAAATCTTTTTTCTGCCCTCACATTTAACTACCACCTATCACACACAGGGCAGAAAAATGTTTGTGAGCAGTGTTTTAATTCATTTTCGCATCCAATAACCTAAAAAGAGCATTTTATCCTTTTTCCTTTCGCATCTATAAGCCAAACATAAGAAAATGAATTCTAAGTGAAGTACATAAGAACTGAACGGCACTGCGAACAAATCTTTTTTCTGCCCTCACATTTAACCCACCACTATCACAGAACATTTTCCACCGAACCCATCATCAACAAACTCTTTTGCTTTTGGGTCAGGTATCCATTTTGTGCCATCAATAAGAAACTTATACCTATATCTACCTGGTTTAAGATTGAGTTTTATTGACCACTTATTTAATTTCGGATAATATATCATTTTCCCATAGTTCTTATTCCATCTGTTAAAATCGCCGACACATGCTACTTCTGATACAGGGACATTATTTTCAGGAGTATAACTTAATTCAACCGAAGTGAAATCTGCAATCCGATTTTTACCGAATTCTTTTGCTCTGTATAATACTTCATCAACATGTGCTAATAGTTCATAAGAAGTTCTGCCATCAGTTGGAAATTCTACGATACCTATACTGACAGTAATATCCAATTCCTTAAATTCTGTTTCTGTTTTCATACGTATTTTTTCAGCAATTATTTTTGCTTGCATCTTATCAATATTATCAATCAGTATAATAATTTCGTCACCACCATATCTGCCTATTATTGCATCTTCAGGTGCTTCTGTTCTTAATATAGACGCAAATTCCTGTAATATTAAATCGCCTGCTTGATGTCCTTGTGTATCATTAAGTTTTTTAAATCCATCTAAATCAAGCATCATAATACAAAATTTCTTATCAGTTTTTTTATGGTCAGCAATTCTTAATAATATCTCGTCAATAATTTTACGTCTGTTAAATAATCCTGTTAACTGGTCAGTTGTAGCAAGATTTAATGTTTTACGGAACTCACTTTCTTCAATTATCTTTGGTGTCTCTATAATCTTTTTTATGTTTTCAAGATAATCAAGAACTGCTACACGGATACCGATATTTCGTCCAAGTTTTTCACTTGTTATATATTTATGTTGGAGTATCTCTTGCCACAACTTTTTTGCCTCCGGTTCACTGAACCGTTCTGAAGTTATTGTGTATAGAATATCACTGTAAAAACTATTATGTTTCTTGTCAATAATTTTATCAATTATATATTGTAACTCTTTTGTGGGCTTAATATCACCTGCAATAATATCAATAATCCGATATCCCTCTGATTCAAGTTTCTCTAAATCTGTTTCTATTTCTCTATTATTTGTGTCCATTTTTTTTATTTGTATTGGTCTCAGGTCTCTGTTCAGTTAATGTTTTATTAGTATTCTCATATTTCTGTTTCAGTTCAATAAGTTCTTTCATAAAACTATCAATATCCTGGAACTGACGATATACTGATGCGAACCGTATATATGCTACAGGATCCAGTTTAAAAAGTTTATCCAGTATTTTTTCACCAATAACTTTACTCGGTATCTCCATAACATAATTTTGTATCTCATACTCAACTTCTGAAATAATCTTTTCTATTACATCAATTGAAATAGGCCGCTTCTCACAAGCACGTAATATTCCTTCCCGTAACTTGTTTCTATCAAATGGCTCTCTACGATTATCGTTCTTTATTACCATAAATGGCATATTTTCAATCCGTTCCTCAGTAGTAAATCGCTTTAAACATTCAGGACATTCTCGTCTACGACGAACTAATGATGTATCACCGAATGAACGCGAATCAATAACTTTTGTATCATTGTATCCACAAAACGGACATTTCATAAAATTACTAACCCCTCTTTAAATAACAGTCCAATATGTTGTGGTTAAAAACAGCAAAAATACAATATATTGGATTTGAATACTAAAATGTTAATAAATATATTTTGATTTGTCAAGTGTTCAAATAAAAAATTTTAAATACAATATATTGTGTCGTGGAAAATTTAATTCACAATATATTGGGATGTTGAATAGAATGAAGAAAAGAATAATTAACTATTTTTTTGCACGACCATAATCGTCTTCTAATCTGACAACATCCCATACTTCAGGAGTGGATACTTCTATTAATTTAATGTCACCATATTTTGCATACATACGGTGAACTGTTTTAGGTGGAACAACAATTGATTCGCCTTCTTTAACTATAAGTTTTTTATCATTTATTTCCATTATGTATTTACCTTTATCAGTATATAATGTTTCATGTTTTACTTTGTGATACTGTTTACTTAATCTGTGTCCTTTTTTTATGATAAGTATTTTACCTACATACTTCTTCTGTTGTGCAAACCATATTTCACAGCCCCAAGGTTTATCTACTACTTTCAATTTTTTCATCTTCTTCATTTCTTATCTACTCCTCCTCATTAATCGCTCTGTAATCCGGACCTGTTTCTAATCTTTTTTTCTTGGTCCTATCCTGTATCTTGTTATACTCATAAAAATTTAACTGTTCTTTTTCTACTTTGATATAAATTATACAATAAAATTATTTAAAAATTAAACAGAATCCAAAAAATTTTTTAATTATTTAATCAATAACAGGTGCTCTAATATATCAGGCAAATAACTGTAATCACTTGATGTCATTACGAGGTTCCTGATATTTCAAGGGAATATTATTATTTTTTTCTATGGAATACATTGACCGTATCAATATTTAAATAAATTACTTCCGTCCTTTTTATTTATATTTTAGAACTGGAACGATACATCAAAGAACACTCCTTGTTTATTCAATTCTTCGCTTCTCTCCGGATAATTCTTATTATATCCGCTGAACCCGAGCCGATATGATGTTCTTAAACTCTTACTTTCAGTAAAATAGAAAAGACCTCCTCCAAATAACAACTGATTGTTTTCATTTACAGTACCTTTATCATAGACACCGAATTCTCCTCTGATAAACAGTCCCCAGTTAAAATCCCATTCACGATAAAGTTTACCTTCACCCCATAAAACAAATTTCCAGTCCTTATTCACATTTGATGTCTGAAATTCGAATCCGCCACCATTATATGAACTGCTTCTACCTGGTGTAATATAATATTTTTCACCGGTTTCCTTGTTTTTTCTTATCTTCTGCATATTCATGCTTTTGAACCCGATAACATTAATATCAGCCGAACTATCAATATATTGTCCATCAGATAAACTTTTATCACTGACATATTTTCCTGCATAAATATACCAGTCCCTGTACCAGTATATTGATTCAGCAAGTTCAACAATATCAATTTTAGGTTCGCTTTTCCCTTCTTTATTCCTATGGAGAAGTCCACCCAGGACAACAAGTAACCAATCAGGTATTTCTCTAATAACTATACCTGCATGTGCACCGGCGCCGTATGGTATCAATTCAGGAACAACTCCTGGTCCTATTATTGGTTTAAGACCTGCTGATTCCGGATAATAGGAAATGATTGGTTCAACATAGAATATCCACGCATTCATACGGAAATTCAAACGTATTTCTCTTACACTGAGTGTTAGATTATAGTATGGTGTTTTTAGTATTTCTTTTATTCCGACTGTTCTCTCATCAACAAACTGTTGTAACTGTGCTGACTCATCAGTTCCAGTTTTTTCCTTTGACCACAAACATATACATGTCAAAAATAAAATTAGACCTATTATAAAATTCTTGTTCACTCTTTTATTTCCTTTATCAAAATAAAAATTTTATAATTTATATTGTCATACTGAACCTGGTTTAATATCTAATTTGTAGATTCCGAAAAGAGTTCTGAATGACACATTCTATTTTCATTAAAACTCCATCCAGAAATTCATACCTAAACCAGCACATTTATTATTACTGTGAACAACCCATAAATTAGTTTTTATAACTCTTGTATTAAGGTTCGCTTTAAGATTATTATTGAATTTAACTGCCCCAGTATATGCTGTAACTATACTGTATAAATAACCGATAAAAAAGCCACTTGTAAAAACACTTGCTTTTTGTGATACTTGCTGGTCCGTATCATTTGGCATTGTTCCTGATGCTGCAATTGCACAACCTATTATTAACCATGAAACTAATGCGTTTTTAATATCCTCACAGTAAATATTTCCCAATCCTGGTATAATCATACTGTATACAATAGCACGGAACGGTTCTTTAGATTTATAATAATATAGGAACCGTTGCATTTTCCCAGTATCAGAACTCTGTGATTGAACTGGTTCTTCTTTTGCAACAGCAGGAATAACTAAATTCATTAACATAAAAAATACTAAAACAAAACTTAAAATCTTTCTCATTTCCTTTTTTTCCTCCTTGTTTATTATCAAAATTAAGATTTTATAACTTACTAAAAACAAAAATCAATCATTGACAATATCAATACTTAAATAAATTACTTCCGCCCCTTTTATTTTACTATTACTGTGAATTTACCGATTCCTTTCTCTTTAGGTGATTCGTATGTGTATAAATATATTCCGTTTGTAATTTGTGAGCCGTTCTCGGTTTTACCGTCCCAAACTAATTCATCAGTTTTTGCTGACAAATCTTTCACTAATTCACCTGATAATGTGTATATCTTTATTGTTGTCTGTCCTGGAACAACACCATCACCAAAGAATGTTAATAGCCCTTTATTCGGATTATACGGGTTTGGTTTAACTAATACGCATGTTGCTGTCACTATCACACTAATTGTTTTTGTGCCACCATTAGATACTATTGTTATTGTTCCTGTGTATTCGCCTTCTGACTGGTTAAGTATACTGTTATCAACAATAACAGTAACTTGCACCTGGTTAGTATTAAAACTTGGTGGGTCTACTATTATCCAGTCCTTTTCAGAAGTGATCATTCCATTCAATGTACCTTTTCCTGTATTAGTTATATCAAATGTAAGTGATACTTGTTGATTAATAGGGACATCGCTAAAATAAAGAGTTGTTGTGCTGACACTTAATATTGGTGCATCTTTTAAATTAAATGAGGCAACAGCTGAGTATGGTCCGACTGCATCAGAATTATCCCATGTTCTTACTTTCCAGTAATATGTAACAGTATCCGATAAAGTTTCACCGACATACCTGAAACTATTGGAATTACTTATAACTTTATTTGTATCCATAATATTGCCGTTATTACTGTTTATGTTAGATAACGAATCAGCCAACAATAACTGGTATGCTGATTGTGCATCACCTGTATCAGGGTCAGAAAATGTCCACGAAAAATCAGAATAACCGGTAAATTTAGTATTAGTAGGAGCATTTGGTGGCCGGTTTGTGGATAATGTTACATTAACAGAGCCCTGTGATAATCCCGGTGAAGTTCCTGTTATTGTTGCTGTTCCGCCAGTTGTTCCTGCTCTGAATACAATTTTTGCTATACCGCCTACTGCCTGAACAGGATTTTGTCCTATTAATGTCCCATTAACTCCTGTTCTGGAAAATGTTATTGTTGCTGTTGATGTGGGAACAAGGATACCACCTGAATCACAAACCTGTGCTGTGATTGTTGATGTTGAGACACCATCCGGTAATATTGTCATCGGGTCAGCACTGAGTAAAATTTTTGTAGCAACAGTACCACCAGCAGATGTTTTAGCAGATGGACAGTTTGATAATGATGACCAGTTATAAACTTCGTCTGCTGTTTTAAGTGCAAAATAATAAACTGTATCCGGATTAAGATTAGAGACAGTAAACGATTGTTGTGTTCCTGCGGGAGCAGGAGTGGGTTCGTTACTACATTGTATTGCATTATTGAATGCAGTATCATTTGTGATACTATTTAATGAATATCTTATATCATATTCTTTTGCTGTTCCAGTATTACCGTCATCACCAGGTGCTGTCCAAGTCAATGTTATACTTGTCGATGTCGGATTACTTGTTGTAAGATTATTTACTGCTGCTGGTGGAGTGGTATCTATTGTGCCACCTTGAAATGTTATTGTCCAGTTAACAGAAGTTGTTGTAGGTGTATATGATACTCTTATTGCTCCATCAGGACTGTTTGTAATTGTCATATTTGTTCCACCAGCATTAGCACTCTGGACAGTATATCCTGCTGGATATAATACAATTGTATACTGGTCATTAGGAACAAGATTCACTGATGTTCCGGTAAGTTGTCGTGAAGTACCATTCCAAGTAACATTCTGTAAATCAATACCGCCACATGAAATATGTCTGTTTGTTGCCATTATCTGAGGAATTGAGCCACGCGGGATAATTGATAATACAAACAAGTCATGACCGGGTATTGTCAGGTTCATTGAACCTGTTTGGACACCTTTGAATGTATCATTCCAGAAATCGTATACAAGTAAACTCTGTGAAGATGATACTCCTAACCGTTTAGCAAAATCAACTGTTTTTGTTGTCTGTGATGTTGACCAGTTTATTACTTGCAGAATATAGTAATTGCCCCACGGCCTCTCTAATTCTGTAACGAAAAATACTGGATAATCATTATTGTTCGTGTTGTGTTCAAATAAATCAACAGGACGTGCTGCTATCCCTAATGATGGTGCAATTTTTTTCAGCATAGTTAATCGGTTTGATGGCACAGAACTTGTATTCCAGAACTGGTCTCCAGTTAAAATCAATCCACCTGATAACCCGCCCATTGATGCCCAGATACGCGATTCACCGTCAGTAAGTGGATTACGGACATGTATCTGGTCTATGTCTGTTATCCATAACTTATTATGTGCATACCACTGTAATGATACGGACCGTATTGCACCTTGAACACTGTAACTTTGTGTGTAATCAAAATTAACACCTACATCATCACCAGCACGTATCGCATCAATTGTTTTTGGGGTTGACCATTGATATGCATTACTGAATAAGAAATATGAGCCGGGTTTACTACCTGACCTCATTGTTGAATATGCTGTTCGTCGCTGTGTCGCATTCCCGTTACCAGACCAACTCAAAAAATCAAATTTAATATAGTCATAACCCCAATCATTAGTTATTTTCCCTGTCAGTGCACCAACCCAGTTAAGGAAATCAGTATCATATAAGTCATACGCCTGTGTGCCATTACATCCTGATGGTGCCGGTGTAGTAAATTCAGGGTGCTGGTAGCCCCAGCATGTTCCACGCCAGTCAGGATTATCAGCATCTTCAAATGGACCTATCCATAATCCTGCTTTTAACCCTTTACTATGTATATAATCAGCAACCACTTTCATACCAGGAGTAGTATCATTTTCACCTGTATCATTACCGAATCTATCGTTTGCCCACCATGAACCTGAACATCGGACCCCATATTGCCAGCCGTCATCAATCTGTACCAGAGTATATCCATACGGTTTAAGTATTGAAGCTAAATTATCAGTTGCTGTTTGGACCTGTGACTGTGTAACACCGTCACCATAAGCATCCCAAGTACAGAATCCACAAGGTATCCAAGTAGAAAATGTTATTTGATTATATACTTGTATAATCTGTGCCCATTTTTCCATACTTTTCGGGACATCATAAGTTGCGAATACAGCATACGGCTGTCCTTTATTCTGGCTAACATTACAGTAGCCCCTGAACGATAACCCATTTGAAATACGTGTTATTTCAGCACGCTGTTCAACTGTTTCAATACCGACTGAACCGATTATTAATCCGACTGTGTTTGCTGCATCACCACATGCTGCAGCGAACCTGCTTGATATACCCGGATTACCTGTTCCCAACGGGCCCTGTCTCGGACGCTGGTTTATACCATCATTAGTTGAATCAAGTGGAGTATACCACACCATAGGATTTCCAGGAGCACCATTCAAAATATTTCCTTGGATATTGAATGTTCCGCTTGCACCAGATTTGGATAAATTTGCAGTAAAAAAGTAGTCATTATCATACATTCGTATAATAAGTGAGCCGCCACCATTTAAAGTAAATGTTACTTCTTTACCTGTTCCAATCCCATCATTTAAATCAGATTGTGTCCACCCGGAAAATCCGCCTGTTGTTGACCCACCTGAAGATAAACTCGCCTGTAAATTACTCAGCATATTTGTCCCATCAAGTGTTCCTGACCATGTTCCATTTGATAATGTCAATGAGAGAGCCAAATGTCCGTTATTTATTGTTACAACACCGGCTGATTCATTAACAGTTACACTGAATCCCTGTCTTATAACAAAAATCAGGAATAAACCAAGAATGAGTGTTGTTAATTTGTAAAAAAATAATTTAAAAATTTTTTTATACATAGGTCTTAAATCCTCCTGTATATATTTATAACAGAAGTTTGGATTTTTGTCAAGCATTTTAAAAATTATTTTTCAATACTTACTATATTTCTTTTCGGTTCTAACTCTGGATATAACTGGTATCCGATTTCACGACATCCTTTAATTGTTTCAGTATAAGGGATATCAACTATATCAACTAACCCAATTTGATAATTTTCGCCATCAAGTAACCGCCCTGTTGTCGGCTGGTCCATAAACTGGAACCAGTGACATCCGACAATATTAGGATGTTTTAATGCACTCTTCACAAAGTCCATATATGATTTACCGCGTTCAACCTGGTTTTCTACATAAACAAGGCCAGCATGGAATGGACCTCTGTCAAGTGCACCAAAATGAAATTCACTGATAATAATCGGGATATCAACATATTTCGGTAATTTCATTTTACTTACATCTTTCCAGTAACAGTTATAACTCAAAATATCACAGTATTCCGCTGCGATTCTTACTACTGTTGGGTCAATTTTTCCTGACCCGAACCTGCATCCTAAATAGAGGTTATTAGGTGCAAATTCTTTAATTGTATCTCTGCATAATTCAAAATATCTCCTAATAAATTTTTTATTAAAATTAACAAAATCAACTTTAATATAATTATTCATAGGAGGAATTGTTGTTGAAATAAGCAATTCTTCCCAAGAACAGTATTTTGTATCCCAACTATAATTCAGGTTTTTAATAAACCCATATTTATATTTTAAGTCATTAACAAAAGTTCTTTTCGCTGCCTGGGTTGCAGGAGACCGTAATGTTGAAATAGCGAAGAATAATTCATTATCACCCCAGTTGAGTTCATTATCAATAAAATAACCGATACACCACGGGTCATTTGCACTCTTACCAACTTCTTCCTGCATCCGTTTCCTCAGATTTTCTTTAAATGATGTATCAAAAACATCTTTAAACTTACCCCAGTATCCTTCACTGCCTTCAAGTTCCTTACTCTCAAAATGTATACCTACGACATAAGGTGTTTTTCTCATTAAATATATATCAGGTTCAGACCAGTTTCCGATAGTATTCAAGCCCCAACTATGTAGCCGCTGATGACAGTTATTCCCGTGCTCTTCTTTCCAATAATCACCATATTTACGTTTAAGATTAGCAGAATAAAAATTAAAACAGATTATTTTTTTACCTGTATAACAACCTGTAATCGCCCCCTCTTCTTCAGTTAATAACTCTTTGAATGTCTGTTTATAGCCAGGGAAATCCTGAAACCATGTTTCACGATAAGTTATCGGAGTAATATCACCGTAACCAACACAGTTTACACCGTGTGAAAAGAAAATATTTCCTTCCGGGTCAACTAACCACCATTTTCTATTGTATTTTGTTGTCCAGAAAAATCCTTTTGATTCCAGTTTCGGACCATTTTTCCAGCCACCGTATATATCCCAGTTAGATGGTCCAGGATTTGTCTTTAAATCTTTTGCTTCTAATTTTATTTTTTCGCTCAACTCTTTTATTGAATGTGTCTTACCATGCCAGTTTCTATGCAGATATTGTCCGAAAGTATCAATAAACGGGAAGAAACGTTCAATCGGACACTGCTGCTTTTTCTCGTCAGAACTGTATTTACCACCAACACGAATATTATTTATTTTAAGTTTGCTGATAATATTGTAATTATTTTTATGTGTTTCAACAATAATGATAAAATAAATGATATTGCTCGGGTCAATTGTTAACATATCCTGGTCAAATGCAGGAAATCCTTTCATATAAAAAAGTTTTTTTAGATGCTGTGCATCATACGGTTTTCGTCTAAAATTTATTTTCAGTGTTCCTCGTTCATTAGGTTTAAGAAAAATTGTCTCATAATTACAGTGATATTTTGCTGGTAACCATGTTCCCATCCCAGGATTAGCAATTAAACATCCAACTTTAACAGAATTATCACCAACATTTTTTATTTCCATAGCAAGATATTCATATTCTGAAAAATCCCATTTTTCTGTTTCTATAGGATGAATGAATACGCCTGACCAATCACCAGTATTATAGTATGTTGCTCTGATAGGATATCCTGTCTCAGTAGCAGATTTTTCTGCATGTGCATCATTAAAACCAAGCCGATATTCAGTAATAATTTTCTCTGTTTCCAGGATAATAGCGCTACTGTGAACAATAAATAAAAAACTTAATACCAAAATAGAAACGGCTAATTTTCTTATTCTCATTTATCCAAATTTGATAAAAATTCTAATACAAGTTTACCGGTTAGTGTCAAACTTTTAATAGAAATTTTATCTAAATTATCTTCAATAGTATGCCAGTAATCATTTTTTCCCGGTGCACTGCCATATTCAAAATCAATTATATCTATCGCAGGAATACCTTCGTTGACAAAAGGTATATGGTCATCCTCAATTGAGAATCTATAAGGTGTAGTAATTTTGTTCCTTATACCGAGTTTTTCAGCAGATAATAATAATAAATCAATTAGTTTTTTATCACTGTTCTCAGGAACAGTTATTGTCCAGTTTTTATCACCAACCATATCTATCAAAACCATACATTTAATGTGTTCCAGTTTATTCTGCTTCTTCCATTGTGATACAAAATATCTACTACCAAATAAACTGTCAGTATCCGACCAGTAAATGAATGCTTCTTCACCATCAAAAAAAACGAGTATCGGCTCATACGAAAACTTGTTATTATATTTAGGTAATCCGAGAACACGCGCTAATTCAAGTAAAACAGCAGTACTTGAGCCAGCATCATTTGCACCAACAAAATTTATATTTCTGAACCATTTTGTATCATAATGAGAACATATAAGAACAATTTTATTAGATAGTTTGTTTTTAGTTGCGATAATATTTGTGAACACTTTTTTACCTATTGGTGTATCTTGACTGAATACCATCTGCTCAGGATACCAACCATATTTTTTTAGTTGTTCAATAATATATCGCTGAACTTGCCTATGTCCTGCTGACCCGACATATCTCGGACCAAATATTAACTGTTTTTTGAGATGTAAATAAGCATTATTCCCAGAAAATTCTTCTGAAATTGGTTCTGCATAAACTGGTTTATTTTGGATAGAAAAAAAAATAAAGAGAAGCACAAATAATATTTTAGACATCTATTCCTGATAAAATTATTTTATTTCTAAAATTTCGTATTTCATTGTGCAATCATATAGTTCAGTAAGATATTTTATCATCAGATATGGGTCTTTACCATGTATTTTTTCAAAAAGATGTTTTCCTTCAACAAGTTCACGGTTCTTTGGTAAACCGTTCGGTAAAATAGTATCTGATTTTATCATATCAAGTGACGCTGTCTCAATAGCAGCAATATCTTCTGATGCAAGTATCCCGATATCAGGAACAAGTGGTGGTGTACTGAATCCCCAGCAATCACATAACATTGTTATATTCGTCAGAAAGTTTATGAACAGTAAGTTTTCTGGTTTGAATTTTTTCAAAAATTTTGTTGCAACAATAGCCATACCTTTCGCAAAATTACCAAAATTATCGTTCTCAATTCTAAGTGCATGTTCCGGACATACAAGTATACAATGCTGACAGAAAGTGCAGTTATGCAGAAATATACTTATTTCCTTTTTCTTTTTATCTACTGTAATAGCATTATTGCGACATGTCCTGTAACATTTCAAACAGAACTTACATTTTTTCTTGTCAACAACAAGTCCTCCTTCAAGATTATGTATTTTACCACGAGAGTCCTGTGTAACTAATCCCATAGAAATGTTTTTTATTGCGCCTCCGAATCCACATGCACCGTGTCCTTTGACATGTGAAAGGTCAAGAAAGAAATCACTGTCAATAGCCTCACCGGATAGTTCTACTTCATTAAGTGTCTTAAATCCAATCTTTTCTTTATAAAAATATTTCCCTGTCTGACCGAATGTACCTACTACTGGACATCCTAATACTTCTTCAGTATAACCGCGTGGCAGTCCATCAGCAGGATTATTATCAATCACTTTCATTGATTTAGCACCAGCATCTTTCAGTTCTTGAACTAATATTCTGACGAAAACAGGGTGTATTGTTGTGTATCCAATATATCCACCAAAATGCATTTTTATACAAACATTTTTATCTTTGACTCTTTTATCAAGTTCAAGTTTTTTCAGCATCCGTTTAAATTTTGATGGTAAAGTTTTTTCAGCATCAATTGACTCAATACTTGCATCAGCAAATAATATTTTCGCAACTCGCTCTTTACTAATATCGTTCTTTCTAACCATAAAAAATTTTACCTCCTCGAGAAATTAATATTAACTTAATAGATACTTACTCGTTATGTATAATTGTAAGTGCCATGGTCCCGAAGCAATTTCATATCTCTTCGGATAAATTTAGTTTACAAAATTATTAATATAAAATCAAGTTCTTAAAATAAAAATTTGTTTTAAATCTAAAAAGAAAAAAAATATTTAATTAAATAATAATTTTTGAACTTAAAAAAATGTCAACTATTTTTTAATAATAATTTTTAACTATTGAATACAAAATAAACGTACCAAAAAAAAATTTTTTAAAATACTTGACAAACGCAAAAAAATAACATATAATCATAAACAGTCATAAATGAAAATAAATAATCATAAACGAAAATAAGGTCTGTTCGGGGGTTTTATGTTTCAACAAGAGAGACAAGAGAAGATACTTGAATTACTAAAAGAGAAAATGAGTTTAACTGTTCATATATTGAGTAAAACATTTAATGTAAGTGAAGTTACTATTCGCAGGGACTTAAAATACCTTGAACAGGAAAAACTTATCAAGCGCGCTCACGGTGGTGCTATTTATATTCAGGAACCATATTCTGAACTGACTTATAATGAGTTACTTGAAAAAGTTACCGATGAAAAGAAAAGAATCGGGTTGAAAGCATCTGAACTTATTAATAATGATGCAACCGTTTTTTTTGAAGCGAGCACAACTGTATTACAAATAATAAAAAATATTCATAATAAAAATAATCTCACTGTCGTAACTAATTCACCACATATTTTGATTGAATTATCTAAATTTAAAAATAATTTTAAAGTAATATCATCTGCTGGTAAATTCAGTTATGAAACAATGAGTATTAACGGACCGCTTGCTGAACAAATATTATCCGAAATGAATTTTGATATTGCTTTTATTGGTGTAAGCGCTATTGATACTGAACTCAATATGACAACATCGTTTATTGAAGATGCTCGGATAAAACAGGTTGTTATGCACAGAAGCGATATTACTGTTGGACTTGCTGATTTTACTAAATTCGGTAAAAAATATTTTGCGTCAGTGGCACCAGTAAGTGCATTGAATACACTTATTATTGATAACAATGTGCCAAAAGAGTATATTGATAAACTGAACAAAACCAAAATTGAACTTATTATTACATAAAAAACAGAAAGAGGGGGTAAATATGTTTAACACAAATTGGGCAAAAATAAATTTGAATGAAGTTCCCAAAATATTAGTTCCACCACCGGGTCCGCGCTCAAAAGAAATACATTCACGGACAATAAAACATTTTAAAGGACTGTCTTCACAAGTGAAATTATTTCCTGTTGTTTTTGAATCAGGTAAAGGTGTAACATTAACTGATGTTGATGGAAATGTATATATTGATTTTTCATCCGGTATCTATGTGACCAGTTTAGGTCATTGTCATCCGAAAGTAACAGAAGCAGTGAGAAAATATGCTGGACAATTAATGAATGCACACGATTTTTCTACTCCTATTAAAATGAAACTTGTTGAAAAACTTGCTTCAGTGTTACCCGGTGACATTAATTGTTTTCAGTTTTATGACAGTGGAACCGCTGCTGTTGAAGCAGGATTGCGTCTGTTACGATGTGCTACTAATAAATTAGAAATAATTTCATTCCATAAAGATTTTCACGGTAAAACGCTCGGCGCTACAAGTTGTGCTGGGATAACTAAAGGTTCGGGATTACGTGCACCAGGATTCTTTCTTGCACCGAGACCATACTGTTATAGATGCGTTTTCAAACTGACATATCCTGACTGCGGAATATATTGTGCTGATTATATTAAAACAGTAATTAAAGAAGAGACAGCAGGTATGGTCGCCGGAATTGTGCTTGAGCCGATACAAGGATGGGCTGGCTCAATTATACCACCGGATGAGTTTATGCAAAAATTACGTAAAATCTGTGATGAATATAATATACTACTGATGGCAGATGAGGTCCTGACTTGTATGGGCAGAACAGGTAAAATGTTATGTATGGAACACTGGAATGTTGTTCCAGATGTGGTTACTTTAGGAAAAAGTTTTGGGAACGGTTTCCCTGTAACAGCAATTGGTGTCCGAGAACCCTATGCTAATTCAATAGAAAATATCAGTGCATCAAGTTCATATGGCGGTAACCCTATGGCGTGCGCAGCAGCATTAGCATCAATAGAAGTTATTGAAGAAGAAAATCTGCTTGAACATTCTACTAAACTTGGTGAATTTATACTTAAAAGATTAAAGAAAATGGAGTCAGAACATCCTATTATTGGTGAAGTGCGCGGTAAAGGGTGTCTGCTCGGAATAGAACTCGTTAAAGATAAAAAAACAAAAGAACCGTTTGTTGATGCTGGTAATAAAATCTATCAGAAAGCGTTTACTAAAGGATTAGCATGGATACCAGCAGGACATATTTTGAGGTTATCTCCACCATTAATCATGGAAGAAGAAACTGCTAATAAGGCACTTGATATAATTGAAGAAAGTATTTCTGAGACAGAGAAAGAATACGGTTATTAACTTTTTTAATAACGAGAATAGATAAAAATGAAAAAGATAAGGTTCGCTATAATAGGATTAGGGTTAATGGGTCGCGAATTTGCTAGCGCTATTGCAAGATGGTGTCATCTGACTGATATTGATACCAAAATAGATATTGTTGCAATATGTTCTCGGACAAAAAAACCGGATATTATTAAATGGTATACTGACAATTTCTCCACTATTACACAGATAACAGATAACTACCTTGATATTGTTAGAAATCCTGATATTGATGCAGTGTATTGCGCTGTTCCACATCATCTGCATAAAGAGATATATTGTGAGATAATTAAATCAGGAAAACATCTACTCGGCGAAAAACCGTTCGGAATAAATAAAGAAGACAATAACAGAATTTTAGAGTGTATTAAGAAACATCCTGATGTATTTGTTCGGTGTTCATCAGAATTCCCGTTCTATCCTGCTGTGCAGAGAATATGCGATATGATTGAACAAAAAAAATTTGGTAAAATAATAGAAGTGAATTGCGGACTCTTGCATTCAAGTGACCTTGACACTGAAAAACCTATTAACTGGAAACGGATTATTGAATATAATGGTGAATACGGGTGTATGGGTGATTTAGGAATGCATGTTTGTCATGTCCCGTTTCGTGCAGGATGGATACCTAAAAATGTACGCGCTATATTATCAAAAATTATTTCTGAACGACCTGATTGTAACGGAAATAGAGTTCCATGTTTAACCTGGGATAATGCTATCCTATTTTGTGAAACAGTTGATAAATTATCAGGTGACAATTTCCCTATGATACTTAAAACAGAACGTATTGCTCCAGGCGAAAAAAATACTTGGTATATTGAAATAATAGGAACAATATCATCAGCACGATTCTCAACAAAAAATCCGCGTTTGTTACAAGTATTGTGTTACCAACAGGGCAAAGAACAGAAATGGGAAAATATTGATATCGGATATGAGCCAACATTTAAGACAATTTCTGGTAGTATATTTGAGTTCGGGTTCACTGATGTATTTCTGCAGATGATAGCAGGATTTGTTTATGAGTTATGTTACGGAAAACCATTGAAAAAATTTGCAGGATGTGTTACTCCTGATGAGACAGCATTGAGTCATTCTCTGTTTACATCAGCAATTGAATCATATAAAAAACATACTGTCATAGATATAACTTAAAAATATGAACTATTAAAAAAACTTGGAGACGAAAGGAATAAAATTTATGAGTGGAAAAAAAATACGACTGAATAAATTGTTCAACGGGAATAAAAATGCTGTTATTATTGCTATTGACCACGGATTCTTTGACGGACCTATTCCTGGAATGATTAATATTAAAGAAACAATAAATATGATTAATCCTGATGTTGACGCTGTTTTACTTAGTCCAGGAACACTTATACAATGCAGTGAATATTTCTCTGTGCGTAATGCTCCGATACCTGTAGTGCGTATTAACTGGTCAACAGTGTATTGTTTTAACTGGAACTATAATAACGCTAATACTGTTGAAGCAATATCTGTTGACGATGCTGTTGCACTCGGTGCAGAAATCGTTCTTGTATCACTTACTTTGAAAACAGGAGATGAATCCCGTGATGCAAAAAATGTTGAATTATTCTGTAAACTTGCAGCAAGAGCACATCATTTAGGTATCCCTGTAATAGGCGAGTTTTTCCCTGTTAATTCTGAGAAATTGACTGAACAGGAACTACATAATCAAATTAAAATCGGTTGCAGAATTATTGCTGAACTCGGTGCCGATTTAATAAAAACATTTTATACTTATAAATTCAGAGAGGTTGTTGATGGATGCTCTATTCCGATACTGGGATTAGGCGGTAGTAAAATGAAAACAGCACTTGATGCACTTAATCTTGCTTATGAAGAAGTAAAAAATGGGGCAAAAGGTGTTGTATTCGGCAGAAATGCTATTCAAGTAGAAAACCCAAAACAATTTCAGTCCGCATTATGTGAAGTAGTGAAAAATTATGCGGACCCAAAAGAAATGGTGAGAAAGTATTCGTTGGTCTAAGGGAGGCAGAAAAACATTTGTTCGCAGTGCCGTTCTGTCCGTATGGACTTCACTTAGAATTCATTTTCTTTGGTTTGGCTTATAGATGCAAAAGGAAAAAGGATAAAATGCTCTTTTAGGTTATTGGATACGAAAATGAATTAAAACACTGCTCTCAAACATTTTTCTGACTTGTGTGTATAATATTATTAACTTAAACTAAACAGAAAAGAGTTTAAAAATATGGTAAAAAAGAATAAAAAAGTAAAAGTTGGTGTATTTGGTGTCGGACGCGGTCAGTGGCTATTAGAATCAATGATAATGCATCCTGATGCAGAAATAGTTGCGATATGCGATTTCTCAAAATTGCGGCTTGAGTTATGTAAGAATAAGAACAGAAATTATCCGCATAAAGTAACATATTATGAAGATTTTGATAAGTTTATTAACCATGATATGGATGCTGTTGTTCTGGCTAACTATGCAACAGAACATGCACCGTATGCTGTCAGATTACTTGACTCCGGTAGACATGTATGTAGTGAAGTTCTTGCCTGCCAGAGATTATCTGAAGCAGTTGCACTTGTTGAATCTGTTGAACGGAACAAAAAAATATATACTTATGCAGAAAATTATTGCTATTTCAGAGGCACACAGGAAATGCGCCGCTTATATAGAAAAGGAGTAATAGGTGAATTTATTTATGGTGAAGGAGAATATGTCCACGATTGTGAAAGTATCTGGGTCTCAATAACATACGGAGAAAAAAATCATTGGAGAAACTGGGTTCCGTCAACATATTATTGCACACATTCTATCGGTCCGATACTAACAATAACTGGGACACGTCCTATCCGTATAACAGCATATGAAACACCAAATATAAATAAACGAAAATTCGGTTGTAGAAGTGCTGATGGTGCTGTTATTGTCTGTCAGATGAGTAACGGTGCAGTAGCAAAATTTTTACCGTGGTGTAATTTCAGACGTCATCCTGATAGTATCTGGTATATAGTTTATGGTGAAAAAGGTGTTATGGAGACAAACAGATGGGATGATACATTTAACCGAATAAATATTTTTCTTAAAGATGATAAAGGAACAATTAAAAAAAGAAGTTATAAACCTAAATTCCCATTTGAAAACCGTATCAACAGGATTACAGTAGGTCATGGTGGCTCAGATTTCTATGTTATGCATTATTTTATTGAGACAATACTTGGTAGATGTGAACACGGATTTGTTATTGATGTATATCAAGCACTTGATATGACATTACCGGGTATATTCGGTTATAAATCAATACTCAATGGTAATATGCCGATAGATATCCCTGATTTCCGTGATAAAAAGATACGTGATAAATACAGAAATGATAACTGGTGTCTTGACCCCAAATATGCTGAATACCCGGGTCAGCCACAATACAGTTGTTCAACAGGACCAGTTAAAATCCCTGATTCGTTATATTATAAACAATCACAGCAATATAAGAAAATGATGCAGAAAATATTATAATTAATCTCAAACAAAATGAAACACTTTTTTTCAATTAATGATTACGACAAAATATTTTACAAGACACGAATAATGAATTTTATACCGGACAGGATTATTGATATACATACACATATATGGCTGAATAAATTTATCACGGAAAAACATACTGAATCATCAAGAGTAGTCCAATGGCCATCACTTGTTGCTAAAGAAAATTCAATAGAAGACCTTATCAAAACTTACAAAATAATTTTTCCTGATAAAGAAGTTACACCTCTTGTTTTTAGTAATGTTGTATCAGAAAAAGATTTAAATAATATGAATTCTTATGTTAAACAATCAGCAAAAAAGTATGGGTTCCATTCACTTATTTTTGTTTCACCTAAATGGGATGCAGATAAACTTGAATCAGAAATAATTAACGGTAATCATCTCGGAATTAAAGTATATTTAACATTAGCACCTTCATATATACCTAAAAACGAGATACGAATATTTGATTTTTTACCTCATCATCAACTTGATATCTTAAATAGACATCATTGGATTGTTATATTGCATATACCACGTGATGAACGACTGAAAAACAATGTTAATTTGGCACAGTTACTTGAGATAGATAAATATTATCCGAATATAAAACTTATAGTAGCACATGTCGGAAGAGCATACTGTAATGAAGATATCGGGAACGCATTTGAAGTGCTATCTGAAACAAAAAATATTATGTTTGATTTTTCTGCTAATACTAATAGTTATGTATTTACTAAACTTATCAAAACATTTGGACCCAACCGTATTCTTTTTGGTAGCGATTTACCGATAACACGAATGCGTATGAAACGGATAACAGAACACGGTAAATATATCAATCTTGTCCCGAAAGGTTTATACGGCGATGTAACAAAAGATAAGAATATGCGAGAAGTAAGTGGAAAAGAAGCAGAAAAATTTACTCTGTTTATCTATGAACAAATAAATGCATTCAGAATAGCAGCAGAACAGACACATTTATCTGAAACTGAAATTGAAAACATTTTTTATAACAATGCGGTAAACATTTTTGAGACAATTAAATCAAAAAATGTCAGACAACTTAAAATGGTATGGCCTATAAACAAAAAACCGAAACAGATTCCTTTACCAAACGGCTATCTTATCAGAAATTACAGAAACGGTGATAACAAAAAATATATTCAACTGATGTGCCGTGCCGGATTTACACAGTGGACAGATAAAAATATAACCAATATTTTACAGAAGAGTTTTCCTGAAGGATTATTTTTTATTATCCATAAAAAAACCGGTAATATTGTTGCTACTGCTGTTGCCCAAAATAATTTCTCTCCTAATTTTTCTGGTGAACTCGGTTGGGTTGCCTGTGACCCAGCACACAGAGGTAAAAAGTTAGGTTATATTGTATGCTGTGCTGTGTTAAAAAAGTTAATTGATTATGGTTATACTGATATTTATTTGTTAACTGATGATTACAGGTTACCAGCAATAAAAACTTATCTCAATCTCGGATTTAAACCTTGTATTACTGAACCAAATATGAAACAGAGATGGGAAACAGTTTATAAAAATTTAGGGATAAAATATAGTATATGAAAGAAAATAAAATTAAGGTCGGATTATTATCTTTGATGTTAAAACTTTATGATAAATCAGCACCAGAATTAAAACAGAAACAGACAGTATTCGCAATAAAAGTTATTGAATTATTATCTTCGGATATGAACATAGTTTTTGGTGGTGTTGCAAACACAAAAGAAACTGTCCATAATGCTATAAAAAAATTTGAATCAGAAAAAGTTGATGTAATACTTATCTTGTTCTTAAGTTATGCACCGAGTTTAATTGTAATTGATTCCCTAAAAAAAACAAAAATTCCTGTTATCATTTTTGATACTACACCTAAAAACTATATTGATAATACTTTCTCTCATAATGATATGATGGAAAACCATGCTATACACGGTGTCCAGGACTTAACAAATATGCTTATCAGGTCAGAAAAAAAATTTGGGATAGTAGCAGGACATATCTCAGATAAAACTGTTATAAAAAAACTTATTGATATGTGTTATACAGTATCAGAAAAAGAAACAAAACAGTATCGTGTAGGAAGAATAGGTAACATTTTTAGAGGTATGGGTGACTTCTTTGTTGATAAAAACATAATTAAGAAATTTATCGGTGCGAATATTATTAATATCCCTATAAACGAATATTGTCTGAATTATAAGAATATAGACAAAAATGAGATAGAAAAAGTTTATAAAATTGATAAAAGTAAATATGTTTTTGATAAAGATATTGATAAAAACCTGATTGAAATATCAATAAGAGCAGAACTAGCTTTACGTAAAATTATTTCTGATTATGAACTTTCTGCTATTTCAGTCAATTTTCTTGATATCGGTAACTGTCCATCAGCAGGAACTGTCCCGTTTTACGGTATTTCAAAACTTATCAGTGAAGGATACGGATATGCTGGTGAAGGTGATACTACTTGTGCTGTAATGGTCAAATTTGTCTCTGAAATTGCTGGTCAATCAACATTCACTGAGATGTTCTGTCCTGATTGGACAAATAAAGAAATATTTATGAGTCATATGGGTGAATCCAACCTGAAAATGGCATATAATGAAAATGAAATAAGGGTAATAAAAAAATCGTTTCCATACGGAATTGTCAAATCACCATTGGTCTTTTTATTCAGATATAAACCTGGGACAGTTACAATAGCAAATCTTACTATGGTCAATAACAAGAAATTAAGAATCATTTGTTCATGTGCAGATATAACAGATTTCTATCTCAAGAATATTGATGTCCCACATTTTAAAATCAGACCGCATCTCCAATTAGAAAAATTTCTCACTTATTACAGTAACGCTGGTGGCACACATCATTTAGCCATGACATACGGTGATATAACAGATAAACTTGAAGAGAAATCTGTTCAGTTAGGAATAGATTTTATAAGGATATAATAAAATATGTTAATTGGTGTTGATATAGGAACAACGAGTATAAAAGCAGGCATTTTTGATGAAAAAGGTAAAAAAATTATTACTGCATCAAAAGAATACCAACTTATTAACCGCTCTAATACTCAGATTGAAGCAAATCCAGAAATATATTGGACATGTTTTAAACAAGTATTAGCAGAAATGTTTACAAGAAAAAAAGTTAACTCAAAAGAAATAAAAGCAATTTCGTTCTCTACACAAGGACAAACATTTATTCCTGTTGATGCCTATGGGAAATCAGTATATAATGCTATCGTATGGATTGATACGCGGGCATCAAATGAATCAGAAAAGATTAATTCTGTATTCAAGAGTAAAGAGTTTATTAATAAAGGATACAGATTTTATTCAGATGTAATTGATACCGGTGCAAAAATATTGTGGTTACGAGAACATAAACCAGATATTTTCAAAAAAATAAAAAAATTCTTGTTAATTGAAGATTATTTCTGCTGGAAACTTACTGGAAACTGTTATCTCAGTTACAACAATGCCTGGACCACAGGAATGGTTGACTTCAGTAAAGGGCAATGGTGGAACGAGATGCTTGAGTTTATTGGAATAGAGAAAAATCAGTTGTCGGTATTAACACATACAGCAAGAGTTGTCGGCAGAATTAAAAAAGATATTTCTGAAGAAACAGGACTCGCTGAAGGAACTGTTGTTGTATCAGGGTCAAATGACCAGACAGCGTGTGCTTGCGGGGTCGGAAATATTACTGAAGGAATAGTTTCTATTACACTCGGAACAGCACTTGTTATTTATGCAACAACAAACGAACATATTGTAAATAAAAAATATCATGTGCTATCAACTATGCATGTAGTAGAAAATAAAGAATATGTGATACTCTTTTCAAAAACAATGGGTATTGTTCTGAAATGGTTCCGAGAAAATTTAATGAGAAATATCCCGTATAACCAGTTGGATAGATTTGCTAATATGTCATATCCCGGTGCTAAAGGTTTAACTTTTATACCACATTTTGCTGGCTCAATGCATCCTGTAAAAATAGATAATGCACGCGGTGCGTTTGTTGGATTAACACTGGAACATAAAAAATCTGATATAATCAGGTCAATACTTGAGTCAGGAGCATATTCTATAAGAGAGAATCTTGAATTACTTATAGAATTAGGGATTAAACCTGATACTGTCCGTATTTATGGCGGTGGTGCAAGAAGCCATCTATGGATACAGGTTATATCCGATGTATTGAAATTACCTGTTGAACAACCAACAGAAACAGAAACAGGTATTCTCGGAGCAGCACTTTATGCTGGAACAGCGATTGGTGTATGGAAAAATCTGTATGAAGCCAGTAAAAATGTTTATAACCCTAAAAAAATATTTTATCCAAATAAAAACTGCATTTTATACGATAAACCATACCAGCAATACAAATCTATATTTAATAAACTGTATTCACAGTAATTGAGTTAAGTCCACACAAAAAAAACGATAGGTGTGTAACTTTCATATCTATTTAATCGTCTAATTATTTATTACTGCTGAACCTATTCAGTTAATTGTGAAACTTTTTTTAAAGTTAAATTGTATAGATAATTAGAAAAGAAATTAACTTAAAAACCTTGAAAAAAATATTTTTTTCTGTTATAACTATATAACATAGGTTTTTTTCTGTTTAATAAATTCGGAGGTATAATATTTATGAAAAATAAAAAAATGTTTTTTTGTTCTCTATCAATAATTTTATTAGTTATAATAATAAGCATTTCTGGTAACGCACAGAATGATTACGCTCTGAAATTTACTATCAGTCCTACTACAAGTTATGTGTTAATTCCCTATTCTTCAAGTTTCAATTTTAATAATTCAATTACACTTGAAGCATTTATTAAATTAACAGAGTTACCTCCATCAAGAGCAACTATTATCGGTAACCAGGGTGATAATGAATCAACAAGTGGTGCTTCTATCTGTATTGAATCCAATGGCGATGTTACAGTTAAATTAGGATTAGTTAATAGTCCGGGTTATTCACGAACTTACAGTGGTTTATCATGGACATTCGGACAGTGGTATCATATTGCAGTAGTATATAATGGCACAAATTTACGTTTCTATCGTAATGGGACACTTGTAGGCCAAAATTATCGTTCAGATAAAATTTTAAATAATGACAATAATAGATATATTGGTGGCTACCATTATGATTTTAGTCCGCGAGATTGGTTCAGTGGTGAAATAGATGAGGTCCGTATCTCAAATATAGCAAGATATACAACCAATTTCACTGTATCAACAAGCCCTTTTGTTTCAGATTCAAATACAGTCGGATTATGGCATTTTGATGAAGGAACAGGTAATATCGCTTATGATTCATCAAACAATCACAATAATGGAACAATATATGGTGCACAATGGGTTCCAGGTTATTTTGCATCAATTGATAATACACCACCGGCTGATATACAGGACCTAAATGCTACTCCGGGAAGATTTTCAGGAACCGTTAATTTAACCTGGACATCACCCGGTGATAACGGTATGACAGGAATACTTAACGGGATATATAAAATCCAATATTCTGAGACACAGATACAGTGGAATAAGAATAATGCACAGATTTCTATTTCTACAACAGGTGTCAGTCCGGGAACAATACAGAGTTATACTGTAACAGGGCTCGTTCCGGGTGTAACATACTATTTTGTGATATGGACTTGTGACGAAACATTATCAAACTGGTCAAATGTATCCAATGTTGCTAATAGTTATGCTTATATTGAACCGAACCTACCACCTAACGCACCGAATAATCTAAGATGTGATGGCACAATTAATCCGACTAATCTCGGGAACCTTACCCCAGAATTATCGTGGACATTTTCTGACCCTAATACATCTGATGGACAATCTGCTTACAGATTACTTTTCGCTAATAATATCAGTAACTTGAACAATAATATTGGTAATTTGTGGGATACAGGTAAGACATCATCTTCACTGAATTATGTAACATATTCAGGAACATCGCTTTCCTGGGGTGCAACATATTACTGGAAAGTTATGACCTGGGATTCATCTGATGTTTCAGGACCATATTCTACAATAGGAACAATCGTTATGGCAACAACACCTAATTCACCTCCTAATTCACCTACTAATTTAAAATGTAACAATATAGTTAATCCAAACGGTATAAATGATTTTACACCTGATTTATCCTGGTCATTTACTGACCCTGATTCAGGTGATACACAGTCAGCATACAGGATACTTGTTGCTGATAATATGTCATATTTGGATTCCAATAATGGAAATAAATGGGATACAAATAAAGTTTCGTCAAGTGGGAATGTTGTTACTTATGCCGGATCGTCATTACAATACAGCACAACATATTACTGGAAAGTAATGGTTTGGGATAATCATAACTCGTCATCAAGTTATTCAACAGTAGCATCATTCAGTATAATGAGTATACCACAAGCAAATTTTACACATCCATACGGTGTAAATAACTGGAACTGGCCTTTAACTACATGTCAGAAATTTCAGGCAGCACATATCGACCGTTATCGTGTTATGGTGCCCTGGGACCAGTGTGAACCACAGGACAATAATTATCAGTTTAGTGGTTATCTTAATGCTGTCCTTGATAACGCAAATACACTCGGTGCAAAAGTATCATTATGTGCGTTTGCTGGATTTGACAGCACTCCTGGTCCGCCACCCTGGACATTACAAGAACCAGGTAAAGTATTATCATATCAACCGGCAAAATATGCTGAATTTGTTACAGCGATGCTGGATTACTGTAAAACGCGAGGACGACTTAATGTAGTTGAAGCAGTAGAGATATTGAATGAAGAGCCGACCTGTGACGCAAGTTATCAAGATAACGAGCGTGACCCGTCCTGGTATTATGCAAACATATTAAAAGCAGGTTATAACGCAGTTAAATCATTCAATTCTGCAAACGGGACAAATATACTTGTTGTTATGGATAGTATCTGGCTGGGAGCATACCACCATTTAGATGAACTATACCAGTTAGGACTGAAAGATTATTTTGATAGAATAAATTTTCATCATTATGTCCAGGACTTCGGTGCACCTGAAGACCCTATGTATAGAGGCAGTATCTGGCATTTCCCGACAACATTATCATATCTCAAATATTTGGCTCAACAAAATAATGATGAAATGAAATATATATGGATAACAGAGTTTGGATGGCGGATAACAGATGAGGTGAAACAGGCGAATTATAATCGGAGTATACTTGATGAATGTCGGAAATCAGGGTTCATTGAACGAACAAATATGTATGTCGGAACAAGTCCAAACGATTCTATATGTATGATACGTGTGAATAATGATGCAAATCCAACTTCATTTTATCTTAAACAGACATATAATATGTATGTTGATTTTGGTAACCAGTATCCAACTTGGAGTTCACAGGATGTTCAGCCACTTGATGTATTGACTCCTGCATCAAAAGATATTACAATAATCAATCCTGGATTTGAACAAGGTTTTTCTGGCTGGCTTATTGTCAAAACTACAGATGCTTCTGTTAAACACAGCGGCTCTTATTCAGGGATGCAGATTTCTACATCCAGTATAAGAACAATTTATTATCCAGCTGAACCAGACAGATTATATGAAATTATCGCTTGGATAAAAGTATCAGCATCTAATCCTGATAATTGTATGGTTCATCCCAGAATTGTTGAACGATATAATGGTGATGATAACACAATAAACTTTTTTGAGGTTCAAAACTACTATGGTGTTGTTGATACAAGAAATTATCCTAATGGCTGGCGCCGTCTGAGATGGATGTATCTTGTGCCACCAGATAAGAATGAGATAGCAGTTGAATTCTGGAGCACAGGTTCTCCTGGTGCAGGAACATTCTGGATTGATGATTTATCAGTTCGTGCATTGAATTTTACTGGCGGCTCTTCAACAGAACCTGTAAGTAACCCTAATCTAACTGTTGACCCACCTGAACTTGATTTCGGTGAAGTAAAGATAAATAAACTCAAAATAATGTATCTAATTATAACTAATATCGGAACAAATACTACAACTGGAACAATTACGACAGATAAACTGTGGATAAAAGTTAATCCAACTTCATTTGTAATTGAACCCAATAAAAATTTGATAGCAGAAGTCACTGTTGATAATGAATTACTTGCCCAGGAGCAAGGACAGTATACAGGTGTAGTAACAATAACAACAGAATCAGGTGTTAAAACAGTTAATGTTTATCTTACAGCAACCTGTATACTAACTAAACCCAACCCGTATAATCCTGAAAAAGGGCTATTGACTTTCTTCGGTGACGGTATTGTTCCAGGAGAAACGAAAATAAAGATATACACATTAAGTGGTGAACTAGTGAGGAAGATAACTTCGCCTGTCGCTAGTAATAATGTTATTGCGAAAAGCGGTGCAACGCAACAACCTAATTCTTATGAAATAACATGGGACGGTAAAACCGAATCAGGAGAACCGGTTGCAAGTGGAATGTATTTATACACATACGAATCACCGAAAGAGAAAGGTGTCGGCAAATTCACCGTAATAATAAAATAAAAGGTAAATAAAAGGGACGGAGGTAATTTATTTTAGCATTGACACTATCAAATGCACTCCATATAACTCGTAATATAAATCCAAATTCAAACTGATACCATCCTTTATTTTTAAGGGTTGATTTATTAAATTTAATAATATAAAATATATCTGTCATGCTAACCCAGATATTTAATATTAACAATTACAGTTTGAATATTCACGGAATATTAGTCGGAATCATATCATTACTAATATTATTTACTGGATTATCAGTAGTAATCAAAAACAAATTTTCATTCAAAGGTATTACATTCTTTCTTGTATCACTCAGTATAAATCTATGGTTAACAGGGATGTCGTTCTTATCATTAACAAAAAATGTTGATATAACATTATTTTGGGCTAAATTTACCGAAATAGGTGTTGTATTTCTTCCTTCAAATATTTACTTATATACTGCCACTTTCAGTAAAATAACCGAACGAGAAAAAACTAATATTCACCTGAACTATTTTGCCTCATCTATTTTTGTTATTATTATATTACTAACAGATAAGTTTGTTAGTGGTGTATACAAGTATAATTGGGGTTATTACCCAGTATTAGGTCCGCTATCATATCCGTTCTTATTAATGTTTTCTTTAGTTCTTATCGGAGCATTAGACAAATATGTAAATATTGTTGAAAAAGTTAAACCGAGATTAAGTAAAACTCAAATAATTATAACTTATTTTTCAATACTATTTGTATATTTTGCTTTAATAGATTTTCTACCTTCCTACAGAATTGAAGTTTATCCTGCGGGCTATATTCTTTTATCTATTTTTTATATTTGGTTCACTTGGATAAATTTGAAATATAGAATTATGACTGTCCCGTATTCTTTTGCAGTAGAACAGATGATAACAGCAATTACTGATTTATTATTCATAATTGATACAGAAAACAAAATATCTATTTCAAACAGTGCATTATGTGATATTTTAGGATATGAAGAAGACGAACTTATCGGGAAACCAGTTGAAACAATTTTTGCTGATAAAACATTAATAAAAAAATTTTATAACGGGACAATATCAGAAAAAGATATATTAAGAAATATTGAAACAGAACTGATTAAAAAAGATGGTAATGAGATACCTGTTCTTTTCTCACAATCAATTATGTATAATCAGGATAATGAACCAGAAGGTATTATCTGTGTTGCGAAAGATATAATTGAATTAAAAAAAGTTGAAACAGAATTACGGACCGTAAACCGTCTATTAAAAACAATAAGTGCATGTAACCAGATAATGAATAGAACGGAGACAGAACAGGAATTACTCAATAATATCTGTGAAATTATGGTTAAAGAGTATGGGTATCGTTTTGTATGTATCTGTTATATTGAACCTGATGAAACCAGTTCTATCAGAACTGTTGCACAGAGTGGAATTATAGATATGGTTCCTGATTCAATAAATTCTGTTAATAGAGAATATTGTCATAAAGTAATCCAGACACACGAACCATTAATAATAAAAGATATTGGAACTGTTCCTGAATGGGCATCATTACGAGAACATTCAATAAAATATGGATATAAATCAGTAATATTACTCCCATTAATTTCTGATAATAAATGTTTTGGGATAATGAATCTATACTCAACTGAGCCGTATATATCTACTGAAAAAGAGGTTGAATTACTACAGGAACTCGTTAATGATATCTCATACAGAATTTTTGTTTTACGAGCAAAAACAGAAGAAGAAAATTTAAAAAAAGAGAAAGAAAAATTACAGTTACAGATGTTCCAGATGGAAAAAATATCTGCTTTAGGCCAGTTATCAAGCGGAATTGCACACGAGTTAAATAACCCGTTAACAACAATTCTCGGATTAACACAATATCAACTAAAAAAAACTGATAAAAGCAGTGACTTATATAATGATTTAAAAACAATAGAATCATTATCACTAAGAAGCAGAGATATAATAAGAACACTTTTAGCATACTCTCGACAAACAGAGATGAAATTTGAGTTATTAGATATAAACCAGATTATTGAAAAATCAATTGAACTTGTTGGACATCAGATTGAATTAAATAACATAAAAGTTATTAAGATGTATACTGAAAAATTACCGTATATCTCAGGAGTAAATCAACTACTTATCCAGGTATTTGTAAATCTTATTAGCAATGCATGTGATGCTATGACTGATGGTGGAACATTAACTATATCAACAGAGAGAGCGGATAATAAAATAAAATTAACTGATACAGGAAAAGGTATACCGAAAGAAATTATGGATAAGATATTCAGACCATTTTTTACAACAAAACCTGTTGGTAAAGGAACAGGTTTAGGGTTACCTATTGTAAAGAATATAATAGAAAAACATAAAGGAGAAATATCTGTAAAAAGTCCTGTTGACGACCATATTCAAGGAACAGTATTTACTATCCTTCTGCCAGCAGTGTAAATTGGAGGATAAAATAATGGTGAACGAAAATATTATGGTTATCGATGACGAAGAAACTATATGTAATCTATGTAAAAAAGTATTAGAAGAAGATAATTATACTGTGGACACATTCACTGATGGTAAACTTGCTATTGAAAAGTTCAATGAGAAAAATTATGATATCGTATTAACAGATTTAGCACTAAAGGACACAACTGGAATGGAAATACTAAAAAGAGTTAAGCAGTTATCACCTAAAACAGATGTTATTATTATGACAGGATTTGTTGATATTGATTCAGCAGTAGAGTTAATGAAAACAGGTGCATATGATTATATACCTAAACCATTTGAAATTGATAACCTGAAATTAAGAATAAGAAAATGTATAGAAAACAGAGCACTTATCTCAGAATTACACGATCTAAAAGAAATTGTTTCTCTGTATGAAATAAGTCAGGCAATGAGTTCTTCTATGGAATTGAAACAGTTACTTAATTTAATTATCAAACTTGCCTGTCAGACACTCAATGCAGATAGCGGTTCTTTAATGCTTATTGATGAACGGACTAATGAACTTAAAATAGAAGCAGCATACGGATTATCACAGGATATAGTTAATAATGTCAGGATTAAGATTGGTGAAAATATCAGTGGCTGGGTCGCAGAAAAAGGTGAACCGCTATTATTGATTGACGGACTGGAAAATGACCCGAGATTCAAGCATCTTAAAACAAGGTCAGAAATAAAATCGTCTATGATTGTCGCACTTAAACTTAAAACTAAACAGAAAGTTATCGGTGTTATTACACTCAATATAACTAAATCAAAAAAGTATTTTACTGAATCTGATTTAAAACTGTTTACTCTGTTCGCTAATAACGCTTCTTTTGCAATACAGGATGCCCAAGTATACGAAAAATTACGTGAAGTTGATAGATTAAAAACAGAATTTATTTCTAATACATCACATGAACTTAAGACACCACTTATGGCAATACAGAGTTCTTTTGAGTTATTGAATGAAATCATAGGCGATAAAATTGATACAAAAAGTAAAGAATTGATTGGTATCTGTAACAGGAACATAATCAGGATGACGAGATTGATTAATGATTTACTTGATTTCTCTCGGATTGAGTCAGGAACATTGAAAATAAATAAAAGCTATTTTTCTATACAGAAACTTATAAATGAAACTGTTAGTGAACTGAGACATAAATCCGAGCCAAAAAAATTAGTTCTGGAATACAAAAATCCTGATATAGATATACCTGATGTGTTCGCTGATTATGATAGAATAAAACAGGTATTGATTAATCTTATTGATAACGCTATTAAATTTACTCCGGAAAGAGGCGAAATAATTATTGAATCAAAGATAATATCTGATAAATTTGATAATCAGCCAAAATATATTCTAATTTCTGTTAGTGACACTGGAATAGGTATTTCTAAAGAAAATATTGAGAAAATATTTGATAAATTTTATCAGGTTAATGGTTCACTTACCCGTGAAACAGATGGGTTGGGATTAGGTTTATCTATCTCAAAAAATATTGTCGAACTACATGGCGGAAAAATATGGGTTGAAAGTTCACAAACAGAACTAGAAAGGGGCAGTAAATTCTTTTTTACATTACCACTGTGAAAATATTTTTTGAAAAAACCTTGATTTTTATGTTATTTTCTGTTATATAATATATTGAAAAGAAAATTTTGATTCAGTTACGGTTTAAGATTATGAAACAGATATTTTCAAATTTAAAACTAATTCTGATTGTCTTAACTCTTATTTCTATTTACAGTGCACAACAATTAGATGCTGATTTTCAGCATCCATACGGAGTAAATAACTGGAACTGGCCTTTAACTACTTGTCAGAAATTTCAGGCAGCACATATTGATAGATACAGGATAATGATAGGATGGTCACATATTGAGACATCAGATAATAATTATAACTGGAATCCAGCAGCGAGTCCGCTTGAGACAGCACTCAATAGCGCTTATTCAGTTGGTGCGAAAGTATCTCTGTGTGTATATGTT